>Ga0315910_10003697_pt1 | contig 12929 bp, 10 predicted proteins | sample EdamamesoilMG_FD_204470 | JGI IMG/M metagenome (GOLD analysis project Ga0315910, IMG submission 204470) | Garden soil microbial communities collected in Santa Monica, California, United States - Edamame soil | ecosystem: Environmental > Terrestrial > Soil > Garden | place: USA: California... | reverse complement strand
GCCTCTCCTGCACCGCGTACTCGATGCGGAGCCCAAGGTCCTTCCCGTCCCCCAGGAGACGCTCGAAGGCTTCCCGGTCGGTCGGGGTGGTGATCAAGAGCACTTCTTGGATGCCCGCGAGCATCAACACCGACAAGGGGTAATAGACCATCGGCTTGTTGTAGACCGGCAACAGCTGTTTGCTCACGGCCTGGGTGATGGGATAGAGCCTGGTCCCTTTGCCACCCGCCAATACGATCCCTTTCATCTCGAAGCCTTTCCGAGGCCGAGCCTTTGCCGCCCGTAATTACCCGCCTGGACCCTGCCGCACCAATCCAGGTTCCCAAGGTACCACTTCACCGTCTCCCGAAGGCCCTCGCGGAACCTATGCTTCGGGACCCAACCCAGTTCCCTCTTGGCCCTCGAGAAATCCATGGCGTAACGCAGGTCATGGCCCGGACGGTCCTTCACGAACCGGATGAGGTCCCGGTACCGCCGCAGTCCTCGACGGGCGAAGTCGGGATTACGGGCGGCCGGCAGCTCTCCCTCCAGGACGTCACAGAGGGAATGCACCACCTGGAGATTCGTCAACTCGCAGTTCCCGCCCAGGTTGTACCGTCCACCCAGCTTCCCCTTGCCCATGGCCTTCACCAACCCCTCACAGTGGTCCGCCACATAGAGCCAATCCCTCACGTTGGCCCCCTTCCCGTAGACCGGGAGGGACTTCCCCTCCATGGCGTTCAGGAGCACGAGAGGAATGAGCTTCTCCGGGAACTGTCTGGGACCGTAGTTGTTCGAGCAGTTGGTGAGCAGGACCGGCACCCCGAAGGTCTCCCCATAGGCCCTCACCAGATGGTCAGCGCCGGCCTTGGTGGCCGAATAGGGGGAATTGGGGGCGTAGGGCGTCCCCTCGGTGAAGCGACCCCGGGGGCCCAGGCTCCCAAAGACCTCGTCGGTGGAGACATGCAGGAAACGGAAGTCCCTCCGGGCGGAAGGGCCCCCTTGGGCCAAATGGCGCCTCGCCCCTTCCAGGAGTCGGAAGGTCCCCTCCAAGTTGGTACGGACGAAATACCAGGGCCCGTCGATGGAACGGTCCACGTGGCTCTCAGCGGCCAGGTTATAGACCTGGGTCGGCCGATAGGTCCGGTAAAGTCGCTCGACCGCGCCGGGATCGGCGATATCCCCCTTCACAAAGCGCACCCTGCGGTCGGAAAGGGCCTCTTTCAAGCTCTCCTTGCTCCCCGCGTAGGTGAGCTTGTCGAACACGACGATCCGGGAATTCCCGGACTTTTCCAGGAGATGGTCGACGAGGTTGGAGCCGATGAACCCGGCCCCCCCGGTGACGACGATGGTTTTCATGGGCGGGATTATACCCTGTTTCTCATTTTAAAAAATCGGGGCCTTCGGCCCCTAGTCGAGAACAGGATCATCCTTGTCATCCACACCGGGCTTCGCCCGGTTTCCAAAACGAAGGACAAGGATACCCTGTTTCTCATTTTAAAAAATCGGGGCCTTCGGCCTCTAGTCGAGAACAGGATCATCCTTGTCTTCCACCATCGGGCTTCGCCCGATCACCAACAAGGTTGGACAAGGGCACCCGTGCCTGATGGGCCGGTTTGAGCAAATCAAGGACCGTCTTTACCGGGTGGAAGGTCTCCAAGGGCACCTCGACAAAAAGGGTGAGCCAATCAGCCATGGCCCCGTTCCAGAGACCGGGGAGTTCCAGGGCCTTTAGGTCCCGTCCACCCTGGGTTTTTCGGCTGATGAAGACCGCCTCTGGATCGCGGAACTTCCTGAGGTCATAGGGTCTTCCCTCCGGGTCCCGGACCGCGCAAGCTAGGTCCACGGGGTTGAAGTGCGTCGCCGCCTTCAGGATCCCCTGCTGCTCCCCCGAAGCCAGGTCCACCTGGGCGCTCTCCACGATCTGCGGCGACAAGTTCCCGTCCTTGCCCTTCACCCAGAAGGGCCCCCCTCCAGGCTCGCCGGTATTCGGGACCACCCCACAGACCCTCAAGGGCCGGTCGAGGAAACGGACCAGGGACTCCCGTCCTCCCCCGGAAAAACCGAAGACCGCCCGGGCGAGCCCCAAGGCCTCCGCCTCTTCAGCCGGCGAAACCTTCCCTGAACGCAGTCTCTTAAGATGCCCATGGACCTTCTCCTGATGGATCACCAGGACACCCCCCAATACCTTCTTCCAATGAAGGGAAGCCCTCTGATGGGCCGTCGCCGCGATGTTGTCGATGTTCTTGACGAGGATGAGATCTCCCTTGAGGTCGTTCAAGTTCTCCAAAAGAGCGCCATGCCCTCCAGGGCGGAAGAGCAAGGACCCTTTGGAGAACCATCCTCCCTTGGACCGGAAGGGTAGGCCAGCCTCGTCCACCGCCAAGGTCTGGGTGGAGGCCTTCTGCCTGGAGCACCCGATCTCCAGGGTCACGCCGAAAGCGGCCTCCAGTTCAGGACGCGCCTTCTCCAGGTGCGCGAGACAGGCCTCTTCGTGTTCGGGGGAGACCGTGAAATGGACCCGGCAGCGCTTGGCCGCGTCTTGGACCGTATGAACGGCCTCGACCAAGTGTTCCTGGATGGGCGTGCGGGGCCCTGTGGGAGAGACGTGGAAAGGGACCAAGCCCTTGGGCTTGTCGGAATAGCCCAACCCTTCCAGGATCCCCGCCAAGATGCCCGCGAGGTCCCCTTCGGAAAGGAGGACCGCCAGGTCCTTCCCTTTCCTGGCCAGGGCCTCCCTCAAGTCCTCTACGAAGGCCAAATGACGGAGGGAACCCATCAATAAAAGGAGCTGACCCGCCTCCTTATCGCCTTTGGCGGCCTCCCCTTCGAGCGACTTGCGGGTCAAGGTCTTTCGGCGGGAGAACTTGGCGAGCAATTGGAACATCCGGCTGGCGGCGCCGGAGGCCGGCACGAACTTCATGAACCGCCCGGCCTTGCGGGCAGCCTCGAACATCTCCAAGGCGGCCTTCACTTGCGCCTCGTCCAACCGGAGGATACCGTCCCCCGCGGTGGCGGGGCGATCGAGGACCGTGAGGGATGGAGGGTCGCGGAAAAGGGAGAGTTGGCGGTCGGCCTCCTCGGGGGCGATGCCGAGGACTTCCATTTGTCTCAGGTCGGTTGAGGACCAATCGGATGCCGGCATGGGTCACCTGGAATGAAAAAGGCGACCTCTGGGATCGCCTTCTGGGTGGTTCGATGGAAATTGGAGGCGGCAGGCGGATTTGAACCGCCGAATCGCGGTTTTGCAGACCGCTCCCTTAACCACTTGGGTATGCCGCCCCGCGCTTCGCGCTCGCAGGGGAAACGACCCCTGCGAACCCCTTTGAAAAGGACCAGGGGCTGCGCCCCTTGGGACCTCACGGGACCACGGTCCCTCGCTATCGGCTCACAGGGGAAGGACTCCCCGGGAATAGATGGAGCGGGAGACGGGGTTCGAACCCGCGACTTCAACCTTGGCAAGGTTGCACTCTACCACTGAGTTACTCCCGCGTTACACACAGCCACCAAAGGAAGCGAATTATACGTTTCAGGGGGTTTTCAAGTCAAATGCCGGCGGAAGCGCGAAGTCCCGGTCTTTTCAGTCCTTCTTAAGCCCCAGGTCCTTGACCACCTGTTCGATGATATCAGCGTCCACCTGCTCGCGCTTCAAAAGGTATCCCTCCAGCATGGCGTTGTCGCAGGTCGTATTGATGAGCCGGGGGATGCCCTTGGTGTAATCGAAGATCCGCTGGTAGGCGTTGGCCGTGAAGACGTCCTTCTCGCAGCCCGCCACGTTCAGCCGGTGCCGGATGTATTGTTCGGTGGTCTCCCGAGTCAGGGACTTGATGAAGAACTTCATGGCCACGCGCTGGAGGAGGGGTGGATCGAGCCCCAGGTACTGTTCCAGCTCCGGGAGCCCCAAGAGCACGATGGAGATGAGCTTGCGGCCCGGGACCTCGAGGTTCAAGAGGCCGCGGAACTCCTCGAAGATCTCCTTCTTCTGGAGCATGTTGGCTTCGTCGATGAGGACGACCGCCTTGCGGCCCTCCTCATAGACCTTCATCAGTCGCTCGTACAACTGGGAAATGATCTGGCCCTTGCTCTCGGCCGGGTTCTCCACGCCCAACTGGTGAGCGATCTTCTTGAGCATCCATTCCGCCGTGATCTCGCTGTGCACGATGACCAAGAGAGTGGCTTCGTATTGGGGGTCTTGCTCGAGCTTCTCAAGGGCCTTGCGGGCCAGGAGGGTCTTGCCAGCGCCGATGTCGCCCACCACGACGGTGAGGCCCTTCATGGTGTCCACGGCATGGAGCATGCGCACCATGGCCTCGGCGTGTTGGCTGCTCTCGTAATAGAAACGGCTGTCAGGGGCGTTGGAAAAGGCCTGCTCTTTGAGGCCGTAGAAATTCTCGTAACTCATGGGGGGGAAAGCTCCGGGAACGTCCCCTAGGCTTGGGGACCGGGTCGACCGTCAAATTTCAGACGTAGCCTACCCGATTGGGCCTCTTTTTGCCACCCGAATCTTTGTCCCCATCATGCGGGGGAGGGGTCTTCGCGGGCGGCGCGGCAGGGGTGGGAGCCGATGCTGGCGGGGTCGACGGCTTCATCGTGGCCTCCAGGTCGGACAGTTTCTTCTTCGCCTCAAGATTGCCGGGATCCGCTTGGACGATCCGGCGATAGATCTTCAAGGCCTCTTCCTTCAGGCCTTGGCGGACGTAGATATCGGCCACCGCGATCGTCATGAACTCATCGCGGCCCTCCTCCAAGCTGTCCCCCTTCGAGGGCGGCGGGACACGGGAGGTCTTGATCTCGTCCGCGGTCTTGCGGCGCGCGTCCTCCTCGGCCTTCTTGTGAAGTTCCTCGCGGACCCTGACCTCCGCTTCCTCTTTGGCCCTGCGGTAGGCGTCCTCTTGCACCTTCTTCTCCGACTCTTCCCGGACCTTCCGATCGTTCTCCTCACGGACCCTGCGCTCGGCCTCCTCGTGCACCTTCTTCTCGGCCTCGACCCTGGCCTTCGCTTCCGCTTCCACGCGCGCCTTGGCCTCGGCCTCCGCGCGGACCTTGACCTCCATCTCGGCCTGGAGCCGCTTGGACTCCTCCTGGGCCTTCCTCTCCATCTCCTGCTTGATCCGGCCCTCTTCCTCCTCCTTGGCCTTCTTCTCCCGCTCCAAGGCGCCCAACACCTCATCCCCCGTCTTGACGTAGGCCGTATAGGCCTGATTGAGCTTCTTCTTCACCTGATCATTGTCGGGATGGACCTCCGCGAGCTGTTGATAGATCTCGATGGCCTCCTGGACCAGGCCCTGCGACAAGTAACCATCGGCGATGGACATCTGGCTCGCCAGGTCCTCATCCCCTCCTGGGGCCTCGGCCACCGGCGCTGGAGCCGGCTTGGGCCTCTCGGGAACCGGTGCCGCGGCGGGTTTCGGTGAGGCCGCAGAGGCCTTCAGGTCATCATCAAGGTCGAGGACGCCGGCCGCCGGGATCTTCCCGATCGACGCGGCCGTGACAGGCGCGGAAGCCGCCGCCGCGGGAGAGGCGGCGGGTTTCGCCGGCGCAGGCGGAGGGACGGACGAAGCCGTCACTTCTCCCATCACCTTCTTCTGGGCCCCTGGGTGGCCCGGGTTCAGGTCCAAGGCCTTCTTGAGGGCTTCCTTCTCCTGGTCCTTCTTGCCGGCCTTCTCATAGGCCAAGGCTGTCTTGAAGAAGGCGTCGGCGGCCTCGACCTTGTTCCCGGAGCGCGACAGGAGGTCCGCCAGTTTCGCGTTGGACGCGGGATTGTTCTCATCGAGCGAGACCAGGTTCGCGGCGAACTCGCAGGCCCTCACCAATTCGTCCTTGACCGCCAACCGATCGATGAGGGCCGTCAGGTGGGTGGCCGCCTCGGCTTTGTTGCCCTTCTTCAGGCAGAGCTCCACCATGCCCTCCAGGGCGGTGGGATTGTCCTTCTCGATCTTGAGGGCTTTCTGGATCTGTTCGGCGGCCTTGTCCGCCTGTCCCAGCTCCAAGAGGACCCGGCCCAGGTGCGTGAGGGCCCCCACATGGTTGACCTTGAAACGGAGCAAGCTCTCGAACTCGTTCTTGGCCTCCGACATCTTCTGGCGTTTGAAAAGGACCATCCCCAGGATGTAATGGGCCTCGATGGACTTGAACTCCACGGCCTTGGCAGCGTACCCCTCGGCCTTCTCGAGGTCACCGGCCGCCACGGCCAGCTCGGCGGCGGCCAGGAACTCCTTCTTGGCGTCCGATTCGGACCCCTGTTTGACGAAGATCTGCGCGAGGGCGTTGTGGGCTTCCTGGTTGTTGGGGTCCAGCAGGGTCACCCGCTGGAAGATCTCCTGCGCCTTCTTGAAGAGGCGGTTCTTGAGGAAGACCGCGCCCAGGACCTGGTACTGCTGGATGGCCTCCGGGATCTTGCCCTTCTTTTCCAAGAGTTCCCCGAGCTTGGCATAGGCCCCGAGATTCTCGCTGTCGAGCTTCGAGACCTCATTGAGGGCCTCGATGGCCTCATCCACATTCCCCTGCTCCATGGCGGTCTCGGCCTTGAGGGCTTGGCGGAGGAGATGCTGTTTCTTCTGGGCCTCGGCTGGGAGGGCGCCCGTGTCCAGGGCCGCGATCTTCTTGTTGACGATGACGGCCTTGTCGGTCTGGCCGTGGGAGGAGAATTCCGTGGAGACCTTGCTATAGGCCTCGAAAGCCTCCCGGTGGGAGCCTTTCTTGACGTAAACGTCGCCGAGCATGTTGTGGGTGTTGACGTCGCCGGGGTCCAGTTGCAGGAGCTTCTTATATTCCTCGATGGCCTTGTCCCAACGGCCTTCTTGGAAATAGATGTAGGCCATCTTGACGATGTTCTTTTTGTCGCCGGGGGAAGGAGTGGGGCTCATGAAACCTCATGAAAGGAAGGCCGGAAAGGATTTTCCGTACTATAGCATCGGCGTAACACCAAGGGCAACCAACGCGGTCCTTTTCCGGACGGAGGAGGGCGGAACAAGGCTTTCTTGGTCGAAAGAAGGGGACAAATGGGTCGCCGCTAGCGGATGAGCAGGACCTTGGCGAGCTTCCGCTTGAGGGGTTCCTCAAGCGTGATGAGATAGACCCCGCTGGCGCAGGGTTCCCCCTTCTCGTTACGGCCGTCCCAAGGATAGGTCTGGCCCCAGGGTCCCGTGATGGTCCTGTCCTCCAGGATCCGCACTTGTTCCCCGGCACTGTTGTAGACCTTGAGGGTCAACTTCCCCGGATAGAGCACCGTCCCCACGAAGATGTTCACCGGGGCGTCCACTTGGAAGATGTTCTTGTCGACCGTGAAGTCGTCCTGGAAATAGGGGGTTTGCGTGGGGGTGCAGATCGGCCCGGGGTAACCGCAGGGCGTGAGCGTCACGGTCGGGGTCCTCGTCACGGTCGGGGTGCGGGTCGGGGTCGGGGTCCTGGTCGCGGTGCGCGTCGCGGTGGAGGTCCTCGTGTTGGTCGGCGTGGCGGTGGGGATGATGAGGGGGATCTGGTTCAACCCGTAATAGGTGGTGAAGGTGACGGATTGCCCAGGGGCGAGGACATAGTTGCTCGTGGTGTTGTTCCCCGTGTTGGTCCACCAGATGACGAAAGCGCTGTCGGTCACGGGCGCCCCAGGGGCGGGACTCGGGGCCCATTGCCCGGAAGAGGCCACTTCCGGCCAGTTCGCCACCTCCACGGCGTCCGGTGGGGTGGCCGGCGCCCCGAAGGGATTCCCGGAAAGGGAGCCGTGTCCCACGAGGTTGGTCCCAGGCGGAGGGACATCATAGACCCACCATTCCGGTGGTACCGCCCCTCCGGTGAAGACCGTATCCGTGAGCACCCGGGAGATGCCGTTGTTCAGGGAGATGTTCGCCCCGTCCACGCCATTGACCATCGTGTCGATCTGGAGGCGGAGCCCCACCGTAGCCGGAGCGGCCCCCGTGTTGTTGTAGGTGTAGCGGAGCATCGCCGTATCGAAAGTGACCCCCGTCATGGGGTTCAAGGCCAGCTCATAGTGCGCCGTTAAAAGGACCCCGGTCGCCCCGCTGGTACGGGTCGTCTCAATGAAGGGCCCGGCGGCGGTCCCCGTGGTCATGGGGGAGGTGGTCGCCCACCCGTCATAATCGGAGGTGGCCCCGTTGATCATCGAGGTCAAGGTCCCGGTATAGGTCGTGGCGGGAAAAGTAAGGGACCCCGTCCCAGGAGGAGGATAGCTCGCGACCGTTCCCAGGATGAAATCACCCTGCGCGCTATCGGCATAGAGCGCGATGTTGCCGTTCACGGCGCTGAAGGTGGCGGCCAAGGACGTATAAGGGAGCAGGGCCGAAAAGAGCGAGAAGGACCGCAAGACCTTGTTCATGGTGTGGGATTATACCCAGGGTCCATGGAAAGCCGCCACTTCCCCCTGGGAGGACGGCCGGTCATGGTTTATCGTGGCACCCAAGGGCGGCTGAAGCTCCCCTTCTGAACGGAACCCATGGACCACTCCACCGAACTTAAGACCAAGATCCCGCCCGGAGCCGAGGGCGTCATCCTCATCCATTACCTGACGAACCGGTTCCGTTATAAGGATAAGGAAGCCTGGGAGAAAGAGATCCTTGAGGGCCGGGTCACCCTGAACAAGGCACCGGTGGCCCCCGATCACCCCCTAAAGGCCAGGGACCTCCTCGCCTACCGGATCGAGTTGAAGGAACCGGAGGTCGACCGGGACGTTCGCATCCTCCACCAGGAGGGGACTTTCCTCGTGGCCACCAAACCCTCCCATCTCCCCTCCCACGCGGACGGCAACTTCATCAAGAACACCTTCATCGGGGTCCTGGGCGAGCTCCTTGTGGCCCAAGGCGTCAAGACCAAACCCCGCCTCGTGCACCGCCTCGACCGCGAGACGAGCGGCCTGATGGTGGTGGCCTTGGAGAAGGAGTCCCTGCGCGCCTTGACGAAACAATTCGAGGCGGGCACGGTGGAGAAGGAGTACCTGGCCCTGGTGAAAGGCGAGGTCACCTGGGAAAGGACCGAGGTCGGTGGATCGGTCGCGAGGGACCCAGACAGCGCCATCACCATCCGCCGGAAAGTGGTCCCCTACGGGACCCCGGACTCGCAACAAGCCCTCACGCTCTTCGAGAAGGTCCGCGCCGGGAACGGGACCTCGGTCCTCAAGTGCTTCCCCAAGACGGGCCGCACGAACCAGATCCGGGTCCATCTGGATTCCATCGGCCATCCGGTCATCGGGGACAAGCTCTATGGCAGGACCGATGAGGAGTTCTTGGAGTTCGTGGCTTTCGTGAAAGGGGGGGAGGACCCCAGGAAGTGGGAGAAGGCGGGCGCCGCCCGCCTGATGCTGCACGCCGCGAAACTCCGCTTCAACCATCCCGTGACAGGCGCCCCACTCACCTTCGAGGCGCCCTTGCCACCCGACATGGCGGACTTCATCGAAACCTACCGGTCCTGAGGCTTACCGATCCCCTGAACGCTTCTTGGCGTACTCCAACTTGGCCTTCCAGGGTCCCGAGAGCGGGAACTCCCCAGCCTCCAAGAGACGGACGCAATCCTGGAACTTCTTCTCTTTGAACAGCCCTTCGATCTTAGCGAAGAATTCCGCCTCCTTCGTCCTATCCCGATTCCTCTTGATCAAGGTGTCCTGGCGGTCCTCCTCGGCCCAACCCGCTTGCACTTTTCCCATGGCTTCCGGTTCGTTCCGCGCCAGGCCTCGTAGCACGCCATGGAAAAGGGAGGCGATATACCGGATGTCGTCCAATTGGGGTTGATCGGTCCCAGGCCCTTTTGGCGGTAAGGCTCGGGCCCGCAGGAGGGCGCCCAGCGGCGCTGAGCGGCCGTCGATGAGGAAGTCCACCCTCGCGCTGAAACCCCAGCTCTCCCCCATCACTTGGAGGCGGTTGGGACCCTTCGCGAACTCCACCTTATAGTCGTCCGTGACCTCGCGCGAGTAGCCCTCCTCCTTCACTAGGAAGGCAAAGGCCTCTTCGATGGCCTTGAGGAACTCCTCCCGGGACGGGGACCTCAGTTCTTTTTTCTTTGTCATGGGGACCTCCGCTGCGCGGACCCGCTCAATAACCTCTCTCAAAGACACGACCGTACACCGTCCAGAAATAGACCGCGGCGGCCAAAAGGAGGATCCCAAAAAATATGCCGAAGAAAGCCTTCCAGCCGAGGGAAGAAGTCAGGCTCTTCTGTCCTTTGTCCGAGAGGATGAAGGCCTCCCCTTCCTTGCCCTTGGCTAGGCAATAGTCCACCACTGATCCCTCCGGAGGGTCCTTCGGGGCCGTGGAGGGCTGGCAGACCCCCAAGGCGTAGAGAGGATGGCCCGGACGGAAACTCCGCTCGGTGAACATCAAGGGTCTTCCCCAGGCGGGCGAGACCCCATTTTGAGAGAGATACTGCCGCATAAGAGGGGACGCGGAATGGACCAGGTAATGGTCCTTGAGGATGATCTCGGCCGACCCAGGCCTCACGAGTAGTTTCCCCGTCCCGTCGTCCAAGTAGAAGGGTATCTCGCTCGTGTCCGCCGAATGGAGGGTCACCCAATAACGCTCGGTGCGGGTCTTGCCATCCTTATCCGTCACCCTCCTTTCCCGCTGTTCCTCCACCGCCACCTCATAATAGACACAGGGTTTCCGGGAGAAGGGGGCCTCCATCAATCTCCACTCCACCGGTAGTCCCGCCACCTCCACATGACCCGGCGCCATGGCCCGGATCGTGGAAGTCGGGGTGTCTTCGATGAGGCGCTTGCGACGCAAAGCGGCAAAACCGCGAAAAAACAGGACCAGCCCCGAAAGGAGGAGAGCGGCGAAGACCACCCCAACGAAGATCTTGTCCTGCTCTTGGACCGCAAAGGCCGGCGAAAGCGTCAGGGCCCAAAGGGTGGTGGAAAGGAAGGCCCTGTTCATCCCGCGGAAAGCCCCACCTTCACGGGCGTCTTCTCCCTCTCTTCCACCTTGAACAATTCCCAAGCCTTGAACCCGAAAGCGGAGGCCATCAGGACGTCCGGGAACTGGCCGATGCGGGAGTTATAGGCGGCTACCGAGTCGTTATAGAAGGTCCGCCGGTCCGCGATCATGTTCTCGATCTCAGAAAGCCTCTTCTGCAGTTGGAGGAAGTTCTCCTGGGCCCGGAGCTTGGGGTAGTTCTCGGCCACGGCGAAGAGACGGTGCAGGGCCGAATCCATGGCGGTGTCGGCCTTCCCCTTCTCCCCGACGCTCCCGGCCGCCAAGGCCTGGGTCCTGGCCTCGGTCACTTGGGCGAGCACCTTTTGCTCGAAATCCTTCACGCCTTGGACGACCGCCACGAGGTTCGGCACCTCGTCGTGACGCTGTTTGAGGAGCACGTCGATATTGGCCCAGGCCTTGCCGATGTTGACCTTGAGACGGATGAGGTTGTTGAAGATCATGACGATGTAAAGGAAGAGGGCCAGGACCACGAGTCCGCCCACGATCCAAACGACCTGCGAGGAAAGGATGATGCCGCCTATCTCAAGACCGGTGTCGAGCACAAGAACACCTCCTAAAGGAACTCGGGGGAATGGTTTGGAAGAAGTCCAATATTGTCGATCCGTTCATGGGCTCGATTATATCCCCGCCTCACTCATCCTCCGCCATCCGTTCCCGGCGTGATTGCGATCGACTGAGCCCGGTCCCCTTGGCGGCTTTCCACTTATAAGGACCCAGCGCCTCGTTCAGGTCGGAAGGGGCGGGCCCGTCGAACCAAAGGGCCGCGCAATCCCCGCAAAGGTCCGGCTTCACCTTTCCGAAGGGAACGACCTTCATCCTCTTGCGGCAGAAGGGGCAGACAAGGACCGGCGGCTTTTCCCGAGGCTCAAAGAAGGACGGCCTTTTGTAATTGAGCTCTTCCGCCCCAACAGTCACTTCCTTTGCGCCCTGGGGGGCAAGCTTCATCAAGGTCTCGCGTTTCAGGGCTGTTCCCTTGCACTCCGCGCAATGGAGGACCGGGAGCCCCGCGAGGACAGCCGGATAAAGGGGCAATCGACAAAGAGGACAATTGGGCTGGGTTCCGGGAGCGCCGGCCAATTTCGACACGCCGGCAAAAGGCAGATGACATTGGGGACAAGCCGGCTCAGAGCCGGCCAGCACCGTGTCGCAACGAGGACAACTCTTGTGGGGATGAATTGCCATCCGGCCTCCCGGTGCTTAACTCACAGGAACTTGAAGACCCCGAACGACCCGCCTTCAGCCGATAAGGTCTTGCCAGAAAGTTCCACGCCTCGAACGAGCAAGGGAAAAGTGCGGCCCGGGGGAGCGATCCTCGACCGTATTTTACGAGCGGATGGATGGAGGACCACTAGGACCCTTTCCCCCCTGGCCTCCCGAAGATAGACGAGCGGAAGATGCCGTCCCTTGGAAAGGACACGGAAGGAGCCGTTCGATCGGAGCGCCGGATGGGCCTTCCTTAAACGCGTGAGCGCCCGGACCGTGTTCAAAAGGGAACGCGGGTCCTTCTCCTGCGACGCCACGTCCGGCGCCCCCTTCGAAGCGTCCACCGGCAGGTAAAGCTTGGAGGGGCTCGCCTTGGAGAACCCCTTGTTCCTTCCCTGCTCCCATTGCATGGGCGTGCGGGTCCCGGTCCGCTCATAGCCCCCTTCCTTGGAAGGAAGGTCCGGGAGATATCGCATCCCGATCTCATCCCCGTAGTAGATAAAGGGAAGACCCGGAAGGGTCAGCAAGAAAGCGAAGGCCACCTTGAGCTCGTCCGGCGAAAGGTCCCGGGAGATGCGCGCGAAGTCATGATTCCCCGAGGGCACGCAAACATGGCCTTTCCCCGCGGCTTCCTTCCGCAACTTTTGGAGCACGGAAAGGAAATCCCTTACATCCCCCTTCCCGGAACGGTGGAAGAAGCTCTTCGCCCCCTTTCGGAAGAGGGACATGTAGGCCGAGGCATGGGGCCCGAAATGCAGGAGGAAATCCGCGTCGAACCCGGCCCGGATGGCCTTGGCCGGCTCCGACCACTCC
>Ga0315910_10003696_pt1 | contig 12931 bp, 9 predicted proteins | sample EdamamesoilMG_FD_204470 | JGI IMG/M metagenome (GOLD analysis project Ga0315910, IMG submission 204470) | Garden soil microbial communities collected in Santa Monica, California, United States - Edamame soil | ecosystem: Environmental > Terrestrial > Soil > Garden | place: USA: California... | reverse complement strand
CGAGGAACTTGTTCTCGTCGAGCCAGTGCATGAAGACCGGGAACCAGCCGTTGGCGGTGTTGCCGGGGTAGCCCAGGCCGAAGCCGTGTCCGCCGTTCTGATACAGGTGGAACTCGACCGGAATCTTCGCGTCGTACCAGGACTTGATCAGGCCGAACTCGCCGCGGAAGAGGAAGTCGTCAGATGCGATGGCCGCAAACATCGGCGGCGCATCCTTCGGCACCTCGACCGCGCCCATGCCGCCGTAGATCGGCCCGATGAAGGCGAGCTTCATCGTCTTCGAGTTGAGCGTGCAGTGCATGGTGAGGCCGGCGCCGGCGGAGAAACCGATCATGCCGATCCGCGAGGTGTCGACGCCCCATTCCTTCGACCGCTTCAGGATCAGCGCGTAGGCGGCCTCGGCGTCGGCGAGCTGGTTGGAGAGGTCCCAGCGCGGCGGGCGCGGGCGATTGTCACCGTCCGAGCCGGAGGCGGCCGCGAAGGTGCGGTTCATCGACTCCTTGAAACCCTCGAGCGACTCCGGGGTCGGCTGTAACCGGTATTTGAGGACGAAGGCGGCGACACCCCGATCGGCCAGCGCCTTGGCGACCTTCCAGCCCTCGTTGTTCATCGACAGCCAGCGGAAGCCGCCACCCGGCGTCACGATCACGGCGGCGCCGTTGGCCTTGGCCGGATCGGGAAGGAAGGGTGTGAGCGTGGCGGTGGAGATGTTGCGTGCCATCGGCTCGCCCCACTGGCGGAACCAGGTCTCGGGCGCCGGCTGGTTCTCGACGCCGCCCGTGCCGAGCGGGATGGCGCCGGGCTCCTCGGGATTTTCGAGCGGATAGATCGTGCCGTCCTGCGCGTGCGCCGAGGCGGCGAAGACAAGAAGCGAGGCCAGGGCGGCCGTGTGGGTCAGGCGGAGAAGAAGATCGCGTGATTTCATCGGGGTGGTGGGGGATGCGTGAGTCGGACGCGGTGAAGCGTGACGCCTCGCCCGGTCCCGCGTCGAGGGCATCGCGGGCCCTCGGCAGTCCAATAGTTGAACCGAGAAAAAGCAGTTGGAGGTCACACCGAGGCCACCGCGATGTCGGTGGAGTTTCACGGAGTGACTTCTCGGAGCGTGCAATGCACCGAGCGCTCGTTCACGCGCTCGGTGTGATCACGAGCCGCGCGAGAGTGACGCCACGCTCCGTGGCCGCTGTGGTCACGCGGTGCTCCTCGGTCCTGTGCGAAGCGAAGCCCCGCAGCAGCGGGGTGGTTCATCTACTCGGTTCAGGCTGAATGGTGGACGCGCCTGTCCGCAGGCGCGTTGTGAAGGGGCCGCGCCGCAAATCGGACGCGCAGGACGTTCGTTCCAGAACGACCGTGAGACACGGCCGACCACCTCTGAGGACATGAGTCCGGCTGAGACCGCGTCCAGGATGCCGCCGCACGCGGCGCGCGGCGTCGTCGAAAAGGCGTCGGGGGTTCCGTTGACCCGGGCTTGGCGGCGGCGTGAGCGGAGGTCAGGATCGGCGCATGGCGTTCACCTTCCCCGCGGGCTGGCTTCGCTTCGCACGGCTCGCCGTTCGCGTGGTGGCGTACCTGTCGATCGTGATCGTCGGCGTCCTCGCCGGGTTGGCGGTCTGGATCGGGTCGCACGGCGACGTGCGCCACGATCACTTCGAGCGGCCGATCGCGCCGATCGTGACGGCGACGCGCGAGCGCGACGCGACCACCGCGAGCGAGACCGTGCGGCTCGTGGCAGCAGACGGCTCGGTCGTGAACCTGCGCGTCGTGCGCGATCTCGCGCATGAGGCGCCGCGCCGAGTCATGGTCCTGCTCGGCGGGCATCGGACGGGGCGCGAGGCGGCGCGGCTGGTCGGCGAACCCGGCGACATGGCGGTCGTGGCGCTCGACTATCCGTATGAAGGGCCGGACCGGATACGCGGTGTCACCCAGATCGTGCGCGCGGTGCCGGTCGTCGAGACGGCCCTGCTCGAGACACCGCGGGCGGTGTTGCTCGCGCTCGACTGGGTCGTGGCCCAGCCCTGGGCGGATGTGAAGCGGATCGAACTCGTGGGCGTGAGCCTCGGCTCGCCGTTTGCCGCGGTGGCGGGCGCGCTGGACGCGCGGTTTTCCCGGGTGTGGATCGTGCAGGGCGCGGCGGACAACCGTGCCTGGCTCGAGCGCACGCTAGCGCGCAGGATCCCGCAGGCGTGGCTGCGGCGTCCGGTCGCGGGCGTGCTGCACCGGCTCGCGCACGGGGCGTCGTTCGACACGGAGGCCTGGGTGGCCCGCATCGCGCCGCGGCCGGTCGTGATCCTCGGGGCGCGCGAGGATCCGAGCATCCCGATCGCGGAGACGGAGCGGCTCTTCGCCGCGGCGGGCGAGCCGAAGGAACTCGTCTGGGTGGACGGCGCGCACATCAACCCGCGCCGGCCCGAGACGGTGCGGCGCGTGCTCGATGCCGTGCGCGCGCGGATGTGAGGGCGCACGCGCCTGGGGATGGCGCGATGGCGAGGCGCTGGAATCGAACGTGCCGCGCCGCCGGCCGGGAGTTGCCAGCGCGCAGGGAAGCGGATTTCCTGCCGCCATGTGTCCGGAAGCCGACTACAGCCAGAAACTCGATCCGCTGCAGGATCGCTGCCCGGTGCGGGCCGCGCTCGACGTGATCCGCGGGCGGTGGAAACCGTCGATCCTGCTTCGGCTCAAGTCCGGACCCGCGCGGTTTTCCGAGATCCACGCGGCGCTGCACGGCGCCACGGCGCAGGCGCTCACCGTGCAGCTGCGCCAGCTCGAGGCCGACGGGGTGGTCTCGCGCGCGGTCTTCGCCGAAGTGCCTCCACGGGTCGAATACACGCTCAGCCCGTTCGGGCGTTCGCTCTCCGACCTGATGGATGAGCTGGAGCGTTGGGGCGAGGACTACCTCAGGCGTCGCCGCCGTCGGCAGGTCTCCGCGGTCCGGCGCCGGCGCTGAGCGACAGGCGACCGGCAGCGCTCACATCGATGTGAGTGGCTCACATTCTTGCGACGAAGCGCGGCGGCGACCGGCGTGGTAGTCTCCGGGCGATGCAACCAGCACTGCTCGTCCTCAACACCAGCGCGCGCGTGACGCGCTCGCTCACCCACCAGCTCACGGGTCGTTTCGCGCGGGCGTGGCTCGCCCGTCATCCGGGTGCGGCGCTCGTACGGCGCGATTTCGCCCTCAGCCCGCCCCCCGCGATCGACGAGGCGTGGATCGCCGCCGCGTTCACTCCGGCGGGAGAGCGCACACCCGCGCAGAGGGCGGTGCTCGCGCTGAGCGAGACGCTCATCGCGGAGATCGAGGCGGCCACGGCGATCGTCGTCGGCGCTCCGCTCTATAACTTCGGCATGCCCGCCTCGCTCAAGGCCTGGTTCGACCAGGTCGTGCGCGTGGACCGGACCTTTGTCATCACCGACGACCCGGCCGAACCCTACCGGCCGTTGCTTGCGCCGAAGCCCGTCGTCGTGCTGACCTCGGCGGGGAGCGCGGCCTTTCAGCCGGGCGGGGAGGCCGCGCACCTCAACTTCCTCGAGCCGCACGTGCGAACGCTCTTCGAGTTCATCGGGCTGCCCGAGGTGACGTTTGTCCGTGTGGGTGATGCCGGGCTCGAGACCGAAACCTACGCGGATACGTTGCGCGCGGCCGAGTCGGCGCTCGACGTGCTCGCGGCCGCGTGAGGGCGCGGCTGATCCGGGCGAACGCGCCCGCTGGCCCGGGCGTTTGCGGAAGCGGCGGATCGTGGTACACTTCGCGTCTGCTTCACGTGCGCGGCATCCGGCGGGCGTGGTGTGCTTTCGGCCCCCCGGCGTCACGTCCCACTGGACAAGTTGTTCGCGCCGACCGTTGCGATCAGTTCCCCCTCCCACCATGAAAGTCCTGTCGCTTGGTATGCGTCTGGTAGTCGCGCTGGTTCTAGCTGGCGCTTGTCTGTCCGCGGCCCAGGAGCCGTTCTATTCCGGTCTCGGCTCGTACTCGCGCAAGGTCACGACGAAGTCCGTCGAGGCCCAGCGTTACTTCGACCAGGGCCTCGCCTGGCTGCATGGGTTTCACCACGGGGCCGCGATCCGTTCGTTCCAGGAGGCCGCGCGCCTCGACCCGGAGTGCGCGATGGCGCACTGGGGCATCGCGCTCGCACACGGCCCGCACATCAACGTGCCGATGGTGCCGCCGCCGGCCGCCGAGGTGGCCGCGCGGGAGATCACGCTCGCCAAAAAGCACGCAGCGCAGGCCACGCCGGTGGAGCGGGCGCTGATCGACGCCCTCGCGACGCGCTTCGCGTATCCACAGCCTGATGACCGATCGCCGCTCGATCGCGCGTATGCAGACGCGATGCGCACGGTCTGGAAAAGCTTCCCGCAGGACCCGGATGTCGGCGCGCTCTTCGCCGAGGCGCTCATGACGCTGCGCCCATGGGATCAGTGGACCGCCGACGGCAAGCCGCAGCCGGGCACCGAGGAGGCGCTCGCGACGCTCGACGCCGTGTTCAAGCTCAACCTCAACCATCCGTTCGCGAACCACCTGTATATCCACGCGATGGAGGCATCGATGACGCCGGAGCGGGCCGTCGCCGCGGCCGATCGGCTGCGGGATCTCCAGGCCGGACTGCCGCACAACGTCCACATGCCCTCGCACATCGACATCCGCAACGGCCGCTGGCAGGAGGCGATCACCGCCAACTGGAAGGCGATCGAGGCCGCGCGCCGCCTCCGGGCCGCGGGCGGACCGCCGCCTGCCGGTCCGATCCACATCTACAACGCGCACAACCACCACATGCTCGCCTACGCCGCGATGATGACCGGGCAGAGCGAACTCGCGATCGGCCAGATCCGCACGATGGTCGCGATGTTTCCGGAGGACTTTCTCCGGGACTTCGCCCCGTTCGTCGACGCCTACGTCGCCATGCCCTACGAGGTGCTGCTGCGCTTCGGGCGATGGGATGACGTGCTCGCCGCACCCGACCATCCCGCGCATCTGCCCTTTGCGCGTTCGATGCGCCTCGCCGCCCGCGGCATCGCGTATGCGGCGAAAGGAGACACCGCAGCCGCGCGGCGCGAGCAGCAGGCCTACCTCGCACTCGCGCCGACGATCCCGGCGGGCACGAGCGCCGGTCCGGTCGACGTGCGCACGATCGTCGCGGTCGCCACGCCGATGCTCGAGGGCGAGATCCTCTATCGCGAGGGCAGGACCGAGGCCGGGCTCGCCGCGTTGCGCGAGGCGGTGAAGGCCGAGGATGCGCTGCGCTACTTCGAACCGCCGGCCTGGTTCCTGCCGGTGCGCCACGCGCTCGGCGCCTCGCTCATGCGCTCGGGCCTCTACGAGGAGGCGGAGCAGGTCTACCGCGAGGATCTTCGCCGCCTGCCGGAAAACGGCTGGTCGCTCCTCGGGCTCTCCGAGAGCCTGCGCCTGCGCGGCCAAGTGGAGGAGGCCGCAACCGTGCGGTCGCGTTTCGAGGCGGTGTGGCGCGTGGCCGACGTCGAGATCCAGTCGTCCTGCCTGTGCCAGCCCGGCGTCGAACTCGCGTCGAACACGCGCTGAGCCTTCGATCGCGCGATCCTCAGCCGCACGCGTGACCCCAGCGGTGCGCCCCCGTAGGGCCGCCGCTCGCGTTGCGCCGCGCTGCGCCCGAACGCATTTGCGTATCGAGGCCAGGCGGCCTGTGGGATGTTCGGTCGATGAATGACTGGCAGGACTCACATACTCTCGATTTCCCGGAATGGTCGCGCGTGCTTGAGGGCGCAGACCTCGATCGTGCGGAGCGGACCGGCTTTCGCGGTCGGATCGCGGCCTACCTGCACTGGTGTCGCTCGGTGCACACGGATGCGACTGTGCGCTCGGCCCGCCTGTTCCTGCACGCGCGGCCGCGCGGCGCGGAGCGCGAGTCGCACCGGCGCGCGCTGCGCTGGCTCTTCGTGACCGCGCGCGACAGCGGCGGACTGAGGATGCCTGGCGACCAGGACGGGAGACAGGCACAACTGCGGATGAACCTCGCTCGCGAGATCCCGCTGGCCCGGCCGGGTGCGACTCCGTGGGAACGGCGGCTGGTCGAGGCGATCCGCCTGCGCGGACTGCTCTGGCGCACGGAGCAGACCTACCGGATGTGGGCGTGGCGTTTCGTGCGCTGGCTCGGGAGTGGCGGAGCGCTTGCGTCGATCACGGGCGACGAAGTGCGGCGGTTTCTCTCGCACCTCGCGGTCGAGCGACGGCTCTCGTGCTCGTCGCAGAAGCAGGCGCTCAACGCCGTCGTGTTCCTCCTGCGCGAGGCGCACGGCTGCGACCTCGGCGACGTGTCCGGCTTCGTCACGGGGCGTCGCCATCGCAAGATGCCCGTCGTGCTGACGGTACCGGAGCGGGACCGTTTGTTCGCCGCGCTGGAGGGCACGCCGCGCCTGATGGCGGAGCTTCAGTACGGTGCGGGCCTGCGCGTGACGGAGCTGCTGCGCCTGCGCGTGCGCGACCTCGATTTCGAGCGTCAGCAGCTCACGGTGTGGTGCGGCAAGGGCGCGAAGCATCGCGTGACCGTCCTGCCGCGACGGCTCGTCGATGCGCTAGCCGTACATATCGCACGGATACGCCACGTGTACGAGCAGGACCGGCGTGCGGGCGAGCCGGGGGTCTTCCTGCCCGAGGCGATCGAGCGAAAGTCCCCGGGCGTCGGCGTCGCATGGCCGTGGTTCTGGGTGTTTCCCTCGCGCGGAATGATGCGCGACCCGAGGTCGGGAACGGTCCGACGTCATCATGTCCTCGAGGCGACGTTGCAGGAGATACTGCGCGTCGCGAGCGAAGGCGCGGGGCTGCTCAAGCGCGTCACGCCGCACGTGCTGCGGCATTCGTTCGCCACGCATCTGCTTGAGTCGGGCACGGACATCCAGACCGTGCAGCGCCTGCTCGGCCACAGCAACGTGCGCACCACACAGATCTACCTGCACGTCGCGCGCGTGCCGGGCCGGGAGATCGCCAGCCCGTTGGACGCCTGAAAAGCCAGGGCCGGGCGCTGGAGATGTGCGTCTCCGGTGTCGGCCTACGCGAGTCCTCGCGCCTTGAGCAGCGCGGCGAGTTCGGCGGGATCGGCCTCGCCTTTCACGGTGTTGAGCAGGCCGAGGACCTTGAGGCGTTCCTCGGGACCGCAGCTGGAGATCTCGACCATCCAGTCCTCGGACTTCGGGGCGCTGACGATCACCTCATCGGACCAGGCGATCACCTCCGCGGCGTCGATCGCGCCCTGGGTGATGCCCTTGATGAAAAACTCGGCTTGCGTGCGGTAGTTCATGGAGAGTCGACTCTTGGGCCGGCTGTCGCGGTGCCAAGCGCGAACGGCATTCGGCTCGCCCGCTTCGTTGTCCGGTCGAAGAACATCTCGATTTCTCGAACAAAGGAGGGATCTTCCTACCGTCCTCTCGTCCTGATCCATGCGCCAACTTTCCGAACGATCCCTCCTGCTGCTCCTGGCCGCCGTGCAGTTCACGCACATCATGGACTTCATGATCATGATGCCGCTGGGCCCGCAATTGATGCGGCAACTCGGGATCGGGCCGGGTGAGTTCAGCGCGCTGGTCGCCGCCTACACGGTCAGCTCGGGCGTGGTCGGACTCCTGGCCGCACCGTTCATCGACCGGTTCGACCGTCGCACGGTGCTGCTTGTGGCCTACGCCGGTTTTCTCGTCAGCACGCTCAATTGCGCGCTGGCCGACAGCACGGCGACGCTGATGACGGCGCGCATCCTGAGCGGCGCGTTTGGCGGCATCGCCGCCGCCAGCGTGTTCGCGATCGTCAGCGATGTCGTTCCGGCGCAGCGCCGGGCGACCGGTATCGGCATCATCATGACAGCGTTTTCCGCCGCGGCCGCCCTCGGCGTGCCGTTCGGCCTGAAGCTCGCTCAGCTTTTCAAATGGGAGGCGCCGTTCTTCCTGCTCGCGGGCACCGCCGGCATCATGTGGGGTGTGGCCTTCGTCGGCGTGCCCCCGGTGCGAGGTCATCTCGTGCATCACACGGGAGGCCGGTACCAGGCGTTCATGGCCCTGCTGCGCGACACGAATGCAGGACGTGCGCTGCTCTTCATGGCGACGCTGGTCTTCGGGCACTTCTCCATCATCCCGCTCCTGTCGACCTACCTCGTCACCAATGTCGGTTTGCCGGAGAAAAACCTCTTCCTCGTCTATCTCGTGGGCGGCGTGCTCACCGTGTTCACCGGGCCGCGCGTCGGCCGGTACGCCGATCGTTTCGGTCGGCTGCGCGTGCTCTCGATCCTGGTGGCGGTCGCGATCGTCGTGACGCTGGCCATCGCGAACGCCGGCCCGCTCCCGACGGCCGCTGTTCTTGCGCTGACCGGTTTCTTCTTCGTCTTCGCCAGCGGCCGTTTCGTGCCGGGCCAGGCGATCGTGTCGCTGGCGGTGCCGGCATCCCGCCGCGGTGCGTTCATGAGTCTGGTCGGGTGCGCCCGCGATCTCGCCTCCGGACTCGCGTCGAGTGTGAGCGGCTGGATCGTCTTCGTCGGCCCGGACGGCCGTCTGCAGAACTATCACTGGATCGGCTGGCTCGCCGTGATCGCGGGGCTGGTTGCGCTCTGGCTCGCCTTCCGGGTGCGGGTCAACGAGGACCCGGCGGTCCCGGCCCGGGCTTAGCCGACAGCCGGCTCCGGGCTGCAGCGGTCGAGATCGCCGGCGAGTAACCGCCATGGCCGGGCGGGCGCGGCGCCGGTTTTCACGTGCGCGAGCGACGCGTGGTCGTCGCCGTTCGCCGTCCCTGTTGGTCAGGGACTCACAGCCAACGCCGGGTCCTGGCCATGTAGGCGACGAAGGCCGTGCCGAAACGCTGCGTCAGCGCCGTCTCCTCCGGCACAATCTGCCAGCGGTTCATGCCGAGGACGAACAGTGGGATCGGCAGAAGTGCAGCGGGATTGGACAGCAGGATGGCCCACCCGAGGAGGCACACGAGAAACCCGAGGTACATCGGATTGCGCGATATCCGGTAGATCCCGCTCACGACCAGGGTCGTCGCCCGCGTCGGCTGGAGTGGATTCATCGTCGTCCTGGCCCGTCGAAACGTCACCACGCCCAGGACGCTTATGCTCGCGCCGGCGGCGAACAGGCCGCCCGCGAGGAGGCGCGATCCCGGGATGGCGAGGTTCAGTCCGCGGGCCGCCCATGCGACGCCGGCCATCAACGCGGCCGTGAGCAGGGAGAAGACGACCGGTGGAATCCTCAGTTCAAGGAAGCGCATGAAAGCCTTTCGCGTCCGTCATCGTCTCGTCCCGGTATCCGGTCGGCTCACGTCGCCTACCGCCACTCGTGGCGCGGGTAGCGACGGGAGAGGGCGGGCTTGATTTCTGGATACGTCACCTGCCAGAAGCGCGTGAGGTCGTCGGTCACCTGGAGCGGGCGGTGGTTCGGGGCGAGGATCTCCATGCGCAGCGGCAGCCGGCCCTGCGCGATGACGATGTTCTTCTCCACGCCGAAGAGTTCCTGGATGCGGGCGGAGATCGTCGCGCCGCCATCGCGCGTGTAGGTGATCTTTGCGCGCCGGCCGTTCGGCATGTCGAGCTTCTCGGGCAGCATGCGGTCGAGGGCGGCGAGCTGCTCGGGGGCGAGCCAGTCCCGGAGGGTGCGCCAGAGGTCGCAGTCGCGCACCTCGCGGAAACTGCGCGCGCCGTGCACGAGTTGCTCGAGGATGGTGGGTTTGTCCTCCGGCGTGATCGGCGTGACGCCGTATTCAGGAAACAGTTTCGCGAGCAGGTTGACGCGTGCGATCCAGTGGTCGACGGTCTCGTCCCACTGGGGCAGGGGACAGCGGCCATCGAGAATCTCCTGCACGAGGATCTTCGTGGCGGCATCGGTCGAGACCTCGCCGGCCTCGCGGTCCTCGAGGACGAGGTCGCGGAAGACCTTGCGGCGGCGGACCATCACGCGCTTGGCCTGGGTATCGAGCAGCGCGGTGTCCTCCGTGCGCAGCGCGCCGGGAAACATGTCGGCGAGCAGCGCCTCGTCGATGGCGGTGCAGAGCGTGAGGATCGTCGTGACGTCGCCGCCGCGTCCGCCGATCTCGCTGATCTCGGCGGCGACGAGGAGCGGGGCCTTCTGCACCACGCTCTCGCGCGCGAGCATGCCGCGGCGGCCGTGCACGAGTTCGCAGCGCAGCGTGCCGGCGTCGAGCCGGCGCGCGACCTGGTCGGCGAAGCCGGCGAGCACGCAGCGCACGATGGCGTGGCGGTGGGCGGACGCGCTCGTCTCTACGCGGATCGAGGGTAGGGCGGTCTCTCCGAGCCCGCCGCGAACATCGGTGGTCTCACGTGGCGGCTCGGCCGGAGGCCTCGCCCTACCTTGGGTCGCCGCAGGCGTAGCGTTCTCGGCGAGATCGAGAAACTGCCGGGCGAGCGGGCGCACGAGGCGCGCGCTCTGCGCGTGGATGCCGAGTCGGCGGCAGGCATCGACGTCGAAGTTCCGTTCCTCGGCGTAGCGCAGCGCGGCGAGCACGGTGAAGAAATCGGATACGGACTCCTCGCCGAGCGCGGCCTCGCGGGCCTCGTCCATCTCGCGGCCGGTGCTCTTGAGCAGGATCGAGCGACCCTGCGTGAGCGCGGCGATGAGCGCGACGTCGGGCACGCAGCCGAGGCGGCCGGCCTCGACAAGCATGCGCGCGTAGCGCGGGTGGGCGGGAAACGCCAGCATCTGGCGGCCGATGGCAGTGATCGCGCCGGTGGTGGCATCGAGCGCTCCGAGGTCGGTGAGCAGCTGCTCGGCGCGGGCGAGGGCCTTCGGCTCGGGCGGCTCGAGCCAGGGGAAGTTGACTGCATCGACGATGTCGGCGGCCTTGAGCGTGAGCAGCACCTCGGCGAGGTCGCGGCGTTTGATCTCGGGCAGCTCGGCGACGGGGCGGTGCGCGTGCTCGCGCTCGGTCCAGAGGCGCAGGCACACGCCGGGCGCGGTCCGGCCGGCGCGACCGGCGCGTTGTTCGGACGAGGCCTGGCTGATCTTCTCGATCAGCAGCGTGTCGATGCCGCGGTGCGGATCGAAGCGCGCGATGCGCGCGAGGCCGGCGTCGACGACGAGGCGCACGCCGGGGATGGTGAGCGACGTCTCGGCGACGTTGGTCGCGACGATGACCTTGGGGCGGTCGGAGTCGGCCACGGCGCGATCCTGGTCGGCGGGCGGGAGCTCGCCGTGGAGCGGGAGGATGTCGAAGTCGCGTGCACCGAGGCGGTGGCGCAGCGCCTCGCAGGTGCGCGAGATCTCGTACGCGCCGGGCATGAAGACGAGGGCGTCACCGTCGATGCCGGCGGCGCCGGTGAGGGCGCGTTCGGTGAGCGAGGCCGCGACGTCCCACGGCGGGGTTTTCTCGAAGTCGACGGGTTTCTCCAGATAGCGGACATCGACCGGAAAGGTGCGGCCCTGCGAGGTGACCTGGGCGCACGGCTGGAGATAGGCTTTCAGCCGCTCGGTCTCGAGCGTGGCCGACATCACGACGATGCGAAGGTCGGGCCGTGTCGTGCGCTGGAGCTGGAGGGCGCGGCCGAGGGTGATGTCGCCGTAGAGGTGCCGCTCGTGGAATTCGTCGAAGACCACGACGGACACGCCGCGTAGTTGCGGATCGGAGACCATCTGGCGGAGCAGGATGCCCTCGGTCACGAAGCGGATCACGGTGCGCGCCGACACGCGCGACTCGAGGCGCACCTGGTAGCCGACCTCGGCGCCGAGCGGCACGCCCATCTCGTCGGCCACGCGGCGCGCGAGCAGGCGGGCGGCGATGCGTCGTGGCTGGAGCACGACAGCCTGGCCGTCGCGCAGCAGGCCGGCGCGCGCGAGCATCTGCGGGATCTGCGTGGACTTGCCCGACCCGGTGGGCGCCTGCACCACGACGCGCCCGTGTGCGCGCACGGCGTCGAGCAGGGGTTGCTCGACTTCGTAGATGGGCAGCGTGCGGGGATCGACGTGCATGGAGGCGAAGCTGCGGAGAAAGGCGGATGCGTGAGCGGTGCGAAAGCGGAAAGGTCAGCGCGAGCGCGGCCGAGGTTGTTGAACCACAGAGATCACAGAGGACACAGAGTCCGGACGAGGCCGAGTCTTTGTCGTTTCGATCAGACGATTCGAGGTTGAGAAACAGAGGGCGCCGACACCGCCTCCCGAATTCCTCTGTGCTCTTTGTGTCCTCTGTGGTTCAAATCAGCCCGCCTCGCGCCGGTGAATAACCGGTGGATAACGTTATTCCCAAGTTATTCACTTGTGCTTGATGGTGAGTAATTTGTGGAGAAGAAAACCTTGCTTAGGCGCGGCCGGTTTCGTTTCATCATCCCGTTCTTTGAAAGAACTGGGAGACGCCCGGTGGAATGAAAAAACCGCTGGTGACGCCCCAGGGATAATCCCGGGTGACCGGGGAACGGACGGTGGAGCTGGTCCACCGATCCCCTTCCAGCCGCGAGGTTGGGTAGGCAGCTTTCACCAGTTCCTCTGGACGGGGTCGCACCCGTCGAGAAATGCGAACAAGGAACTGTGCGGCGAGGCGCGAAAAATCAGAAACCGCGACCGAGCCGAGTCAGGTCCGTCGGGGGTTTCGACCCGGCGGGCTGACACAGTGGCCCAGAGGGCTTAGGTTACTACTGTGTGCCAGCACGGGCACGCAGGCCGGGCGAGACCACCTCGCCAAAAGGCTCTTGCTGCGAAGCGGAGCGCGAAAGCGGCCGGCGGGTTCGGGGAGTGGGCGAATGTGGCAAAGTTCGCAAAACCTCCTGATTGGGGCGGACGCAAAAACGATCCACCCAACTGCAATGCCAAGGTAACCTGAGGGGTAAGAGGTCAGACCCGTCGCGCCGGGTAAACGCACCGAGACCATCGGTGGCTGCCCTGGCGAAAAACGGTGGTGACGCGATCGCACCTGAATTGCAGGCGTGTCAGCACCATGTCCGGCGAGCTGTCATCGGCAGATGGTGGCCGAACCGGGCTAAGAGGCCTCACC
>Ga0315910_10003695_pt1 | contig 12931 bp, 7 predicted proteins | sample EdamamesoilMG_FD_204470 | JGI IMG/M metagenome (GOLD analysis project Ga0315910, IMG submission 204470) | Garden soil microbial communities collected in Santa Monica, California, United States - Edamame soil | ecosystem: Environmental > Terrestrial > Soil > Garden | place: USA: California... | reverse complement strand
AGGAGCAGCTGAGGTGCCGGCAGCATGAGATGGAGCGCCTCGAGCCCTCCGGCGCTCCACCCGCCTCCTATCCGGGAAGAAGCAGGGACCTACGGGGAGAACCGCCGCTTCGCGCGACACCTCCCCGGTCGCGGTTCGATCCGCGCCGTGGATCGCCGGGCGGGCGTGAGCCCGCCCGGTGAACCGCGGCGGTCACGCTGACGGCGGGTAGCCCATCGGCGATGGGGAGCCTGTCCGAGAATCCGCGCACCGGATCACCGGGCGGGTGAGCCCGCCCGGAGAACCGGTGCGGTCACCTTGACGCGGAATAGGCCATCTTCGATGGCCTAGTACTTCTTCCCCTCGGTGGCCCAGGTCGTCGCCGGGTAGAGGCCGAGCAGCTCGCGCTTCATCTCCGCCTTGCGGCGCGGGTCCGGAAGGAGGTCGAAGCAGCGCATCGCGAAGAACAGCGCGCGCGCCACGGTGACGCCCTGGTCGCGGTAGAGGGTCACGACCCGCAGGCACTCCAGGGCCCCCGCCTTGAGCTGCTCCTTGTCGTCGGCGTCGGCGCCGGTGAGGAACAGGCACTCGCCCAGGCCCGCGTGGGCCGCGGCCACGGCCGAGCGCGGCGCGGCTTCGTTCGCCAGCACGCCCTCGTAGGCCGTGCGGGCCTTGACGCGCAGCTCCTTGGAGCCGCCCGGGCTGGCGGCGGCCTCGGCCAGGTAACTGTCGGCGATGCGCACCTGCGCCAGGGCCTTCACCGAGGGGAAGGCCCCGGCCTCGCCCTGCACCTTCTCGTACTCGGCGCGCTTGGCGGAGGGCTTGACCTTCGGGTCGGCCTGGGCCGTGGCGAGGCGCGTCTCGAGCTCCCAGCGCTTGGAGAGCGACTGGGCCGAGACCAGGCCGCCGAGCTCGCCGAGCGTCTTGAGGGCCTGATCCGCCTGGCCTGCCTCGTGCTCCGCGGCAGCCTTCGCCAGGTAGGCGAGCGGCACGAAGCGCGTGTCGGCGAAGCTCGTGAGCACGCGGTTCGCCGCGCTCTTGGCACCCTCGAAGTCGGTCGCGGCGAGGCGCACCTCGACCGCGCGCCAGGCGGCCTGGGCCGGAGCCCACTTGAAGTCGCGCACCGTCTGGGGCTTGTCCAGCGCGGTCTGCACGAAGGCGTCGAGCGTGTCGATCGCGCTCTCCGGGTCGTCCTGCAGCAGGAAGGCCTCGGCCTCGCCGAGCTGGGGCGGCACCTTTTCGTACTCGACCGCCTCGACCGAGTCGGAGGGCACCGTGCGCTCGTCCTTGCCCTGCTTGTAGGCGACGTCCTTCAGGCCCTCGGAGACGACCTGCACGTTCTCGAGCGCCTTGCCGTCCGTCAGCCGGATGCGGTCCGCGGCGAGCGCGGAGCCGACGAGGAGCGAGGCGGTGGGGAGGAGCAGGAGTCGCGGGGTCATCGGGTGGCTCGGCCGGGCAGGGAGTGGGCGATAGCGACGCCCCGGGGCGCGGTTACGGGGCCGGGGGCGCCCCGAAAGGGCCGAAGAGGATAGGAGCCGCTTTTCCGGCCTGTCAACGCGGGGCCGCGGAGCGCGGTTCGGACCGGGCGAGCCTGATCTTCTACCGCTCGAGCGTTTTTCAGCCTGGCCAGATCCTCACGAGCGGTAGAAGATCGCCGCGTCGGGCGAAGCCGGACGCCACCAGCAGCCCTTCTGGAAGCCGTCGGCCCGGCCATCCCGTGACGCGACTGGACGCGCCTCCCTTGGGTTGCGGGTGTCGACCCGCGCTGATGGTCAGGCCAGCATCGCCGCGCGCAGCGCACGCGCCCGCTCGGCGCCGCGCAGCTCCTCCACCAGCGCCAGCGCGAAGTCGAGGGCCGTGCCGACCCCCTGGCTCGTCACGACCGGCCCGGAGCGCACCACGCGGGGCTGCGCGAGCACGCTGGCCCCGGCCAGCTGGGCGCGCACGGAGGGGTGGGAAGTCGCCTCGCGTCCCTCCAGGACCCCGGCGGCCGCCAGCACCGTCGGCGCCGCGCAGATCGCCGCCACCGTCCGCCCGGTCGACTCGAGCGCGCGCACCAGGGCGAGCACGCGCGGGTCCGCGCGCAGGTTCGTCGTACCCGGCATGCCACCCGGCAGCACGAGCATCGCGAGCTCGGCCGGGTCGACCTCGGCCAGCGTGCAGTCGGTGGCGAGCTCGATCCCGTGCGCGCCGCGCACCGGGCCTGGCGCGAGCCCGGCCACGCGCACCTCGATCTCGGCCCGGCGCAGGACGTCGACGATCGTGACCGCCTCGATCTCCTCGAAGCCGGGCGCGAGGGGCACCAGGACGATCCCGCGCGACCTGGCGGTGCTCGGGGATGTGCTCGGCATGCTGCGCAGCTCCTCGGGCTCGATGGCCCGCGGCAGGTTAGCACGCGGGCCGAGCTCCAGCGCGACGCGCTTTCGGCCGATGCTGGCGCGCGTGGCACGCTCCTCCGCCCGGCCTTCCCCGCGCGAGGCGCGCGCGCTCGAGCTCGGTCGGCGCGCGCTCGCCCTGCGCCGCGCCGGCCAGCCCGCCGAGGCGGCCACGCTGCTGCGCCAGGCGGTCGCGCTCGCGCCGCGTCACGCGGGCCTGGCCGGGAACCTCGGCAACGCCCTGCTCGCGAGCGGCGCGCAGGCCGAGGCGCTGCGCGTCCTGGCGCACGCCGCCACGCTCGAGCCGCAGTCGGGGGCCCTGGCCTACAACCTCGGCACGGCCCAGCTCGCGGCCGGGGCGCTGGACTCCGCACGCGCGAGCCTGGAGCGCGCCCTCGCCCTGGGCGGAGTCGAGGCCGCCACGCGCGTCAACCTCGGACGCCTGGCCGAGATCGAGGGCCGGCGCGAGGCGGCGGCGGAGCAGTGGCGGCAGGCGGCCGAGCTCGCGCCCGGGCTCGCGCGCCCGCACTACCTGCTGGCGCGCATCGGGCGCCTGGCGGATCGCCGGCCGCTGGAACGCCTGGCGGCGGCCTCCGACACGCCGCCCGAGGCGCGCGTCGAGGCCTGCTTCGGGCTCGGGTACGCGCTCGAGCGCGCCGGCGACTGCGCGCGGGCCTTCGCCTGGTTCGAGCGCGGCAACGCCCTGCAGCGCGCGCGCCTGCCGGCCTTCGACGCGGCCGCCCACGAGGCCGAGCTGAGGCACCTCGCGCGCGTCCTCGACGCCGAGCTCTTCCGCGCCCATCCCGGCGCGCACGCGAGCGCGGCGCCGCTCTTCCTGGTGGGGATGCCGCGCTCCGGCACGACGCTGGCCGAGTCGATCCTGGCGGCCCATCCCGCGGTGGCCGCGCGCGGCGAGCGGCGCGAGCTCGAGCTCCTGGCACGCGAGCTCGGCCTGCGCGAGGCGCCCGAGCGCGCCGCGAGCCTGACGCTCGAGCAGCGCCGGGCCGCGGCCGAGCGCACCCTCGCGGCCCTCGCGCTGCCGCCCGGAGCGCTGCGCGCGACCGACAAGCTGCCCGGCAACTACGTGCACCTGGGCCTGGCGGCGCTGCTCTTCGCCGGCGCGCGCGTGGTGCACTGCCGGCGCGACCCGCTCGACACGGCCCTCTCGCTCTACACGACGCTCTTCGAGGGCGAGGCCCTGGCCTACAGCTACGACCTCGCGACGATCGCGCGCGTGCTGCGGGCCGAGCGGGGCCTGATGGCGCACTGGCGCGCGCACCTGCCGCTCCCGATCCACGCGCTCGACTACGAGGCCCTGGTGGCGGACGTCGAGGCCGGCTCGCGCGCGCTGGTGGCCTTCGCGGACCTGCCCTGGGACCCGGCCTGCCTCGCGCGGCCGGCCGCGGGCGCGGTCTTCACGGCCAGCGCCTGGCGCGTGCGCGAGCCGGTCGACGCGCGCTCGGTCGGACGCTGGCGGCGCTTCGAGCGCGAGCTGGAGCCGCTGCGGGCGCTGCTGGCGGACGCGTAGGCCTCGCCGGCGCGCTCGAGCGCGAGCAGCGCCTTCCTCGTCAGCCCCGTCAGGGCCAGCGCGCGCGCCTCCGCCGGGCTGGCCCACGTGCCCTCGCGCCCCGCGCGCGCGCGGCCCGGCACGAGCTCGGCCCGGATGCGATGGTGCGTGATCGCGTGCGTGAGGACGCCGAGCGGCGCGCCCGCGGCGCGTGCGAGCCCGGGGCCGAGCGCGGCCGGCCACAGGCGCGGCGGGCCGTCGTGAACGAGCTCGCGCGTGGGCAGCTCGAGCAGCCCGGCCATGCGGCCCCGCTCCGGCCGGCGCACGAGCAAGAGGCGCCCGCGCGCGCGCACCACCAGCAGCTCGAGCCGCACGTCGAGCGGTGCGCGCCGCGCGCGCGGGCGCGGCAGCTCGTCCACGCGCCCGAGGGCCCGCGCACGGCACGCGCGGCTCAGCGGGCACTCGGCGCAGCGCGGGGCGCGCACGGTGCAGACGCGCGCGCCGAGCTCCATCAGACCCTGGTTCCACGCGCCCGGGTCCTCCGGGCCTTCCTCGGGCGGGACCAGCGCGCGCGCCAGCTCCCAGCAGGCCTCGGTCAGCGCGCGCGAGCCCTGCGGCGCCTCCAGCGCGAAGAGCCGCGCCAGGACGCGCTGCACGTTGCCGTCGACCAGGGCCTCGGAGCGTCCGAGGGCGATCGAGAGGACCGCGCCCGCCGTGTAGGGCCCGACCCCGGGCAGCGCCAGCCAGCCGGCGCGCGTCGCGGGGAAGCGCCCGCCGAGCTCCCCCACCACCACGCGCGCCGCCGCGCCGAGGGCGCGGGCGCGCGAGTAGTAGCCGAGGCCGCTCCACAGCGCGAGCAGCTCGGCCTCGTCGGCCGCCGCCAGGGCCCGCACGTCCGGCAGGCGCGCCAGGAAGCGCTCGTAGTAGGGCACGACCGTCTCGACGCGCGTCTGCTGCAGCATCGCCTCGCTGATCCAGATCGCGTAGGGGTCGCGCGTGCGCCGCCAGGGCAGGTCGCGACGCTCGGCGCGGTACCAGGCCAGCAACGGACGGAGCAGCGCGCGCCGCAGCGCGGCCCGCGCGCGCGGACCGGGCGTCGCGGCTCGCTCGCTCGTTCCCACGGGCGGTGAGCATGGCCGAGGCGCGCGCGGCAGCCCACGGGAATCCCGCCTCCGCGCGTGGACGGCGGAAAGGATTGCGCGCCGCCGGCGCGGTGCGGATGCGGCGCGCCCGGGCCCGTGGCCGATGGGATAGAATCGCTCACCGTTCCCCCGGCTGCCCGCGGTCCGCAGGGCGGCCCGGAGGCCTGCACGCCCCCATGACCGCCCTCCACCCGCCGCATCGCCGCACCGTGCTGCGCGGCCTGGGCGTGACCCTCGCCCTGCCCTGGCTCGAGTCGCTGCTGCCGCGCCGGCGGGTCGAGCCCTCGCCGCGGCGCCTGGCGGTGATCGCCGTGCCCTTCGGGATGGTCGAGGAGTGGTTCCACCCGGCGACGGCCGGGCGCGACTACGTGGCCGGGCCCTCGCTCGCACCCCTGGATGCGCTGCGCGCGCGCTTCACGGTGTTCTCGAACCTCGACCACGGCGTGCGCGGCGGCCACGCGGCCACGCACACCTTCCTGAGCGGCGTCAAGGTCAGCGAGCGCGCCACGAACCCGGAGGGCAACCTCACGCTCGACCAGCTCGTGGCCGAGCGCTTCGGGCCCAGCACGCGCTTCCCCTCGCTGGTGCTGTGGGAGGGCGACCTCAGCTACACGCGCAGCGGCGTGCGCGCCCCGGCCATCCCCACGCCGGTCGAGGCCTTCCGCCAGCTCTTCGTGGACGAGAGCGCCGACGAGAAGCGCTTCCTGCAGGCCGCGCTCGACTCCAGCACGAGCATCCTGGACGCCGTGCGCGCCGAGGCGCGCGCGCTCGAGCCGGCCCTGGGTCGCACCGACCGCGAGAAGCTCGCGGAGTACTTCACCTCGATCCGCGAGACCGAGCAGCGCCTGGCGGCCTCGCGCCAGTGGCTGCACCGCCCGCGCCCGGAGCCCGAGGCCCCGGCCGCCGCGCGCGTCGCCGCCTGCGCGGAGCAAACCTACGGCGCCGAGCTGCTGGCCGGCTGGCTCGACCTGGTCTACCTGGCGCTCGTCTCGGACTCGACGCGCTCGCTGGTGCTCTCGGTGCCGAGCTGCAACTGGGGCCTGGAGGGCGTGAGCGAGGGCTACCACCCGATGACGCACCACGGGCAGCGCGAGGAGCGCCTGAGCCAGCTGCGCATCGTCGAGCCCTTCGTCACGACGCAGCTCGCACGCTTCCTCGCGCGCCTGGAGGAGGTGCGCCAGCCGGACGGGGCCTCGCTGCTCGACTCGACCCAGGTCCTGTTCGGCTCCGGGATGGGCAACGGCAACAGCCACACGAACTCGAACCTGCCCCTGGTCCTGGCGGGCGGGCGCTTCCGCCACGGCCAGCACCTCGACCTCGAGGGCCGCGCGCCGCTCTGCAACCTGTTCCTCAGCATGCTCCACGAGCTCGGGATCGAGCACGAGCGCTTCAACCGGAGCACGGGCACGCTGTCCGGCCTCGAGTTCGGCCGCGGATGAGCGCGGCGGGCCTCGGGGGGCTCTTGCTCGCGCTCGTGGCCGCGACGCCGCGCGGCGCGCAGGAGGAACCGCGCGAGCCGGCGGCGGCGCTGGCCGGCTCGGCGCGCACGCTGTTCGAGGCGAGCTGCGTGCGCTGCCACGGTCCCGAGAAGGCCAAGGCGCGCCTGCGCCTGGACCGGCTCACCTGGGATCCCGCCGACGAGCAGGCGCTGGAGACGTGGCAGGCGGTGCTCGACCGCATCCAGGCCGGCGAGATGCCGCCCGAGGACGAGCCGCGCCCCGATCCGGCGGCCGTGGCGCACCTGGAGCGGGACCTCGCAGCCGCCTTCGCCGCGCTCGCCGGCGAGGGGCCGCGCGTGCTGCGGCGCCTGAACCGCACGCAGTACCGCAACACGCTGCGCGACCTCCTGGCGATCGACGTGGCCCTGGAGGACCCGACCAGCTCGTTCCCGCCGGACGGCGCGATCGACGGCTTCGACGGCCTGGCCGAGGGGCTGGTCATGTCGGACTTCCTGCTGAGCCAGCACCTGCTGGCGGCGCGCCGCGCGCTCGACATGGCGCTCTTCACCGGCCCGCGGCCCGAGCCCCGCACCTACGCGCTCTACGACGCCGAGGGCGTGCGCGACGGGAACTTCACCGTCTCGGACGGACGCCTGCGCGGGCACTGGAACCTGGAGAGCCCGCGCCCGGAGGACGGCCCGGTGTGCCTGTTCCTGAACGACGAGCGCGCCATCGGCGAGACCCTCGGCCAGACCCTGACCACCTCGCGCGGCGGGGCGCCGTTCCCCGGCTGGTACGACTTCCGCTTCGAGGTGGAGTCGAAGGGCCGCGGGAACCTGCCGCCCAAGCTCTTGCGCCCGCTGAAGCCCGAGTGGCAGCAGGTGCACCCCGAGGACCTGCACCGGCTCGAGCTCTACTTCTCTGCTCCTGCGGGGACCTCGCCCGTCACGGGCCGGCGGCGAATCCTGGCCGAGGCCCTCGACCTGGCCGACGACGAGCGCGTCGTGATCGAGCGCCGCTACTGGCTGCCGCGCGGCTGGCGCCTCGAGCTCGCCTTCGGCAACGCCTACGCGGGACACCTCGACTACTACGTGGCCGCCCTGGGCGGCGAGGAGGACGCGCTCAAGCTGCGCCAGCTCACGCGGGCCGAGCGCTCGGCGCGCATGATCGAGATCACCTACCCGTGGATCCTGCGCAGCGACGCGCCGCGCATCCTGGTGCACGCGGCCAGCGAGAGCGGCCCGCACTACCCGAGCTGGCCGCCGCCGAGCCACGTGGCGGTCCTGGGCGACCCGGCCGCACCCCTGGCCGAGCGCCTGGCGACCTTCGCCACGCGCGCCTTCCGCCGCCCGGTGACGCCGGAGGAGCTCGGTCCGCACCTGCGCCTGGCCGAGGAGAGCCCCGAGGGCCTGCGCACCGCGCTCGAGGCGATCCTGTGCGCGCCGCGCTTCCTGTACTTCCTCGAGGGCGAGGGCGCGCTCGACGACTGGGCCCTGGCCGCGCGCCTCTCCTACTTCCTGTGGAGCACGCTGCCGGACGCCGAGCTCCTGGCGCTGGCCGCCGCGGGGCGCCTCGTCGATCCGGCCGTGCTGCGCGCGCAGGCCGAGCGCCTGCTGGCCGATCCGCGCTCGAGCGAGTTCGTCGCGCAGTTCACCTGGAGCTGGCTCGGGTTCCAGAACATGCTCGACATGGCGCCCGACCCGGTGCGCTTCCCCGAGTTCCACGCGGGCCAGGTCGGCAGCGCGGCGGTCACCGAGTCGCGCCTCTTCTTCCGCGAGCTGCTGGACGGGAACCGGCCGCTGAGCGAGTTCCTCGGCGCCGACCACACCTTCGTGAATTCCGCCCTGGCGCGCCTGTACGGGATCGAGGGCGTGCACACGAGCGCGCGCTTCGAGCGCGTCGCCCTGCCGGCCGAGCTGCGGCGCGGGGGCCTCCTGGGCCAGGCCGCGGTGCTCACCGCCTCCGCCAACGGGGTCGACACCTCGCCGGTCGTGCGCGGCGTGTGGGTGCTCGAGCGCCTGCTCGGGATGCCGCCCGACCCGCCGCCGCCGGACATCCCGATCCCCGAGCCCGACACGCGCGGGGCGAAGTCCATCCGCGAGATCTTCGAGCAGCACCGCTCGATCGAGTCCTGCAACGAGTGCCACCGCAGCATCGATCCCCTGGGCTTCGCGCTGGAGTCCTTCGACGCCATCGGCCGCTGGCGCGTGGCCTACGAGTCGGGCGTGGCCATCGATCCGTCGGGCCAGATGCCGAACGGGACGACCTTCACCGACATCGAGGGCCTGAAGCGCGCGATGCTCGCGGACGTGAAGCCCTTCGCGCGCAACCTCGCCGGGCGGCTGGCGGCCTATGCCGCCGGACGCGAGCTGCGCCCGGCGGATCGGCCGGAGCTCGATCGGCTGGTGGCCGCGGCGACGGCGCCGGGGGCGGGGCTGCGCGACCTCGTGCTGGGGATCGTGACGAGCCGGCTGTTCCGGGAGCGGTAGCGGCGGGTCCGAGTAGAAGGAGGAGCGCGCGTCCGGTGAAGCCGGACGCCACCAGCAACCCCTCTGGAAGCCGTCGGCCCTGCAATCCCGTGGTGGATCGGACGCGCCTCCCTTGGGTTGCGGGTGCAACCCGCGCTGAGAGCGCGGAGAAGAGACGGAGGGGAGCAGGGCGAGCGGTCCGCCGTTGGAGCCGCGCGCGGCCTGGCCGTAGGCTGTCGCCTCCGCGCGAGGCCGCGGGCCCCCCTCGAATGGGTCGTTTCTCCCGCTTGCGCCTCCTGGCCCATGCCGCCACGGCGGGTGCGCTGCTCGCCTGCATGCGCGCGCCGCTCGGGCTGGACTGGACCCAGCTCGTGGCGGTGCAGGCGAGCAGCGCGGCGCTGTTCCGCGCGGCGGGTCTCCTGGCGCTGGTCGTCGCGCTCGATCCGGCGCGGAGCGTGCTGCGCGACGGGCCGCGGCCGCTGTGGCTGGCCGGGTTGCTGGCGGGCTACGCCGGGCAGGGCCTGCTGCTCGAGGTGGGCCCGGGGAGCCGGGCCGGGTTCGCGCTCCTGCTCCTCCTCGCGACGGTCCTCGCGCGCATGCTGGCCGGGCGCCGGCGCGTCGGCACGGAGCTCGATCCGCCCCTCGCGGAGCCCGGGCGACGCGAGCGGGCCGGGCTGGTGGCGATCGGAGCCGGGGTGGTCGTGGCGCTCGAGGCCCTGGCGCGCGAGACGCGGCTCTTCACGCTCGGGACGACGGTCGACGAGGCCGTGGTGGGCTCGGTCTTCCTCGCGCTCCTCTGGCTCGGAGCGCTGGCCTTCGGGCCGCTCCTCGCGCGCCTCGGGTCGGAGCGGACGCGCCTGGCGGTGGGCGCGGCGGCCTGCGCGCCGGCGGCGCTGGCCGGGCTCGCCTTCCTCGCGGCACTGACGCCGGATGGGCTGTACGCCTACCTGCGGCGCCTGGAGCTCCCGCTGGGTGCCCTGCGCGGGCTGGACGAGCGCCTGGGTGGCCCGCTCGGACTCACGCGTATCCCGGCCTTCGACGGGGCCACGATCGGGATGCACTGGACGAGCGCGATCCTGGCGGCGGCCGCGCTGGTCGCGCCGGCCTTCCTGCTGGGCGGCACGCTCGGCTCGGCGCGCAGCTTCGCGCGCGTGCGGCCGCTCGTCCTGGGCGCGGCGCTCGGGCTCCTCGCGCTGCCCTTCGTGGTCGCGCGCGCCGGCGCGCCCCTCGCTCCGGCGCAGCTCGGCCAGGCGGCCTTCGCGTGGAGCGTGGTCGTGGTGGGCGCGAGCACGGCCGCGGCCGGCCTCGCGCTCGTGGCGCTGGCCGAGGTGCGCGCGCGCGGCCTGACCCTCGGGCTCGCGCTGGTCGTCGCGGCGCTGCCCTGGCTCCTGCCGCGACCGCGGCCGTGGAGCTTCTCGCCCTGGGCCGCGCGGCGCGTCGAGCCGGAGTTCGTGTGGCCGCTCCCGGAGGGCCTGCTGACGGTCGAGCCGGCGCGCGGCGGCGGACGACAGGTGACGCTCGACCGCAAGCTCCTGACGCCGACGCTGGAGGAGCTGGAGGCCGACGAGCGCCGCCTGCGCGCCGCCTTCGCGCTGCTCCCGCTCGAGCGCCGCGGGCCCGGCCTGCGCGCGCTCTTCGTCGGCCAGCTCACGCCCGAGCGCGCCGCGGTCCTCGCCACCCTGGGCCTGGCCGCCATCGACCGCACCGCCGCCTGGCACCGCGCGATGCCGGCGGTCGAGGAGCGCCTCTTCGCCGCCGGGCCGCCGCCCGGCGAGGTGCTGGCTCCGGCCGAGGCGCGCGAGCGCCTGGACGACGGCGCCTACGGCTGGGTCGTGGCCGCGCCGGCGGCCGGCCCGATCGTCACCTGGAAGTCCGAGGCGCGCGAGATCTGGAGCCCGGCGGACGGGCCGCGGCTGACCGATCTCGCGCTGGAGGGCGAGACGGTCGGCGTGGCCTGGATCGCGGGTGACGCGCGCCTGGCGCACGGCAGCGAGCTCGACCCGCTCGTGCTCGACGCGGACCGGCTCGAGCACCTGTCGCTCGGGCTCGTGCGCGGTCCGTTCCAGGGCGAGGTCGGTGCCCGCGGGCCGCTCTTCCGGATCGAGGCCGCGCGCGGGCCGAGCGCGCGCGAGCTCCTCGGCACCATGCCGCAGCAGCGCTCCTTCGCCCTCGAGCGCGCGACCGCCGCCGCACTGGTCGCGCCCGAGGCACCCGAGCTCGCGCGCGGCCTCGCCCTGCACTTCGCCGCCCAGCGGCTCTCCTCGCCCTACGAGACGCGCGCCCAGCAGATCGAGCTCGACGAGGAGGCCCTGCGCGCCTTCGCGGCGGCCGTGCCGGAGGTCCTCGATCCGCTTTCCGTCGAGGTCTGGGAGGGGCTGGCCTGGCTGTGCCAGGCCAAGCGCATGCCGGAGCTGGCGCTCGTCTACCTCGAGCCGGTGGCGGAGCGGCACGCGCCCTGGCCGGCCCTCGACCGGGCCCTGGCCGCGGCCTATCGCGAGATGCTCGAGCCGGCCGAGGCCCTGCGCTTCCTCGAGCGCCTGCGCGGCTCCACGCCGGACGACCTGGGCGCGTGGATCGAGTCGGCCGCCTGCGCCGAGGAGGTCGGCGACCCGGCCCAGGCCCAGGCCTTCCTGGACGAGGCCCTGCGGCGGCCGGTGGTTCGAACCCCGGCCGAGGAGCGCGCCCTGGGGCTCGCCCTGGCGCGCCTCGGCGACCGGCGCGGCCTGCCCCTCCTGGAGAAGAGCCTGCGCACGGCGCCGGACGACGCCGAGGTCCGCGCCGCACTGGGACTGCCGCCGCCCGAGGGGGATCCGCACCCCCACTGACTCCACACCCCCCGCCAGGGCGAGCCGGAGCCCGCCTGACGCTCGCGCGAGCCCGGCGCCGGCGGGTTCCGCCCCACCTTTCCCGGAACAAGGGGCACACCGGAAAAGGGCTGGCGATTAACATCGTCGGCCGGCCCAGGAGGGCCAGCCGCTCGGCGCCGCACCCTCGCCGGACACCTCGCCGGAATGGCGCAACCCGGTCCCCCACCCATGAGAACGATCCAACGAGCCTCCGCCGCGGTCTTCCTGCTGGGAGCCCTGGGCGCCCTCCTGAGTGTCTCCGCCCTGGCGCAGATCAGGAGCTTCACGCTGGAGGAGATGGTCCAGCACGCCGACCAGGCGATCCACGGCCAGATCCTCGCGTCGCGCGTCGAGCGCATCGACAGCCCGGTCGACGGCCCCGAGCTCTACTACACCACGCTCACCATCCAGGGTCGCACCCTGGGCGACGGCCAGGCCACCACGGTCGACGTCGTGTTCCGCGGCGGCTTCCTGGCCGAGGCCCAGGGCGTGTTCAACTCGGAGGCCCCGGCCGCCGACGACGTCCAGGTCGGCCGGCGCGTGATCGCCTTCTACCGCTGGGCCGACGACATGGGCGGCGGCAAGGCCGGCAACCAGCTCGTCGCGGCCCACGGCGGCCTCTACCGCACGATCGAGACCCCGCGCGGCCCGGCCGTGCTGGGACGCGGCGCCGGCTACGCCATCGCCGCCAACCGGCGCGTCGAGCAGCTCGAGACCGCCGTCCGCACCCTGGCGGCCGCCAAGCCGCGCTGAGTCCTTCCCCTCCAGGGCCCTTCACCCCCAGGGAAGCCCTTTCCCCGTCGCGAGCGCCACGCTCCGGCTACCGTTCCGATGGTGCCCAACCATCGGAACGGCAAGGGTTTCCGGATTCCCGGGGAACACCCCGGGGGCCTCGGTCAGTTGAAAGCACGTTCCCGCCACATCCCCCACCTGCCCCCCGCCCCCAGGCGGCTCCTTCACCGATGCACCTAGCCATGCCCCGTCCCAAGACCGCTCTCCTCGGAGCCGCGGTGGTCCTCCTGGGCGTCTCCGCCCTGGCGCAGATCAAGAGCTTCACGCTGGAGGAGATGGTCCAGCACGCCGACCAGGCGATCCACGGCCAGATCCTCGCGTCGCGCGTCGAGCGCATCGACAGCCCGGTCGACGGCCCCGAGCTCTACTACACCACGCTCACC
>Ga0315910_10003694_pt1 | contig 12933 bp, 11 predicted proteins | sample EdamamesoilMG_FD_204470 | JGI IMG/M metagenome (GOLD analysis project Ga0315910, IMG submission 204470) | Garden soil microbial communities collected in Santa Monica, California, United States - Edamame soil | ecosystem: Environmental > Terrestrial > Soil > Garden | place: USA: California... | reverse complement strand
ACGTTCGGAAGTAGATAGGGCCCGATGGTCGGAAGCAACGCGAGCTTCAGCCGTCCGGCCAGCGGATCGCGATGGCCCTTGGCCAGCTCCACGATCTCCTCGCTGGACTCGACGATGCGGCGCGCCCGCTCGACGATTTCTTCGCCAGCCACGGTGAGCGACACGCGCTTCGGCGAGCGTTCGATGAGCTGCACGCCGAGGTATTCCTCGAGCTTTTTGAGCTGCGCCGATAGCGTGGGCTGGCTCACGAAGCTGCGCTCCGCCGCGCGGCCGAAGTGGCGGGTGTCCGCCACGGCAACGAGGTATCGCAGGTCCTTGAGTTTGAGGTCAGCCATAGATGCTCTCTATTGAGTTTATACAATCAATCGATTGGCCGTAATGGGGGTTGCCCCGGAGAATGCCGCCCAACGCAAATCGACCCGCTTCAACAGGAGTAAGCAATGTTAGGTATCGGCCAGAAGTTTCCCCAGTATTCGCTCACCGGCGTGGTTTCCAACGACCAGGCGAAGGCCTTCCAGCCTTTCGACCAGGACACGAACAAGGGCAAGTGGCGCGTCGTGTTTTTCTGGCCGAAGGACTTCACCTTCGTGTGCCCGACGGAAATCGCCGCGTTCGGCAAGCTCGACAAGGAATTCAAGGCGCGTGACGCGCAGCTGCTGGGTGTATCCACCGACAGCGAGTACGTGCACCACGCCTGGCGCAGCACCAAGGACGAGCTGAAGACGCTGCCGTTCCCGATGCTGTCGGACATCAAGCGCGAGCTGACCACCGAACTCGGCATCCTCGACAAGGACGCCGGCGTTGCGCAGCGCGCTACTTATATCGTCGACCCCGAAGGCGTGATCCGCTTCGTGTACGTCACCGACCTGTCGGTCGGCCGCAGCCCGGAAGAAGTGCTGCGCGTGCTCGATGCACTGCAGACCGACGAACTCTGCCCGTGCAACTGGAAGCAGGGCGACGAGACTCTGAAGGCAGCTTGAGTAGACAGGAAAGGAAAGAAGGAGCCAGCGATGAATATTGAACAGATCAGAGATGCGTTGCCTGACTACGCGCGCGATCTCAAGTTGAACCTCGGCAGCGTGCTGACCACCAACGGCGCACCGGGACTCAGTGAGAAGCAGATCTGGGCGATCGCGCTGGCCTCTTCGATTGCGGCGCGTAACACCGGGTTTGCGCGTGACATCGAATCAGCCTCGCGGGCACATCTCGCGGACGTGGAAGTCGAGGGCGCGAAGGCGGCCGCGGCGATCATGGGCATGAACAACATCTACTACCGCTTCCTGCATCTCGTGGAAGACGGTGAGTACCAGACCATGCCCGCGCGCCTGCGAATGAACGTGATCGCGAATCACGGCATCGACAAGCTCGACTTCGAGCTCATCTCGCTCGCCGTGTCAGCGGTGAATGGTTGCGGCTTGTGCGTGACTTCGCACGAGAAGAAGCTGCGAGCGCACGACGTGTCGCGTGAATCCATCCAGAGCGCGGTGCGCATTGCGGCGACGATTCATGCCGTGGCCGTGGCCCTGGAGTTCGAGCAGAGCAAACCCGCGGTCGCGGAGCTTGCTGCGTAATTATTGGCGTCACCCCCTCCCTCGACGGCCAATGCTGCGGCGCCTGGATCACCAGGCGCCGTTTTTCTTTGGGCTAGCGTTCGCCCGGAGGAGACTCGAGAACGAATGGGTAACGCACCGCATCGCCAGTTTCCGGCGTGACTACCAATTCGTATCGCCCGGGCCTGAGGTTTCTCGAGTTCAAGATCACTTCGGCGAATCCATCGGACGCAACACCGGCCGAAACCGGCAGATCCGGGAGCCGCGTCTCTGCACTGCTCAAGCCGACGGAAAGCAATCCTTCTGACCGCCCGGTCAGAATCCGGATACGGGACAGTCGATTGGCACCTGCCACACGCAGGACTGGGGGTTCACCGGAGCGCGTGCGCGCCAGGGTGAAGGTGGCGCCTGTGTCGTGCGTTGTCCCTCCCATCGCGCTCAGCAAGGAGCCCACTTCCACTTGCGGCACTACATCGCCCGAAAAGCGATTGCCGTAAAGCCACGTCAGAATGATGGCGGCAGCCAGAACCGAGGCCGCAGCCGCCAGGAATCGAAAGTTCTGGCGCGGCTGCTCTTCGAGCATCGTGTCGAGCTGTCCGCGCTTTTCGAGCAGTTCCATACCACCCTTTATTCGCCGGCGGACATCCACTTCCGCCGCAAGGGCAGGTGTTTCGATCATGAGTTCCTCAAATCGAGCGACTTCCTCGTCGCTGAGATTCCCGGCGATATAGGCGTCCACGTCGGGTCGATCAGCCATGCCTGACGTCCTGGTTGCGGTGCACTAAACAAGTCACAGAATGGCCCAGCAAAACAAATCGCCTCCCTTCAGCCCACGCTTCTGCAGCAATTCAAGGAACCGGCTGCGTGCGCGGAACAAAACGACGTTGAAGCCCGGCTCAGTCAAGCCGAGGTCCTTGCATATCTTCTTCTTGTCTTCATCCCGCAAGTAATAACGCACGAGGAGGGTGCGGTCGCGCACAGATTTCATCTCTGCGAGTACGGTCCGGATCGCTTCGGCTGCCGATTCGCGCTGCGCATCCTGTTCCTGGCCCTCGGCGCCGTCGGCGACGCCGTCCAGGGCCTCGCTGTCGGTGTCGGTCCGCCGTCGATAGTCCTTTCGCCGCTCCGCAGCAACCAGGTTGCGGGCAACCTGCGCCACGAATGCAGGTAGTTTGTCCGGGTCGTCGAGGGGCCGGGTCCGCAGGCGGGTCAGGAGAATGATGAGAGCCTCCTGACAAAGCTCCTGCGCAAGGGCGAAGTTTCCGGTCAGCCGGATGATGACCTGCGTGACGCCCGGCGCGATGCGCCGCGACAAGTCATTCTCCGCATGGGTATCACCCGCACAGATTCGGTGCGAAAGCGAGGCGAGGGAAGCTTCAGGTTCTGCCACGACGCGATCGTGGACGAATCAAGAAATCCCGTAAAGGTCCGGTTGACGCAGGCCGCGCCGCTCCGGCAGCCTAACTGCTGTCCGCCGCCCGTCAAACAACAATATCAGCAGGGAGCAGGATGCGTTGTGCGGTAACCCATTGCGGGGCGATGATTTTGTTAGCCGCTGCGGTGACCTGTGCGCGCGCGGCTGGCCCTGCATTCTCCCCGACTTGTGATCCGGCGGAATCAGCTCTCGTCACGCGAATCGAAGTTCCGATCGCCACCGAGTCGCGCGAAACGCGAAGCGCAGCCATCCCCGCCGGCCAGACGATACTGGTCGTGGTGGACGAGCGAGGGATAGACGTAAGAGTGGAAGGGCGTGTCGGTGGCGCTCAATTGCCCGCGACCGATAACCCGATGCGAAGGTGGGGCCCCCAACGCGTATTGCTGGGCCCAACTACGGCGACGCGGATCGAACTGTCCTTGATCAGAAAGGAGGGCATTCGCGGTGACGCGCAGGCGCGTATCTACGCGTTTGACGAGGCAGCCGCCAATGAGCGATGCATCCGGGTGCTTCGCGCGTTCAGCCGGGGCGATGGCCGCTACGCTAATGCGCAGGCAATTGCACTCGGAGCAGTTACAGCGGCACCGGGAAGTTTGCAGCGCGAGTATCGCGCAGCGGTACAGGAGTATTCGACGGCGGCCAAGCTGCTGGGCGGAGATTCGAGTCTCGTGGCAGCCCAAGCCGAACTCTCACTCGCGACCACACTGCTTCATGGGCTGCAAAGCTATTCGGATGCCCTCGAAGCGTCGAGACTCGCCGAGAGAGACTTCGCGGCACTCCGCCACGACTACGGACTGGATCGGGCGCGATTCATCACCGCGGCATCCGAAATCGAAATTGCCCTCGCCGTGCCAGGCCGCCGGACCCCCCAGACGGAAGCTCGCATTCGAGCGACGGGCCTTCTGCAGCATGCGGAAAAAGTATTCCGGGAAGTCGCCGAAAATCATGCCCGCCGTCACGAGGCGTTTGAGCAGGCACTCGCGCTCAACAATATCGGCCTTGCTCACTACTACGCGGATGAATTCGAAGAAGCCGTCCAGGCCTATCTGCCCGCCCTCGACCTCTATGAAAACCTGGGCGAACGCGTGCGGCACGCACAAGTGATGCAGAACATCGCGTTGTGTCACCACGAACTGGCGCGTTTCAGGGAATCAAGAGAGGAGTACGCAAGGGCGCTGGAGATGTTCGACCAAAAGGAGAATCCAAAGCTGTACGCGGACATCCTCAACAACCTGGCATTCACCGAGTACAAGTCTGGATATCCGGATGCGGCACTGAAACATCATTCGCAGGCGCTTGCCATTCTCGAGCGTGTGCAGTCGCCTCGTGAACAGGCGCGCAGCCTGCACGGCATCGGCATGACCTACTACCTGATCGGCAACAAGACCGAAGCGATCGAATACTTCGAGCGGGCTCTCGATCTCCGACCCGAGGTTGAAGATACCAAGCGCAATATTCCAGCCGATCCCACCGGCCGGATCGCCTCGTTGCGGGCTGCGGCAGATGGCATGCGCGACCAGAAACGCTGGGGCGAAGCCCTGGAGCTTCGTCAGGAGGCGCTGCGCATTTCCCAGACGCCTGTGCTCGATGCGCGCATCCTCGTGGAAGTTGCGCATGACGCGGTCGAGAGCGGCGCCTATCCGCTGGCGCACAAGACCTTCGATGCAATATTCGTGAACGACGCTGGCGACGACCCGGTGGCCTATGGGCGCGCTCTACTCGAACGCGCACGCCTTCGCTTCATGGAGCAGGACCTCGCGTCAGCGGGACGCGATGTGGGCGAGGCGCTCGCGCTGTTTCGTGCGCGCCAGCTCACCAATCTGGTGTTCGATGCTTACCTGCTCGATGCCAGGATCAATTGCGCACGAGGCCAGCGCGAGCAGGCCATGACTGCGGTAGGAAATGCCATCGGCATTGCCGAATCGCTTCGACGAGCCAGCAGCAATCCAACACTTCGTACGTCGCTGTGGCAGCCGGTCCGGCCTGCGTTCGATCTCAAACTGCAGATGCTGGTGAGACCGGAGGCCTGCGGTGGCAAGAATGGCACTGCAGACGTGGTCGCGGCGCTCGACCTGGCGGAAATGTCACGCAGCCGCGCTCTCGAGGATTTCCATGAATTGGCGCGCATCCGAAGCGCTTCTCCGACCGCCGCCGCTGAAGCGCGGCGACGGGAATTGTACGAAGTGGTTGCATCGCGACGGGTGCAGATCGAATCGCTGCTCGAACGGGTGCCGGACAACGATCCGCGCCTGGAGTCGCTGCGTGCCGAGATCTCGAAGGCGCTGCTGGAAATCGATCTCCTGGGCAGCGAAATCGCGGGCCCGCTGCAGCGCAAGCGAACTAACAAGCTTGCGGTGCGTACATCCGCTGAAATGATTCGTCGTGACACGGCAGTAGTCGAATACTGGCTGGGCGAAACAAATGGGTATGCCTGGCTGATCACCAAGGGAAATATCCAGATGGTCGAACTGGGACCAACCTCGCGAATCGACTCGGCAGCGCGGCGACTGCTCGAAGCCATGCGCGATCTGACGTCGGTGTCCGCAGAGGAGCGCGTAAAGCGTGCCCTGGACTTGTACGCGCTGATCATTCGCCCGCTTCCGAAGTCGCTGCTGCAGGCAAGTACCGTGTACTTCGTTCCGGACGGGGCTCTGCATGCAGTTCCATTCGCGGCCCTGGCGGATGGAGACGCCCGAAATCCGGCTTTTCTGGTCGATCGCCAGGACATCGGTGTTGCGCCCACCGTCGACGCGGTGACCGGCAAATCGGAAATTCACCTCGACGAAAAATCGCCGGTGCTGATCGTCGCGGACCCTGTGTACTCCCGTAGCGACTCGCGTTTCAACGCCAGAGTCAGCGCGACGGCAGTTCGATCTCCCACGCTTCGCGGCCGACGTGCAACGAGTGGGTCGACCACCGGTGATTGGGAGCGGCTGCCGGCTTCGGGCTCAGAAGCCGCGGCCATCGTCGCCGAGTTTGCGCCTGGAGCAGCGGAATCCTTGTCAGGGTTCGCCGCTAACCGTGACGCCGTGCTGCAGCGAAACCTTTCAAAGTATCGCGTCGTGCACTTCGCTACTCACGCAGTGGCGGACCTGGAGGCGCCACAACTGTCCGCGCTCATCCTGAGCATGATCGATGCGGAAGGCCGGCCAGTCGCTGGCGAGATATTCGCTGGCGATCTGCTGAGCCGGCCGCTTTCTGCGGAGCTCGTCGTCCTAAGCGCCTGTGATACCGCTCTCGGACGAACTTCTGCGGGCGAAGGGTTGTTAGGCATGCGTTACGCCGCGCATGCCTCGGGCGCGCGCGCCGTGGTGGCATCGCTGTGGCCCGTGGTCGATGAAGTCGGGGTGCAGGTGATGAGCGGCCTGTACGACGGAATGATTCGCGGGCGTCAGACACCGGTGGCGGCGCTGTCGTCGGCCATGCGCGACGCGAGAGATCGCTGGCGTGATCCAGCCATGTGGGCGGTTTTCGAGGCTTCGCGCGCCAACCCCGCGCGAACTATTCACTAGAGAAAAACACAAGACGGGGAAGTCATGAACAAGTGGGAACAGGAATGGACTATCAACTTCGGCTCGGGCGACATCGTGGTTCCGCCCAAGAAGACTGTATTCACGCTTCACAAACACGTTGCCGATCGAATCGAGTACTACCACATGGAAATTTCGAGCGGCGACCTGTGCCTTGGCTGGGAAGCTGCCGAATTCATAAAGTTCGGGAAGGCTCCACTCGTATGGCCTCGTGCCTTGCAGCTGCCACCGTGGCCCGCTGTCCATGACCCCGACATTGCACAGCTCTATCAGGACAACATCGCGCAGGTCCTCGCAACTGTCGCGACGGCGAACACGCTGCGGCTCGAAGGCGAAGTGGAATTTGACGGTGAGATCGAAACAGAGGCGAAAGCGGCGGCGCTTGGCGGAAAAGGACCGCCTGTGCCAGGTGTCTTCATCAGGATGAACCGACCGAACACCAAGTCCGTTCTTGTTGCCGGCAATCACACCTTCTACAAGAGGGTGGCGATGATCATCGGCGAAAAGGCCATCTTCGACGAAAAGACGCAAAAGGAAAGCGACCTGCTGTTGGTTCCTATCACGCCGTTCCTTGGGCTCGCACAGGGTCCAATCGACGATGGAACGGCGCATGGCAACGGCAAACCGAAGCCGTAACGGCGATGGTTCCTCGCGAAGCCTCTCCTGCCGATAGTCAACAGGCGGTTCGACATCTGGTCGTCTTGCCTGGTGCGGGCAAGATCTCGGCCGCGGAGATCCAGCACTCGCTCGGACTCCGGGCAATGTCCTCGGAAGAATGGTGTGATCAAGGTGAACGCCTTGGCGAAAGAGAAGCAGTCATTTTTCCGACGCTGGGTGTCGCGCTGATCAACGCCGAACCGCTGATGCTTTCGACGTGCAAATCACTCGGTGATTGCGAAATAGAGGGGCATAGCGCATTGCCTGATCGACCGCCGGGGCAAGAACTTGCCCCGGCGGGCACTTGCTCGGCGGACTCGCCGCTCGAGGCCTGGGGGCTGAAAGCAACGGGCGTGATCGGGTCGAAATGGACGGGGAAAGATGTCCGCGTCTGCGTCATGGACACGGGCGTCGACTTCACGCACCCCGATCTCGCTAACAAGCAGGCAGGTCCGGTGAAGGCGTTCGGTGGAATGACCACTATTCATGACCCGAAAGGTCATGGCACACACGTCGCCGGGATCATCTGCGGAATGAGGCCCACGTCACCTCCTTGTCCGGTGCCGCAGCCATGGCGCTATTCCGTCGCGCCGGATGCTGAGCTCGCCGTCGCGCGTGTATATAAAGAAGAGGCGCCTTTCATCCCGGACGGTCGCATCATCGCTGCACTCGAATGGGCGGTGCTCAACAAATGCGACGTCGTCTCAATGGCGTTTGGTTTTGTCCGGTTCGGTCCCGGCTTTTCGGTTCCGGTCGATCAGGCGGTGGGCAACGCACTCTCCGCTGGTACGGTAGTGATCGCTGGAACCGGCAATGTCAGCGTCCGGCCGAATTTCGTTCAGCCCACGTTCCACCCCGCACGATGCCCCAACGTAGTCGCGGTGGGTGCCGTCGACCGCTGCGACCGACTATCAAGATTTTCGAATGGGGCTGTGCCAAAGAAGGGCGGCAAAGTCGATATCGTCGGCCCAGGGGAAGGTGTCTACTCGTCGTGGATACACCAGTCACATTTTCCTGATCGGGGAACCAGCATGGCCACCGCATTCGTCGCCGGAATAGCTGCCTTGCACAAACAGGCAAACCCTGCACTGTCTGGCGCGGGACTACGCAGCGCACTGATTTCCAGCTTCAAGGCTCTTCCTTTCAGTGCTGGTGAGGTCGGTGTTGGCCTTGTGAAAGCCCCCTAGTCAGGCAGCTCGCCTTCCGCAACTAGCTAGGCTCGATCTGTAATTCCCGTCCCCCTCGCGTCAGAAATCAGATACAGCAACGCAAGGGGACGACAATGGCTAGCAGAAAGAGAAATCAAATCAGGGGAATTCGTGTTGCAGGTGTCCGCGGCGCGGGAGTGCGCGGCGCAGCAAGCGGCGGCGGCGATGGCGGCGCGAACGGCCCGAGTGAATCGCGCTGGACCGGTCGCTACATCGTCATGATGCGCGAGGGTGCGACCGACACGGCAAGAACGCTGCAGCGCACCGCGGGCCTGCAGGTAGCGCACACGGCAGACTTCGAAGGAATGGTGCGAAGTGCCGGAATGGGCGAAGGCCAGGCCATGGTTTTCGACCAGATCAACGCCGCGTTGGTCGACTCGGACCCAGAGCGCCTGGCGGCGCTGGAAGCATCGGAATCCGTCGAGTCCATCGAGCCTGAGCGCGTGGTACAGGCGATCAGCACGGATCCGGTGCCAACGGATTACGTACGTGGTTACCGTGATGCGGTAAACGAGCTGGTGGAAAAACTGGTGGGTGGTAGTTCACCGACCAACTCACTGCGCGCAGTTCTGCCGGCAGCGCCGGGCGAGTCGCTGGCGACCTGGGGACTGCAGGCGACGCGAACTCTCACCTCTCGTTTCACCGGTGCGGGAATTCGTGTTGCGGTGCTCGACACTGGCATCGAACTCCAGCATCCGGACTTCCAGGGCCGAGTGTTGCGTTCGCAGTCATTCATCACAGGCGAGCCAGCGCAGGACGGCAACGGTCATGGCACACACTGCATCGGCACCGTATCCGGACCGCTCAATCCGAACAAACTACCGCGCTACGGCGTAGCGCCGGATGTGGAAATCTTCGCCGGCAAGGTGCTGAGCAATGCCGGCTTCGGCGGCGATGGCAGCATCCTGGCGGGCATCGATTGGGCACTGCGCAACAAGTGCGCCATCATTTCGATGTCACTCGGTGCACGTGTTGCCGTGGGTACGCCGCATTCGCCGATGTTCGAGGCGATCGCAAAACGCGTCCTTGATGCGGGTACCATCATCGTGGCTGCCGCCGGCAACGACAGCGTGCGGCCAGGAAACATCAGTCCGGTCGGCCATCCCGCCAACTGTCCCTCGATCATTGCCGTCGCAGCCATCGATAGCCAGCAAGGCATTGCGTCTTTCTCCAATGGCGCTCTCAACGGAAATGGTGGCGAAGTGAACATCGCGGCGCCCGGAGTCGCGGTGACTTCGACCTGGATCAGCCCGATGCTCTATCGCACGATCAGTGGTACCAGCATGGCGACGCCACACGTCGCGGGCATCGCTGCCTTGTTGGCCGAAGCGAATCCCAACGTGCGCGGGCGCGCGCTTCTCGCGCTGCTGACGGGAGGCGCCAAGCAGCTGTCTGGATTGCCCCCGCGCGACGTTGGAGCGGGGCTGGCGCAGGCGCCGCAGTAGCCGCACTATCTTTCGCCGGCGCCGCCGAAGAATGGCGGTGCCGGCGGAGACAGTCTTGCCATCACTCAACGTCAATGTGCTGATTCATGCCGATAGTCGCGACGACATCGAACGGATCGTCAGGCAGGCAAGAGGCGTGGGACTCGATCTCGGAGAAGCCGGGATCCTCGCCGCGATCGGTGCGTTGCGTGGATCCATAGACGACAAATCGCTGCGTCGCCTTCGGAAGATCCCCGGCGTCCAGTCGGTGGAGATAGATCGGCCGGTGGGAATTGTCGGCTCATCGAGCAGTTCGAAATCCTGAAACGTAAAGGCGTTCTGCGACAGAGACCACCATGTGCACCTGGCGCACGTGGGAGGCCGCATGTTGTACGAATTCGTTACGCCGATTGAAATCGCAATCCTGCTGATCGCGGTCATGCTGGTGGTCGTCGTGGCCCTGCGCGTCGTGTACCAGGACTCGTACGACGAAGCTCGTCTCGGCTCCGGAGTCGAGACCGGAAAAACCTTCAAAGCCGCCCCCCACGTAACCTGGCTTGGTCCGGAGACGCGGCGCGTTCTTGTCGAATTGGGCATTGAAGACCTGAAAGCCGTTGCCGCTTTGGATGCGGCACAGATTCTGGCGATCGAAAGCAGACTGGCTGTTGGCACAGGGCGAGTGGCACGGGAGTCCTGGATCGTGAAAGCAAGGGAAGAAACCAGGGACGGGAGTGCACCATGAGTGCGGTAGATGGAACGGCGGCAGCTCCTGTCGACCCGGTGCTGACAATCCGCGGCTTGCGGGCTCGATTTGCAACGTACGAGGCCGAGGTTGCAAGGATAGACGTCGAGATTGGTCGATCGACTGACGAAATGGACAGGCTGGCACGCGAGGATCCCGTGTCCGACAGGATCGACGAGGTCGCGAGGATGGGCCAGGCCAGGATCCACGAGATCAAGGACATCGAGATCGCGGTCGCGCAAATCGCCGAAGAGTTTGGGCGTGTCCCACAGCCCCTGACGCAGCCAGATGCAGCGGACGCCCATGCAAGCCTCGGAGCCGACCTGTCCGAGGCCCTGATGAAATTGCAGCGCGCACCGGAAGCGCGTACAGCGGATCTTCGGAGGCTGCTGGCCGCGCGCCTACCAAATTTCGCAACGGCCCTTAGCAGACACGCGGGTCGTTTCTCGAGCGTGATCGGCGCGGCATTCGCGGTCTTCGGCATGGTCTATTCGGTGCTGTTCTATTGGGTGTTCGACATCCAGGTCCTGAACTACGTCAATTCCCTCGGTGACTTTCTCCTCATGGGAGTCGCCCACGCCACCATCGCGATAGTCATGGTGGCAACTACGGCGGGATTTTTCTGGTGGCGCGCCGAGAAGATAAGACGGGCGGCAGGGTCCGCGGAGACTTCGCTCGAATTGCTTGCTGAACTGATGCGGGAGGTGGATCGGAGACGCCGTAACCCGCTGCGCGTACTGCCACGACTGGCTGTCGTGGTGTTGGCTGCGCTTCTTTTCATTGTCGGCATCAACGTCATGTTCCTCCACCTGCCCGGCGGACTATCTACTGTCTATACGCGCAACGGTCCCGTCGAGCATGGCGTCAAACTGCTTGGCACCGTTGCCAACTATGCATTCCTGCTGCGGTTCGATAGAAGTTCGGAACATAGTTTCTTCGTCGCTGGAAGTACTCCGATCGTGTTGCGCGCCGAAGAGCTTCGCTGTGTAGTTCCAGAGTCGGAGGGTTTGGCGCCGGCCTCGGCGAATCCTTCGTGTGACCGGGGACCTCCGAGCTCACCGCCAGGCGATCGTGTCACTGTCCGTGTGGAGGGCGATGTGCCCTCCAGCTGGCGCCATTTTGCACGCGAGACCATGGCGTGTGATCCGATGGACGAGATTGATTGGGACAGGCGCACATCAGAACAGATGATCGTCAGCACGCCACTTTTCGTCGACGGCCGCTGGGACGCACTGGATCGCCAGGCAAACGTCCGTCACACCGGGCCCGTTGCCGGTTGCGACGCCAATTGGGCGTTCGATTGCATGACAGAAGAATTGCGAACGCGCCTTGATGGCATGCTGAGTGCGGGAGCCGATATCGAAAGCATCGGCATCGCGGGGTTCGCGAGCCCCACGGGCCTGCCTGAACAGAATCTGCTGTTGTCCCTCTATCGCGCCGGGGCAACTGCCTGCCTCGTTGCAGACCAGGTCGACGATGGAGAACGCGGAATGTGCACAGATGCTTCGCTTGTCACGCGACTGGTTGGAGGCGGACATCCAGGCGGTGTGCTCACCTATACACCCCGCACGGGGGCCAAGACCGTCGAACTTCACCTGCATGCCATGGGCGAGGGCCGCAGGCCGCCGGACTTCATTGGAAAAGATGGTGATGCGTCCGATCGCAGGGTGTTGGCTATCGCCTGCCGATCACGCACCGGCGTTGCGAATTCCCGTCCGATCCACGCCTCAAACTACTCTCCCTCGTCTGCCGCCCCGCAGGAAGTCCTCAACGTTCAACGCTAGCTCGTCCACCGCGCGCTGGCGCGCCTCGAACGCCGCCCACGCAATGTGCGGTGTGACGAGCAGATTCGGAATCCCCGGCTCGAACAACACGCTGCCGTCCGCCGGCGGTTCCTTCGGCAACACATCGATGGCCGCGCCACCGAGATCTCCGCCCTTGAGCGCGGCTACGAGCGCCTCGAGATCCACCAGCGCGCCGCGCGCCGTATTGATGAGCAACGCATCAGGCTTCATGAGTGCAAGCTCGCGCTTCCCGATCATCCCGGTGGTCGCCGGTGTAAGCGGGCAGTGAAGCGACAACACATCGGCAGTGCGAAGTAGTTCGTCGAGCGTGCAACGGACGACCGAACCCTGTTGCGTGGATTCACCGCCACCCTGTCGCTTTGCAACGAGCACTCGCATGCCGAGAGCATCACGCGCCGCCTTCGCCACAGCCTGGCCGAGAACGCCATAGCCGACGATGCCAAGCACCTTGCCCGACAGCTCCCGAATCGGCGCACCGGGCACAGTGAACTGCTCGGACCGCGACCACGTCCCATCTACAGCCGCCTGTCCATACTCCCGCAGCCGATGCGTCAACATCAGAATCGACCCGAGCACGTGCTG
>Ga0315910_10003693_pt1 | contig 12934 bp, 6 predicted proteins | sample EdamamesoilMG_FD_204470 | JGI IMG/M metagenome (GOLD analysis project Ga0315910, IMG submission 204470) | Garden soil microbial communities collected in Santa Monica, California, United States - Edamame soil | ecosystem: Environmental > Terrestrial > Soil > Garden | place: USA: California... | reverse complement strand
GTCCAGGTCTATGACTTCCAGGACGCGGGTGAGGCGGGGCAGCTGCTCAGCATGGAGTATGTCGAGGGGCCCGACCTGGGCAAAGTGATGCGGCGGGCGCGCAAGCAAGACGAGCGCTTGCCGCCGTACGTCGCCGCTTACGTGGTCAGCGAGGTCGCGCGCGGCCTGCACTATGCGCACGAGCGCACGGACGATCGCGGGCAGCCGCTCGAGATCGTGCACCGCGACGTGTCGCCGCAGAACATCCTGCTCAGCTTCGACGGCGCCGTCAAAGTCGCCGACTTCGGCATCGCCACGGCCAACGTGTTCCGCGAGGAGCAGGGCGTGCTCAAGGGCAAGCTCGGCTACATGTCGCCCGAGCAGGCGCGCGGCGAGAAGGTCGATCGGCGCTCGGACATTTTCTCGCTCGGCATCATCTTGCACGAGCTCCTCAGCGGCCGGCAGCTGTACCAGCGCGAGGAGGGCAAGGAGCTGCTCGAGGTCGTGCGCGCCGGGGCCATCGAAGCGCCCAGCGTGCTGGCGCGCGGTGTGCCGCCCGAGCTGGAGGCGATCGCGATGCGCGCGCTCTCGCGCGACTCGCAGAATCGCTTTCAGACAGCGCGCGATTTCGCGAGCGCCATCACTCGGGTGCTGCTCGAGAAGCAGGTGCTGGTCGACTCCGACGTCGTCGGCGAGGTGATCGAGCGCTTCGTGCCGCGCGAGCCGCAGCCGGTCGAGAGCCACGGCGACGGCCTCGATCACGGGCAAAAACACGAGGGCTCGGCCACGGTGGAGCCCGACTCGGAGGAGGCCTCCTCGGGCGGCACCAGCCGCTCGCTGGGGCGTCCGCGCCTGCGCGATCGCGCGGGCCGCGAGGTGCGACACGTGGCCATCGTCGGGCTGAGGTTGCACCAGCTGGACGCCATGCGCGACGCCCTCGGCAGCGCGCGCACCGCGCGCCTGGTCGAGCGTCTGCGGGCAACGCTGGGCGAGATCGCCTTCAAGCGCGGCAGCACCTGGACGTGGAGCCGTACGCAGGTGGCTGGCCAGACGCTGGAGACGGCGCAGGCCGTGCTGGGGTTGATGGCGAATCCCTCGGGGGCCGCGGCCAACGCGGCCTGGCTCGCGGTCGACGTGCACGAGGCCATCCAGGGCGCCTGCGACGGGCTGCCGGTGCACCTGCAGGCCAGCGTCGGCATCGCGCGCGGCATCGCCGCTGGCCAGCGCGATGACGCCGGGCACTTGATCCGGCATAGCTTGCAGGGGCCCGGCACGCGCCTGGCCGCGCTGCTCGCGGAGAAAGCGCCGGGGCGCCAGACCTGGGTCGCCGGCGGTCTGTATCGCCTGGTGCGGCGCGACTTCGTCTGGAGCGACGTACCGAGCGTCGAGTTCGAGGTGCCGGAGTGGTCGCGGCTGCCTCGCAACATGCACACCTACGCCCTGCGCCGCCCGCTGACGCGGGAGGAGAAGCAGCAGCAACACGCGCTCGCGTTGCGCGAGCTGATCGGGCGCGACGCCGAGCTGGCCGATCTGCATGCTGCTTACCATCAAGCCGTCAGCCAGGCCGACGGCCAGGGCGTGGTCGTGTCGCGCGTGATCACGGGCGAGATGGGCATCGGCAAGACCGCGCTGGCCAATGCGTTCCTCGCCGAGCTGCCGCCCGACGCGCGCGTGCTGCGGGTCGAGTGCTCGCCGGCGCGGCGCGAGCTGCCGTTCTCGAACGCCGGGCAGTGGTTGCGCGAGCTGACTGGCACGCGGCTCGATCAGCCGCTCGAGGAGGCCATCGCGCTGGTCGAGCACGCGCTCGGGGACGCGCTCGAAGGCACCAACCGGGCCGAGATCATCGCCTACATGAGCGAGCTCGCCACCGGGCGCCTGGCGCGCGCGGACGACGAGGCGGACGTCGCGCGCCACCGCCGCTTGCTCGCCACGGGCATCCGCCGCGCGTTCACGCGCCTGGCGCAGCAGGCGCCGCTCGTGGTCGTGCTCGACGGCATTCACTGGGCCGACACCCAGAGCCTCGAGCTCGTCTCGGGCCTCACCCGCCGCGTCGATCCGCTGCCGATCTTGACCGTGCTGGTCACGCGCCCCGACGAGCACGTGGCGCAGGTGATCGAGGGCATCGTCACCATCGAGCTCGGCGGGCTGAGCCACGACAATCAGCTGCGGCTCGTGCAGGAGCACCTGGGTGTGACGCTCGGCGTCGCCGAGGTCTGCGCCGACCTCGTGCCGCGCGCCGCGGGCAACCCGTTTTTCTTGCTGGAGATGGTCGACGCGCTGCTCGAGCGCGGCGCGGTCGAGTTCAGCGAGGGCACGGATGGTCAAGCGCGTCTACGGCGCGTCGAGGGCGCGGGCGCCGCGGCGCAGTCGCTGCCCTCGACGCTGGAGCAGCTGATCGCCGACCGCCTCAACGAGCTGCCTCCGGAGGAGCATCGCATCATCGCCTGGCTGGCCGTGGCGGGCGGTCCTCTCGCGGTCTCGGAGCTCGACGCGCTGGTCGGGCCAGAGGCGGAGGAGGCGGTCGCGCGGCTGTGCGCGCGCGGCCTGTGCGACGCGCGCGTCGACGCCGTCGACCTGCGGCACCCGCTCACGCGCGACGTCGCTTACCTGGGTCTGGACGACGCCGAGCGGCAGCAGATGCACTGCGCCCTCGGAGAGCGCATCGCAGCGGCGCCGATCGCGAGCGGTCTGGGGGCGGCGATCGTGGCGCGGCATTTCGCGCGCGGCGGCGACCGCGAGAAAGCCGGCAACTTCTACCTGGAGGCGGCCAACGCCGCCTGGCAGAGCTACCAGCTGCCGCTGGCGACGCGTTACTTCAACCGCGCGCTCGCGGTCCTGCCCGAGAGCAACGTCGACCGCCTGCACGCGCTGCAAGCGATGGAAGCGATCTGCCGCATCCAGGGCCGCTGGAACGAGCGGCGCGCGCACCTGAGCGAGCTACGGCGTTTCGCGCGTCAGAACCGGCACCCGGTGTGGGGCGCCACGGCGCTGATCCGCAGCGCCCGCTTCGACCTCGACACGGGGCGCCTGGCACGGGGCCTGACGCTGGCCCAGAAAGGCGAGCAGGCGGCGCGCCAGATCGGCTCGGCCGTGCTGGAGGTCGAGGCGCAAGCGCTGATGGCCGACATGCTGCGCGACCTGGGCGACATGCAAGGGGCGCTCGCCGCCTGCGACCGCGCGCTCGAGACCGCCCGGCGCGCGGGCAGCGCGCTCCGGCTGCGGGCCGAGGTGCTGCGGACGCGCGGGGCGCTGCTGCTGCGCGTCGGGCGCGTGCAGGAGGCGGTCGACGCGCACGCGGAGGCGATCGCCGTGTTTCGCCAGAGCGGCGCGCGCCGGCCCGAGGCGCGCGCCAAGAACTCGCTGGCGCTGGCCATGTTCGTGCTCGGACGCTTCGAGGACGCCATCGCGCTGGCGCTCGAGGCCATCCGCATCGATCTGAGCATCGGCGGTCGTTTTCAGATCGCCAAGACGCTGAGCAACATCGGCCAGTGTTACTGGCGGCTGGGCGACGCCGAGCGCGCCAAGAGCTACATGCAGCGCGCCCGCGACGCCCATGAGCGTTATGGCGATCAGGACGGGCGCGCCGCGACGCTGCTCGCGAGCGCAGAGATCTTCGTGGAGACGGGCGAGCACGAGCAGGCCGAGGCGTTGATCGCCGACGCCGCGGCCTTGAGCGCAGCGACGGGCAACGCCTACGACTCCGTGCACGAGAAGATCCTGCGCGCGCTGCTCGCCCGCAAGCGAGGGGACGCGGGGAGCGCGGTGATGCATGCGTTCGACGCGCGCCAGGTCGCCGAGGCGCAGGCCTACGTGGCGTTCCATTTCTACGCCATGGCGATCGAGGCGGCCGCGCGCGTAGACATCGGCGAGCAGCACACCGGCATCTTGCTGGCGACGACCGCGATGGGCGCGATCGAGACGATTCAAGGCTCCGAGTATGGGCTCGAGACGCGCACCTTGTGCTGCGCGGCGCTGGCCACGGCCGGCTCGCCCCAGGCGACGGAGCTCAGGCGCCGGGCGGGCGGTTATGCGCGCGAGCTACACGACTTGATCCGCGATCCCGAGCTGCGACAGAGCTTCGGCTCGCGGCGGCTGGTCGCGCCTCTGCTCGCCCGAGAGCTCGAAGCGGTCTGACGCCGCCCCACTGGGGGCTCAGTCGCAGCTCGCGAGCGCGCTCTCGAGCTCGCCCAGAGCGTGGGCCGCGTTCTGCGCCCGTGCCAGCGCGACGCCCGCCTCCAGCCACTCACGGGCCTCGCTCGCGCGCTTCTGCTCGATGAGCAGCTGCCCCGCCATCAAGTACATGGGCAGGTAGTCGGGCTGGCGCTCGCGCAGGCCGCCGAACGTGCCCAGCGCGTCGCTGACGCGCCCAGCGCGCCGATACTCCATGGCCAGCCCGTACCAGGCGAAGGCGTCGGCGCTGCCGCCGGCGACCATACTCTCCAACATCGCGAGACGCTTGTTCATGTCTATCGATAGCGGCAAGTCGAGGAAAAACTATTCCTTGAACGTCAAGTACTCTAACAAAACCTTCTTGGGCCCAAAACCTTTGAAGCGCGCGATGACCTTGTCTGGGCCCTCGCATTGCTCGACGATTCCGCTGCCGAAGCGCCGGTGAAACACCCGGGTGCCGCGCGCCAGCCCGCCTGCGCCCGAGCGCCCTGCCAGTGCGGGCGAGGCCGCTCGAGACCCGCGAGCCGCGACGTCATCGAACGCCGAGTAGTCGACCACCCGCTCGTCGTTCGCCGCTGCCGCCGGGCGCGCTCGCGGCGCCGGCCGCGCGGAAGACGGCCGGGTGAAAGGGGGCCGGGAAAAAGCGGGCTGGGAGGACGAGGGCTGCGAGGAAAAAGGCCGTGCGGGCCGCTGCGGGGGCGGGGAGGGCGACTCGCTGCGCTGGTCCCAGTGCTCCTCGGGCGCGGCGTCCGCATACTCGTTTTGACGGGCGCGCGCCGCCGCGGCGTGCACGCGCGTCGCCCAGACGGGGAGCCCCCGGCGCTCCAGCAGCTCGTCGGGCAGCTGCTCGAGGAAGCGGCTCGGACCGAGGTAGCGCGTCTGGCCGAAGATGGTGCGGCTCGCGACGTGGCTGATGTACAGCCGGCGCCGCGCCCGCGTGATCGCCACGTAGGCGAGCCGGCGTTCCTCCTCGATCTCGTCGTTCGACTCCGACTCGAGGCCTCGGTACGGGAACGTCTCCTCTTCCATGCCGGTCAACAGCACGGTGTCGAACTCCAGGCCCTTCGCCGTGTGCACCGTCATCAGCAGCACGGACGCGCCCTCCTGCACGGTGTCCGCGTCGCTCACCAGCGCGACTCGCTCCAGATAGTCCTCGAGCAGCGGCTCGCGCCCGGCCTGCAGGGCTTCGACCTCGAACTCCTTGATCGAGCCGACGAGCTCCGCGAGGTTCTCCAGCCGCGCGTCGGCCTCGGCCGTGTTCTCGGCCTTGAGGGCGCTCTGGTAGCCCGAGCGCTCGAGCACGCGCTGGGCCAGCTCGCTCGGATGCAGTGCAGAGACCGACTTGCGCAGATCCTGCATCAGCTCGAAGAAGGCTTCGAGCTTCTTGCGGGTGGCGCCCGTCACGTCGCCCTCGGCGAGGCTGCGCTCGATGGCTTCGAACACGCTGATGCCGCTGCTCGTGGCGTAAAGCAGCAGGCGATCGAGCGTCTTGTTGCCGAGCCCGCGCGCCGGCAGGTTGAAGATGCGGACCAGATCGGCGTCGCTCTTCGGGTTGTCGAGGAAGCGCAGGTAGGAGATCAGGTTCTTGACCTCGGCGCGCTCGAAAAAGCGCATGCCGCCGATGATCTGGTAGGGCAGGTTGCTCGAGCGCAGCGCCTCTTCGAGCACGCGCGACTGCGCGTTGATGCGGTAGAACACCGCGAGCTCGCGGGGCGAAACGCCCTGCGCGATGCGCTCTTTCAGCGTGCGGGCGACGAGCAGCGCCTCCTCGCGCTCGTCGCGCAGAGCCGTCAGCACGATCTTGTCGCCGCCGGAGGCCTCGGTCCAGAGCACCTTGTCTTGCCGCTCGCGCGCCGCCTCGATCACGCCCTGCGCGGCGCGCACGATGTTGCCGGTGGAGCGGTAGTTCTGCTCCAGCTTGACCACCGTGGCCTCGGGAAAATCCGCGGCGAAGTTGCGAATGTTGCGGATGTCGGCGCCGCGCCAGGCGTAGATGCTCTGATCGTCGTCACCGACCACGCACAGGTTCTTGGTGCGCTCGGCGAAAGCGCGCACCCAGCGGTACTGGATCGCGTTCGTGTCCTGGAACTCGTCGACCAGGACGTAGTCGAACTTCTTGCGCAGCTCCTCCCCAGCCAGGCCCGTCAGCGAACCGGGGGTCGCTCGCCGCTCGAGCAAGCGCACCAGGAGCACGATCAGGTCGTCGAAATCGACGGCGTCCGCCGCGCGCAGCGCCCGCTCGTAGCCGGCGTAGATGTCGATCATCGTGGCGTCGAACTCGGGCGCCGGCGCGAGCTCTTCCGGGCCGATGCCCTCCTGTTTCTTGCGGTGTATGCGGGACATACACAGCTTCGGCGTGTAGTCGCGCTCGTCGTAGCCGGCGTTCTTGATGACGCGCGTGAGCAGCGCCTTCTGGTCCGAGTCGTCGTAGATGGAAAAGCGCTGGCTCAGGCCCAGCTCGGATCCGTAGCGCCGCAGCAGGCGCGCGCTGATCGAGTGAAACGTGCCGACCCAGAGGTCCTCGCTCATGCCGGGAGCGAGCTTCTCCAGCCGCTCTTTCATCTCGCCCGCGGCCTTGTTGGTGAACGTCACCGCCAGGATGCGGTACGGCGGCACCCCGTCCTCGGCGATCAGCCGCGCGATGCGATAGGTGATGACCCGCGTCTTGCCGCTTCCGGCCCCTGCAAACACGAGCAGCGGCCCCTTGCCATGCAGCACCGCCGCACGCTGGGCGTCGTTCAACTCCGGCATGCGACAGGTCCGGTACCTTTCTCGTGCCTCGTGCTCAACCGCTTTTGCTCTCGCGCCAAAGAAAGAATTGATTGTCCGGGCCGGCCGGGCAACGATTGTGCCCCATGCTCTGGCCACGGCGCGTCTGGTGGGTCGCGGGCGAGCTACCGGTGAGCGTTGCGGGTGCGCGTTGCGCCGGCTGCTCTCGGGAGCTCACCTCGGGCGAGGACGCGACGCCGCCCGCAGGCGATGCCCCCGGCATGAAAACGCTCGCTGCCAGCGATGCGGATGATGCGAGGGTGGGTGAGGACACGCCGGTTGACGCCGCGAGCGACGCTGCCGATGGCGACGCAGGGCTCACGACGCCCGGCCCGATCGCGTCCAGCACCGACGCTCCGACGTTTGCCTACTGTAGCACCTGCCGGCGCGCGCGCGAGCGGCAGCGCGAGACGACACGGCTCGCCATGGCGCTCGCGCTCGCGTCGGCGGTGGTTTCCGCGCTCGGGTTGCCGCTGCTCCGCCTTGACACGGGGCTGGAGGATACGGGGCTGGATACAGGCCTCGCCGGACACCTGTTGGCGACGCTCCTCGCCGCGGCGCTCCCGCTCGCCGTTCTCGCGCGGCCGTGGTCGCGCCAAGGCGGCTCGGGAGCGCCGCGCGTTTGGCCCATCGGACGCGCGGGGCTCGTGGTCGAGGGGGCCGCGCTCGCCGAGCGGCTCGGCGGCGCCGGCATCCGCTGCCGCGCCGTGTGGTTGCCGCCGCTCGTCTACCGCCCGGGTCTCGCGCTCGTCGCGGGTGTCGCGCTCGCGTTCGGCGGCCTGGGTTACGCCTGGCATCACCCCCGGGTGTGGGTGCTCGCGCTCGGCGCTGCGCCGCTGACGGTCTCGGTCGACGGCGCGGTGGTCGCGCGTCTGGACCCGGTGCAGCCCGGGGCGGCACCGGCGCTGTCGCTCCGCCTGCCGAGCGGTGCGCGCCACCTGAGCGCTCGAGATGACGCCGGCCGCAGCGTGGCGGATGTGATGGCCACGCTCAGCCCGGGGCGAGAGCACCTGTTCGCGCCGGGCGGCGCCGACGAGTGCTTCTGGCTGGAGCGCACGGGATATGGGCGCGACACGACGCGTGAAGCCATCCCGTTGCTCCCTGCCGCGCGCTTCTTCACGCTCGACGCGGGCGTCGACGGCTGGCTCTCCGGGAGCCCGCCGCCCAGCGCGAGCGACCGTCGTTCGACGGGTGGCATCCTGGTGTTGCTGCGACACGCCCCATGTCCGCGTGCTCCGGAGCCCGTCCGTGCAGCTTCGGCCGCAGGGCCATAATCCGGGTTTCCGAGTTGCGCCCCGCTGCGAGTGGTTATAGTGACCGATGCCACCGTGATGAGCGATAGCGAAAAACCCGAGTCGCCGGCGACGCCGGCAGATGATACGAAGTCTGCTGATTCGAGGGCCGCGGCGAACGCTGCGCCCGCGGCCGATGCTCCTGCTGCCGAGGGCCCCGAAGTCGAGCTCAAAGCTCTGCGAGAGCGCCTGCTGCGCACCGCTGCCGATTTCGACAATTTCCGGAAGCGCACCCGGCGTGACATCGCCGATGCCGAGCGCCGCGTGCAGGAGAACCTGCTGAGCGTGCTCGTGCCGCCGTTCGACAACCTCGAGCGCGCGGCGCAACATGCCGAGGGCGCGCAGGACGTCAAAGCCCTCGCCGAAGGCCTGAAAATGGTGCTCCGGCAGTTCGAAGACGCGCTGGGCACCGTCGGCATCCAGCGCATCAGCAGCCTGGGCAAACCGTTCGATCCGTCCGAGCATGAAGCCGTGCAGCACATCCAGACCAACGATGTGCCGCCCGGGGTCGTCGCGCAGGAGCTGCGCGCGGGCTACCGCTGGCAGGATCGGCTGATCCGTCCGGCGCTGGTCGTCGTCGCGAAGGCGCCCGCGGGCGAGCCCGCCGCCGCTGCCGATAGCTGAGCCGCCGATACTGAGCCGCCGATAGCTGCCGCCCCGGGCCCAATCGCGCTCGCCCCGCACGTGCCGTCCCTTCCACTCGTTTCGCCATCCGGACGGCATGGCTAGCCGTGCGCGCGGTGGGCGGGGCCCTGCGTCGTGCCGTGCTCCAGAATGGGACGCCCCAGGCCAGCCGAGCGCCGTCCCAGGCGCTCGCGGGCGCAGGCCGTGGCTCCCTCTCCAGCGGGGCTAGTCGCAGTGCGCCACCGGGCGGAGCCAGCCGAGGCACCGCTCGACGACGCCGAGTCTGCGCGATAACCAACACAATCCTGGGCCTACGGACCCTGCGCGCTCCGCCGTACTGGCGAGGGAGACTGAAAGGGACCCCGAGCAGCGCATGGGCAAGATTATCGGCATCGATCTCGGCACGACCAACTCGTGCGTCGCAGTGATGGAGGGCGCGCATGCCGATGGCAAACCCGACATCAAGGTGATCCCCAACGCCGACGGAGCACGCACCACACCCTCCGTGGTCGGGTTCACGGCGACCGGCGAGCGACTGGTCGGGCAGGTCGCCAAGCGACAGGCGACCACCAACGCGCAGAACACCGTCTTTGCCGTCAAGCGCTTGATGGGCCGCAAGTTCGCCGATGCCGACGTGCAGAAGCACGCGGCGTCGGTGTCCTACACCGTCTCTGGTCACGAGAACGGCGACGCCTGGTTGACCGTCAACGAGCGTCAAATGTCACCGCCCGAGATCTCGGGCATCGTGCTCGCGACACTCAAGGAAGTGGCCGAGACCTTCCTCGGCGAGCCGGTGACGGAGGCCATCGTCACGGTCCCGGCCTATTTCGACGACGCCCAGCGCCAGGCCACGAAGGACGCGGGCGCCATCGCCGGGCTCAACGTCAAACGCATTCTCAACGAGCCCACCGCTGCCGCGCTCGCGTACGGCCTCGACCAGGGGGCCTCCGAGCGCGTGGCCGTGTACGATCTCGGTGGCGGCACCTTCGATATCTCAATCCTCGACATCGACAAGGGCGTCTTCAGCGTCAAGGCCACGGGCGGCGACACGCACCTCGGCGGCGAGGATTTCGACGTCCGCATCATCGATCATCTCGCCGCGGAGTTTCAGTCCAAGAACGGCATCGATCTGCGCACGGACCGCATGAGCCTGCAGCGCTTGCGCGAGGCCGCCGAGCGCGCCAAACACGAGCTGTCCTCGTCGCTGGAGACAGAGGTCAACATCCCGTTCATCGCCACCGGCAAGAGCGGGCCGCTGCACCTCGAGCGCACCTTGAAGCGCAACGAGCTCGAGAGCTGGACCGCGGATTTGATCGAGCGCACCATCGAGAGCTGCCGGCGCGTGCTGGCCGACGCCGGCCTCACGATCGCGCAGGTGCAGCAGGTGGTGCTCGTCGGTGGCATGACTCGCATGCCCGCCGTTCAGAAGGCGGTCGCCACGTTTTTTGCACGGCAGCCGCACAAGGGCGTCAACCCCGACGAGGTGGTCGCCGTCGGGGCCGCGATCCAGGCGGCGGCCCTGTCGGGAGAGATCGAGGAGGTGCTGCTGCTCGACGTCACGCCGCTCTCCATCGGTGTCGAGACGGGCGGCGGCATCTTCACCGTGCTCTTGCCGCGCAACACCACGATCCCCACCGAGCAGAGCGAGATCTTCACGACCAGCATCGACAACCAGCCCCAGGTGCCGATCCACGTCCTGCAGGGCGAACGCGAGATGGCGGCCGACAACCGCAGCCTGGCGCAGTTCGATCTGACGGGTATCCCGCCCGCGCCGCGCGGCGTGCCCAAGATCAAGGTCACTTTCCGCATCGACGAGAACGGGATCCTGTCCGTTCAGGCCACCGATCTGGGGACGATGCGCTCTCAGTCGGTCGAGGTCAAACCCACGAGCGGCCTGAGCGGGGAGGAGATCGCAGGCCTGATCACCGAGGGTGAGCGCTTCAAGGAGACGGACAAGCTGCGCCGCGAGCTGGCCGAGCTGAACAACCAGGCGCAGACGCTGATCTACACGTCCGAGCAAGCGCTCGAGGGTTACGCCGACCTGATCAGTCAGGACGCGGCGGACGATGTCCGCCAGCACGTCGAGGTGCTCAAGCAGACGCTGGAGAGCGGGGTGGACCTGGCCTCCATGCGCCAAGCGTACGCGCAGCTCGAAGCGGCCACGTTCGCGATCGCCGAATCCATGTACGGGACCGACAGCCCGAGCTGAGCTCGGCGTCGCTCTCGCAGGGAGGGCTCACGGCCCCCCCCTTCCGCCTCAGCCTTCGGACGCGAGCTTGTGCTCGATCGCCTGAAGGTGCGCGTCCACCTGCGGGTCTTGCTTGCGCAGCGACTCGACGCGACGGCACGCGCTCATGACCGTGGTGTGATCGCGGTTGCCGAAGGCGCGTCCGAGCTCGGGGAAGCTGCACTTGAGCCGCTGCCGGCACAGGTACATGGCCACCTGTCGCGCGAACGCGACGCTCTTGTGCCGATCTTTGCTCAAGAGCTCGGCGTTGGTGAAGCTGAAGTGGTTGCAGACGGCGCGCTGGATGTCCTCGACGCTGCTGGAGTCCGCCTTGACGGGGTTCACCAGCGCGAGCTCGCTCTCGGCGAACGCGTAGTCGATGGGGCGACCGAGCAGCGACGATTTCGCGGCCAGCCGGATCAGCGTGCCCTCGAGCTCCCGGACGTTGCTCTTCACCGACTGGGCCAGCAGCACCGCCACCTCGTCGGAGAGCGGGATGCTCTCGAGCGCGGCTTTCTTGCGGACGATCGCCACGCGCGTCTCCAGCGCCGGGGTCTGCACGTCGGCGACGAGCCCAGAGGTGAAGCGCGAGATCAGCCGCTCGGGCATGCGCTGCAGCTCCTGCGGATACTTGTCGGACGTGACCACGATGGGCTTGTCCGCGTCGCGCAGGGCGTTGAAGGTGTGAAAGAACTCCTCCTGCGTCTGCTCGCGACCCGCCAGGAACTGGATGTCATCCACGAGCAACGCGTCGCAATTTCGGCGATAGCGCGTCCGAAACTCCTCCATGCGGTGGTGCTGCAGCGCCTCGATGAACTCGTTCGTGAAGCGCTCCGCCGACACGTACAGGACGCGCCGATCCGGACGCGCCTCGAGCAGACGATGCGCGATGGAGTGCGCGAGGTGCGTCTTGCCGAGGCCGGTGCCACCGCAGATGAAGAGCGGGTTGTAGCGAGGACCCTCGGGGCCAGCCGAAGCGACAGCCGCGGCGTAGGCCAGCTCGTTAGAGGGGCCGACGACGAAATTCGGAAACGTGTGCTTCGGGTTGATCGGATCGCCGATGCGCTGCTGCGAGAGCGGCCGCGGCGCCGCGCCACCCGCCACGTCTCCCGCAGGGGGACGCCGAGACGAACGAGGAGGCTCCGAATCGCGTTTTGTGCTCATCGAGTCGTTTCTCTGGGCAGGAGGCTCGAGGGTTACGGGGCGCGGTGCTCGCGGCACGCTCGACGGGCGGCTGAGCGGCGCAGCATCGTTCTCCCGCAACACGCCGATAGGGGCCGCGAGCTGGCTCGAGATACGCCAGTCCACCCGAATCCCCGTATCGGCAGCGAGCCCCGACGCCTGCTCGATGTCACCGAGCATTGCCGGCAAGAAATGCGTCTTCACCCAGTCGCGAACAAACTCGTCACGAGCGGTCAGCCCGAGCACCCCGTCGTTGTAGCCGTCGAACTGAACGCTCGAGAACCACTGGTCGAAGGAGGCTGGGGACCGCAAGCGCGCGTTCTGCAACGCTCGCTGCCAGGGATCAACTGATTCTGACGAGACACTCATTACTTCAAGCAGCCGGACAAAAGTGGTGGGTCACGAGTTACCCCGGGGGAATGCTCCGCCCGACCCCACCGCTCGAAACGCTTGCCCGAGCGTGGGCCGAGCTTGGCTCGCCTACGCGGCGAGCTCAGTAAGATGTAGCGACGGGACCAGCGCGGCAGCGCGCCGGTTGAACCGTCGGTCGCTTGCCGAAACACGGGCGCAATCTAACGCCCGGTCGACAGCGGCGGGCCGCGCGCACGCGAACGCCTCTGAACTCGAGCGCGTCAAGAGCTTAGCGACAAAGCACGTACGGATGGAGCGACACACGATTGAATCACAGCAG
>Ga0315910_10003692_pt1 | contig 12937 bp, 7 predicted proteins | sample EdamamesoilMG_FD_204470 | JGI IMG/M metagenome (GOLD analysis project Ga0315910, IMG submission 204470) | Garden soil microbial communities collected in Santa Monica, California, United States - Edamame soil | ecosystem: Environmental > Terrestrial > Soil > Garden | place: USA: California... | reverse complement strand
TCGCTCTCGGGGCTGCGCTCCGGCACGCGCGCGGGCTCCCGAGGCTCGGCCGCCTGCTCGGGCTCCTCGTCTCGCTCGTCCGCGGCCCGCGAGGTCTCGTCGTCGGCGTCCGCATCACTGGACTGACAGGCGGCGAGCCCGAGCGCGCTGGCCAGCGCGAGCGCGCTCGCGGTGAGGGCCCAACCGAACGAACGCTGAGAGGAACGAGTTGCCATGTGACGGATCCAGCGCGCCCCATCGAGCGTGCGGCGCTCGCACAGCCTACAGAAGCCGCCCCACGAGAGCCAGCCGAGCGGCGGTCAGCGCCAGACACGAACCGCCCAGAAAAACGCCCGCCCGCGAATTCTCTAGCGCCAGCGCTGCGCAGCCGCGAGCGCCCTCCGCGCCTGGCCTCTGTGTTCTCGACACGCTCGACACGGAGCATCGAGATCCACGGGCCTTTCAAGAACCCTTGGCCCCTCGACCGAAGACGCGGGTGTCGGGGAAACACGCAGCGCCCAGACCATGGACCTCTCGGAACGCCGCACGAACCGTCGCACGCTACCGACACCGCGGAGCCGAGAGCAGCGGCCTCAACTCGCTGAAACCGTTCGGCGACGACGAGTGCAGAAGCCACGTCGTCGAGCGCGCTGCCGCGACGCCCGGCGAGCGGGGCGTCACAACCCATATGTACACCCATCGCGTGATCACGGTGGCCAGCGGCTTGTCCGTTTGCGCTGCAATCGCTTGCGGCTCGGATGACGGCGACGAGACCGCGGGGACCGATGCCACCACAGACACGACACTCGAGAACCAACCGAGCGTGCCCCCCGACATGCCCGAAGTCGAGCCCGGCTCGCTCCCCGTTTCAGAGACCGGGATCTGCAACAACCTCTTGCGCGCGACCGACATTCCTTTGGGCGTCTCCGTGGCTGCCATCTCTGACGCATGTCCCTCACAACGCCGCGGAGCCGCACCGCTACCGTCCACGACCGTCGCCCACGTGAGGCGCGAGGCCCCCGGCAAGTACTGCGTGACCGGTCAGCTCGAGACCGGTTGGGCCATCTTCCTCGTGAGCTTCGACCACATCAACGACATCCCTGCGCGGCCATTCCACGCGCCGCTCGACGCAGCGGCGCTCGGCATCACTCAGTTTCGCTTCACGATTGAATCTCCGCCGAGCACCGGCCTGCAAGTGTCCCCCGCCAACGTCATCGGCGATCAGTGCCCCGCCAGCAGCACTCAGTGCATTCAAGCGGGCTTCTACGTCCTGGATGAGGCCGGGCTCCCCGTCACCATCACCAGTGCCGGAACCTACACCCAGCGCTTCGCCGACTTGCGCCCCGGGCCAGGCGTTCCGGCGACACTCACGCTCGACACGACCCGCTTCGCTGGCTTCGAATTCCAGCTCAACCCCAACCCGGGCGCTTTCGACTTCTGCGTGAGCGACGTCCAACTGCTCGACGACGCGGGCAATGCCGTGTCGGAGCCTGGGTGACACGGACGCCGCGGCGAAGCCGTCGCCCGCGGCGAGCTACCACCCCGACGGAGCGATCCAGAAGCGCGCCCCGTAGCCGATCACCGGATCGAGCCCCTCGCGCGCAAAGCTCTGGTCGTCATCGAACATCTCATAGCGCCGATAGACCGCGCCTGCGGCGTACAGGTCGAGGTGCATCCAATCGCTGAAGTTGAACGTGACCTGGGGCCCTACCGTCAGGTTCGTGTACGCGAGCTCGGCGTTGCGATCCGTCGGCGCCCCGTCCGCGAAGTGGAAGCGATTGGTCTCGAAGCTCGAGCGCAGCCCCACGTCGAGCCAAGGCGTCGCGCGGAGCTCGGCCCGCATCCACACGGGCACGAAACCCCGCACGCGCAGGCGCTCGGAGACCCGTAGCTGGATCGTCACGGCCGGCATCGGCGCGAGCTCGCCGCTGCGCCGATCGTAGAGGATGCCGGCGCCGAGCTGAAACGAGTCTGTCATGCGGTAGGTGGCGATGCCGGTGAGCGACATCAACAGGTCGTCGGAGCCGAGCGAGCCGTCCAGGCTCGACGCCAGGCCGACCTCGCCGAACGCCATCACACCCCAGCGCTCGGAGAGCTGAAATATGCCGCCGAGCAGCGCTTTCGGCGCGTGCAGCTCGAGATCTTCACCCTCGCCGGTGTGGATGTCCAGGCGCTCATAAGCGGCGCCCACGACGAGCGTGGTCTCGTCCGAGAGCCGCAGCGGCGCGCCCACGGAGGTCCTGATGATCCTGAGATCGGTCTCGCCGGCGACCCCGTCGCTCTCGGCGCCTGGGTACTGCTCGACGCTCATCGCGGCGACGCTGTCGGCGAGCTGGGCCCGCGCGAGCGAGCTGGTCGCGAGGGCGCCGAGCGCGGCGGCGACCGCACACACGCGGGCGACCGCTGTGGTCGAGCGAGCGATGTGCGGACGCTGTGTTTCATGCTGCATGTCAGGCGTGATCATGATCGGTGACCTCATTCTCGAGGCGCGTGCGCTGGCGGAGGCGCCCCGTTCCCGCCTGAGGCTTTGCAACCGGCATGCCCGTGCGTGGCGGGCCTTGGATACCTCCAAAGGCCCCAGCGGCGCCCGCTGTGGGCTCGTGCGCGCTCGAACGGATGCGGTCGGCGCGCTTCGGATATCTCCAAATGCAGGAACGCCGCCCCCGAAAGGACGGCGTTCCAGCAGCGCTCGGAGCGCTCGGATGTCTGTGCTGGGCAGGCGGCGCTCAGGCCGCGAGCGGCTCGGACACTGGCGCGTCGGCGCGGTTGCGCCGAGCCGCGCCGAGCAGACGGACGATCGCCCAGCTGCCCGGGAGCATCGGCAAGACCGCCGTGTAGAGGCCCGAGAAGTAGTACCGACCGCTTGCGCCAATCCAGTAGTTGGGCATGTCGGCGACGAAGCCGCCGTTCGAGACCGCCTGCGACACGGGCGCGCTGACGTCGGGCAGGATGGCAGGCTCGATCAGCGGGAAGATGAAGTGCGTCAGCTCGGCGAGGCCCGGCCCGACGAAGATGAAGCAGGCGACAAAGCCTGCGATCGGCACGCGATAGAATAACCCGAGCGCAGTGAGCGAGTAGATCGCGGGGCCGACGAACGCGAACACCATCAAGAACGAGCGCTCTGTCCAGCTCGCGTCGAAGAGGCGGCTGATCGCGGGCCCGAAGCTCGTGAGGTACTCCTCGGCCATGTGTACCTCCAGGCCAGCGACGGTCAGCAGGAAAGGAGGCAAGATCAGCCGGGGATCGACCGGCACGTCGAGGTAGGTGCGTCTCCAGAGCAAGAGACCGACCAGCCCCGAGCCGCCGACGATGACGACCGGCGGCAGCCCGATGCGCGCATACGCGAGGGCCATGGCGCCGAGCGTGAAGAGGAGCGCGGCGGCGATGTTCAGTGTTCGATGTGTGGTTTTCATGACGAGGTGCTTTCCGTGGAGAAGGCGGGGCGCGCGGGGCACCCCGGGGCGATGGATCTCAGCGACCGGCGACGTAGGCCACGCGCGCGCGGGCGACGCGGATGGCGACCTGCGCTTGCACCGCCTCGAGCTGCGCGTTGAACAGCTCGGTCTGCGCCTCCGTGAGCTCGACGGTGGTGGCCACGCCGACCAGGAAGCGCTCGCGGCGCGCGCGGTAGGAGGTCTCCGCCGCGGCCAGGCGGCGCGCCGAGGAGGCCAGCGTGGCGCGGGCCGTGCGCTGCGCCAGCACGGCCTCGGAGGCCTCGGTGCGGACCGCGTCGAGCAGCTGGGAGCGCTGAGCGCGCGCGGCCGCCGCCTGCGCCTTGGCGGCCGTCACCTCGGTGCGCGCCCCGAACGAGTCGGAGATCGGCAGGCTGAGCTGCAGCCCGACCTGCCAGGAGCCGTTGAACTCGTTCTCCTGCGGGAAGAAGCGCGAGTTGGGGTTCTGCCAGGTGCTCTGCCCGAGCGCGTCGAGGCGCGGCAGCACCTTCGACCAGGTCGCGGTCGCCTGTGCGTCGTAAGCCTCCGCGGCGCGCAAGGCCGCGACGAGCTCGGGGCGAAGACGCTCGGCGCTGCGGCGCACCTCGGCGATGTCGTCCAGCTCGGGGCCCTCGGGGCCGCGGGTCAGATCCTCGCCGATGCTGAAATCGCTCGACAGGGCGTGCATGGCGATGGCGACGCGCTCGCGCTGCAGCGCCGCGAGGTTCTGGGCCTGCACCAGCACGCGCTCGCTCGAGGCCACGGTCGCCTCCACGCGCGCCACGTCGGCCAGCGACGCCGTCTCGGCCCCCGCCAGCGCTCGGAGGTGCTGCAGGTTCTCGCGGCCGAGCTCGAGGTTCTGCGCGGCCGCCGCCGCCTCGAGCTCGGCCCGCACCCAGTCGTAATACAGGGCGCGCGCGTCGTACTCCGTCTTGCGCCGCGTCGCCTGCAGCGTGGCCCGGCTGGAGTCGAGCCGCGCCTCGGCCGCGTCGTGCGCCGGGATCAGGCGCAGCACATAGTCGGAGAGCGGCAGCGTGAGCGACGCCGTGAACGTGGTCGCGTTCTGCAAGTTCTCGAACTGGACGGGGGCCGCCACCAGCTGCTGCCCCGGTGCCAGCGGCCCCGGCGCGGCCCCCGGCGCCGCCACGAGGATGCCGACGGAGGGCGCCTCGACCTCCGACAGGCGGAAGTAGCTCACCTGCCCCGAGAGCCGCGGCATGAAGTCGTAGAGCGCGTGGTCGAGGTTGGCGGCCGCGACCTCGACCTCCTGGCGCCTTTGCTCGGCGACGAAGCTGGTCGCCAGCGCCCGCTCGGCCACCTGGGACGCCGTGAGGCCGCCCGCTTTGCCGGTCAAGAGCGCGGCGGGATCGTGCGGCTCGGGCCGCACGCTGCGCTGTGGGTCGGTGGGCGCGGCCGCTGGCGCTGCGGGGGGCTCCGCGCCGGGCGATGGCGCGGGCTGGGCGAAGGCGGGCTGGATGCTGACGACGGTGCTGAAGAGCAGGCCGAGGACGAGGGCACACCTCTCCCGGCGAGCCGTTACGGTTCGAGACATTGTCAAAGCTCCGAGTTGGTTTTCAGAAGGTCATTCGGCGGCGGCGAAGCGAGGCTCGGGGTCGCGCGGCTCGTGCGAGATCTGGATCCCGCTCTCGCTCGCCTTCTCCCAGCGGATCAGCCGCAGATCGAGCACGAAGATGGCATACAGGATGGGCACGATCACGAGCGTGACGACGGTGGCGAAGCTGAGGCCGCCGATCTGGACCCAGCACAGCGGCTCCCAGAGCGGGCCGCCGTGCAAGGCCAGCGGCACCAGGCCGAGCACCGTCGCGCCCACCGTCACCAGCACCGGCCGCAGGCGCATGATACCCGCGTCGATCAAGGCCTCTGCGAGCGGCGCGCCGCGCTCGCGCTCCTCTTCGATGTAGTCGAAGAGCACGATGACGTGGCTGACGATGACGCCGATCAGGCTGATGATGCCGAGGAAGGCCATGAACCCGAACGCCGAGCCCATCACCCGCAGGCTGAGCAGCGCCGCGACGACGCCGAACGGGATGGCGGCGAAGACCACCAGCGGCTTGGTCGTGCTCCGAAACTGGAAGACCAGCGCCAGGAAGATCGACAGGACGCTGATCACCAGCACCACCACGAGCTCACCGAACGACTTCTGCTGCTCGTGGTGCTCGCCGCCGATCTCCAGCGAGTAGCCGGGGGGCAGCTCGGCCGAGAGCTGGTCGAGCTCGGGCCGGATCTGCGCCAGCACCTCGCTCGGCAGCGAGCCGGGCGTGGGGTAGGCGCCGACCGTGATGGTGCGCACGTGATTGCGGCGCAAGATCTTGGCCGTGGCGTCGCTCAAGGCGAGCTCGGAGATCTGGCGCAGCGGCACCTTCACGTTCGGATCGCGGCTCGAGTACACGTACAGGTTGCCCACGTCGCTCAAGCGCTGGCGCTCGCTCGCCCGCAGGCGCAGCGCGATCGGCAGCTGGTGATCGCCCTCCTGCAGCGCGCCGACCCGAGCGCCCGCGAGCGCCGTGCCGGTGGAGCTGCCGATGTCTTGATGGGTGACGCCGGCGGCGCTGGCTCGATCGGGGTCGACGTCGAGCGTGAGCGTGAAGTTATCCACGCCCCAGGTGTCACGGTAACGCTCGGCGTTGGGCTGGCGGCGCAGGATGTCCGTCAGCTTGCTCGCGATGCCGCGCAGCACGTCGATGTCTTCACCCGCGACGCGGATCGCGACCGGCATGCCGACGGCGGGCCCGCTCTCGATCTGCTGCACGTCGACGCGAGCACCGGCGATGCGCGAGCCGAGCGCGTCCGAGAGCGCGGTCACCACGTGCTCCGTCTGGTGTTTGTCGTCGAGGCGGATGATGAGCTGCGCGTAGTTTGACTGGCGTTGCTCGGGGCTGATGCTGAACCAGAAGCGGGGCCCGCCGCCGCCCACGAAGGTCGTCACCGAGGCGAGGCCCGAGGGGCCGGCGACTTCGCGGATGACCTGCTCGACCTCGGCGGCTTTCTCGCGCGTGGCGCTGACCGGGGCGTCCTCGGGCAACCAGACGTCGACGTAGGCGATGTAGTTGAGGTCCTTGGGGAAAAAGTTCTGCTTCAAGCCCGAGACGCCGAGCACGCCGAGCGCGAACAGCAGGGCCGCCGCGGCCAGCGAGCGCCAGCGATAGCGAATGGCGCGGTCGACCAGCAGCGAGTACAGGCGGGCGAAGCCGTGTTGCCGGCGCTCGTGGACGGGGGCCTCGGGGTGCTTCGGCGCCCGCAGCAGCACCATGCCGAGCAGCGGGACGAACGTCATCGAGACGAGGCGCGACGACACGAGCGACGCCGTGAGCACCACCGGCAGCGAGTAGATGAAGCGGCCGGTGTCGCCGGTCAGCGTGAGGAACGGCAGGTAAGCCACGATGTTCGTGATGGTCGCGAACAGGATGGCCGTCGCCAGCCGCGTCGGCGCCAGCCAGGCGGCGATGGCGCGCGGGACGCCGCGGGCGATGTCGCGCTTGATGGCGTCGCCGGCCACGACCGGGTCATCGATCAAGAGACCGAGCGAGATGATCAGCGCGCCGATCGAGATCTGCTGGATGTCCATGCCGACCAGGCGCATCATCCCGAAGGTCATGGCCAGTGTGATCGGGATGCACAGCGCCATGAGCAGCGCCGAGCGCCACTCCCAGAAGCCGATCAGCGCCACCAGCACGACCAGCACGATGGCTTCGTACAGGCTCGACATGAACAGGTCGACGTTCTCGGCCACCTGCTGGGGCTGGTCGCTCACGCGCGAGATCACCAGGTCCTCGGGCAGGAGCCGGCGCGTCTCGGCGATCTGGTCCTCCACGGCCTTGCCAAAGTCGGCGATCATCTGGCCGCTCTTCATGGTGATGGAGAGGGTGATGGCGCGCGTGCGCTGCCAGTTGCCCTGCGCGTCCCTCCAGGTCGCGTACGAGGTGTAGCGCGGGCTGTCGTAGCCGCGGCTGATGGTGACCAGATCGCGCAGGTACACGGGCTCGCCGCTCTGGCTCTTGGTGATGACGATGTCGCCGATCTCCTGCTCGGCGCGCAGCTCGCCGTCGGGCGCGATCAGGATCGTCTTGCCCTGCACCTCCACCAGGCCCCCGCGAGCGCTCACGTTGCGCCCCGACAGCGCTTCCTTGATCTGCGACGGGCCGACGCCGAAGCTCGCGAGCTTCTCCTGCGAGTAGTCGAGGTAGATGACGTCGCCCACGATCCCGGCGCGCGACACGCCCGCCACGACCGGCAAGCGGCGCAGGGCCTTCTCCAGCGTGTCGCTGTAGCGATCGAGGTCGCGGTAGCTGTAGCGCTCGCCGGCGACGGCCGTGAGCTGCGCCTCGGTCTGGGCTGGATCGCGGATCACGGCCAGGTGCCAGATGTCCGGGTGCAGCTCGCCGAGCCGCAGGTGCTCCTCGATGAAGCGGCGCGCGCCGAGCAGGATCTGCTCGTCGGACGCGGTCGTGCGCGAGTCGATGCCCAGGAAGCCCGGGCCCGAGAGCAGGCGCACGTCGCCCGCGCCGCGGGACTCGGCCCACCCGGCCAGGGCCTTGCCGACGACGGCGAGCTCGCGATCGTCGAGCGAATACGGGAAGCAGCCGACCAGGGTCGCCCGCTCGGGGCTCTCGGCCCCCTCCCCGCGCACGCCGCGGATCGCGGCCTCGACCCGCTCGGCGCGCAGCTGGATCTCGACCTCGCTCGCGCGCGGGCTCGCGACCGTGAGCATCAGCGCGGAGGTGTCGCCGAAGTCCTTCAGGAACTCCAGGCTCGCGCCTTCGGGCAGCGTCGTCAGCGACGACAGCTTGAGCCAGATGTCGTCGAGCTCCTTGCCCGTATCCTTGACGCTCTCGTCGAGCAGCAAGGTGACGACGCCCACGCCGGAGCGAGTGGTCGACTCGATGCGCTCGATCTTCGAGTTCTCGGCCAGCTTGCGCTCGACCACGCGCGTGACGCGCTCTTCGACGTCCTCCGCCGTCGCCCCGGGCCAGTTGAGCAGGGCCGCGGCCACGCGCACCGGGATCTCCGGATCCTTGCGCTTGGGCATGCTGGCGTAGCTGAAGACGCCCCACAGGATGGTGAACACCAAGAGCACCCACGAGATGTGGGGGTTCTCGGTGAAGAAGCGCGCGGTGTTGCGCGTCCTGGCGATCATCTGTTCATCCGTTTTGTCGTGCATGACGGCAAACTTTCGTTTCGAGTCTTCGCGCCTTCGCGCTCAAGGGATGACGACGGCTTCAGCGCCGTCGCGGACCAAGGTGGAGCCCACCGTGACGACGCGCTGGCCCACGCTCAGGCCGCTCTCGACGGTGACGGCGTTGCCGAGCACGTCGCCGAGCTTCACGGACGCCAGGCGCACCGTGCCGCGCGGCTCCTGGCCGTCCAGGACGTACACCGCGAAGCCACGCGGATCGGACGGCGAGCGCACGATGGAGGAGAGCGGCACGCTCGCGGGCGCGGTCGCCAGCGTGGCCTCCGGCAAGCGCACGGAGATGACCGAGCCCGGCCGCAACGAGCCGTCGGGGTTCGGCAGCTCGGCTTCGATGCTGAACACGCGGCCTCGCGAGTCGGCCGCTGGCGCGATGCGGGTGATGCGGGTCTCGAGCACGCGCTGCTGCGCGCGGGTCTCGCGCTCGGCGCCGACGTGCACGCTGACGGGGCTGCCGAGCGCCAGCTTCTCCACCACCGCCTCGGGCACCGCGAAGCGCGCCTTGACGCGCGTGACGTCGGCGATGGTCAGCACCGTGCGGCCCGGGGAGACCAGCGCGCCGACCTCCAGATCTCGGGCGAGCACGACGCCATCCATCGGCGCGCGCAGCAGCGTATCGTCCAGCGCGACGCCCGCCTCGCTGGCGCGGGCGGCGGCGGCGTCGACGTTCGCGCGAGCGAACTCGGCCTTCGCCAGCTTGGCGTCGAGCTCGGCCTTGCTGATCGTGCTGGTCTGATACAGGCGCTGCGAGCGGGTGAGCTCCGCCTCGGCCAGCTTGGCCTCGGCCTCGGCCTGGTCGCGCCCGGCGCGCGCCGTCGCGACCTTCTGCGCGTAGTCCTCCGAGCGGATGCGCGCCAGCAGCATGCCGCGCTCGACGCGATCGCCCTCGGCGATGGCGCGCATCGTGCCGTCGTCGCCGCGGACCTGTCCGAGCCGCTCGACATAACCGCCGATACGGAACGCCATGTCGACGCGCGCGCTCGGCTCGATCGAGCCGGAGTACCGCGCCAGCGTGACGTCCGCAGCCGGTGTGACCGGTTCGACCTTGACGGGGACCGGGCGCGGCGCCGAGCGCGGCGCCTCATGGGTGGAACACGCCAGGCACAGACCGATGGCGCTCAGGACGGGGAACACCCGCCCCACGTGGATACGAGGATACATCGAGACCTCCGTTGCGGCCGGGTTGGATACCGGCGCCCTCTCGGGGTGACCCCCTTGCGAGAGCAATGCCAACGGCAGGGTTGTTGCTGGGGAGCAAACGGAACGGGTCCGCGAGCGAGCTTTCGATGGCTCGAGGCCCTCTCCAGAGGAAAAAAGGAGGAAACGGATAATGTCCGCCCCCAAAGATCAGTATCCAAACGACGCTTGGAAGTATCCAGGCGGAGAGCCGGAGGCTCCCGACAGCGCCCGGCCGAGCTTCGGGTCCGCGGTGGAAGCAGAGCTCTACCGGCTCGCCCCTTCGCGCGTCACCGTGTTGCTCGTCGGCGGCGACGCGCGCGAGCGGCACGCCGTCGCCGTCGCGTTGCACGAGCGCTCGCCGCGGGCGCGCTCGCCGTTCATCGCCTTCGCCTGTGACGGGGTCGACTTCGATAGCGTGGAGCGCGGGCTCTTCGGCGGGCCGGCGCACGAGCCGCCAGCCGGGGGCGCCATCGCCCATACCGCGGCCGGCACGCTCTACGTCGCCGGCGTGGACGCGCTGCCGCTGCTCGCGCAGCCGAGGTTCCTGCGCTTCCTGGATCAGGATCGGCGCGCCCGCGTGGTCGCGTCCAGCGCGCGCGACCTCGCGCAGCTGGTCGTGCAGGGCGAATACCGGCACGACCTCGCCGAACGCTTGAGCCTGGTCGAACTGGCGCTCCCCGGGCGGCGCCACTCGGTGTAGGCTGGTGCGCGCTCGCCATGGACCATCGGGAGATTCGCGCGCTCCGAGGCTCGCTCAGCCGGGCTGCTTTCGCGCGTCGGCTCGGCGTGAGCGCGCTGACCGTGCTGCGCTGGGAGCTGCCGGAAGACAGCAAAGAGGCCCGGCGCCCGCGGCCGCGGATGGTGGAGGCGCTGCGCCGGCTCGCGCAGGAGGGTCTGGCCGCTTCGGAGGCGGGCTCCGAGAACGGGCACGCCGCCGGGGACGAGCTCGAGGGCGCGGGCGACGCGGACGACCTCGACCCGGCCGACGAGGAGCCCGAGGCGGACGCGCTCCGGGTCGGCGCGCCGCCAGCCGCGCTGGTCACGCCGGCAGCCCCGCCCGTGCGGCCCTCGGCGGGCCTGGCGGGAGCGAGCACCGGCGGCGTCGACGACCCGGTGATCTTGCCGCTGCTCACGCGCCTGATGGGCGAGTCCTGGCTGGCCGCCGAGGACGAGCTGCTCTCGCTGCTGTCGAGCCACCGGCTCGAGACGTCCGCCGGGCGCTCGCTGGCGGCGCTCGGTCTGGTGCAGGTGCAGCTGATCGCGCGCCTCGACGTGCGCGGCGCGCTGACCGCGCTCACCCCCATCCTCGACGAGGTCGAGCGCGGCGGCGCCGCCCACGAGGTCGCCGCGCGCGCGCACCTGCTCGCCGCGCTGCTGTTCGGCGCGCCCGACTCGCGCTTCTTCGACGTCGGGCGCGTCAACGCGCACGCCGCCCGAGCCGACGCCCTGCTCGATCCGAACGCGGATGACCTGCGCGTGCTGCTGGCTACGGCGCGTATCTCGTCCGCGCGCTTCCTCGGTCCGAGCGTCGTGTTGAACGCATACCGGGCGGATCTGACCAGCCTGGAGCGGGCGAGCGCCGCGCTGCCGCGCTTCCTCGCGCACGGCTTGCACGGGCTCGTCGCCGCTTACCGCGGCGACGAGGCGGCGGCGCTGCGCCATGGCGAGGAGGGGCTCGCCATCGCAGAGCGCCTCGGGTTGTGGCCGGTGGTCATCGCCGTGCTCGCCGATCGCGCCTGGCGCGCCGTCAACGGCGCGTCGTCTCCGGAGCAGGTGCTGGACATCACCACGGGCGCTCGGCGCCGCGCGCGCGAGGTGGTGCTGCCCCCGTCCGAGCCCATGCTGCGCATCCTGGCCTGCGAGATCGAGGCGCTGACGCGGCTCGCGCGCTTCTCGGAGGCCGACGCCGTCGTCGAGGAGGCCAACGCGCTGGCCCGCCGCGGCGGCATCGTGCGTTACGCGCTCGCCATCCCGGTCGCGCGCCTGTACATCTTCACGAACCGCATCGAGCTGCTCACGCCGTGGGGCGAGGCGCTGGAGCAAGAGACGGCCGGCAGCACGCGCGCGCTGGCCAACGTGCACGCGCTCACGATCAAGGGCATGAACGCCACGTTCCAGGCCGAGCCGGCGCGCGCGAGCGAGCTCCTGCTCCAGGTCGTGAGCGCCCCGGAGACCACCACCGGCATCGACTACCTGAGGCACCACGCCCAGTTCGAGCACGCGCTGGCGCAGCTCGTGCAGCAGAACGTCGAGGGCTGCCGCGCGGCCATCCAGCGCGGGCGGCGCTATCTCGAGCAACACCCCTCGGCGTGGCACTCGGCCGTGCTCACGCGCATGGACTCGTTCCTCCTGCTCGCGCTCGGACAGTTCGTCGAGGCGCGTAAAAAAGCGGAGACCACCTACGCCACCTTCTCGCTGCTGGGCGACATCGTGCAGACGGCCTTCGCCAAGGCCAACATCGCCATGGTCGCCCGCGCCTCGGGGGCGCCGGACGCCGAGCAGCAGCTCGCGGAGGTGCTCGCCGATCTGCAGCAGCTCGGGATATGGTCGCCGCAGCTGTTCCGGCGCTCGCAGATGCTGTCGCGCCCCGCCCCCAACGGCGAGTGGCGCGAGGAGACGCTGATCGAGCGGCTGTGGGGCGCCGTCGATCGGCTGAGCGTGCGCGGCCTGTCGCACGACCAGTATCGGCGCGGGCTGCTCATCATCCTGGGCGAGCTGTTCCCGGAGCGCGAGGCGCTCGTCGGCGGCCGCGAGCTGCCGGCAGACGACCCCGGCATCGTCGAGGTCCAGGACGTGTCGGACGGCGTGCTGCGCTTCGGCGTGCGCGGCGCGCTCGATCCGGAGACGCGGGCCGCGCTGCGCATCCTCGGCGCGTTCGTCCCCAAGCTGCTCGGCAAGGCCGTCAGCGTCGAGCCCGAGCCGGCGGTCGACGACGTGTTGCCCGAGTTCGTGGCCGCCGCGCCGGCCACGCGCAAGCTCAAGGCGGAGATCGCGCGGCTGTCGCGCTCGAGCGCGACCATCCTGATCGGCGGCGAGTCGGGCACCGGCAAGGAGGTGGTCGCGCGCGCCGTCCACGATCTGTCGGCGCGCACGGACAGACCCTACATCGTCTTCAACTGCGCCAGCGTGCCGCGCGACC
>Ga0315910_10003690_pt1 | contig 12946 bp, 10 predicted proteins | sample EdamamesoilMG_FD_204470 | JGI IMG/M metagenome (GOLD analysis project Ga0315910, IMG submission 204470) | Garden soil microbial communities collected in Santa Monica, California, United States - Edamame soil | ecosystem: Environmental > Terrestrial > Soil > Garden | place: USA: California... | reverse complement strand
CGCCGCTGGTCACGAGCACCGGGCGCGGGAAGACCGGCAGCGTGTAGAAGGCCGCCGGCACGTCGCCGCGCGGCCAGCGGGCGCAGGCCTCAGCGTAGAGGCGCGCGTACTCGGCGCCGAAGTCGCGGCCCGGCGGGTCCTGCGCGAAACCCAGGCGCGGCGCGTCCTCCGCGCAGACGACCGACAGGTGCATGCCGAGGGCCGGTGCGGTCTCGGCGCGCGACGCGAGCAGCGCCGCCAGGCCGGCGAGGGCCTCGTAGCGGCCACGCGCCGCCGCGCTGATCGCCGCGGGCAGGCCGGCCGCGATCCACGGTGCGTACAGCGGCCCGCGCAGCGCGCCCAGCACGCGCTCGCGCGTCAGCGTGATGCGCTGCACGCGCCCGCTCAGCGGATGCGACAGGTCGACCGGACGCGGCAGCTGGCCGAGCAGCGCCTTCCAGTCGTCGCGCAAGGTCGGGAACGCCGCTGCGCAGGCCGCCTCGGCGCTGCACGCGGCGAGCAACGCGTCGAACACCGCCTGGCTGTCGGGCGACGCGCTCGCCGGCAGCACCATGTCGGGCGGCGCCGCGCCGTCGAGCACCGCGCGCCGCACCGCCTGCGGGAACTGGCGCATGTACTCGAGCGCCGCGCGCGTGCCGTACGACATGCCGACCAGGTTGAGCTGCGCCACGCCGAGCTGCGCACGCACGGCATCGAGGTCGGCCATCGCGAGCGTCGTCGTGTAGCGGCCGAGACCCGCCTCGGCGCCGACGTGGGGCAGCGTCACCAGGCTCGCCTTGCAGGACGCGACGTGCTGCAGCTGCGCGCCGAGGTCGGCCGGCTCCGCGAGCGCGTCGCGCCCGGCGTCGGGACAGGCGAGCGGGGCCGAGCGGCCGGTGCCGCGCTGGTCGACGAAGACGATGTCGCGCCGGTTGTTCAGGCGCGCGAACAGCCCCATCACCTGCGGCGCGAGCGCGATCGCGCTCTGACCCGGCCCGCCGGCGAGGAAGAACACCGGGTCGGGCAGCTTGCGGCGCGCGAGCGCCGGCACGACGACGTAGTGCAGTTCGAACGTCGGCCCGTCGGGCCGGGCCGGGTCGAGCACACGTGTCAGCGTGCCGCACTGGACCTCGTGGCGCAGGCCGGGCACACGGCAGGGCTCGAGCGCCTGCGCCGCGAGCGGCGCCGCCAGCGCAGCGCCGCACAACAGCAGGGCGCGACGGCGGCTCATTCGACCAGGAAGCGCCGCAGCTCCCCGCTGTCCGCGAGCCGCTTCAGGTCGTCGTGCCCGCCGACCAGCACGCCCTTGACGAACACCATCGGGAAGGTCGGCCAGCCGGTCCACATCTTCAGCGCATTGCGGCGGCGCCACTGGCCGAGGTAGCTGCCGAAGCCGAGGTAGTGGTGCGCCAGGCCGGCCTGCTCGAGCAGGCGGCGTGCCCGCCACACCTTCGGGTTGCCGGCCATGCCGACGACGAGGATGGGGTTCGACGCCGCGGCCGCCTGCACGTTGTGCACGATGTCGGCATGGCGGTTGGCGACCTTTTCGCGGATCGCGGGGTGCAGGCGGGACTCGTCGAGGATCTGGCGCGGCATCGGGGAGCCCTCGGGACACGGAGCCCCGAGGTTAGCCGACGCCGAAGGCAGTCAGGTCGCGCCGGCCAGCGCCCGGCCGCTCCGAAGCGGCCGGCGACCCCCTCGGGGGGTGGACGCGGTACGCCGCGACCGGGGGTCGTCAGGTCGCCAGCACGCCGCGCTGGTAGTCCGCCACCGCCTGCTGGATCTCGCGCACGTTGTTCATCACGAACGGGCCGTACTGCGCGATCGGCTCGCGCAGCGGCCGGCCGGCGACGAACAGCACCTGGCTCGCGACCGTCGCATCGGCCGGCGCGGCGAAACGCACGCCGTCGGCCGCCGCCTCGTTGGCGAGGATCGCCATGTGCTCGCTCGCGACCGGCGACGTGTCCGCCGCGTCGCCGACCAGCAGCGTGCCGCCGCCGTAGGCATACGCGAACGCGTTGTGGCCGGCCGGCACCGGCACCTCGATCGCCGTGCCCGGCGGCAGCGTGATGTCGAGCACCAGCGGCTCGGTGGTCGGGCGCGTCACCGCGCCGGTCACGCCGTGCGTGCTGCCGGCGATCACGCGCAGCGTCGCGCCGTCGTCGAGCGCGAAGACCGGCACGCCCGCTGGCGGCACGTCGCGGTACGCGGGCGGCTGCATCTTGTCCTTGGCCGCGAGGTTGACCCAGAGCTGGAAGCCGGCCATGCGCCCTTCTTCCTGCTCGGGCATCTCCGAGTGGATGATGCCGCGCCCGGCGGTCATCCACTGCACGCTCCCGGGTTCGAGCAGCCCGGTGTTGCCGACGCTGTCGTGGTGGCGCATGCGCCCGGCCTTCATCACCGTGACGGTCTCGAAGCCGCGGTGCGGATGGTCGGGGAAGCCGCCGATGTAGTCGCCCGCGCTGTCGCTGCCGAAGGCATCGAGCATCAGGAAGGGGTCGAGGCGCTGCTGCAGCGGCTGCGTCAGCACGCGTGTCAGCTTGACGCCGGCGCCGTCGGAGGTCGGCTGACCGCGCACGAGGCGTTCGACGCGGCGCGAGCGGGAGATCGAGTCGTTGCGGGTGGTGGTGTTCATGCGTTCAATGTAGGGCGGCTGGCCGCCCGACCCAAGCCCGCGCGCTTGTACGCAGCGCTGAAGACGTTTGCATTCCGGCACGGCCGCGTGACACCTGCCACGGCCGAGATGGTTTCGGGGCTGAATCAAAGGGAAAACCCTCGTCGCCGCATCAGCGGCCAGAGCCACCATCGCGGCGCCCCAAAATGATTAGGGACGTGAATCGTCCCGTTGGCGTCGGAGGGACCTCGATGCACCGCAGACAACTGCTCGCCGCGACCACCGCGGCCGTGGCGGCACCCGCCTTCCTCGCTTGCGCACGCGCGGCCGAACCCGGCGTCGGCGGCGACGAGATCGTCTTCGGCCACACCGGCGTACTGACCGGGCCGCTCGGCGGGCCGGTCAAGGCGATGCTGGCCGGCGCCGAACTCGCGTTCGCCGACAGCCGTGCGAACGGCGGCGTGCACGGCCGCACGATCAAGCTCGTGTCGCTCGACGACGAATTGCAGCCGCCGAAGGCGGTCGCGAACTACGAGAGGCTGCTCGCCGACGGCGTGTTCGCCTTCTTCGGCTGCGTCGGCTCGGGCACCACCGCCGCGGGCGCGGCCGTGCTGGCACGCAGTGGTGCCCCGCTGGTCGGCGCCTACGCGGTCGCCGACGCGGCGCGCGAGAAGGCGCGCGGCGCCGCCTACGTCGTGCGCGCGAGCACCGGCCGCGAGGCGCAGGTGCTGGTGCAGCACCTGACGACGATCGGCGTCACGCAGATCGCCGTCGCGCACCTCGACAACCCCGGCGGCCAGGAAGCGCTCGCGCTGGTCGAGCAGGCGCTCGCGGCGATGCAACTGAAGCCGCGCGCCGCCGCCGCGGTGAAGGGCGACGCCAGCAACGCCGCCGAGGCGGCGAAGGCGCTCGCGGCGGCGCAGCCACAGGCCGTCGTGATGTACCTCGGCGGCCCGCTCGCCGGCGAGCTGATGAAGGCCGGCTGGGCGCTCGGCTCGAACCCGATGTACTACGGCATGTCGATCGTGCCCGGCGAACTGACCGCCAAGGTCGCCGGCGAACGCGCGCGCGGGCTCGCGATCTCGCAGGTCGTGCCCTACCCGTGGGGCGAGGTCGATCCGGCCGTGCGCGGCTACCGGCGGCTGGCCGAAGCCGCCAAGGTGCCGGTCGGCTACTACACCTGGGAGGGCTACCTCAACGCGCTCGTGCTGCTCGAAGGGCTGCGGCGCGTCGGCCGCGACCTGACCCGACCCCGCCTGCACGCGGCGATGCGCACGTTCAGGCTGCGCCTGGCCGGGATGGAGGTCGACTTCACCGGCGGCGGGCCGACCGGCTCCCGCTTCGTCGAACTCGTCCAGGTCGCGGAGGGCGGGCGCTTCGTGCGTTGATTCCGGCGCCAGTGTGTAATCGGGGATCCCCTGAGTCCGACCAAGGATCCCCCGATGAAGCTCTACTACAGTCCCGGCGCCTGTTCGCTCTCGCCGCACATCATCCTGCGCGAGTCCGGCCTCGCCTTCGAGCCGGTACTGGCCAGCACCAAGACCCACCAGCTCGCCGACGGCACCGACTACTACACGATCAACCCGAAGGGCTACGTGCCGCTGCTCGAGCTCGACAGCGGCGAGCGCCTCAGCGAAGGCCCGGCGATCGTGCAGTACGTCGCCGACCAGGTGCCCGCGAAGAAACTGGCGCCGCCGGCCGGCACGCTGGCGCGCTACCGGCTCCAGGAGTGGCTGAACTTCATCTCCACGGAAGTTCACAAGAGCTTCAGCCCGCTGTTCAACCCGGCGATGCCCGAGGAAGCCAAGGCGGTCTTCCGCAAGAAGGTGCTGGACCGGCTGACCTGGATCGACGCGCAGCTCGCCCGCGGCGGCTGGCTCGTCGGCGACGACTTCACCGGCGCCGACAGCTACCTGTACACGGTCACACGCTGGGCCGGCGTCGTCGGCGTTCGGATCGCCGGCCTCGAACACCTGGCCGCCTTCATGGCGCGGGTGGCGGCGCGCCCGGCGGTGCAGGCCGCGCTGGACGCCGAGGGCCTGGTCAAGAAGGGCTGAGGCCGCGATGCACGCGCCGGTGCGGGTGGTCGCCGCGTGGCTGGCGCTCGCCGCTGGCGCGCCGGCGTTCGCCGCGCCGCCCGCCGCGGGCCGCTACGACGCACGCCTGTGCGTCACCCTCGGCGCGGGTGCGCCCAGCTGCGGCCCGGTCGACACCCAGGTGCTGGGCGGCAACCGCGTGCTGGTGCGCGTCAGCGACATCGTCTACCGCCTCCAGTTGCACAGCAGCCAGGTGGAGGTCGTGCTGATGCACGGCGCGCTGCCGATCGACGAGTTCGTCGCGAACTACGAATGGGCCGCCGGACCGGTGCTCGGGTTCGTCGACGTCGACAAGCGCACGCGCTACGAACTGCACTTCGCGGCGCCGGCGCGCTGAGCGCCGCGGGCCAGGCTCAGGCGCTGCCGCGGCCGGGCTTGAGCAGCTTCTCGCAGCTGCTGCGTTCGGCCCCCGGCGGGAGCCGGGCGCAGACCGGGTCGAGCCGGGCGCGCAGCCGCTGCAGGCTCGCCTCGTGGCTGCCGCCCTGGTTCCACGCGGCCAGCTTGGCCGCGACGCGCTGCAGCGACCGCCCGCTGCGCTCGTGGAAGGCGTCGGGCTGCTGCGCCGCCTCGGCGAACACCTGCTCGGCAGCACGCTCGATGCGGGCGCCGTCCTGCGGCGTCAGGTCGACCAGCGCGGCGACGTAGGCCGCGCCCCACTGCAGGCGGGTCGCCGTGCCCTCGCTCTTCACGTAGGCCTGCTCGTACCAGCGCAGCGCGCCGGTCGTGTCGCCGCGGGCGCGGGCGTTGCCGGCCAGCTGCGACATCAGGTAGTAGGACGAATGGCTGCGCGCCAGGTTCGCGTTCAGCAGCGCGTCCGACTCGTCGAGCAGCCCGGCGCGCTTGAGCAAATAGGCCGCGCCGGTGATGACGGCCTGGCGTTCGTAGGGATCACGGATCTCGCGGTCGGCACGTGCGGCGGCCTCGCGCACGTCGGCGAGCAGCGGCGCCGGCAAACCGACGGTGACGCTGTCGCGCGGCGCGTCCCCGCGCGCCAGTTCGACCCGCGCGACCAGCGCGGTCAGCCGGTCGGCACGCGACAGCGTCGGGTCCGCCTGCAGGCGTTGCAGCGCGCCATCGAACGCAGCGACCAGCTCGGCGCGCGCCGGCGCAGTCGCATCGGCGTTCAGCACGCGCACGAGGTCGTCGGCGAAGTTCGTCAGCACGTCCATCTGCGCCCGCGCCGCCGCCGGATCGGCGAGCAGCTGCAGGACCTGCCCGCGCAGCGCCGCGTCGGGTTTGACGCCCTTGCCTTCGTCGCTTGCCGCGAGGGCCTTCAGCCACAGGCGCGACTTCGTCGTCGCCTCGCCGGCCGGGCAGGCGCGGGCCAGCGTCGCGAGCAGCGCGGCACGTTCGCCGGCCGGCACCAGTTGGCCCTCGTCGGTGTCCCAGGAGTGGAAGGCGAGCAGGCGCCAGTCGTCGGCGGTCAGCGCCCTCGCACGCACCGGGTCGCGTGCATCGGCCAGCACGGCCTTGACCGGCCGGCCGCGCGCCAGCCCGATCTGCATCAGCGCGAGCACCTGCGGCGCATCCGCCTCGCCGGGCAGGCGCGTCAGCTCGCGTCCGGCCGGGTCGAGCAGCACCATCGTCGGGTAGCCGCTCACCTTGAAGCGCGCGCCGAGCTTCTGCGCGCCGGGGCGGTCACCGTCGACATAGACCGGCACGAACGCGCGCGCGCGGGCGATGAAGTCCTGGCGGTTGAACAGCGTCGCGCTCAGATGGTTGCACGGCGGGCACCACTTGGCGCCCCAGTACAGCAGCAGCGGCTTCTTCTCGGCGCGAGCGCGTGCAAAGGCGGCGTCGACGTCGGCGTCGCTGGCCGCAGGCACCCAGGCCACGCCGGCCGCGACCTGCGCTGCGGCGCCCGGCACCGGCGCCGCGCCGGCCCGCAGGGGCAGGGCGGCGAGCAGCACGAGCGCGAGGACGGCGGTGGACGGTTTCACGAGGGCTCCGGAACGACAGGTGTAGTGTGCCGCAAGGGGTCGGCGCGCTTCAGTCCACCGGCGCCGGCGCCTCGCGCACCGGGTCGCGTGGCGCCGACGCGTACTGCGCGAGCGCGACGCCGGCCAGCGTCAGCGCCGCGCCGCCGAGCTTGACCCAGGTGTAGCGCTCGCCGGTGACGAGCCAGGCGACCAGCGCGGCAACCGGCGGCATCAGGTACATCAGCGGCGCGGTGCGGGCGACGCCGCGCACCGCGTTGACCCAGCCCCAGACCAGCCAGCCGCAGAACGCCGACAGCAGCGCGGCGTAGAACGTGCCGAGCCAGATCAGCGGCGGGATCGCACCCCAGTCGACCGCCAGCCCGGCCGGCAGGCTGATCGCGACGACCGGTGCACTGCCGAGCAGCGTCGCGTAGGCCATCACGACGACGCCGCCGTGGCGTTCGATCAGCGGCTTGGCCGCGACGGTGTAGTACGAAAAGAAGGCCGCCGCGATCAGCAGCGTCAGGTCGCCGCCGCTGGCGCGCCACATCGCGCCGAACAGCTTGTCGGACAGGAACACCAGCACCCCGACGACCGCGACGCCGACACCGGCGATCTGCGCCCGCGTCAGCACCTCGAGCCCGTACCAGCGCAGGATCAGCAGCGTGAAGACCGGCCCGCAGGCGAGGATCAGCGAGCTCGAGAACGCGGTCGACCAGTGGATGCCGTAGGTCACGAGCCCGACATGCAGCAGGTGGCCGACGATGCCGAGCTTGAGCAGCGCGAGCATGTCCGCACGCGGCAGGCGCGGCCAGCGGCGCCCGTGGCGCCAGCACAGCAGCGCGGCCGCCGCGACCGGCAGCATCAGGTAGCGCGCGAACAGGAAGCCGCCCGGCGACAGCGCCGCGAAGACTTCCTTCTGGACGCTGAAGTTGACGCCCCAGACGCAGATCAGCGCGAGCGCCGACCACAGCGCGATGCGCTCGCGGCGCTGTTGCGGATCGGCGCCGGCCGGCGCGGCGGACAGGGGCGGGGTCGCGGTCAAGCGCTCATGCTGCCCGGTTCGGCTCGTCCGGGTCGGCAGTCGGGCTTTCGGCGGCGCCGCTGGCGCCGAGCCAGCCCTGGACTTCCTCGGCGCGCCAGCCGTCGAGCGGCGTCGCGCGCGCGAGCGCCATCCAGGTCGAGAACGGCAGCCGCATCGGCCGCTTCGGCGCCGGCCGCGCGACCTCGAGCGCGAGGCCGCTCGCGACGAGCACGCCGCACTCGGGCGGGATCTCGTCCGGCTGCGCGATACCCTCCTTCAGCACGTACCAGCACTCGCTGCCGAGCTGCAGGTAGGCGGCGCGCTTGGCCGGGCGCTTGAGGTCGGCGAGCAGGTCGGCGCGCCGCACCTTGACCTCGTGCACGATCGGCTCGACGTAGGCCTCCACGGTCGTGTGGCGGATGGAGTAGACGTCCGGCATCGCGATCACCCAGGCACCGTCGTCGCCGTCGGGCACCCGGGCGCGCAGTGACAGCCCGCGCCAGGCGAGCCGGCCCGCGCGGGTCATCTCGCGCGCGACACGTTCGACGAGCGTCTCGTGCACGTCGCGTCGCGCCCGGTTCTGCGCGAGCGTCCCGGCCATCGCGGCGATCCCGGCGTCGGTGACGCGCAGCGTCTCGTGACCGGTCGAATGGCGCACGCGCTCGAGCAGACCGGCGGCGAGCAGTTCGACCTCGATCGGGTCCTGGCACGGCCAGCCGGCCGAGCGCCAGATTTCGCGCAGGCGGCGCTGGTGCAGCGCCGAGCGGAGGGGCGAAGCCGGTGCGGTCGGATCGGTCGACGCGGACATGCGCACAGCGTAGCCGGAACGCCGACCGGCTTGTGTCACGTACCCCACTGGGTATATACTCCAGGCCGTATATGAAGCGCCCCGCCATGAAACACGTCCTGCCCCTGCTCGCCGCCGCCCTGCTGGCCGGCGCCGCCCGCGCGGGCGGCGCGCCGGCCGTGCCCACCGTCACCGCGGCCGCCGGCGGCGGCGGCGGGATCGCAAGCTATGACGCGGTGCTGCAGCCGGTGCGCCAGGCCACGGTCACGGCACAGGTCGGCGGCAACGTGCTGGAACTGCGGATCCGCGCCGGCGACACCGTCCAGCGCGGCCAGCTGCTGGCGCGCATCGACGCCCGCGAGAGCCGCGCCGTCGTCGCGCGCAGCGACGCCGCCGTCGCGCAGGCCGAGGCCGAGGCGCGCCACGCCGACCTGGCCCTGAAGCGCAACCGCGACCTGCTGAAGGACGGCTTCGTCAGCCAGGCCGCGGTCGACAGCGCCGAGACGCTCGCCCAGGCCGCCCGCGCCGGGCTCGAGCAAGCGCGTGCGGCGCGCAGCCAGGCCGCGGTGACGCAGGGCCACGCCGACGTCGTCGCGCCGTTCGACGCAGTCGTCAGCGCGACCCACGTCGAGGCCGGCGACCTGGCGCTGCCCGGCCGCGCGCTGGTGAGCCTCTACGCGCCTGGCCGGATGCGCGCCGTCGTGCAGGTGCCGGCCTCGCGCGCGCCGGCGCTCGCCGCGGCCGGCGACGTCAGCGTCGTGCTGCCCGACGGCCGCCGCGTCTTGCCGGTCGGGCGCGAACTGCTGCCGGCGGCCGACCCGGTGTCGCAGACGGTCGAGTGGCGCCTGGACCTGCCCGCCGACGCCGACAGCGCGCGTCCCGGCCAGACCCTGCGCGTGCTGGCGCAGGGTCTGCCGGCCGCGATCGCCGGCGCGGCGCGCCCCAGCATTCCCGCCGAAGCGGTGCTGCGGCGCGGCGAGCTGACCGCCGTCTACGTCGCCCGGCCCGACGGCTTCGTGCTGCGCGCGGTGCGGGTCGGCCCGGCGGCCGGCGGCCGCGTCGAGGTGCTCGCCGGGCTGGCCGGCGGCGAGCGCATCGCGCTCGACCCGGTGCGCGCCGGCCTCGCGGGCGCGCGCCCCGCGCCGTGATCGAGCCGGCGATGGACGAACCCCGCCTCGGCATCTCCGGCCGCCTCGCGCGGACCTTCCAGACCCATGCGCTGACGCCGCTGCTCGCGCTCGTCGCGCTGTTGCTCGGCGCGTTCGCCGTGCTCGTCACGCCGCGCGAGGAGGAGCCGCAGATCAACGTCACGATGGCGAACGTGCTGATCGCGTTCCCGGGTGCGTCGAGCGCGGACGTACAGAACATGGTCGCGCGGCCCGCCGAGCAGGTGCTCGGCCAGATCGCCGGCATCGAACACACGTACTCCGTGTCGCGGCCCGGGCTGGCGGTGCTGACGGTGCAGTTCCAGGTCGGCGTGCCGCGCACCGAGGCGCTGGTGCGCCTGTACGACGTGCTCGAGGCCAATCAGGACTGGCTGCCCGCCAACCTCGGCGTGCTGCCGCCGGTCGTCAAGCCGAAGGGCATCGACGACGTGCCGGTGCTCGCCGTCACGCTGTGGACGCGCGAGGGCGCCAGCGCGTCCGAGCTCGAACGCGTCGCGCACACGCTCGAGGCCGAGTTGAAGCGCGTCGCCGGCGTGCGCGAGGTCGCGACGATCGGCGGCCCCGGCCGCGCGGTCAACGTCTGGATCGACCCCGGCCGGCTGCGCGAACGCGGCATCGACCTCGCCCGGCTGCAGTCGACGCTGGCCGCCGCCAACCAGGCGATGCCGGCCGGCACCGTGCTCGACACGCAGTCCGCCGCGCCGCGACTGCTGACGGTCGAGACCGGCGACTTCCTGCGCTCGGCCGCCGAGGTCGGCGAGCTGATCGTCGGCGTGTCCGGCGGCAAGCCGGTGCGGCTGTCGGAGGTCGCGCGCATCGAGGACGGCGCCCGCCAGGCCGCCCGCTACGTGTGGTTCACTCCGGGCGCTGCCGCATCGGCCGCCTCCTCCGCCGGCACCGGCGGCGTGCTCCCGGCGGTGACGCTGACGCTGACCAAGAAGCCGGGCGCCAACGCGGTCGACGTCGCGCGTGCCGCACGCGCCCGCCTCGACGAACTGCGCAACGTCGTGCTGCCCGAGGGCGTCGAGGCGACGATCACGCGCGACTACGGTGAGACCGCGGCCGAGAAGGCCAACAAGCTGATCCAGAAGCTCGCGTTCGCGACCGGCTCGGTGATCCTGCTCGTCGGCCTGGCGCTCGGCCGCCGCGAGGCGGTGATCGTCGGCGCCGCCGTCGTGCTGACGCTGACGGCGACGCTGTTCGCGTCCTGGGCCTGGGGCTTCACGCTGAACCGGGTGTCGCTGTTCGCGCTGATCTTCTCGATCGGCATCCTCGTCGACGACGCGATCGTCGTGGTCGAGAACATCCACCGCCACCAGCAGCTCGAGCCCGGCAAGCCGCTCGCCGCGATCATCCCGGCCGCGGTCGACGAGGTCGGCGGCCCGACCATCCTCGCGACGCTGACGGTGATCGCCGCGCTGCTGCCGATGGCCTTCGTCTCCGGGCTGATGGGGCCGTACATGAGCCCGATCCCGATCAACTCGAGCCTCGGCATGGCGCTGTCGCTCGCGATCGCGTTCACCGTCACGCCCTGGCTCGCGCTGCGGCTGATGAAGCCGCATGGCGTGCCGCACGCCACGCACGCAGCGGACGCCCCGCCGGCGCCAACGCGGCTGCAGCGTCTCTTCGACCGGCTGCTGCGCCCCTTCCTCGACAGCGCCCGCAAACGCTGGTTGCTGCTCGCGGGCATCCTCGCGGCGCTGCTGCTGTCGGTCGGCCTCGCGCTCGTCCAGTGGGTGGTGCTGAAGATGCTGCCCTTCGACAACAAGAGCGAGTTCCAGGTCGTGCTGGAGATGCCGGCCGGCACGCCGCTCGAGCAGACCGCCGCGACACTGCAGGAACTCGGCGAGCACCTCGCCCGCCAGCCCGAGGTGCGCGACCTGCAGGGCTACGCCGGCACCGCCAGCCCGATCACCTTCAACGGCCTGGTGCGCCAGTACGACCTGCGCGCCGGCGCCGAGCAGGGCGACCTGCAGGTCAACCTGGTCGACAAGGCGCACCGCGACGAGCAGAGCCACGCGATCGCGCAGCGCCTGCGCCCGGCGCTCGACGCGATCGCGGCCCGCCACGGCGCGCACCTCAAGGTCGTCGAGGTGCCGCCGGGGCCGCCGGTGCTCGCGCCGCTGGTCGCCGAGGTCTACGGGCCCGACGAGCCCGGCCGCATCGCCGCCGCGCAGCGCGTCGTGCAGGCCTTCGGCGCCACCGCGCACATCGTCGGCATCGACAGCACGCTCGCCGCCGACGCACCGCGCGCCTGGCTGCGCATCAACCGCGCACGCGCCGAGACGCTCGGCATCCCGGTCGCGCTGGTCGCGCAGACGGTGCATGCGGCGCTGTCGGGCGTCGACGCGAGCTACCTGCACGACGGCCACAGCAAGGTCCCGGTGCCGGTGCGGCTGCAGCTGCCCGCCGAGCAGCAGGTCGGGCTGGACGCGTTGCTCGCGCTGCCGCTGCGCACCGCGAGCGCCGACGGCAACGGCCGGCTCGTGCCGCTGTCCGAGCTCGTGCACGTCGAACGCGGCGTGATCGACAAGCCGCGCCACACGAAGGACCTGCAGCCGGTCGTCTACGTGCTCGGCGACGTCGGCGAGCGCGGCGTCGCCGGCGATGCGCGACGCCTGATCGACTCGCCGCTGTACGGCCTGGCCGCGATCCGCGCCCACCTTGCCGACGCCGGCCTCGGCGAATACTGGATCCGCCAGCCGGGCGACCCGTTCCGCCAGTACGCGATCAAGTGGGACGGCGAGTGGCAGATCACCTACGAGACCTTCCGCGACATGGGCGCGGCCTACGGGGTCGGCCTGATCCTGATCTACCTGCTCGTCGTCGCGCAGTTCCGCAGCACCCTGACGCCGCTCGTGATCATGGCGCCGATCCCGCTGACGGTGATCGGCGTGATGCCGGGCCATGCCCTGCTCGGCGCGCCGTTCACCGCGACCTCGATGATCGGGATGATCGCGCTGGCCGGCATCATCGTGCGCAACTCGATCCTGCTGGTCGACTTCATCGAGCTGCAGCTCGCGCAGGGCCGCGCCTTCAAGGACGCCGTGGTCGACTCGGCCGCGGTGCGCGCCCAGCCGATCGCGCTGACCGGCCTGGCCGCGATGATCGGCGCCTTCTTCATCCTCGACGACCCGATCTTCAACGGCCTCGCGGTCTCGCTGATCTTCGGCATCTTCGTCTCGACGCTGCTGACGCTGGTCGTCATCCCGGTCCTCTACTACGCGCTCTACCGGCGCCGCCACGAGGCGCCTGCCGCCGCGGCCGCCTGACCCGATTTCCTCACCCTTCCATCTGTCCAAGGAGCATTCCATGACCATCGAACGTGCCATCCGCGTCCTCGCCGGCTTCTTCGTGCTGC
>Ga0315910_10003689_pt1 | contig 12948 bp, 15 predicted proteins | sample EdamamesoilMG_FD_204470 | JGI IMG/M metagenome (GOLD analysis project Ga0315910, IMG submission 204470) | Garden soil microbial communities collected in Santa Monica, California, United States - Edamame soil | ecosystem: Environmental > Terrestrial > Soil > Garden | place: USA: California... | reverse complement strand
CGCTTGAACACCGGCACCACGATGACGCCCGCGGCGAGGTAGATGAGCGCCTGGTGGAGGAATCCTTGCTCCGGCATGGTGGTGCTCCTTCAGTTTCCGAACGCTGATTGTAGAATCCATTGATGCAACAGGGCACCGCCGAGGCCGCGCAATTCAAGCAGGGCATGCGCAGCCTCGCTGGCGCGGTCAGCATCATCACCAGCATCCATGCCGGAAACCGCTACGGGATGACCGCGACCGCGGTGTGCTCGGCGACCGCGGATCCGCCCACCGTGCTCGCCTGCGTCAACCGCATCACCGCCACGCACCGTGCCATCGCCGATGCGCGCCTCTTCTGCGTCAACGTGCTGCGCCACGAGGACCGGGACCTGTCGGGCCTGTTCAGCGGCGCGCAGAAGCTCGACGAGCGCTTCCGCGCCGAGCATTGGACGACGCTCGCGACCGGCGCGCCGGTGCTGCTCAATGCGCTGGTGTCCTTCGATTGCCGCGTCGTCAACAGCCTGGACCACGGCACGCACACCATATTCCTCGGCGCGGTCGAGCGGTTGCAGATCGGCAGGAAGGGCAAGCCCCTGCTGTACTCGGACGGCCAGTACGCCAAGCTCGCCTCGCTGGCGCACGGCGAACCCCTGCCCGAAGGCCTGGATTACTGGGGCGAGTAGTTGGAACCCGCGCCGCCGCCGGACGCTCCGCGTCCTCCTGCCGGGCTGTGGGAGCTTTACTGGGGTTTCCTTTCCATCGGAGCGCGGTCCTTCGGCGGCGTGCTGCCCTGGGCGCACCGGGTGATGGTCGAGGAGCGGCGCTGGCTCGCGCCGGGCGATTTTGCCGAAGTGCTGGCGCTGTGCCAGTTCCTGCCCGGGCCCAATGTCGGCAACGTTTCGGTGGTGCTCGGCCGGCGCTGGTTCGGCCTGCGTGGGGCCGTCGTCGCGTTCGTTGGGCTCATGGCGCTGCCGCTGGCCTGGGTTTTCGGCCTGGCCCTGCTTTACGCGGACTTTTCCTCCCATGCGGAAGTGCGGGCGGTCGTCACGGGCGTCGGCATCGCGGGCGGCGGCCTGTTCGTCGGTACAGCAGTGAAGCTTTCGAAGGCTCTCGTCCGCAAGCCCTGGGCGCTCGCGCTCGCCGTGGCCTGCTTTGCGGCGCTCGCGCTCGGCCGGGTGTCGTTGTTCCAGGTGCTGCCGGTGGCGCTGGTGCTGGGCTGGCTGCTGGCACGCCGGAACCTCGCCTGATGCTGCAGATCGCCCTTTATTTCGCGCTGCTGTCGCTGGTGTCGATGGGCGGGATGCCGTCGGTCATGCCGGAGATGCAGCGCGTCGTGGTCGACGTGCAGGGCTGGATGAGCGCGGCCGAATTCACGCAGCTGTTCGCGATCGCGCAGGCCGCGCCGGGGCCGAACGTACTCGTTACCGCGCTGATCGGCTGGAAGGTCGCCGGTTTTACTGGCGGCATGGTGGCGCTGGGCGCCTTTTGCGGGCCGGCAGCGGCGCTCGCGTATTCGATCGGCGGATTCTGGGACCGCATGCGCGACGCGCCCTGGCGCAAGACCTTCCAGCGCGCGCTGGTGCCGGTCACGGTCGGCTTCATTGTCTCGGGCGGCTATGTGCTCGCCACGCCGGCCGGGCTTGAATGGCGCAGCGTGCTGATCGCCGGAGCCGCGGCGGCGCTGCTGGTGCTGTCCAGGCTCAACCCGCTCTGGATCCTCTCGGGCGGCGGCGTGCTCGGCTATCTACTATTCTGAGAGGGAGGCGGCAATGTCCGGTCCGGTCTACGCATTGAATCTCTTCAACGTCGCCGACCGCGACGAGTACCTGGCCTATTCACGCCGCTCGGCGAAGGAAGTGCAGGCGCACGGCGGCAAGGTGGTGGCGCTCGGCAAATTTCGCGCCTCAGCCGCCGGCGAGATCAAGCCGCGCAACGTGATGATTCTCGTCGAGTGGGCTTCGAAGGAGGCCTTCGACGGCTATTGCAGCGACCCGAAGATCGCCGACCTGCACCCGCACCGCGAAAAGGGCGCCGGCGACTACATCTGGCACCTGTTCGACAAGCTCGAGGACCTGCGGCCGATTCTGAAGTGACGGCCAACGGCCGTCGTCCCCGCTTTCGCAAAAGCCGTCGTCCCCGCGGTATTAGGCGGGGACCCAGTTTTTACAGCGCTTTACTCCAGAACTGCCGCTCGCGCGAAGCGAGCAGCGGCACCGCCGTATCGAGGTATTTCTTGAACGCAGCGCCCGCCTGGTGGGCCTCGAAGGCCTTCTGGTCGTCGTAGACCTCGAACAGCATCACCTTCGTCTTGTCCTCGGGGTCCACCAGCACCTCGAACTGCTTGCAACCCGACTCGCTGCGCGCGGCGCGGCCGTTCTCGATCACCTTGCTCATGAACGCATCCACGTTCTCCGGCTTGATGCGGATATTCACCTGCAGGACCAGGGCCATCTCTTCTCCTTAAGTGTTTGATATAATGCGTGCCTCGCGCCCGTAGCTCAGTTGGATAGAGTACTTGGCTACGAACCAAGGGGTCGGGCGTTCGAATCGCTCCGGGCGCGCCATCTTAATCAAGAGCTTGCAGAAATGCAGGCTCTTTTTATTTCGCGTGGCGAGCCTGACATAAAACGACCACTTCCGACCCAGTGCAGTTGTTCAGGGTGTAGGCTTTCCCGGAGGTAAGTCCTCGGGAGGGGGATTTGGAAAAGTTTGGGCGCAGGCGGTTCCTACTCGCTACAGGCGCGTTGCTTGCCGCTCCGGCGCCGATCAAGGCACAACCGCGGATGCGCAGAATCGGCGTGCTCAGCCTGGCGCCTGCAACATCTGGATTCGGTCAGTTCATTCAAAAAATTCTTGTAGACACTCTTCGCGCCGCCGGCCACGAAGTCGGGCGAAACCTTGCTGTTGAATGGCGCTGGGGGAACGGCATCACGGAATCCCTGCCAGCCCTCGCTACAGACCTGGTTGCCCGGAAGGTCGATGTGATTGTGGCCGTGCTCAACGACGCGATCGGGCCGGCTACGCGAGCCACACAGTCAATTCCCGTTGTCATGATGTTTGCGAGTGTTCCGGTCGAATTGGGTTTCATAGCGAGCCTGAGCCGCCCGGGCGGCAATGTAACGGGGACGACCTATACAGATTTGCATACGCCGACAAAATTTCTCGAGATTCTTCGAGATGCCCGCCCTTCGGTGCGCAGGATGGCGGTTCTGCGCAACCCGTCGTACCCCGGCATGCTGAACTATTCCGTGGTATTCGAGCGTGCCGCAGAATCGGTCGGAATACGATTGCAGTATTTCGATGTCGCGCGTACCGGGGAGGTGTCCGCCGCCTTGGAGAAGATCGCCGCGAGTCGACCCGATGCGCTCGGATTTGCGCAGGATCCCGTAATTGAGCCTCGAATTCCCGAAGTCACTGCCTTCGCACGGCAGGCCAAACTGATGTCGATCGGCACCACGTCGCAATGGGCGGAATCGGGTGGTCTATTCGCGTATTCGCCTGACCCGATACATCTCGTTGGGCGCACGGCCAGCTATGTGGACAGGATACTGCGAGGAGCAAAACCCGCCGACCTTCCGGTCGAGCAGCCGAGCAAATTCGAGTTCGTGATTAACCTGAAAACCGCGAACGAGATTGGCCTAAAGGTTCCGCATACTCTTCTTCTGCGTGCCGATCGGGTGATCGAATAGCGGGGATCAGGCTCCGCTGAGGGCGATCGTCTGGCGCGCCGGCGGCGCGGGAAATTTGACGTTCTGGCCTTTCATCTGCACCGGCGTGCCCTGCGCCGATTTGCGCAAATACGCGTTTTGATCGTGCTCGATGGCGCCCTCGGGCAGTGCCTGCCATAGCGGGCCGAGGTCGCTCTTGATCTTCGCGAGGTAGAAATCGGGCAGCACAGTGCTCTCGCCGCTGAAGTAACGTTGCACGACGGGATCGATGGCCACGCGCTTCAGAACATCCGATTGGTATTGCAGGCGCTTGGAGGAGCCGGCGCGCACCACATTGAGCATGCTCGTCAATACGCCGCGATTGGCGCCGAACCGTCGCGCCATGCCGCGGGCGCCAAAAGCATGGCGCGCCAGGTTGACGACCAGTTCGTAGAACGTTTTCCAGTCGTAATTCTTGGGAATGACGTTCATCGCGCGGTTGCTGTCGAGGAAATGGAACGGGGTCGGCAGCACCCGGCCGTCGCGTTGCAGTTCCAGGTTGAGCGGGGCGGCCTCGCCGTAGCAGGTAAACAACGAAAAGCCGGGATAGACGCCCGGCGCCAGGTCCAGGAACTTCTTGGTCAGTTCGAATGGTTCGGGCCCCGCGTCGCTGTCCAGCCCCATCACGAAATTGCCCTGCACGAAGGGAACATGGCGCAGGATCATGTTGACGTGATCGGCCACCTTGTGGACCTTTTCAAGGCCCTGCTGTCCTTTCGTTTTCGACTTGTTGTCGTACCCGTACCAGGATTCGATGCCGGGCAGGATGCCGATGAAGCCGTTGCGCGCGAGGCGCTTCACGTTGGCCTCCGAGAGCAGCGACAGGCTGCTTTCGGCAACGAACTCGACGCGGCCGGGCGGCACCGTCGCTTCGATCGCATCCATGGTTTCGTTGAAGCGCACGCCGAAATTGGGGTCGTGCCAGGCGACCCTCGGGCGCCGGTACTTGGTCATCAGGAAGCGCAAATCTTCCTGGATCTGGTCGACCCCCAGCGGCTGGTAGTCGACCACGGAGTCGATGCAGAACGAGCAGGTGTAGGGACAGCCCACGCTGCCGATCATCGGCACCAGCTTGATCGCCGGGGCTTTCGCAAGCGTGGGCTCGATGAACCTCCAGCGCTCGCGCACGCCCGGCACGCCGGCGAGCTGGCGCCGGGAGCCGAGCATGCGCCCCCGGCCCCCTTGGCGTGGCGCACGCTCGCGCAGGACCTCCTCGATCAGCGCCTGGTCCGTGAATCCCAGCACGTAGTCGAAGTATTTGGCCGAGTCCTCCGGATAGGAGCGCGCGTGCGGACCGCCGAGAACGGTCACGGCCCCCTTGCGGTGATAGAGATTGGCGATCGCATACGCGGAAAGCGCAGAACGCGTGAATGCGCTCAGGACAAGCACATCGGTATCGTCCGCGAGACCGCCCGTGATGTCCTCGCTGCCGGTGTAACAGACGTAATTCACGCGGTGCCCGAGCTGCTCGCACCAGACGGCGACGGCCTGGGGCATGATGCTCGCGTAGTTGGGATTCATGATGCGCGAGAACAGGCGCGTGGTCGGTCCCCGTGTCGTCAGGTCGAGGACAGTGATGCGCAAAGGCTTCAAATCGCTATCCCTTTCCGATGATCGGACTTCGACCCTTCAGGTGGAAAGTGGTTTCACAAACCTGGCCGAATCCACGGGAGGGCGATTGCCCGATATTCAGCGGGTGTCAGAATAGCGTAATCTGGGAAATCGCGTCCTGTCGGGAAAGCCCGTCACAATGGAAAGGGCTGCCTATGGGCAAATTGCAGATATCCGACACCTGGGAGAGCGGGAGTCCTTACGAGCGGTACGTGGGACGGTGGAGCCGCCAGGTCGCGCCTCCGTTCCTCTCCTGGCTGGGCGTTCCTGCGGGCCGCCGGTGGCTTGACGTGGGCTGCGGCACGGGAGCCCTGTGTGCTGCGATCATCGACGGCTGCGCGCCGGCCTCGGTTGCCGGTGTCGAGCCTTCGGAGGGATTTCTCAAGACCGCGCGGGAAAATCTCGCAGGAAGTGTGGCTCTGCACCAGGGCAGTGCGACGGCAATCCCGCTCGGCGACGCCTCGGTCGACGTGGTCGTCTCCGGGTTGGTCCTGAACTTCGTTCCCGATCCGGGTGCCGGCCTCGCTGAGATGAAGCGGGTGACAGACAAGGGCGGCACCATCGCTGCCTACGTCTGGGACTACGCCGGAAAGATGGAACTCATGCGCTATTTCTGGGATGCGGCCGTCGAGCTCGATCCCAACGCCGCGAAACTGGACGAAGGCCCTCGTTTCCCCATCTGTCGCCCGGATGCGCTCGAGAAGCTGTTCACCAAGGCAGGGCTGAGACGCGTGGAGGTGAAACCCATCGACATCCCGACGCGCTTTGAGGATTTTGACGACTACTGGCAGCCTTTCCTCGGCGGCCAGGGCCCGGCCCCTGCCTATGCCATGTCGCTGGACAAAACCGCGAGGGTGCGCCTGCGCGATCGCATCAGGGAGCGTCTCCCGGCGGCGGCGGATGGATCGATTTCATTGATCGCGCGGGTGTGGGCTGTTCGCGCGGCCGTCGCAATTTGAATCGCAGGTTTGCCGGAAGGAAAACGATGACCTTGTCCGTCCCCGCTGCCCCGGCAGCGCCCGCGCCGCTGTGGCGGCGCGCCTTCGACTGGTGGCTCGCACAGGTAAGGCACGTGCTTCCGCCGACCATCTTCTTCTTCTTCGGTTTCAACCTGATCCTGTTCACGCGCTGGATGACCCTCCAGGAGCACGGCATTCCGTTCACTAATTTTTTCACGGCAACGTTCCTGGCCCTGCTGGTGGGCAAGGCAGTCCTCGTGGTCGACAACTTGCGCTTCATGCACCGCTTCGACGGCGCGCCGCTGATCCAGCCGATCCTGTTCAAGTCCGTGATTTACTGGATTTTCGTGTTCGTGTTGCGCATCGCCGAAGGCCTGGTCCAGTTCCTGCGCGATGGCGGGGCGCTGGTTGATTTCGCGAACTTCGTCGCCTCGCAATTCTCGTGGCCGCGCTTTCTGGCGATCCAGATCTGGTTGATGGTGCTGTTCCTCGTCTACGTGACGGCGCACGAACTCGACACGCTGTTCGGCGACGGCGAACTGCCGAGGCTGTTCCTGCGCTGGCACTCGTCCGAGGCGAAGCTCACGAGGCGCCAGCGCATCCGCCTGCTGGTGCGCCTCAACCGGCTGACCGAAGCCAATCCGGTCGAGGCGATCAGCGAGAGAGGCTCGCCCGCGCACACCGAGCTGGTCGGGATTCTGCGCCAGCTCGCGGCGCGCCCATCGGCGCGGATAACGCCGGCTACTTGATGCCGGTGTAGCGGTCCATGATCACGTTGTAGCTGATGGTGATGCGCTGCTCCTCGGTGAGGTTCGGGTGCACATAGTGCTGCAGCGGTGAGGGCCACATCAGGAGCGTGCCGGCGCTCGGTCGCACCACGTGTGCGGCGCGCGCGTCGGGCTCGGTGCCAACCGTGATCATGTTCGCGGCGGTGCGCGGATCGTAGAAGGATATGCAGCCCTGGCGCGCCCCAGGACCGTCGGCGCTGGCCGGGGCGGGCGGCATGCGCACGTAGTACGTGCCGCTCAGGTAGGCCCGCGGATGCGTGTGCGGCGCGTGATGGTCTCCGTAGCGGTTGATGTTGTACCAGCTGAACAGCGTCCAGGACAGATCGCGCTCGATGCCCACCTGGCGCAGAAAGGCGCTGACGGTCAGGTTGATCTGGTCGTTCAGCCAGCGCACCGCCGCGTTGTCGCTCGCGAAGAAGTTCTGCTCCTGGTAGCGCGCAGTGAAGTCGGCCTCGCGCGCCTCCTGCGCGGCGATGTGCGCAGCCAGGCCGGCGTTCGACTGCTCATGGCCGGGCAGGCGGCGGCTGACCAGCATAGTCGGCCACACCCCGGTGAACGCCATGCGCGGCGCGGCATTCGTTGCGCTCATCGGGCCGCCGCCCCGGACCCGCCGTCCAGTTCGACGCGCAGCGCGACCCGCACCCATGGCGCCCGGGCGAGGTGGACGCGGCTGCAGTGGCGCAAGTAGCCCGGCCACAGCATCAGCGTGCCGGCGACGGGAACCAGCGTGCGGGTCTCGTTTTCGTTCGGATCGCCCGTGATGGACAGCGCGTTGAAGCCGACGCGCGGATCGAGCAGCGAAACATGGCTCGGCTGGCAGTCGCTGCGCAGGTGGCTGAATTCCGGCGGCGCCGGAGAATTCACGAAGTACAGGCCGGCGAGGTACGCGCCGGGTTCGTTGGCCAGTTCGCGGTAGTCGCCCATGCCGAGCGCCTCCAGGCGCCCGTGGAGCCGCCACTGCGGCATCGATTGCACGCGCATTTTTTCGAACCACTGGCCGACCGCCGCCGCGATCCCGTCACGCAGCCAGGCGACCGCGCGATGCTCGAACTCGAACAGGTTGCCGGCGACTCCGGGCGGCGTGGCCAGATCCGCAAGCGCCCGGTTGGGTTCGTCGGCCCCGGGAAGCGGCATCTGGCCGATCCAGGTCGGCCAAAGGGGAAAGATGTCGTCTCCGGCGGGTTCGCTCATCGCCATCCGATATGTACCACACAGCCACCGGCCGGGTTTTCGGCCGCGGAAGTGGAAAACTGCATTCCAATCCCAGGAAAACTTGCAGAATATCGGCAGCGAGCCATGGAAGACCTCAAATCTCTCGGCCGTTACCAGATCCAGGGCGTCCTGGGCAAGGGCGCGATGGGCCTGGTCTATGACGGCCTCGACCCGAACCTGGGCCGCCGGGTTGCGATCAAGACCATCCTCACCGGCAAGCTCGACGCGGATGCCGCGCGCATGATTTCCCTGCGCTTCCAGCGCGAAGTGCGCGCCGTGGCGCGCCTCAACCACCGCAACATCGTTCAGGTGTACGACTTCGGTGCGGAAGGCGAACTCGCATACATCGTCATGGAGTTCATCCAGGGCAGGGAACTCAAGGGTTATTTCGACGCCCACGAGCGCTTCGAGCTCGAGAAGGCCTTCCGACTCATGATCGAGCTGCTGGATGCGCTCGAATTCGCGCACGAGGCGGGCATCATCCACCGCGACATCAAGCCGGCCAACGTGATGATCGACACCGCCGGCCACGCCAAGCTCACCGACTTCGGCGTGGCGCGCGTCGCCGAGCCTGGCGACACCGCCGAAGCGACGCGGGCGGGCGCGATCATCGGCACCCCGTCCTACATGTCGCCGGAGCAGATCCAGGGGCAGAAGGTGGACCGTCGCACCGATATCTTCTCGGCCGGCATCATCTTCTACCAGTTCCTCACGGGGCAGAAGCCGTTCGAGGGAACGCAGTTCGCGCTGCAGCAGAAGATCGTCCTGGAAGATCCGGTCTGGCCGTCGGCGCTCGTGCAGGTTCCGCCCGAATTCGACCGCGTGATCGCGCGCGCGCTCGCCAAGGACGTCGAGCAGCGCTACCAGAGCGCGCGCAGTTTCGCCGACGCGCTCAAGCGCATTCTCGAGGGCAAGCCGCCGGAGGATCCGGACGAAGTCCTCGCCAGGCCCTTGCCTCCCGTGCCGTCGCCTGCGGCCGCCGCGCCGGAAAGCGAAGCCGAGGCGGAATTCTGGCAGGAGGTCAAGAACAGCGAGGATCCCGAGGATTTGAAGCTCTACATCGAGCAATTTCCGCGCGGGGCCTACGTCGCGCTGGCGAAGAAAAGGATCGCGGAACTGGGCGGCTAGGGCCCGCGCCGCGGCTGACAGGGTTCAGCGCAGTTCCAGCTGCTTACCCTTCACCCTGCCCCGGTAGGTTTTGCCGCCGGCGCTGAAGGTAATGTCGTCGCCGCGCACCCTGCCTTCGAGCGCCCGCGTCCGGCCGTCGGCGGTCAAGGTGCCCGAGAGCATCTGGAACTCCTGCTTCAGGACGAGTTCGCCTTGCGGGAGCGAGTAGCTGCCCTCGACGCGCGCGGGCACGATCCAGAGCAGGGCGGTGCACCAGGACGTGCTGCATCCGGCATTGGCGTCCAGCGTCACGGTCTCGTCGGCCTTCCAGTCGTCCATGGTGAAGCTATTGGAGACGATGCGCGTGCCGGGCTTGAGGCCGAGGAGTTTTGGGCGCAGTTTCAGGTTGATGTCCGGCAGCAGGAACATGGTGATCACCGTGGCCTTCGAGAAGTCGGTTTCGAACAGGTCGGCCTTGATGAAGGTGGCGCGCGCGGCGACGCCTTCTTTTTCCGCGTTGCGCTTGGACAGCGCGACCATGTCCGGGTTGTATTCGATCCCGAGCGCCCGTACGCCGCGCTTGGCCGCTGTGATGACGGTGCGGCCGTCGCCGGAGCCCAGGTCCATGACGAAATCGGCCGGCGTCACCTTGGCCATGTCCAGCATCTTGTCCACCAGTGCCTGCGGCGTGGGCACCCAGACCACGTCCTTGCCCGCCTGGCCCGACTCGGGGACGAAGGCATCCTTTTTCTGTGCCTGCGCGAAGCCCGGGGCGGCGAGCAGAAAGAGCAGGAGTGCGAGGGCGATGCGCTGAATCACGGCGAGGCTCCGAAACGGCGATGTGGAGGCGGATAATACCGGCCGGGAGGTTTCATGAAGCTTGCATCCATAGGGTGTTTCGCCGTGGCGACGCTGTGCGCCTTCCCCGTGCCGACCGCGCTGGCGGTGCGGCCCGGCCAGCCCTCGACGACGGCCGAGTGGGTGTGCGCGTACCGCGGCATCGGCGCCCAGCACCCGGACGCGAAGCTGCGCAATCCCGACAACCTGGCCGAAAAGCTGTGCAGCCGGCCGGGCGTGTTTCCGCACGACTACGCCGGCGCGCGCAAGGTGATCGACGCGAGCGGGGTCATGTACGCGGCCTACTTCATGATCAACGTGCGCACGCACTACATCGACGCGGCACTGAAGCGGGCAGTGGCGGACGGGGCGACGCAGGTGGTGATCCTCGGCGCCGGCTACGACAGCCGCGCCTATCGCTTCCGCGAGGCGTTTCCGGATGTGCGGTTTTTCGAAGTGGACCTGCCGAAGACGGGCGAGGTGAAGCGCCAGCGCCTCGCGGAAGTCTTCGTCAAGGTGCCGGACTACGTGCGCTACGCGCCGATCGACTTCGACACGCAGAAGCTAGAGGACGTGCTGCCGCCGCTGGGCTACGACCCGAAGCAACGCAGCTTCTTCGTGCTGGAAGGCGTGACCATGTACGTGGCCGAGGCGGGCAACGGCGCGACGCTGGATTTCATCCGCCGCAACTCGGCGCCCGGCAGCCGCGTGGTGTTCGACTACCTGCTGCGCCCGGTGATCGAGCGCAGGTTTGACGGCTACTGGGCCGCCGACTACGTTTCCTTCGCGGTGGAGCGCAGCGGCGAGCCCTACGTCACCGGCTGGATGCCCGCCGAGGCGGCCGCCTTCGTGAAAAAGCACGGCCTCAGGGTGGTGGAGGACGTCGGCAACCGGGAACTCGGCAAGCGCTACGCCGGCAGCGACGGCAAGCCCGAAGGGCGCCTGCTCAACTGGCAACGCATGCTCGTTGCGCAGGTGCCGTAGCGCGCGCTAGCCCGGATCGGGCGGGGTGACGACGCTGTCTTTTTCGCGGCCGCGCCGCGCGCTGAATTGCGCCCAGGCCACGCCCGCCATCGTGAGCGCGGCGCCGCCTAGCTTGAGCGCGGTGAACTGTTCGCCCAGCATCAGCCAGGCGACCACGCCCGCGATCGGCGGCATCAGGTACTGCAGCGGTGCGCTGCGCGCCAGTCCCCGCACGTTGTTCACCCAGGACCAGGTCAGCCAGCCCAGGAAGGACGACACCACGATCGCCCAGAACATGCCGAGCCACACGCCGGGCGTCATTCCGTCCAGGCGCGCCGCGAGAAAGGAGGGCAACGTGATGAGCAGCATCGGCGGGGCGCCCACGGCGAGCGTCCATGCGAGCACCGGCAGCGGCCCGTAGCGCGCCGCGAGCGGCCGGCTGATCACCGTGTAGAGCGAGAACAGCGACGCGGCGCCGAGCAGCACAAGGTCGCCGATACCCGCGCGCGAGAATCCGGCCGCGAACTTGTCCGAGAGAAACAGCAGGATGCCGGCGAAGGCCGCCAGCGTGCCGGCGACCTGGCGCCGCTGCAGCCGTTCGGCGCCCATGAGCGCGAGGATCAGCAGCGTCCACAGCGGCCCGCTGGTCAGTACCAGCGACGAGGAGAACGCGGTCGACATGTCGATGCCCCAGGTGACGATGCCGACGTGCAGCGTGTGGCCGATCAACCCGGCGGCGACGAAGCGCGGCCAGTCGCTGCGCCGCGGCACCGACTTGGCCAGGTGCCGGCGGTACACCAGCGCGAGCAGCGCGAAGCCGAGCACGGGCAGCGTGAGGAAGCGGATGAACAGGAACGGACCGACGTCGACCACGTCGAGCACGTACTTGGTGACGGCGAAATTCGCGCCCCAGACCACCATCATGGCGATGGCTGCGAGCAGGGAAAGTTGCGAAGCGGACCAGGCCATCGAGGCACGGAAGGTACACCAGCCGGAATGGCCTCTCCGGGACGCATGTACTTCGTGGTGCACCATTCTGGGATGGTGCATCAAAATGGTGCATCCAGCCTTCAGAAAGAAGGATAACTAACGTTTAAACAGGTACTTAATCTTCAGGCACAGACGTTGCATTGCTCCTGCCAGCTTCGCTCATCTCACACGTACACGGGAGAATTCATGAAACGTCGGATCTTTGTAAAACAGTTGGCCCTGGCAGCGTCCGTCGCCGCCATCGGCTTCGGCTCCACCAGCGCGTTCGCGCAGCAGAAAACCATCAAGGTCGGCGTGCTGCACTCGCTCTCCGGCACGATGGCGATCAGCGAGACGGTGCTGAAAGACGTCACGCTGATGGCGATCGAACAGATCAACGCCAAAGGCGGCGTGCTCGGCATGAAGCTCGAGCCGGTGGTTGTCGACCCGGCCTCGAACTGGCCGCTGTTCGCCGAGAAAGCGCGCCAGCTGCTCACGCAGGACAAGGTGGCCGTGACCTTCGGCTGCTGGACCTCGGTGTCGCGCAAGTCGGTGCTGCCGGTGTTCGAGGAACTGAACGGGCTGCTGTTCTACCCGGTGCAGTACGAAGGCGAAGAGCTCTCGAAGAACGTGTTCTACACCGGTGCCGCGCCCAACCAGCAGGCGATTCCGGCGGTTGAGTACCTGATGTCCAAGGAGGGTGGCGCCGCCAAGCGCTGGGTGCTGCTCGGCACCGACTACGTCTATCCGCGTACCACCAACAAGATCCTGCGCGCCTTCCTCAAGTCCAAAGGCGTGGCCGACAAGGACATCGAC
>Ga0315910_10003687_pt1 | contig 12954 bp, 10 predicted proteins | sample EdamamesoilMG_FD_204470 | JGI IMG/M metagenome (GOLD analysis project Ga0315910, IMG submission 204470) | Garden soil microbial communities collected in Santa Monica, California, United States - Edamame soil | ecosystem: Environmental > Terrestrial > Soil > Garden | place: USA: California... | reverse complement strand
CGCGTTCGAGCTGGGCGGCCTGCTGCCGCGCGCCTACCGGTTGAAGGCCCTCGACCCCGCGACGCTGCTCCTGGTCGAGTCCGAGGCCATCGCCGCCGGCACGCGCGGCGTCGAGCTCGTGCTGCCCACCCGCGCCCTGTTCGAGCGCGTGCGCGGGCGCGTGGTCGCAGCCGACGGCCAGGGCCTGGCGGGGGTCTCGGTGGTGGCACAGCGGCCCGCGCTGGAGTACGCCTTCCCCGACGGCGGCACGCGCGACGAGTTCGTGCCGCGCCCGGCCGTGACCACCGACGCCGAGGGGTGGTTCGAGCTCGCCGACGTGCCGCGCGAGGGCGTCGAGCTCTTCGCCCACGGCGACACGATCCTGTTCGCCTCCGTGGCCGTCGAGCCCACCCTCGACCCGGAGCGCGTGCGCATCGTCGCCGAGCGCCGCATCCACCTGCAGGTCGAGCTCGATCCGCCTCATGGACGCGCCGACTCGCTGCGCGTGCTCGACGGCGACGGGCGCGGCCTCCTCCTGCGCGTCATGCGCGGCTCGACGGCCGAGACCAACCCCGTGGCGCGCATCGAGGACGGTCGCTCGCACGTGCTCTCGCTGGGCGAGCGCGCGCGCTGGGTGGTCCTGTACTCGGGCGCCGCCGAGGTGGCGCGCCTGCCCTTCGCGCCCGCGCCCGACGGCGTGAACCTCGTGCGCTGGTAGCGTGAGGCGCCCGCGGCGCGCGGGTAGAATCCGCGCACATGCCCGCCGCCTTCTCCCGCTCCCTGCGCGCGATCGAGGGCGACGGCGGCGGCGTCTGGCGCTGGGCCACGCCGCTCGTCCTCGTCCTGCTGGTCGGCTGGGGCGCCTGGATGGTGCGCGCGGAGGTGCCGCTGTACGCCGTCAGCACGGGCGCGCGCCTGGTGCGCGAGCGCGCCGTGTACCCGATCCAGAGCGCGGTCGCGGGCCGCGTGCGGACCGTGCACGCCGGGCTCGATCGGCCGGTCGAGGCCGGGGCGCTCCTGCTCGAGCTCGACGCCGGGGAGCTCGAGCTCGAGCAGGCCGAGGAGCGCGCGCGCCTGGCCGCGCTCGAGGCCGAGCTGGCGGCCACGCGCGCGGCCCTGGCCGAGCTCGAGCAGGCGCGCACGGACGCGCGCTCGGCGGCCGGCAGCGCGCGGCGCGAGGCCGAGCTCGAGCTCGAGACGCGCCAGCACTCGCTGCGCTACGCCGAGGAGGAGGCCCAGCGCCTGACGCAGCTCGAGCAGACCGGCGACGTGGCCAAGCTCTCGGCCTCCAAGGCGCGCACCGAGGCCGAGAAGGCGGGCGTGGCCGTGCGCGCCCAGGAGGCGACGCTCGCGCGCCTCACCGAGGACGCGCGCCGCGACGACCAGGACCGCGCCGCGGCCGTGGCCGACCGCAAGCGCGCGCTGGTCGAGCGCGAGGGCGCGCGCGGCGTGCTGCTGGCCACGCTCGAGCGCCTGGCGCACGAGCGCGAGCTCTACCGCGTGCGCGCCGCGGCCGCGGGGGTCGTGGGCGAGCTCGCGCGCCTGGCGCCGGGCGCGCGCGTCGAGGCCGGCCAGGACCTGGGTGCGATCGTGGCCGAGGGACGCCTGGCGGCCGAGGCCGAGTTCGAGCCGGCCGAGGCGCTGGGCAAGGTGCGCCTCGGCCAGCAGGGCGAGCTCGTGCTGTCCGGCTTTCCGCGCGCCGAGTACGGCACCCTGCGCGTGCAGGTCGAGCGCATCGCCAGCGAGGCGCGCGCCGGCCGCATCCGCGTCGAGCTGGCCCTGATCGCGCCCGAGCGCGCGCGCATGCCGCTCGAGCACAACCTGCCCGGCACGCTGGCGATCGAGGTCGAGCGCACGCATCCGGCGGCGCTCGTCCTGCGCGCGGTGGGCGGCGCGCTCGGCCTGGGGAACCCCGGTGGCTGAGGGGGCCGAGGGCGGCCCGCGCCGGCGCTGGCTCGCGCCCGAGGCCGTGCAGGCCTCGCCCATGGACTGCGGGCCGACGGCGCTGTTCGCGCTCCTGAACGGCTTCGGCCTGGGCGTCTCCTACGCGCGCCTGCGCGAGGCCTGCCAGACCGACGTCGACGGCACCTCGATCGATTCGCTCGAGCGCACCGCGCGCGCCCTCGGCCTGGACGCGCGCCAGGTGCTCGTGCCGGTCGACCACGCGGGCGAGGAGCGGGCCGGGACGCTGCCGGCCATCGCCGTCACGCGCCTCCCGGGCGGCACGGTGCACTTCGTGCTCGTGTGGCGCCGCGTCGGGCGCTGGCTGCAGGTGATGGATCCGGCCAGCGGCCGGCGCTGGATCGAGCTCGAGCGCTTCCGCGCCACGCTGTACCAGCATTCCCTCGACCTCCCGGCCGACACCTGGCGCGCCTTCGCGGGCGGGCCGGCCTCGGCGGCCGTGCTCGTGGCCGCGCTGCGGCGCCTCGGGCACCGCCACGCGCGCGAGCGCGTCGACGAGGCCCTGGCCGATCCGCACTGGCGCGTGCTGGCCGCGCTGGAGGCGGCCATGCGCATGGTGCGCTCGCTCGTGCGCGCGCGCGCCCTGGGGCGCGGCGGGGCGGCCGAGCGCCTGCTCGACGCGCTCTTCGAGCGCGCGCGCCGCGATCCCTCCGCCGTCCCGGCCGTGTACTGGAGCGTCCGGCCGGCCGCGGCGAGCACGCCCGCGGCCGAGGTCCTGACCGTACGCGGCGCGCTGCTCGTGCGCGCGCGCGGGCCGCTCGCGCCCGCCGCGGCTCGGCCTGATGGGACGGACGGGGGGACGGACGGGGGCACCGACGCGCAGCCCACGCGCGAGCTCCTGGCCGCGCTCTCCGAGCCGCCCGTGCGCGTCCTGCGCGAGCTGTGGGCGCTATTCGCCGGCGCCGATCGGCGCGCGATCGCGGGCCTGGCGCTGCTCGCCCTGGTCTCGGCGGCGGCCGTGCTCGGGCAGGCGCTCGTCTTCCGCGCGCTGTTCGAGCTCGGCCCGAGCCTGCGCCTCCCGGCCGAGCGCCTGGGCGCCGCCGTGGCGCTGGTCGCGCTCGTGCTCGCGCTGGCCGTGCTCGAGCTGCCGCTCACGGGCGGTGTCCTGCGCCTCGGCCGGCACGTCGAGGCGCGCGCGCGCGTCGCCTTCCAGGAGCGGCTCCTGCGCCTGCCGCAGCGCTGGTTCGGCAGCCGCCCGAGCTCCGACATGGCCGAGCGCGCCCACGGCCTGTTCCTCCTGCGCCAGACGCCGGGTCTCGCCGGGCGCGTCGTGCGCTCGTTCGCGGGGCTCGCCTTCACGGCCGCGGCGCTGTGCTGGCTCGACCCCGGCAGCACGCCGCTGGTCGTGGCCGCGGCGCTGGCCGCGGTGCTGCTGCCGCTCCTCTTCCAGCGCCTGCTGGCGGAGCGCGAGCTGCTCGTGCGCAGCCACCACGGCGCGCTGTCGCGCTTCTACCTCGAGAGCCTGCTCGGCCTCGTGGCCGTGCGCGTCCACGGAGCGGAGCGCGCCCTGCGGCGCGAGCACGAATCCCTGCTGGTCGAGTGGGCGCGGGCCGGGCGCGCGCTCGCCGTCGGCTGGCTCGGGCTGCGGGCCGCGACCACCCTCGCGGGCGTCGCGGCCGCGGTCGTGCTCGTGGCCGAGCACCTGGCGCGCCTGGGCACGACGCCCTCGGCGCTCCTGTTCGGCTTCTGGGCGCTCTCGCTGCCGCCGCTGGGCGAGCAGCTCGCCCTGGTCGTGCAGCAGGTGCCCGCCCTGCGCAACGCCGCGCTGCGCGCGCTCGAGCCGCTCGGCGCGGCGAGCGCGGACGAGGACGGGCGCGCGCGGCCGGCGCTGCGGGCCGTGGCCGGCCGCGGAACCGTGCCCGCGGAGCTCGTCGCGCCCGTGCCCGCGCTGCGCGCGGCGGGCGGCGCCGGGCCGGTGGCGGAAGCCCTCGTCGATCGCGATGCGCGGGCCGAGGCGCGGGCGGGCGGCGTCGCCCTCGCGCTGCGCGGCGTCGGCCTCACCCTGGGCGGTCACGCGGTGCTGCGCGACATCGAGCTCGACGTCGCCGCGGGCGAGCACGTGGCCCTCGTCGGCCGCTCGGGCGCCGGGAAATCGTCGCTCTTCTCGCTCCTGCTCGGCCTGCAGCACGCGGGCAGCGGTGCGATCCGCGCCGACGGGCGCGCGCTGACGGGCGAGGCGCTGGAGGAGCTCCGGCGCGAGCTCGCCTGGGTCGATCCGGGCGTGCAGATCTGGAACCGGAGCGCCTTCGAGAACCTGGTCTACGGCCTCGCCTCCACGGACGAGGACGAGCTCGCGCGCGCGCTCGAGCGGGCCGAGCTCTCCACCCTCGCGGGCGCGCTGCCCGGCGGGCTCGCGACGCCGCTCGGCGAGGGCGGCGGCTTCCTCTCGGGCGGCGAGGGCCAGCGCCTGCGCCTGGCGCGCGGGCTCCTGCGGCCGGGCGTGCGCCTGGCGCTGCTCGACGAGCCCTTCCGCGGGCTCGACCGCGCGACGCGGCGCCGCCTGCTCGCCCGCGCGCGTGAGCACTGGCGCACGGCCACGCTCCTGTGCGCGACGCACGACCTCGAGGAGACGCGCGCCTTCGACCGCGTGGTCGTGCTCGAGGACGGGCGCGTGCTCGAGCAGGGCGCGCCGGCCGAGCTCGCCGCGCGCCCCGACTCCCGCTACGCGCGCCTGCTGGCGGCCGAGCGCCGGCTCGAGGCCGAGGGCTGGCGCGCCGGGGACTGGACGCGCTGGCGCGTCGCGGACGGGACGCTCGCGCGCGCAGGAGGGCCGTCGGCGTGAACGCCGCGCGCGAGGCCCTGCTGGCGGCGAGCTGGCCGCCCGAGCGCGCCGAGGCGGCGCTGCGCGCCCTGGCGCGCGCGGCGGGCCTGGCCCGCCCCGGCGGCGCGGCGCCGCTCGAGCGCGACAGCGACGAGGGCGCGCACGCCCTGAGCGAGCGCCTGGGCGCCGCGGCCGAGGCCGAGGGGCTCGAGGTCGAGGCCGTCTCGGCGCCCTATGGCGAGGCCGAGGAGCTCGTGCGGCGCGCGGCGCCGGCCCTGCTCGCCGTCCAGGGCCCGGGCAGCGCGACGCGCCTCCTCGCGCTGCTGCGGAGCGGCGCGCGCCCGCGCGTGCTGGCGCCCGACGGCCGGGTCCTGCGCACGACCGTCGAGGAGCTCGCCTCGGCCTGGAGCGGCGCGCTCGAGGGCGAGATCGACGGGCGCGTGGCCGCCCTGCTCGATTCGGCGAACCTGCAGGGCGCCGTGCGCTCGCGCGCCCGTCACGCGCTCCTCGCCGAGCACCTCGCGGCCGTGCCCGTGGGCGGCGCCTGGATCGTGCGCCTCGCGCCCGGCCGGCCGTTCCTCGAGCTCGCGCGCACGAACGGGCTCCTGCGCCTCGCCGCGGGCATCGCCGCCGCGGGCACGGCCGCGAGCGTGCTCGCGCTCGCCTCCTGGATCCCCTTCGGGCGCGGCGTCCTGTCCGGGCGCTTCGAGCCCGCCTGGGTGGTCGCCTGGGCGCTGCTGCTGGCGAGCACGCTGCCGCTGCGCTGGCTCGAGGGCTGGTGGCAGTCGCTCTTCGGGCTGCGCTTCGGCATCGCACTGCGGCGGCGGCTCATGGCCGGCGCGACGCGCCTCGATCCCGAGGCCATGCGCGGCGAGGGCGCGGGCAAGCTCCTCGGGCGCGTGCTCGACGCCGAGGCGCTCGAGGGGCTGCTGCTGGCCGGCAGCTTCATGCTCGTCGGCGCGGGGATCGACGTCGTCCTCGCCGGGGCCGTGCTGACGCGCGCTCCATACAGCGGCCTCGCGCTGGCGCTGTTCGCGCTCGGCCTGGGCGCGGCCCTGGCCCTGGGCCTCGTGCACTGGGCGCGCGCGCGCCGCCAGGCCGACGCGCGCCTCGCTCTGACGCACGATCTGGTCGAGCGCATGGTCGGGCAGCGCACGCGCCTCGTGCAGGAAGCACGCGAGCGCTGGCACCTCGAGGAGGACGCGCTGCTCGCGACCTACCTGGAGCGCTCGCGCGCCCTCGACGGTGCGACGCTGGGCCTGCTCGGCTGGATCGGCGGCGGCTGGCTCGTGGCCGGCACGGTCGTGCTGGCCAGCGCCTTCGCGGCCGGCGCGGCGAGCGGGGTGGAGCTCGCCCTCGGCGTGGGTGCGGTGCTGCTCGGCCAGCAGGCGCTGCAGCGTCTATCCGGCGGGCTGCTGCAGCTCTCGTCCTGCCTGGTCGCCTGGCGCCAGGTGCGGCCGCTCTATCGCGCCGCGGCGCGGGGCGAGGAGCCCGGCCTGCCGCGCGCCGCGCTGCGGCCCGGGGGCGATCGACTCGGGCGACTCGGGCGACTCGGGGACGGGGCCGATCGCGAGGGGCCGTTGCTGCGCGGGCGCGCCCTCGCCTATCGCCACGCGGGGCGCGAGCGCGACGTGCTCTCCGACGTCGACCTCGAGCTCCGGCGCGGCGAGCGCGTGCTGCTCGAGGGCCCCTCGGGCGGCGGCAAGTCGACCCTGGTGGCCCTGCTGACCGGCCTGCGCGCGCCGCGCTCGGGCGCCCTGCTCCTCGGCGGCCTCGACCGCGCCAGCCAGGGCGCGCGCCGCTGGCGCCGGCGCATCGCGGCCGCGCCGCAGTTCCACGAGAACCACGTGTTCACGGGCACGCTGGCCTTCAACCTGACGCTGGCCGCGCCGCCCGAGCCCGACGCGGCGCACGGCCTCGTGGGCCTGGGCACGGGCGCGCCGCTCGCGGAGGCGCGCGCGCGCGAGGTGTGCGAGGAGCTCGGCCTCGGGCCCCTGCTCGAGCGCATGCCCGCCGGCCTGCGTCAGATCGTGGGCGAGACGGGCTGGCAGCTCTCGCACGGCGAGAAGAGCCGGCTCTTCGTGGCGCGCGCCCTGCTCGCCGACGCGGAGCTCGTCGTGCTCGACGAGAGCCTGGCCGCCCTGGACGCCGAGACCGCCGGGCAGGTCCTGGACTGCGTGCGCCGGCGCGCGCCCGCGCTGCTGCTCGTGGCGCACCCCTGATTCCCATTTCTGGCACGCGGGGGCATCCCGGTTGCACCCTTCTGGAGCGGGCCGATCGTGGTTAGTCTTCCGCGACGCCCGGCGTAGGTCTCGCCGGTGAGTCGGCGGCGGCGGGCGGCACTCCTCCCGAGGAACGTTCCACCATGAACAAGCCTGAAGTCCCCTTCTTCGTGCGCTTCCTGGAGCAGCAGGAGCTCCCCGTCCAGACCGACGTCAAGGCCGGCGGCGGCGGCCCGTTCGGAGGCGGCGGCGGCCGTCCGCCGATCGTGACCATGAAGTATCCTTCGGACGACGACGAGGGCGGCGTCTCCATCTAGTCGCGACGAGTCACCGGCCGCGTCCCGGCTTCGACGGCCAGGACGCGGCCGCTTCGTTTCGGGGCAGGGGGCTGACGCCCCGCGCGCGGCTGCTACCCTGGGCGCCCACGCGGGCGCGTGGCCCGCGACTCTCCCAACTGCCCCAATCCGAAGGTGTGTGAGATGAAGAATCTCGAACCGAAGCCCGTGCAGGTGCCCTTCTTCGTGCGCTTCCTGGAGCAACAGGAACTGACGGTGCAAACCGACGTCAAGGCCGGGAAGCCCAACCAGACGATGAAGTACCCCTCGGACGGCGACGAGGTCTAGGCCTCACGTCTCCGCGCTCGCGCGCGGAGCAACGAGGAGCACGGGCCGCCGGCGTGCAGCGCGCGCCGACGGCCCGTGTTGCTGGACGATGCACACCGCCGGAGCCGTGACGAGCGACACGGTCCTGATCCTGACGCACACGCAGGATCGCTTCGTGATCGAGCGCGTCGTGGAGGCGCTCGCGCGCGCGGGCGTGCGCGCGCTGCGCTTCGACACCGACCTCTTCCCCGGCGAGGCACGCCTCGCGGCCGAGCTCGGCGGCGGGCGCGGGCGGCACGCGCTGCACCTCCGCACGGGCGAGCTCGCGGCCGAGCGCGTGCGCGCCGTGTGGGCGCGCAAGCTGTGGGCGCCGCGCCTTCCCGATGGGCTCGACCCGCGTCTGCGCGACGGCTGCGCGCGCGAGAGCCGCGCCGCCCTGGCGGGCTGGCTCTCGGCGCTGGAGGGCGTGCGCTGGGTGAACCCGCTCGCCGCCGCGGCCGCGGCCGAGGACAAGCTGCGCCAGCTGCGTGCGGCCGCGCGCCTGGGCCTCTCCACGCCGCGCACGCTCGTGACCAACGACCCCGACGAGGTGCGCGCCTTCCGCGCCGAGGTCGGGACGATCGTGGCCAAGATGCTGACCCCGCTCTCGGTCTCCATGGAGCGCGCCGAGCTGTTCGTGCACACGAGCCTCGTCTCCGACGAGGACCTCGAGCACCTGGACGGCCTGCGCACGAGCCCGATGGTGTTCCAGGAGCTCGTCACCAAGCGCTGCGAGCTGCGCGTGGCCTGCGTGGGCGCACGCTGCTTCGTGGGCGCCATCGACGCCTCGCGCTCGCAGGCCGGGCGCGTCGACTGGCGCCGCGCGCGCCCGGACGAGGTGCGCTGGAGCGCGGGCGAGCTGCCGGCCGCGGTGGCCGCGGCGCTGACGGCGCTCGTGCGCGAGCTCGGCCTGGTCTACGGCGCGGCCGACCTGATCGTCACTCCGGAAGGCGAGCACGTCTTCCTGGAGCTCAACCCCGGCGGCGAATGGGGCATGCTCGAGCGCGACCTCGGGCTCCCCATCGGCGCCGCCCTGGCCGAGGAGCTCTTGCGACCATGCGCGCCCTGATCGTCACCCACAGCAAGGACAACGAGAGCGTCGAGATGGTCACGCGCGCCCTGGCGCGCCGCGGCGTCTCGGCCTTCCGCTTCGACACCGACCTGTTCCCGGGCGAGGTCGAGGCGCGCGTGCGCGTGGACGGCGGCGGGCGGCGCATCGAGCTCGCGCGCGGCGGCGAGCGCGTCGAGGCCGGCGAGCTCGCCTGCGCCTGGCACCGCCGCCTCTCGATCGGCGCGGCCATCCCCGAGACGCTCGAGCGCCAGGTGCGCGCCGCCAGCGTCGAGGAGTCGCGGCGCGTCGTGTTCGGGCTCCTGGGCAGCCTCTCGTGCTTCGTGCTCGATCCCTGGCCCCGCATCCGCACGGCCGAGCAGAAGCAGCTGCAGCTCGAGCTGGCGCGCGCCCTGGGTCTGGCCGTGCCGCGCACGCTGATCACGAACGACCCGGCCGCCGTGCGCGCCTTCTGGGACGAGTGCCGCGGGCGCGTCGTGACCAAGATGATGGCCAGCTTCGCCATCCACGAGGACGGCCGCGAGCAGGTCGTGTTCACCACGCCGCTGGCCGAGGGCGACCTGGCCGCGCTCGAGGGCCTGCGCCTGTGCCCGATGACCTTCCAGGAGAAGCTCGAGAAGGCGCACGAGCTGCGCGTGACGATCGTGGGCCGGCGCGTGTTCACGGCCGCGATCGACTCGAACGAGCTCGAGCGCTCGCGCACCGACTGGCGCCGCGAGGGCCAGGCCCTGCTCGGGCGCTGGCGCGCGGCCGAGCTGCCGGCCGACGTCGAGCGCGGCCTGCTCGGCCTCATGGACGCCTTCGGCATCAACTACGGCGCCGCCGACTTCGTCGTCACGCCCGCGGGCGAGCACGTGTTCCTGGAGATCAACCCGTCGGGTGAGTTCTTCTGGCTCGAGCGCGAGAACGGCTTCCCCATCTCGGAAGCGCTGGCCGACGTCCTGCTCGGCCGCGTCGAGCGGCGCACGGCGCCCACCCTGGTGGTCGATCCGCGCGCTTGAACTGGGACACCGTCGCGGACGGCTAGGCCTGGCTCTGCAGGAACTCGAGCAGGCGCGCGCGCCGCAGCTTGGGCGCGCCGTCGACGTCGGCCAGGCGCGCGTCGACCTCCCGCGCCAGGGCCTCGAAGGCCTGGGCCCCGTCCGACGCGGCGCCGGCGGTCAGCGGCTCGCGGCGCGCGGCCGTGCGCTCCACCTGGGCCGAGTACGGGATCTCGGTCGTGAGGAAGCCGAGCTCCTGGGCGCGCGCGAACTCGCGCACGTCCCGGTGCATGGCCTTGCGCCCGTCGACGATCGAGAAGAAGGGCAGCATCAGCAGGCCGCGCTCGCGCTCGGGCTTGAGGTGCTTGTAGAGGTCGGCCAGGGTGCGCAGCGAGAGCGTGGTCGGGATGGTCGGCACGACCAGGGCATCGGCCACGCGGAAGACGCACTGCGCCAGGCGCGAGAGCCCCGGCGCGCAGTCGAGCCACACGCGCTCGTAGTGCCGGCCGAGGTCGGCCAGCGCCTGGCCGAGCGCGCGCTCGGGCTCGGGCTCGTCGTGCAGCGCGAGCTCGAGGTCCTGCAGCGACAGGTCGGCCGGCAGGACGTCCAGGCCGGGCCAGTCGCTGCCGCGGATTGCGCCCCACAGGGCCACGCGGTCGCGCAGCAGGCGCCGGGGGCGCGTGCTCTCGGCCACGCGCACGCGGAAGAACCAGCTCGAGGCGCCCTGGGCGTCGAGGTCCCAGAGCAGGGTCGAGCGCCCGGCGCGGGCCGACAGGTGGGCGAGGTGCACGGCGGCGGTGGTCTTGCCCACGCCGCCCTTGAGGTTGTGCAGCGCCAGGACCTTCATCGCGGCCGCGGCCGCGCACGCTCCGGGGCGTGCGCGAGCGTGTCCTGGATCGACTCGAAGGCCGCGCGCGAGTCCGGCGCCAGGAAGGAGGCCGCGAGCCCGGCGTAGCGCTCGCGCGCCGTGCGGCCGGCGTGCTCGACGCGCTCGAGGAAGCGCCCCAGCGCCAGGTGCGCGCGCGGCCCGGCGGCGGCCGAGACCGACTGCGCCAGCTCGCGCACGAGCCGGCCGTGGACCTCGGCGTCCTGCACGCTGCCCAGCGCGCCCTGCAGGTCCTTCAGGTGCGCGAAGGCGCCGGCCAGCTCGGCGCGCGGCACGAAACCGCGGCAGCACTCGAGCAGGTAGCGCAGCTTCTTGCAGGCGATGCGCAGCTCGTGCAGCTCGGCCGCGGGGCCGTGGGCGTCGAGCGCGCGCGCGCGGCGCACGACCTGGCGCTGGCGCCGGCCCAGACGCTTGGCCAGCAGGTGCGCGAACGGCCGCTCGGCCTGCGGGCCGGCGCGGCGCGTCCCGTCCGCGCCCGAGAAGCGCTCGCGCAGGCGCGCCAGCAGCGCGCGCGCGCGCGCGCCGCGGAGCTCGGAGCAGAGCTGCACCTGCAGGCGCGCGCGCTCGTGCTCGAAGGCGACCAGGGCGGGCTCGAGGTCGGCGCGCAGGGCGGGCTCGGTCAGGCGCAGCTCGAAGAGCAGCGTGTCGAGGTCGCGCGCCGGCCCGGTGCAGGCCGCCAGCCAGCGCAGCTCGCCCGCCAGGTGCGCGTGTTCCTCCGCGGCCAGCACGCCCTTCAGCTGCGCCAGCAGCGAGCGCAGACGCCGCAGGGCCACGCGCGTGTCGTGCAGGTACTCGGCGTCCTCGCCCGCGCGCGTGCCGACCGCGTTGGCGCGCACTACGGCGAGCTGCGCGCGCGCGATGCGCGCCAGGCCCGCGTAGGCGTGGACGTCGGCCGGGAGCTCGGGCCAGCGGCCGGCCGCCCGGCGCGCGGGCACCAAGAGCTCGCTCGCGTCGAAGTCCGTGTCCGGGACGGCGACGAGGCCGGGCACGCGCTCGAGCTCGCGCCCCAGGCGCTCGAACTCCTCGTCGTAGCCGCGCACGCCCTGCAGCACGAGGCGGCGCACGCTCGTGTCGTGGGCGCGCTCGCCGCCCACCTCGTGGCGCTCCTCCTCGACCCAGGCCACGGTCTTCGCCTGGTCGTCGAGCACGGCGAAGCGCGCGCGCGTGAGCTCGTGCTTCCCGATCGGCCGGATGGCGCGCGCCTCGAGCATCCCGGCCAGGCGCTGGGCGGCCGCGCCCGGGAAGTCCCAGGCGAAGACGGGCAGGCGCTCGAGCTCGAAGGTGCCGTCGGACGAGGAGGCGGCGCGACCGGCCGGCGAGAGCCGGCACACGACGCGCGGCTCCTCGGCCAGGACGGCTAGGTCCAGGCCCGCGCGCCGCAGGCGCCGGTCGAAGCTGTCGAGCAGGAGGGCGCTGGCCCGGCTCTCGGCCTCGGCCCGCAGCTCGGCCCCCGGCAGGAAGCGGCGCCAGGCGCCCACCTCCGCGCCGCGCACCTCGAACACGCGCCGCGGCACGGGCGGCGCCGCGGAGTCGCCGGTCGAACGCAGCTCGTCGATCGCCATGGTGTCCAGCCCTGCTCAGTGTGACACAGGCCGCCCGGGGCCGGGAATCGCCCCCCTCTTGGAGCCCGGCTAGGCCGAGTGGCGCTTGGCCAGGCCGCGCAGGAGCAGCTGCAGGCCGCGCTCGCGCACGCGCTCGGCGGCGCGCTCGACGCGCAGCCAGCGCCGATCGCGGATGTCGTCCTCGCTCCAGGCCGAGAGCTCGCGCGTGACTTCGAGCAGGAACACGAGCACGCGCCGCGGCTCGTTGCCCTTGCGGTAGCGGTAGGCGCCGATGGGGCGCAGGCCGATGCGGCCGAGCAGCCCCGCCTCCTCACCGGCCTCGCGCAGGGCGGAGCGGCGGGCGCTCTCGCCCGGCTCGATGTTGCCCTTGGGGACGATCCAGCTCTTGCCCTGACGCCGGGTGATCAGGGCGACCTCGAGGCGCCCCGAGTTCCACCGGTACGGGATGGCCGCCGCTTGCAGGCTCCGGGAGATCATTCGTCCTTCGACCTCCCCCACCTATGCAGACCGCGGACGCACTTGTCCACGGCCCGCAAGGGATTCTTCACCGTCCTGAGCGAGGCTTCATCGCGCCTTCGCAGGCGACGCAGCGCATTCGAAGGGCTCCACCATCCAAGACTGGGAGCCGGCGATTCCGTGCCTGGGGTCAGTCTTCGTCCGGCCGGTGGCCGGCCTCGACGACGGCGGCCGAGGTCGCGACGCACGGATCCACGAGGGCGACCTCGAGGGTGCCGCGCTCGTTCCAGGTCGACAGCACGGCCAGCTGGTCGCGCCAGGCGAAGGCCTGGGTCTCGTGCGCGTCGATCGGCAGCGGCGTCGCGAGTGTGCGCCAGGCGCCGGTGGCCGGATCGAACTCTTCGATAGTTTGGACGGCGTGGGAGCGGCCCTCGTC
>Ga0315910_10003686_pt1 | contig 12960 bp, 11 predicted proteins | sample EdamamesoilMG_FD_204470 | JGI IMG/M metagenome (GOLD analysis project Ga0315910, IMG submission 204470) | Garden soil microbial communities collected in Santa Monica, California, United States - Edamame soil | ecosystem: Environmental > Terrestrial > Soil > Garden | place: USA: California... | reverse complement strand
AGGTCGGCTACAGCCGCGCGGTGCGGGTCGGGAACACCGTCCACGTCGCCGGCACCACCGGCCTCACCGCTGATGGCACCCCCGCCCCCGGCGGGATGTACGGACAGTCGAAGCAGGCGCTCGCCAACATCCTCGCGGCCCTTGCCCAGCTCGGCGCGGGGCCGGAGCACGTCGTACGCACCCGCATCTTCGTCACCGACATCGGGCAGTGGGAAGCGGCGGGACGGGCGCACGGTGAGATCTTCTCCGCCATCCGCCCCGCCGCCACGATGGTCGAAGTCACCCGCCTCATCGACCCGGCACTCGTGGTCGAGATCGAAGCCGACGCGATACTGCCGGAGGAACGATGATCGCCCTGTCGCTGGAAGAGCTCCTCGCCTGGACCGATGAAGAGCGCGCGAAATGGGAGCCGTGGTGCGCCGCCCACCCGGAGGCCCTCGCCTCCGGGCTCAAGGGGGACCGCTTCGGGACGGTCGGCGGCCTCATCGGCCACATCTTCGAGGCGGAGTGGCGCCAGTCGCACCGGCTCACCGGCGAGCCGGTCCCCGAGCGCGTCGACCCCGCGAACGCTCCTTCGCGGCTGATCTTCGACCGCGGCCGTGCCTCGCGGATGGCGTTCCGTACCGCCGTCGCGAAGATGACCCACGCCGCGTGGCAGGAGTCGCTCACCTTCGACACCGCGAGCGGGAAGATCTCGCTCACCAAGCGGAAGCTCGCCCTCCATCTTCCGCTGCACGAGATCCGTCACTGGGCCCAGATCGCCCGCACGGTGCGGGAGCACGACCTCGCGCCGCCCGGGAAGCACGACTTGATGTTCAGCGAGGCGGTGCGCTGAGATGGCCCTCCCCCTCGCCGTCGTCGACGCCTTCACCGACCGCCCCTTCGCCGGGAACCCCGCCGGGATCTGCGTCCTCGACACCGACCGTCCCGAGCCCTGGTTCCTCTCGGTCGCCCAGGAGATGAACCTCTCGGAGACCGCCTTCCTCCGGCGCCGTCCGGATGGAGATTGGGATCTCCGCTGGTTCACACCGAAGGACGAAGAACGGCTCTGCGGCCACGCGACCCTCGGCTCCGCTCACTACCTGTGGGAATCGGGACGGCATCCCGCGGACCAGGGACTCCGCTTCCATACCCTGAGCGGGGTCCTCACCGCCGAGCGCCGCGGGAAGGAGATCGTACTCGACTTTCCGAGCGAGGCCCCACGGACGATCGATATCCCCGCCGGGCTCTCGGAGGCGCTCGGCGCCACGGTCCTCGCGGCGGGGCAGAACCGGCTCGACATCTTCGCCGAGCTCCAGGATGAAGCGACGGTACGCACGCTCGAGCCCGCGCTCGAGAAGGTCGTCGCCTTCAAGTCGCGCGGCATCGTCGTCACCGCCAAGGCCGACGCCGGCCGCCCGTATGATTTCGTCTCACGATTCTTCGCGCCCCAATGCGGCATCCCGGAGGACCCCGTGACGGGGTCCGCTCATTGCGGGCTCGGACCGCTCTGGGCCGCGAAGCTCGGGAAGGACTCGCTGGTGGGATACCAAGCGTCGCCCCGCGGTGGTACCGTGGGGGTGACCCTGCGGGGTGAGCGGTGCCTGCTCACGGGGACCGCCGTGACCGTCTGGAAAGGGGAGCTGCTGTGACCGAGCGCGAGAAGCACTTCGACACCCTGGCCGCCCACGGCGGGATCGAGCCGGAGCCGGTGGCCGGCGGTCTCACCCCCCCGATCCACCTGAGCTCGACCTTCGAGCGAGATGCCGACGGGAGTTACTCCAAGGGGTACATGTACGGGCGGGCCGACAACCCGACCCGCCACCTCCTGGAGCGGACCCTGGCCCAGCTCGAGGGAGGAAAGGCGGCGGCGGCCTTCTCGTCGGGACAGGCGGCGGTGCACGCCCTCCTCGCCTCGTTCCGACCCGGCGACCGCGTCATCCTGCCGAGCGATGTGTACCACGGCGTCCGCACGATGGCGAGCGATCTCTTCGGCCCCTGGGGCCTGAAGGCCGAGTACGTCGACCTCTGGGATGCTGATGCGTCCGCCAAGGCGCTCGCAGGGGGCGCCAAGCTCGTCTGGGCCGAGACCCCGAGCAATCCCCTCCTCCGGGTGACCGACATCGCCCGGCTGGCGGAGCAGGCGCGGAAGGCGGGCGCCGTCTTCGCGGTGGACAACACCTGGGCCACCCCGGCATTGCAGCGCCCCCTGGAGCTCGGCGCCGATCTCGTGATGCACAGCACCACCAAGTACCTCTCCGGCCACGGAGACGTGCTGGGGGGTGCGCTGATCACCAAGGCAGAGGGCGAGCTCTGGGGGAGGATCAAGGGGGTGCAGAAGATGGCGGGGGCGATGCAGGCCCCGTTCGACGCCTGGCTGGTGCTCCGCGGGATCCGGAGCCTCCCCGCGCGGATGCGGATGCACTGCGACAATGCCCAGCTGATCGCCGAGTTCCTCTCCGCGCGCGCCGGGATCACCGCGGTGCACTACCCGGGGCTCGAGGAGCATCCACAGTTCGAGGTGGCCCGGAAGCAGATGACCGAGACCGGGGGGATGCTCTCCGTGCAGGTCGAAGGGGGCGCCGAGGGAGCGATGCGACTCGCGGCCAGCGTGAAGCTCTTCACCCGCGCGACGAGCCTCGGCAGCACCGAGAGCCTCATCGAGCACCGCCGCTCGGTGGAGGGCCCCCTTTCCACCACTCCGGACGACCTGCTCCGGCTCTCGATCGGGCTGGAGCATCCGGCGGATCTGATCGAGGACCTGGATCAGGCGATCGGCTGAGGAACGGCGGGCCATGGGCCTGGGGCCAAGGGAGGCCTGGGTCGAAGCGCCATCTCGTTCATCACCTCCCTTGGCCCTTCTCCCCAGGCCCGTCCCAATGGATGCGATCACTGCTTTCGGCACCCTGGACCTCCGCGTCGGCCGCGTGCTCGAGGCGAGCGTCAACGCCAAGGCCCGGAAGCCGAGCTATGTCGTGAAGGTCGACTTCGGCCCGGAGCTCGGGATCAAGACCTCGAGCGCCCAGCTCACCGTGCACTACCGCCCCGAGGAACTGGTGGGGCGGCTGGTCGTCGCCGCGGTGAACCTGGGGAGCCGGAACATCGCCGGGGTGCTGAGCGAGGTCCTGGTCCTGGGGCTCCCCGACCCGGACGGCGCGGTGGTCCTGCTGCAGCCGGAACGTGAGGTACCGCTGGGGGGGAGGGTGTACTAGGCGGGGTCGCTCAAGTCGCGTGGAATGCGTAGAAGGCCAACGGCGGGCGAGAATGCCAGAAGGCCCAATGGTCGTGAGGCGCTCATTCGCGCCTTCTCGCCTTCGTCCCACCTTTGGCATTTCACCCCTTCTTCGCGGCTCCCGGTGGTCCCGTTGCCGACAATCCCCCTCGCAATTCGCACTCTGGATACACCCTGTACCTGTAGGTAGATTCCCTACAAGCCGTTGACCCCCTGTAGCGAGGGTCAGCCCTTCCAGGGCGCACGGCACACTTCTCGCAATACGCCAAGAGTCTTCCGCGGTCGACGCCCCCCCCTGACGTCGGCGTGCACCGCTTCCAATTCCATTTCTATCTCGAGGATCTGTTATGAAGCGAGTCGTGGTTTCGGCGCTGCTCGGCTTGACCCTGGCCGCGTCGGCGGCCCAGGCCCAGGATCGCTGGGAAGAGTCGGTGCGTCGGCAGCTCCAGAGCGTGGGCCGGAGCTACGAAGAGCGCGGCTTCCGGATGGCCTCGGAGATCTATCAGGGACGCCTGAAGGACGACGAATCGACCACCCTCACGGTGACGCTCGACGCCGGGAAGGACTACGTCTTTTGGGGGGTCTGCGACCAGGACTGCAGCGACATCGACCTGGTGCTGTACGACAGCAACGGTGACGAGGTGGACTCCGATGTCCTCTCGGACGACCAGCCGGTCGTGAACGTCTCGCCCAGCCGTGAGGGGCGGTACCGCGTGAAGGTCTCGATGGTCACCTGCAGCGCCGAGCCGTGCCGCTACGGCGTGGGTCTCTGGAGCAAGGCGGGCGGGAGCGGGAGCGCCAGCGCCTCGTCGTCCAGCGACGGCAGTGAGGACCGCTGGCAGGCCTCGGTGCGGGCGCAGCTCGAGCGCGCGGGCCGGACCACGACGGAGCGCGGTTTCACGATGTCGCACGAGATCTTCATGGGGAGCCTCGACGACGACGGGTCGGAGAGCCTCAACATCCCGCTCGACGGCGGCACCCAGTACGTGCTGGTCGGCAAGTGCGACGAGGACTGCACCGACCTCGACCTCACGATCTACGACGCGGACGGCAAGAAGATCGACGAGGATGTCGAGGACGATGACACCCCCGTCCTGCAGCTCACCCCGAGGAGCAACGCCCGGTACCGCGTGAAAGTCGCGATGCCGACCTGCAGCGCCAATCCCTGCCGCTACGGCGTGGGGGTCTGGGCGAAGTAGGCGACAGGTGGACAGTTAGACAGGTGGACAGGTCTGTGGATGAGGGGCTCCGATCGGGGCCCCTTATCTTTGTTGGAGCATGAACCTCTACCTCCGCCTCCTCCGGATCCTCGCGGCCGCGCTCTTCCGCCGCCGCGACGTCACCCCGCTCGAGGCCGCCGAGCTCACCTTCCGAGTACTTCCCAACGACCTGGATCCGAACTGGCACGTCAACAACGGGCGCTACCTCACGGTGATGGACCTGGGACGGATCGACCTCACCCTCCGGATGGGGTTCCTGCGCCTGGTCTTCCGGCGCGGGTGGATGCCGGTCCTGGGGGGTGCGATGATCCGCTATCGACGCCCCCTCAAGCTCTTCCAGCGCTACACCCTCCGCACCCGCCTTCTCGCCTGGGACGAGAAGTGGCTCTATCTGGAGCAGGAGTTCTCGTCCGACGGGAAGCGCGTGGCCCAGGCGGTCGTGAAGGGGCTCATTCGCGGCAAGGAGGGGAGCATCCCGACGGCCGAGGTGATGCACGCCGTCGGGTTCGACCTCCCCTCCCCCGAGGCCCCTGACTACCTTCGGCACTGGATCGCCGCCGAAGCGGCCCTTGGTGCGAATCCGCAGGACTGAGACGTCCCCCGTACGACACCCCTGAACAACAGTACCATTCCACCAGACGCCGCCATGCGACTCTCGCTGGGCCTCGCCCTCCTCGTGTCCCTCGCCCCGGCCGTGACCTCGGCCCAGGTGCGCGACACCGCGCAGGGCACCCTCAAGCTCCCCGCCACCGATTCGGCCCTCCGCCTCCCTGCGGACCGGAGCACCGACCTCCTTACCTGGCTCCCCGGTGGGTCGTTCGATATCGACGGCCGCGCCGCCTGGCACGGACGCACCGCCGAGAGCTTCGACCGGAGCATCGACGGGATCCTCTGGAACTCCCTGATCCGGAGCACCGGCGGGAATGGCGGCGGTGCCTCGGTGCGCCGGCTCGAGCCCGGGTTCAACGCGATCGGGAGCGCCTGGCTCCGCACCGGCGCGTACGGCGCCGACCAGAACGTCGGCGGCGTCGGCGCGCTCGGCTACACCACCCGGCAGGGAGGCGACCGCTGGTCGGTCACCGGGACCGCCGAGAGCGAGGAGGCGTTCCGCGCCGATGGCGGCCAGGGGGTCTCCCGCTTCGAGGCTGCGGCCGGCGGACCGCTGGGCCGCGATTGGCGGGTGCGCGGTGGCGTCCTCCTGACCGGGCGCCGCTTCGCGCCGACCGGTGTCGATTACGAGGAATCCCCGTACTGGGTCCCGACGGGGATCGATACGAGCTACTCGTATTCCAACGAGCTGCCGCTCCCGGACACCATCACCACGGCGGTCCAGAGTTTCGGCACCACCGGTTCGGTCCCCTACTCCCCGCGCAGCACCACCGACCTCTACGGCCGGGTCGACGGGAAGCTTGGGAATGTGGCCGTCTGGGGACGCTACCTCCTGGGCGGCGACGCCGAGCGCCTCTTCCTCTACGAGCAGGTCTCCAACACCGGGCAGACCTTCGCGCGGGATGGGACCACGCACGACCTCGCCGTGGGCGCGACCATCCCGCTCGGGAAGTTCCGGTTCGACGCCGCCCTCGCCTGGCAACAGGATCACAGCGAAGAGGGCCCCATCGACGCCAGCGAGGACGCCGTGAGTCGCGACCCGGCGCTCGGCCTGATGCTCGGCGGGATCCCGCTCCTGTTCACGATGGACAACTTCCCCGTGAACGACGAGCTGATGTGGAACTACCGGATGAACGTGCCGAACTCGCGCCGGTCACCGTACGACCTCGAGAACACCGCGCAGTACCAGCTCGTCGACCAGTTCCGCAACAACGCCTACGGGCTCCTCGGCTTCTCAGAGAGCGGCGGGCCGGTCGGGGCGCTCCGGCTCTATCGCGACCGCCGCTGGGCCCTGTCGGCGGCCGTCCACCACCCCCTCGGCGGCGGCGACCTCGCCGTCGGCGGCGAGCTCCGCCAGCACGACATCCAGTACTACGCGCACCAACTCACGACGTCGACGTTCAGCGACGTGTGGATGGAGCAGCCGAAGGAGCAGGCGCTCTTCGCCAACTGGGTCGTCGGGAGATCGAACTGGAAGGTCACCGCCGGGGTCCGGATGGACCGGTTCGCGACCGGCGCCCGGCGCCCCAGGCTCTTCCCGCGCCTCAGCTCGCAGGGGACCTACGTCGATCCCGAGAGCGGCGACACCCTCCGCTGGAGCTATGGCGATGCCGGGAACGACTCCACGGCCTGGTACGCGCTCAACACCGATGAGGACGAGGCGCATGTGGCCGTCTCCCCCCGGATCGCCGTCGAAGGGATCCTCGCCGAGGGGTGGAGCGGGCATCTGAGCTTCGGCCGGCTGGCGCGGACCCCCGACCTGGCGATGCAGATGAGCGGCCTCAACACCGACCTGGCGATCACCAACTGGACCCACGTCTACGGGACCGACTACGGCCACGAGGTGACCGACCTCATCGAGGGCGGGGTCCGCTACGGGGAAGCGGCGCAGTGGGTGGACGTGACCCTCTTCCGGGAGAACAACCTGCGGGCCCCGCAGACCAGGTTCCACTCCCTCTTCGACCCGCTGACGATGGGCAACAACGACATCCGGCAGACCCGGCTCGCCCAGGGCCCCATCTACACCGGGATCACCTTCAGCGGCCGCGTCCGCGCGACCCGATGGCTCGGTCTCTCCGGGATGTACTCCTACATCGCGACCGATGAACAGTACGACGACTTCCCCCAGGAGTCCGAGATGATCCGGCCGAGCACCCTGGTGCTCACCGCCGAAATGGTCCCCCAGGCGACCGGTCCCCTCGCCGGGTTCGGCGGGATCGTCAGCTGGCGACAGGCGAGCGGGCTCGCGCGGGTCGTCGACCCGGGGATCGGACCGTTCCCCGCGTCAAACGTCCGCGACGAGAACATCTCAAGCTGGCGCACCCTCGACCTCCGAGTGACGAAGGCATTCCCCGTCGGCACCTCCGCGGTGACGGTCTATCTCGACGGCCGGAACCTCCTCGACATCGAGAACCTGACCCGCGCCTTCCTGGATGGGGATCCGACCTCAAGTGAGGTCGGGACCAACTGGCGCTGGATGAACGACAGCGCGAACTATGCCAGCGAGGCCCTCGCCAGCGGCCGGTACGACAACGGATCGATCGACCTGACCTTCGGCGGGGTGGCGGACCCGCGCGCCGCCTGCGGCGGGTGGCGCACGTCGGACGGCGATCTCAGCCCGCCCAACTGCGCCTACCTAATCGCCGCCGAGCAGCAGTTCGGCGACGGAGACCACCTCTTTACTCCCCAGGAGCAGCGGCGCGCCTCGGAGGCCTACTACCACACCCAGCACAGCGCCACCCGGTTCAGTGCCCCGGGGAGAAGCATTCGGATAGGCGCCCAGATCGGGTTCTGATCCCGGCAGCCTGAACGACAGAACGGGGCCCACTCGGGCCCCGTTCTCATTTCATCCTGTTCAGCTCACGCCGGGCGCCGTCGGCGCCGGAGTGCGTGCCGCCGGGGCTGGCGGGAGCGCTGGGCAGTGCCTGTCGAGCACCTCGGCCTGCGATCCCTGCAGCGTCCGGTCGGCGTGCGCGACCGGGGCGCTCCAGGTGCGCCAATCCTTCCACCGCTCCCGGTCGACGGCGTGGTCGTCGTGCACCAGCATCAGGAGCCCGCGGCAATCCCCCGCCCCGAGCCGCGGCGCCGCGGCGACCAGCGCGGTGGTGGCGTCGGCGGAGAGGTGCCCGTGGTAGATCACGTCGAAACTCTTCCCTTGGAGCGCCCGCGCGAGGTTGAGCCGCACCACCACCGCCTCGGGATTCATCACGTTGAGCGCCGCGACCCACGCCGCCGAGGCGACCAGGAGCCCGAAGCCGAACCGCGCCGGGCGCCCGCGGAGCACGGTCCACCCGAACCACCCGATCGCCACGGCGAGCCAGGTCATCCCCGCGGTGGCGTAGAGCCGGGTGTCGCTCAGGCCGAAGAAGCTCACGTACACCCACATCCGCTGCAGCGCCGAGCCCATCAGCACCGCGACCAGCGCCACCACCACCCACCCGGTGATGCGGAACCGGCGCGACGCCTTCTCATCGTCGTGGTCGAGCACCCGGTCGGCGACGAGCAGCACGCCGAGCACGATGGCGGTCACCGCCACCAGCTCGAAGAAGCCGCGCCGGGCATACTCCGCGTAGGTGAGCCCCGTGGTCGCCTCGACATAGGCGGCACCACCGAAGAGGGCCCGTGCCTGGAACCCGAGGTACGCCGCGAGGAGTGCCGAGATGGCGTAGAGCGCCGGCGCCACGCCGAAGAAGTCGAACCTGGGGGTCCGCTCCGCGAGGGCGGCGAAGTCATCCTCCGAGGGACGGGAAGAGGCGCGGAGCCACCCCGCCACCGGCCAGGCGATGACGGCGGTGGCGAAGGCGTGTCCCAATGCTTCTTCGAAGCTCGGTCCCGTCCAGGCCTCCAGGAACTTCCCGAACGCCGGGTCGGCCTGCCCCAGGAGGGCGGCAACGAGGAGCACCGGCGGGAGGGCCACCAGCGAGCCGACGATGAAGGCGCGCAGGCGCCGGGTGTCGCCGGTGGCGCCGCGGAGGTCGGCGTCCCCCAGCGCGAGGAGAGGGAAGCCTGTCAGCATCGCGATCCCGGTCCGCACCCCGCCGATGGCGACATCGACCGGGCGGAAGTCGACCAGCCCCCGTCCCCCCATCCGCCAGACCATCAGGGCGGCGCAGCAGAGGAGCGCCACGGTGTCGAAGAACTGGACCGTCGCCGCGCTCCGGAACATCAGCCCGGTCGCCGCGAGGATCATCGCTCCGGCGAGCACGATGCGGTCCCGCCTCCCCTCGATGGGGCGGATCGGCTCCGCGGTCATCGTCCCGATGGCGAGAAGGGTGAAGGCCGAGACGATCACACAGACCGCGAACCCGGTGGGCCAGAAGGGGCCGCGGGCGACGAGGTCACCGAGGAGGCCGAGGCCGAGGGCCGCGAGGAGGATGAGGCGGGCGCGGGTGGGGGTCATGCACTCACACGGGTAAGGCCGCCGAAGCGGCGGTCGCGGGACGCGTAGTCGGCGAGCACGGCATCGAGCTCCGCCGCGCCGAGGTCGGGCCAGAGGAGGTCGAGGAAGGCGAGCTCGGCGTAGGCCGACTCCCAGAGGAGGAAGTCGGAGAGCCGGCGCTCACCACCGGTGCGGACAAGGAGGTCGACGGGGGGGATGATCGATTCGTGCGCGGGAACGCCGTCCTTGACCACCGCGAGCGGAAGGCTCACCTGGATCGCGTGGCGGCTCGAGTAGTCGATCGCCAGCCGGAGGTGGGTGCGGGTCCCACCCCTCGTGAGGCGCTCGAGGCCGGCGATGGCGTCGAGGAGCGCGGGCGCCAGGCGGTCACGCCGGCCGATCACCGAGGCCCGGATCCCTTCCGCGGCGAGCCGCGCCCCTTCCTTGCGGAGGTGCTTCTCGAAGAGCCGCATCAGCGTCGCCACCTCCGCCGCCGGGCGGGACCAGTTATCGCTGGAGAAGGCGTAGAGGGTGAGCGCCGGGATGCCGCGCCGGGCGCAGTGCTCGACCACGCGGCGCACCGCCTCCGCGCCCGCGCGGTGCCCCGCCGACCGCGGCCACCCCCGTCGCTCCGCCCAACGCCCGTTCCCATCCATGATGAGGGCGAGGTGCGCCGGGAGTGTGCTTTGCGTCATAAAGTGAAGGCCTCAAAAAAAGGACGCGTGGGCGTCGGGTGTGTGGTGCCTCGTACCTGGTACCTGGTACTTGGTACTTGGTACTTCGTGCTGCGTGCTGCGTGGGGAAGCTATGTCCCTTTCCCGGCCCGCTGGCCCACCTGCCCCTACCGGTCCCCTACCCGTTTGATCAGCGCTTCCATGTGCGCCAGGTACCGCTCCAGCGCCTTCTTCCCCGCCGCGGTGAGGCGGTACTCCGTCTTGGGGACCCGGCCCTCGAAGAACTTCCGGCACGACAGGTACCCCGCCTCCTCCAGCTTCCGCGCGTGGACGGAGAGGTTGCCGTCGGTGGTCTGCAGCAGCGCCTTGAGCTCGTTGAACGAGAGCATCTCGTGCACCGCGAGGGCGCTCACGATCGCGAGCCGCACCCGTTCGTGGATGACCCGATCGAGCGCGAGGGGAGCGCCGGCGTCCCCCGCCACCGCGGTGAGCGGTGCCGTGGACTCGGAGGCGTCGGTCCGTGCGGCGGTCGCGCGCTTAGCCACCGTACCTCCGTGCGATGATGACCCCGAACGCGATCTGCAACCCGCCGAAGCCGAGGGCGAGGAAGAGGTCGCCGGAGACCTGCGGCATGAGCAATGAGCAGGCGCCCAGGACCATGAACCCGATCCCCATCGCGGGGACCGCGCGGACCGAGAACGCCCCCGCCGTAACGACGCCGACCCCGTAGAGGAGGAGCCAGAGCCCCGGGAGCACCTCCGGCGCGCGGCTCCCGGGGTTCCACATCCCGCCGCGGTCGGCGAGTGCCACCGTGAGGATCGCGCCGGCGATGACTGCGGGCCAGAACCCGAGGAGGAACTTCCGCGCCGGGACGCTCACCACCGGTCCCTCCCCCCCCCGTGCCTGCATCTTCCGGAACATCAGCGCGCTGCCGAGGGTGGCACCGATGATCGCCTCGAGGAGCCAGATCGCGAGCCAACGGAAGGCGGTCGGCTGCGCGTGCGCCACCACGGCAGCACCGATCGCCGTCACCCCGATCACCACGAGGCCCCAGCCGGGGACGTCGGTGAACGAGGCCGCCCCCTCCATCGTCCTGCGGATGAAGGAGAGGTCCTGGATCGCCCGGTCGTGCAGGGCGGGAGGCTCGCGGCGGAGCGGTGAGGCCATGGCACAGTATACCGAGCGCTTGGGAACCCGTCAAGCCCTTTGCACTACAAAGTGCAGGCCTGCCCACCGGACCCCTGCCCCCTGCCGGCTCAGCGCCGCACCGCCCCCACCGTCGGGGCAAGGAGCGCCTCGGCACCGTCGGCGTCCACCGGTTGGCTGAAGCGCCACCCTTGCCCGTAGTCGCAGCCGAGCTGCAGCAGGAGCTGATGCTGGCGGGGGGTCTCGATCCCCTCGGCGATCACCGCCATCCCCAGCGTCTTCCCCAGGGTGATGATGGTCCGCACGATCTCGGGGTTCTCCCCGGGGGCGCCGAGGGCCCCGATGAAGGAGCGGTCGATCTTCAGCGCGTCGAGCCGGAACCGCTGCAGGTAGCTGAGCGAGCTGTACCCGGTCCCGAAGTCGTCGACCTGCACCTGCACGCCGAGCTCCTTCAGTCCCCGGAGCACGCGGACGCTCTGCTCGGCCTGCGTCATGATGGTGCTCTCGGTGATCTCGAGCCGGAGGCTCCCCCCCGGGAGGGGCGTGGCGCGGAGCGCCGCCGCGACCTCCTGCACCAGTTCCGCGCGCTGGAACTGCCGGGCGGAGAGGTTGACGCTCATCGCGAGGGGGCCGTAGTCGGGACGGCGCTCGTTGAAGCGGCGGAGCGTCCGGCACGCCTCCTCCAGCACCCACCGCCCCAGCGCGTGGATGAGCCCGCTCTCCTCGGCCAGCGGGATGAAGTCCTCGGGTCCCAGGAAACCGCGCTCGGGGTGGCGCCAGCGGGCGAGCGCCTCGAAGCCGACGACGCGGTTGGTGGCGAGCGCCACGATCGGCTGGTAGAAGAGGACCAGCTCCTGACGTTCGATGGCGCGCCGGAGGTCGGTCTCCAGCTGGAGCTGGCTGGCGACGTCCTGTCGCATCCCCTCCTGGAAGATCTGGTGCCGGGCCTTCCCCGCCCCCTTGGCGGAGTACATCGCCGTGTCGGCGTCGCGGAGCAGGTCCTCGGCCCGGTCGTCGCCGCCGGAGATCGCGATCCCGATGCTCGCCGAGGTGTAGACCTCGTGTCCGGCGAGGTCGAACGGCGAGGCGAGCACCGCCTGGATCCGGCCCGCGACCATCTCGGTCTCGTCGATGGCGTGGATCTCCTCCAGGAGGACCACGAACTCGTCGCCGCCGAGGCGCGCCACCGTGTCGCCGTCGCGGGAGACCTCTTCCAGCCGCTTGGCGATCTGCCGCAGGAGCTCGTCCCCCTGCAGGTGTCCCAGCGAGTCGTTCACCAGCTTGAAGCGGTCGAGGTCGAGGAAGAGCACCGCCGCGTGGAGGTCGGAGCGGCGCCGGACGCGCCGGAGCGCGTGGTCCAGCCGGTCCATGAAGAGGGCGCGGTTGGGGAGGTTGGTGAGGGGGTCGTGGAAGGCATCGTGCAGCAGCTTCTCCTGCGACTCCTTCCGTTCCTGGATGTCGGAGATCGAACCCGCGAAGCGGGTCGCCGCGCCGGCGGCGTCCCGCACCGCCACGCCGCGGGCCAGCACCCAGAGCCAGCGGCCGCCGTGGGTGCGCATGCGGTGCTCGTTCTGGAGGTGCGGGGTGTTCCCGGTGAGGTGGAGGTCGATGTCCACCTTGAGCTGCTCCAGGTCGTCGGGATGCACCCGCCCGAACCACTCCTCCGGGGTGTCACCGACGTCGCTGTCGCGGTAGTCGAGCATCGCCTTCCAGCGCGGCCCG
>Ga0315910_10003684_pt1 | contig 12971 bp, 10 predicted proteins | sample EdamamesoilMG_FD_204470 | JGI IMG/M metagenome (GOLD analysis project Ga0315910, IMG submission 204470) | Garden soil microbial communities collected in Santa Monica, California, United States - Edamame soil | ecosystem: Environmental > Terrestrial > Soil > Garden | place: USA: California... | reverse complement strand
TACCTGAGCTTCAAGGACGTGAAGCCCGGACACCGCGTCCGCTACGGACGCGTGATGCTGATCCCGCTCGTCATCGGCCTCATCTATATCGAGCCGGCGCTCAACACCTTTATCCTGGTCCTGACGTATGCCGCGTCCGCGCCCGCATTCTGGGTCTGGCGGCGACTGCGCCGCGGAGCGCTGCCGCCATGAGCAAGGGACCGCGATCCGCCTATCTCGCCCGGCTCGGCATCGACGTCTATCGGCTGCGCGAACCCCGCCGCGCGGCGGCAGCGGCAGCGGCAACTCCGGCGCCGGCGGGCGCGGCGTCCGCGCCCGCGCCTGCGGCAGCCGCCCCTGACGCGCCGGCGCTCGCTGCAGCCAACGACGAACGCTGGCTGACACTCGCGGCCGAAGTCTCGACGTGCACGCGCTGCGAGCTCCATCGCGGCCGCACGCAGACCGTGTTCGGCGTCGGCCGGCGCGACGCGCGCCTGCTCGTCGTCGGCGAGGCGCCGGGAGCCGAGGAGGATCGGCAGGGCGAGCCCTTCGTCGGTCGCGCCGGAATCCTGCTGAACGCCATGCTGCGCTCGATCGGCCTCGCGCGAGGCGACGTCTACATCGCCAATATCCTGAAGTGCCGCCCCCCGGGGAATCGCGACCCGAAACCGGAGGAGACCGCGGAATGCACGCCATACCTCGAGCGCCAGATCGAGCTCATCGCGCCGCGCGCGGCGCTCGCCGTCGGCCGGATCGCCGCGCAGCATCTGTTGCAGTCGGATGAGCCTATCGGTAGGCTCCGCGGCAAGGTGTTCCGCTTCGGGGCACGCGGCATACCCCTCGTCGTGACCTATCATCCCGCGTATCTGTTGCGTAGCCCTGGAGCGAAGTCGAAGTCCTGGCAGGACCTGTGCCTGCTGAGACAGCTGCTGAAGAGTGATTCATGAGCGCTGCCGTCCGCCCCGCAACCGCAATCCGGCCCATGCAGGCAGCGGATCTTGGCGCCGTGCATCTCGTCGAGCAGGCTTCCTATGAGTACCCCTGGAGCCGCGCCGTATTCCGCGACTGCCTGCTCGCCGGATACTACAGCCTCGTTCTCGAGATCGACGGCATCGTCTCCGGCTACGCCATCATGTCGATTGCCGCCGCCGAGGCGCACGTGCTGAATCTCTGCGTGCATCCGGACGTCCGCCGGTTCGGGTACGGCCGCCGCCTGCTCAACGCGCTGCTGTTCAAGGCCGAGGATGCGGCCGCGCAGAAGGTGTTTCTCGAAGTGCGGCCGTCGAATCAGGCGGCAATCGCGCTCTATCGCTCCGCGGGATTCCACGAGATCGGCATCCGGCCCGCGTACTACCAGGCGCAGAACGGAAGGGAGAACGCGATCGTACTCGCCCTGTCCCTCGACACGACCGCCTGACGAATTCCTGATCTTTCCCACGCGATGGAACCGCATCTCGAGCGACGAACGTTTGCGATCATTTCGCATCCGGACGCCGGCAAGACCACGCTGACGGAGAAACTGCTGCTCTACGGCGGGGCGATCCAGCTCGCGGGCGCGGTCAAGGGGCGCAAGGCTCGCCGGCACGCGACCTCCGACTGGATGCAGCTCGAGCAGGAACGCGGCATCTCGGTGACGTCCTCGGTGATGCAGTTCCCCTATCGCAACCGCATCGTGAACCTGCTCGACACGCCGGGACACGAGGACTTCTCCGAAGATACCTATCGCACGCTGACGGCCGTCGACAGCGCCCTGATGGTCATCGACGCCGCGCGCGGCGTCGAGCCCAGGACGATCAAGCTCATGGAGGTCTGCCGTCTCCGGACGACCCCGATCATGAGCTTCATCAACAAGCTCGACCGCGACGGGCGCGAGCCGCTCGATCTGCTCGACGAGATCGAGAGGGTGCTCAGGATCGCCTGCGCGCCGATCACGTGGCCGATCGGCATGGGACGGGAATTCCGGGGCGTCTATCACCTCCACGAAGACTGCATCTATCTCTATCAGAACCGCGACGGCAGCCAGCAGACGGCCGTCGACCGTTTGCAGGGGCTCAAGTCCGCCGAGGCGCGCGCGCGCCTGGGCGAGGACGAGGTCGCGCGTCTCGCCGAGTCGATCGAGCTCATCCGCGGCGCAACCGCGGAATTCGACGTCGCCGAATATCTCGCGGGGCGCCAGACACCCGTGTTTTTCGGCGCCGCGATCCACAACTTCGGCGTCGAGCAGCTGCTCGATGCCTTCGTCACGCATGCGCCGGGTCCCCAGGCCCGCGTGACCTTGACGCGAACCGTCGATCCGGGAGAAGAGGCCCTGACCGGCTTCGTCTTCAAGATCCAGGCGAACATGGATCCGGCGCACCGCGACCGTATCGCCTTCATGCGCGTCTGTTCCGGCGAGTACGTCGCCGGCATGCGCCTCTTCCAGACACGCTTGCAGCGCGAGGTGCGCGTCGGCGATGCCATTACCTTCATGGCCGCGGAACGGCAGCACGCCGAAAGGGCCTACGCCGGCGACATCATCGGACTGCACAATCACGGCACGATCAATATCGGCGACAGCTTCAGCGAAGGCGAAAGCCTCACTTTCACCGGCATTCCGAATTTCGCTCCCGAGATGTTCCGCCGCGCCGTGCTGCGCGACCCGCTCAAGCTCAAGGCCCTGCAGAAGGGGTTGTCGCAACTATGCGAGGAGGGCGCCACGCAGCTTTTCAAGCCGCTGAAGAGCAACGACCTGATCATCGGGGCGATCGGCCCGCTGCAGTTCGAGGTGGCGAGTTTCCGGCTGCAGAACGAATATGGGGTCGAGTGCGTGTTCGAAGCGGTCGCCATTGCCACCGTCCGCTGGGTGCGGGCGACGGATACCGCAAGGCTCGAGGAATTCACGGCGCGCCAGAACGCCAATCTGGCGATCGATCACGCGGGCGAGCTCGTGTTCCTGGCCCCGACCCAGGTCAGCCTCAGGCTGACGGAAGAGCGCTGGCCGGATATCAAATTCAGCGCGACGCGCGAGCATAGCGCGTCGTGAAATCTCCGACCTCCGCCTTGAGCTCGCGGAGCGCGGCGCCGGATGCATCTGCCTCGTAGCGCGCGCGGAGATAGCACGCGGCGATCGCCGTGATCGCGTCGCGTGCCTCCGGCAGGAGCCGGCTGGCACGCGCCGCATATGCGGTCGGGGTCTCTCCGGGATGGGGCAGGTCGATCTCGCGCCGTCTCAGGGCAGCCCCGAATCGCGCAAATACCCGTGCGGCGGGATCGCGATGCTCGTGACGGCGCGAAGCGAATCCGAGCCAGATCGTCAAACCGACCAGCATCGCGACTGTTGCGCCGACCGTGAGCCAGAGGAGGTGGTGGCCGCGCGGCCGATCGAACCCGAGCCATTCGAGCAGTGAGCGCTGCAGCGCAGGCCCATAGCCCACGACCCAGTCATTCCAGTACGTGTTCACGGCGTCCCAGGCGAGCGCCGCCTGACGCAGGATCGTCAGGTTGCCGATGCGGCCTGCGAAAGTCGACGGGGCGGCCGCATTGCCGCGGGTCAAGCCGAGCGAGATCCTTTCGGGCGCCACGGCCGCGATCGGATCGACGCGCGTCCAGCCGTCCTCGGGAGTCCAGGCTTCGGTCCAGGCATGCGCGTCCGACTGGCGCACGACGTGGTAGCCGCCGATGGGATTCAGCTCGCCGCCCTGGTAGCCCGTCACGACGCGCGTCGGCAGCCCCGCCATCCGCAACATGATGGCGAGCGCCGAGGCGTAGTGCTCGCAGAAGCCCTCGCGCGTTTCGAAGATGAACTCGTCCGCCGTGTGCTGGCCGAGCGCGGGTGGCGTCAGCGTGTAGAAGAAGTCGCTGCCGCGGAAGACGTCGAGGCTGCGCTCGACGATGGTCGCCGCGTCCGGATCGTCCTCGAGCAACGAGGCGACGAGCGCCCGGGTACGCGGATTGCTGCCGGCCGGCAGGCGCGTGAAGATCTCGCGCTCGCTCGCCGTCAGCGGCTCGATGGCGCGATGGTTCGGGTAGCTCGTCACCGAATAGATCACGCGATCGTTCGGACGATCGCTCGTGGCGATCAGGAGCTGGTACTCGCTCGTCATGCGAAGCGAGTGGCGTCGGCTCTGCGCAGACCAGGCCGTGGGCATCTCGAGGGCGAAAGCGAGGCCGCGGGCGCCGGGCTCGAGCGTCACGCGATACTCGCTCGGTTCGCCCTGCGTGACGATCGTGTCCTCCACGCTGCGACGCATGCCCGCCGGCCTGGTCCAGCTGCGGCCGTCGAAATTCGTGAGCACGGGGCCGCGCCAGTAAAGCGCCGAGGCTGGCGGGGGCTGGCCGTGGAACTCGACGCGGAATGCCACCTCGTCCGAGAGCCCCAGGTTGGTGATGTCGCCGGGACTCATCGAGTCGGACAGGCCGGTCGTGGCGCTCGAGTTCGTACCGGGGATCGACCAGATCGGACCGGGGAGCCTCGGGAACAGCAGGAACAGCACGATCATGATCGGCGCCGCGGGAATGAGCAGCTTGCCCGCGATCCGCGTCGTCGGCCGAGTCGCGAGCAGCGTGCCCTGGCGGCCGACCTGAAGCATGCCGAGCGTGCTCACCGCGATGAAGGCGAGGAGGAACAGGCCCTCGAGGGGTCCGCCGCCATCGAGCAGGCTGGCAAAGACGAGGAAATAGGCGAGCAGGGACAGGATCATCTGGTCGCGCGGGGCCCGCGCCTCGAGGAACTTGAGCGCGAGCATGACGAAGAGCAGGGCAGAGCCCGGGACAAGGCCATTGATCGTCCGGAATTCCGCAAGCACCGCCGCAACCGAGGTCAGCGTCAGGATCCGCATGAGCCAGGGGCCGGGCAGCGGCCAGCGGAGAAGCCTTGCGCCGAAGCGCCAGAGAATGCAGCCCATCAGCATTGCCGGCATCCACGGCGGCAGGCTCGTCCAATGCAGCAGGCTCGCGGCGGCGACGAGCCCGGCGGCCCAGGCCAGGCGGGCGATACCGGTCGTATTCGCCGCGAGCGTCGTCACGGCCGCTCCGCGAAAAGCGCGAGCGCCCGCAGGCAGCGATGCAGGTGACGCTCTCCCGTTGCCAGCGGGATGTTCTCGCCAGGCAGCACGAGACCGAATGCCGTGCCTGCCTCGGCGGCATCGAGGCACCAGCGCGTCAGTTGCGACAGCTTCTCCTCGACGTCGAGATCGCGGAGCGCCTGGAACTCGAAGAGCTGCGGTTGCTCGACTCCGCCGGCGAAGTCCTTCACGAGCAGCTGCCCGCTGCGCGCATAGACTTTCCAGGCCAGCCGTCGCGGCGGATCGCTCGGCGTTGCGGTCCTGAGCCCGGCGAAATCGTCGTCCTCGCGCCGCTGCATGGCGCGCTCACCGGGAAGGCTCGCACCCGCCGGCGGCGGTCGCCCCCGCGCCGCGGGTGCGGGATAGACGAGGCAGCGCGCGTCCATATGGACCCAGGTCCAGGCGCGAAACAGATTGCCCGGATGGGTCGTGGCGACGGAGAACCGCGACAGCTCGACGTAGCCGCGCTTCGCGGTCGGGCGATGGAGCTGCAGTGTCGCGCTCGCACCGGCATCGAGGTCGACCGGCCCCGCCTTCGAGTCCGCGTTTTCGGCGACGATGTCGAGCCGTGGCAGGCCGGCACCGTTATCGAGTGTCAGCCGGAATACCGCCTCCTCGCCAGCGAACACCGGATCGGCGCCGCCGAGGCGGACGATCATGTGCAACAGGTTGTTGTGGCAATGCTGCATCGCCACGAGCCCGAGCGCGGCGAGCAGGAAGGTCATCGCGAAGGCGAGGCTCGCCGCGTACTGCAGCGATGCGAGCAACATGGCGAAGAGCATCGCGGAAAAGACGAGGCCGTGGCGAGTCGGCAGGATGTAGATGCGCCGCCGCTGCAGCGTCACCGCATGGGCATCGTCGCCCTGCCGGCGCCTCGCCCAGGTGGCGGCGAGGGCCTCGAGGCGCTGCGTGGCGGCAGCAAACATGCGCCTTAGGGAACGGGAACCGTCGCGAGGATCGCCCGGCCGGGATCGGATGGGGCATCCCGGGAGGCACGCTCGAGCCGGTGATCGGCGACGGCCGGGAAAACGGCCTGGACATCCTCGGGGTAGACGCCCGCGTGGCCGTGCATCAGGGCCCAGGCCTGGGCCGCCTTCACGAGTGCCATCCCGCCGCGGGGCGACAGGCCGCTGACATAGTGGCCGCATTCCCGCGTATGGCGGATCAGGGCCTGAACGTAGTCGAGCAGGGCGTCGGCGAGATGCACCCCCGGCACCTGTTCCTGGAGCCTCCGCAGCGCGTCCGGCGACAGCACGGGCTCCATCGCATCGATGAGGCGACGGCGCTCGCCTTGCGCCAGCAGCAGGCGCTCGGCCGCGGCGTCCGGATAGCCGAGCTCGAGCTGCATCAGAAACCGGTCGAGCTGCGACTCAGGCAAGGGGAATGTCCCGATCTGATGCTGGGGATTGCGCGTCGCGATCACGAAGAACGGGGCCGGCAGGACGTAAGTGCTGCCTTCGGCGGTCACCTGGCGTTCCTCCATGGCCTCGAGCAGCGCGCTCTGTGCCTTGGGCGTCGCGCGATTGATCTCGTCGCCCAAGACCAGCTGCGAAAAGATCGGGCCCTTGTGGAATTCGAATCTTCCCGTATCGCGCTGATAGACGGAAATCCCGAGGATATCGGTGGGCAGGAGGTCGCTCGTGAACTGGATGCGCTGATAGCTCATGCCGAGCACATGGGCGAGCGCGTGCGCGAGTGTCGTCTTGCCGACGCCGGGAAGGTCCTCGATCAGGAGGTGGCCTTCGGCGAGCACGCAGGCGAGCGCGAGCCTGAGCTTCTGTTCCTTGCCGACGATGACGGTCGCGAGGCTGTCGATGGCGCGCTCGATCAGCGCGCGGTGGGCGCCGCTCGCTGCGGGGGCCGGGGTCAGTCTGGACGTGGGCATGGCGCCATGTTCGCCCAAAACAGCGCCTGCTTACACCCCGTCTTGCGGCAACTGTGATCGATTACGCACCAGATCTCAGGCGATCTCGCGGAGCTTGCCGAGCTGAATTTCCATTCGGCCGCGGCGTTCCATGAGCTCCGCGGCGCGGCCGCGCTCCTTCGCCACGATGTCCGCGGGGGCATTGGCGACGAAGCGCTCGTTGCCGAGCTTGCGCTCGGTCTGCGCGAGATCATCTGCGAGCTTGCGCAGCAGTTTCTCGAGGCGCTCGATTTCCCGTTCCGGGTCGACCTGCCCCGCGAGCGGAATGAGGATCCGGAGCTCGCCCTGCAATGCTGTTGCGACACCACGGGGCGAGGCGTCCGCCGCGAGCCAGTCGACGCTTGCGACGCGCGCGAGACGGTCGATCGACGGCCGGTGTCTCGCGACACGCTGCCGGTCGAGATCATTGCCGCCGGCGAGCTGGACGGGGAGGGGACGCCCGGCGCCCAGGTTCATCTCACCGCGGATCTGGCGGATCCCGACGATGAAGCCCTTGAGCCACTCGATATCGGCGGCGGCGTCCTCGTCGCGGGCGAAATCCTCGGCCGCCGGATAGCGCTCGAGCATGATCGTCTCGCTCGCGCGGCCGGATCGCGCGCCGAGCGCGAGCCAGAGCTCCTCGGTCACGAAGGGCACGATCGGATGGAGCAGCCTGAGGACAGCACCCTGCACCGTCGCCAGTGTCTCGCGCGCGCCGCGGCGCAATTCCGCGGAAGCGCCGTCGCCGCCGAGCACGGGCTTCGTGAGCTCGAGGTACCAGTCGCAGAACTCATGCCAGACGAATTCGTAGACGGCCTGGTTCGCGAGATCGAAGCGGTATTCATCGAAGCCCGCGCGCACGGCCGCGATGCAGGCGCCGAGCCGCGAGCGGATCCAGCGGTCGGCGATCCCGAGCTCGGCGGGGCCATCGGGCAGGGCCCGCTCGAGCTGCGTGAACACGTATTGCGATGCGTTCCAGAGCTTGTTGCAGAACTTGTGGTAGCCCTCGATACGCCCGAGATCGAAACGCACGTCGCGACCCTGGGTCGCGAGCGACGCGAAAGTCATGCGCAGCGCGTCCGTCCCGAATGCGGGAATGCCGTCGGGGAACTCGGCGCGCGTGACTTTCTCGATCGCGGGCCTCTGCTCCGGATTCATCAGTGCATCGGTACGCTTTGCCACGAGGGACGCGAGATCGATGCCATCGATCAGGTCGATCGGGTCGAGGATATTGCCCTTCGACTTCGACATTTTCTGGCCTTCGTGATCGCGGACGAGGCCGTGGATGTAAACCTCGCGGAACGGCACGTCGCCGGCGAAGCGCAGTCCCAGCATCAACATTCGCGCGACCCAGAAGAAGATAATGTCGAAGCCGGTGACGAGCACGTTGGTCGGATAGAAGCGCTCGAGCTCGCGGGTCCTGTCCGGCCAGCCGAGCGTGGCAAACGGCCAGAGCGCGGAGGAAAACCAGGTGTCGAGGACATCGGGATCCTGCCGCAGGGCCGTCTCCGCAGGGAGCCGATGGCGCAGGCGTGCCTCGGCTTCGCTGCGACCGACGTAATGATTGCCCGCGTCGTCGTACCAGGCCGGGATCCTGTGGCCCCACCAGAGCTGGCGCGAGATGCACCAGTCCTGGATGTTCCGCATCCATTCGAAATAGGTCCTGGCCCAGGACTCGGGAACGAAGCGCACGCGTCCGGTCTCGACCGCGGCGATGGCCGGTCCCGCGAGAGGGCCGGTCCGCACGTACCACTGATCCGTCAGATAGGGCTCGACGATGGCTCCGCTTCGGCCGCAGCGCGGGATCATTGCCTTGTGGTCCTTCACGGCAACCAGCAGGCCCTGGGCGTCGAGATCGGCGACGATTCGCGCGCGCGCGGCGAATCGATCCATGCCCCGGTAGGCGGCGGGCGCATTCGCATTGAGCGCCGCGTCGTCGTCGAAAACGCTGATCATCGGCAGCGAGTGTCGCTGACCGATCTCGTAGTCGTTGAAGTCGTGCGCCGGCGTCACCTTGACGCAGCCCGTGCCGAACTCGGGATCGACGTGCAGGTCGCCGACGATCGGAATCTCGCGGCCAACGAGCGGCAGCCGGATCCGTCGGCCGATGAGGTGACGATAGCGCGGATCCTCGGGATGCACGGCAACCGCCGTATCGCCGAGCATCGTTTCGGGGCGTGTCGTCGCGACGACCACAGCCTCATCCGTGCCGGCGAGGGGATACCGGATCTGCCAGAGATGGGCGGCTTCCTCGCTGCTCTCGACTTCGAGGTCGGACACCGCGGTGTGCAGCACCGGATCCCAATTGACGAGGCGTTTGCCGCGATAGATCAGGCCGTCGTCGTACAGGCGCACGAACACGTCGGTGACGTTGGCGCTGTAATCGTCGTCCATCGTGAAGCGCTCGCGCGACCAGTCGACCGAGTCGCCGAGCCGCCGCATCTGACGCGAGATCGTGTTGCCGGACTGCCGCTTCCACTCCCAGACGCGCTCGACGAAGCGCTCGCGGCCGATGCGTTCGCGACTCGTTCGCTCGGCCTCGAGCATGTTCTGCACGACGATCTGCGTCGCTATGCCGGCGTGATCGGTGCCCGGTTGCCAGAGCGTGTCGTCGCCCTGCATCCGGTGATAGCGGATCAGGATGTCCTTGACGGTGTGACCGAAGGCATGGCCCATGTGCAACGTGCCCGTGACATTGGGGGGCGGTATGACGATGCAGTAGGGCCGGCCGCGGCCGGACGGGGCGAAGTAGCCCGCCTTCTCCCAGCGCTCATAGTGGCCGCGCTCGATCTCGGCCGGGCGGTAGTCCTTGCTCATGGGGCTCAGTAGTCGTTGCGATCGGCGAGGCGGGCGCGCAGCAGGGCGTCGATCATCTCGGGGAGCTCGCTGCGCAGCCGCGCCGACACCTGCTCGAAGATGGCGGCTTCCATCTCGGCGAATGCCTCGCGCATGACTTCGTCCGTGAGCGCGAACATGCCCGCAGCGATCTCGGTCTGGAGCTCGGCAATCAGTGCCTCACGCTCGGCGCGGAGGCGTGGATCGACCGGGCTCGCCGCGAGCGGCGCGGCGACGTCGCGCCAGCGTTCCTCGTGAAATCCGCGGCCGACTGCATCGATGAGAATCGGAATATCCAGTTTCGGTTCGGCAGCCATGGCTCAGACCTGGTGGGTCTGCAACTCGTATCCCCGGTCGCGATAATAGCGAAATCGCTCCCTTCCGGCCGACTTGTTTTCTTCTTCGCTGCCTACGACTTCGGCGACGCGCTCGAAGCGGCTGAAGAACGGAGGCACGGCGAGCGCCAGGTTGATGAGCACGTCGGTGTGGCTATCGTCGGGCTCCTGCCCGCAGCCGATCAGCACATGCTCGCCTTCCTCTGCGTTGCCCGCTGTGCCGAGCAGACGATGCGGCAGGAAGCTGCCCTGGGAGAACGTCCAAAGCAGCTCGTCGAGACGAATGCTCTCCGGCTCGGACGCGGCATTGATCAGGACTTCGTGGTTCTGCTCGACTGCCTTCTCGGCCAGGCGGCAGGCGAACAGCAGGCGGGCGTCGCTCGCCGGACGATCCAGAATGTAGAAGTCGATTCGCGTCACCGCACCTCGCGATCGAGCAGGAAATCGACGAGCAAGCCAACGGGCCTGCCGGTCGCGCCTTTGGCGCTGCCCTGCAGCCAGGCAACGCCCGCGATATCGAGATGCGCCCAGGGCGTCCCATCGACGAAACGCGACAGGAAGTGCGCGGCGATGCTGGCCCCGCCTTCGCGTGCGCCCGAGTTCGCGAAGTCGGCGAAGTTGCTGCGCAGCGACTCACCGTACTCCTCGCGGACCGGCAGCGGCCAGGCCTCGTCGTTGGCACGCCGTCCGGCGGCTGTGAGCCGGCCGGCGAGTTCCTCGTCCGGGCTGAAGACCCCGGAATAGAGCCCGCCGAGCGCGATCACGCAGGCGCCCGTCAAGGTCGCGACGTCAATAATGAGGGCGGGCTTGAACTGCTTCGCATAGGTCAGCGCATCGCAGAGGATGAGCCGCCCCTCGGCATCCGTGTTGATGATCTCGATCGTCTGGCCCGACATGCTCGTGACGATGTCTCCCGGGCGAGTCGCGCGTCCGCCCGGCATGTTCTCGCAGGTGGGAACGATGGCGACGACATTGGCCTTGAGCTTGAGCTCGGCGATGCTGGCCATCGTGCCGATCACGGCGGCGGCGCCGCACATGTCGAACTTCATTTCGTCCATCTTCGGCGGAGGCTTGAGCGAGATTCCGCCCGTATCGAAGGTGATGCCCTTGCCGCAAAGGACGACCGGCCGATCTTTCGCGCCCGCACCGCGGTAATGCATGACAATCAGCTTCGGCGGCGTTTCGGAGCCCGCCGTCACCGACAGGAAGGCGCCCATCCGCAATCGCCTGATCTCGGCTTCGCCGAGCACCTGGACCCGCAGCGACGCATGCGCTTTTCCGAGCTCGCGCGCCTCGAGTGCAAGGTGAGTCGGCGTGCACAGGTTCGGCGAGCGATTCCCGAGGTTGCGGGCGAGGTCGACGCCATTCGCGATCGCCTGCGCCTGTGCGAGCCCACGTCTTGCCTCGGCGAGCGATTGCGGTTCCGCGAACGCAAGCGTCATCCGGGCGAGCTTAGGCCTCGTGTCCTTCTTGCTCTTCTGTTCGGTGAACCGGTAGGTGGCGAATCGCGTCGCCTGCACGATCGCGCGCGCGGCGCTCGAGGCGTCGATCGCGCCGCCCGCGTCGCAGCCGAGGTAATTCGTGGCGCCCGGGATGGTCGTCCTGCCGAGGGTCTCTGCCGCAGATCCGGCAGCCTTGACGAGGCGCTCGGAGCGGAATTCGTTCCTCGCGCCGCAGCCCACGAGCAGGATATTCCTTGCGCCCGTGCCCTTGACGTCGCGGAGCAGCAGGCATTGTCCGAGTGAAGTCGATGCATCGCCGCGGCGAACGAGCTGGCGGATCCGGCCCTTGAGCGCGCGATCGAAGGCGCTCGTGACGCTCCCTGCCCGGCCTTCGAACAGCGGCAGGATCGCGCAGTCCGTCCTCTCCGCGGTGCGGACGCCGGCCTTCACTGAAAACTGCATTGCCGGGTCCTCGCCCCAAACGACTTCGGAATGTTAGTGTACTCGAATCATTCGGCGGACTGGAAAGCTCGCGGCGTCTTGAGTCTCATCGGTCGCTACATCTTCAGGAACATTTTTTTCTCGACGCTCGTCGTCATGTCGGTGTTGCTCGTGATCTTCATGGGCAACCGATTCGCCGAGACGCTGGGCGATGCGGCGGCCGACTCCCTGCCCAGGGACGCAGTCTTCACGGTCCTCGGCCTCGAGTTCCTGCGATTCCTCGCGTTGCTCGCGCCGATCGGAATGCTGCTCGGTATCCTGCTCGGTCTCGCGCGACTCAATCGGGATTCGGAGCTCGCGGCGCTCGCGGCCTGCGGCGCGGGTCCTGCGCGGCTGGTCTGGCCTGTCACTTTCCTCTGCCTGGTTGCGGCGCTCGGAGTGGGGTGGCTCTCGCTCGTCGCGTCGCCGGCGGCAAGCCAGCGTATCGAAGACATTCGCCGGCGGGCGCAGGAGCAAGTGGAGCTCGGGGTAATCGTTCCCGATGATTTCACGCAGATCAATTCGGGCGCGACGGTCATTTATGCCCGCGAAGTCATCGGCAACGAGCTGCGGGAAGTGTTCATTTACACCCGGTCGGAGGACGCTGTCGTCGCCGTCGTTGCGGAGGGCGCGTTGCGGATCGGCGAAGGCGACGAGATCAGCCTGCAATTGCAGCGCGGCACGCGTTATGCGGGAGTGCCCGGCGAGAGGAGCTTCTTCATCCAGGAATTCGAGGAAATGGGATTGCCGCTGTCGCTCGAGCGCAGCGAGGCGGAGCCCGCCGTCGAGTCGGTCGCGACGGCGGCACTCCTCGGGTCGCCGGATCCGCTGGCGCGCGCCGAGCTCGAGTGGCGCATCGCGAGCCCCTTGTCCATTGTCATTCTGGGCCTGCTGGCCGTGCCGCTCGGCCGCTCGGCGCCGCGCGAAGGGAAATACGCCCGCATCGGTGTCGGAC
>Ga0315910_10003683_pt1 | contig 12972 bp, 9 predicted proteins | sample EdamamesoilMG_FD_204470 | JGI IMG/M metagenome (GOLD analysis project Ga0315910, IMG submission 204470) | Garden soil microbial communities collected in Santa Monica, California, United States - Edamame soil | ecosystem: Environmental > Terrestrial > Soil > Garden | place: USA: California... | reverse complement strand
TGCGGATCAGGACCTCGGTCGAGAGCCCATCCTCGGGATACGTGGCGATGCCGATGCTCGCGGTCACGAACACCTCGTGACTGTCGACACGCAGCGGCTGCTCGAGATGCGACAGGATTCGGCGAGCTACCGTGCCGGCCGCGAACCGATCGCGCGTATCCGGCAGCAGCACGATGAACTCGTCGCCGCCGAGCCGCGACAGCACGGAATCGCTGAGCGACTCGACCGTGATCGTCGTCGCGGTGTCGATCTCGTCGTCGCGATACAGGCCGAGCATGTCGTCGGTGCGGATCAGCATGTTCAGTGAATCGGCGAGCAGGCGCAGCACTTTGTCCGCGGCTTGATGCCCGATCGTGTCGTTGATGAGCTTGAAGTTGTCGATGTCGATGAACAGCACCGCGAAGCCGGTGCCCTTGCGGCGCGATCGGCCGAGCACCTTCTCGAGATGCTCGTTGAACAACCGCCGATTCGGCAGCCCCGTGAGCCCGTCCTCGTACGCGAGCGCGCGAATCTGCTCGTGCGATTCGCCGAGGCGTTTCAGCGCCTCCTCGCGCAGCGCCGCCTCGTGCTTGAGCGCCGCGTTCGCGGCTCGAAGCTCCGCGGTCTGCGCGTCGATGAGGGCCGTCATCTCGTGGACCTTCACCGTGGCGAGCCGCGCGAGCTCCCAGCGCCGCTGCAACGCGTGCGCGAGCTGCCGAACTTCGACCGTGTCGAACGGCTTCTTCAGGATCAGCACGCGATCGGTCTTGCCGAACGCGGCCGTCATCTCCTCCCAGCTGTGGTCCGAGTATGCGGAGCAGATCACGATGCCGACGTTCGGATCCTCGCGCAGCAGCCGCATCGTGGTCTCGATGCCGTCGAGCCCGGGCGGCATGCGCACGTCCACGAACAGCACGGCATAGGCGCGATCCTCGGCCCGTGCGCGCCGAACCTTGTCGATCGCTTCCTCGCCTTGGTACGCGGAGTCGAGCTCGAAACCTTCGTCCGGCGTCTCGGCGGGTGTGCCGAACAGCTCGGCGTCGAGCGCATTCAGCGCCTCGCGCGCGCCCGCGATGCGGCCCAGGATCTTGGTGAAATCCTCGTGAATGGCCGGGTTGTCGTCGACGATCAAAATGCGTCGATTCCGCGGCACGAACGGCGCGAGCGGGTTCGCAGCGCTCATGCCCTTAGCTCCCCAGCGTGCAGACCCTCATCGTCGGCATACTGGGCCGGCAGCCGCAGCACGAAGCTCGCGCCTTTGCCGCGGCCCTCGCTGTGCACGGTCAAGCTGCCGTCCATCTGCTGTGCGGCATTTGCGCAGTTGTGCAGGCCGAAGCCGTGCCCGGTCTTCTTCGTCGTGAAGCCGTGCGTGAAAATCTTCGGCAGATTCTCGGGCGTGATGCCGGCGCCGTTGTCGCGCACCTCGATCCGAATGCCGCCTTCGACCTTCGCGATCGCCATCAGCAGCTTCCGGTCGGGCCGCGTCTCGTCCTCGAGCGCATGCTTCGCGTTCGAGACCAAGTTCACGAGGATCTGCATGATCTGGTGCCGATCCGCGAGCACGGGCGGCAGCGGCTCGTAATCGCGGACGACCTCGATCTTCGCGTTGCGCAGCGCCGCCTGATTGATCGCGAGCGCAGATTCGGCGATCTCCTCGAGGCTGCACACCTCGGTCACGCCGTTGACCTTCGCGTACGACTGCTGCGCCGCGATGATCTTCTTCATGTGCTCGAGGTGCTCGGAGAGCTGGTCGATGTTGCGCAGAATCGCGCGCTTCTCTTCCGCCAGCGCCGCGCCGAGCTTGCGCAGGTAATCGGGCAGCTTGCGCCCCACCGCATCGGTCGACAGATACTCTGCAAGCCGAGTCGCATTCTCGTCGAGCAGCCCCACGACACGCGTGAGCCCTTCGACCGGCAACGCCGTCACCGCTTCGCGCGCCATGCTCGCGCCGACGTTCACGCTGTTCATCACGTTGCCGACGTTGTGCAGCACGCCCGAGGCGATCTCCGCCATGCCCGCGCGCCGCGACAACTCCACCAACCTGCCCTGCGCCTTCTCCAGCTCGCGAGTGCGCTCGTTTACGAGCTCCTCGAGGTGATCCTTGTAGCGGGAGAGCTCGCGCTCGGCGCGCTTGCGCTCGGCGACCTCGCTCGTGAGCGTCACGTTCGCCGCTTCGATCGCGCGGCTCTGCTGCTCTTGCCGGCTGTACAACGTCGCGTTCTCGATCGAGACCGCTACCTGCGACATCAGGATGTTTAACGCCTCGAGGCGATCCGGCGTGAACGCTCCGGCGACTTGGTTGTTCTCGAGATAGACGGCGCCGATGACCTTGCCCTGGTGCGCGACCGGCGCACAGAGCACCGACTTCGGGCGCCGGTTGCGGACGTAGCCGTCGTTGCGGAACTTGGCCTGCTGCGCGGCGTCGTCGAGCACGACGAGCTCGGAGGTTCTGAGCACGTAGTTCACGATGCCGTGCGAGCACGCGACCGATTGGCGCAGCGGCTCGGCTGCAAGCACGCGCGACGCGCCGGCCGCGGTCTTCACGCCCTGCACTAGGAACTCGCCGTTCGACTCGAGCACGAGCACGACCGATTCGGCGCCCGCGTTCTCGCGGATGATGTCCATGAGCTTCAGCAGCAAGCGCTCGAGCACGATCTCGCCCGCGATCGCCTGGCTCGCCTTCAGCAGCGTCGCGAGGTCCAAGGCATCGGAGCGCTCCGCGGACGGCCCGATCGTCGTGGAGCTCGCGGTCACCGACACCGTCGCGCTGCCGGGCCGGTTCAAGCCGTGCTTGGCCATGAGGTCCGCGACCTTGCCGTGCGCACCCCACGTCTCGTAGGTGTGCAGCGCCTTCTCGATGTAGATCCGGCCGAAATCCGGCTTGCCGTCGCGGAACCAGAACCGCGCGGCGAGCTCGGTTCCCAGGGCCTCGATGTTCAGGAATCCCTGCGCCCTGGCCGCGGCAATCGCACGATCGTAGAGATCGGCCGCTTGCATGCGCGCGCCGCGCAGCCGTGCGCACTCGGCCTCGACGAGCAGGTGGCTGTGCTCGTGATTCTCGGGGCACAGCGCAACCCACCGGCCCATCGCGTCGCGAATCGTGGCGAGCTCCGCGTCGTACTCGGCGCGTTGCTCCGCTGTGCCTTGGCCGTACATGGCCGCTGTCGCGAGCGCGAAGAACAACGCGTGCTCGGAGCGAGTCACGAAGCCGGCGCAAAACGGCTGCAGGCCGGCCGCGAGCTTCGCGAATCGGTGCGCGGCCTCGAAGTCCTCGGCGTAGTAGCGCTGGATCGTGAGCATCATGAACCAGTCGGCTTCGAACGAACGGTTGCCGCGCGCCAGAATGATCTTCGTCCAGGCGTCCTCGCTTAGATCGCCGTTGCCCAGTGTGTTGCCGTGGCGACGCTCGCCGCGCAGCCAGTCGATGAGCTCGATTCGCGGCTGCAAGAACTCGGGATTCGCCGCGTCGGCCATGCGATGCAGGTTCTCGAGCGCGGCGTTCGCCTCCTCGCGCAGCTCCGCGAGCGGCATGCCGCGGAATTGCTGGTGCGAGAACCGGCGCGCCACGCTGTAACCGCCGTGCACGTGATCGCCGCTCTGCAGACCGAACCGAACCGCTTGCTGATATAGGCCGATGCTCTCGTCGACGGGCTTGACCCAGTGCGACGCGAACATCGCGAAGAGGAAGTAGACGCCGGACAGCATCGACGTCTCGTCGAGCTTGTGAGCGAGGTCCACGCCGAGCTTCGCGAAGCGATACGCCTCTTCGTATTCGCGCAGCGCGCTGCTCAACAGCGCCGCGAACGAGCCGTATGCGCGCGCCGACAACCCGCAGTTGCCGTGCTCTAGCGAAAGACGAACCATCGTGCAGCACAGCAGCGCGTACGATTCCTGGTCGCGCTGAAACGCCGCGGGCAAGCAATGCATGATCAGGCCCATCAAGGCGATCTTGGCCGGGTCGTTCATGGGCGGCAGGTCGAGCAGCTTCTCGATGCCGACCGCGGCCGCGCGCTCGCGGATGAACTGGATCTCGCGCTGCAGCAGAGCCCGCACTTGCTCGGGCTGCTCCGGCAGATCGATGCCGAACTGGCGAACCGCGGCGCGGCCGCACGCGAGCGCCTCCGGAATCTGGCCCATCCCGAGCAGCACGTTGGTCTTGATTGCGTTCAGATGGGTGCGGTCGATGAGCGGGGTCGCGTGCGCGAGCGCCCGATCGAGCACCGTGAGCGCGCCGGCCGCGTTCGCCGTGCAACCGAGCGCCTCGGCGAGCCGCCTATGCGTGTCGAGCTGCACGGCATAACGCCGATCCCAGGCGCGGTCGCCTTCGAGCTCGATCGCGGTCTCGAAGCATCCCACGGCGAGGGTGTAGGCCGTGGAATCGCGAGCCTTGGTGCCGGCCCGGCGATTCAGCTCTGCGAGGCGAAGGCGCTCGCCCTCGTCCGAGAGCAATTCGCGCCCCTGATTCAAGTGGCCGACGATGTCGAAGAGCCGCGACTCGAGATCGGCCGCCGGCGTCATCGCGAGCCACGCGTTGCCGATGGCGAGGTGCAGCGCGGGTCGCTCTTGCTCCCGCAACGTCGTGTACGCAGCCTGCTGCACACGGTCGTGACGGAATGCGAGGCGGCCGTAGAAAAGCGGCGACTGCATCGCATCGGCATCGAGGCTCTCGAGGCTCGACAACGGCACGACGAGCCCAGCCTCGACCGCGGGGCGCAGATCCTCGGCCGTGACGGCTGCCGGTTGGCCGCGGACGTTTGCGAGCAGCCGTAGATCGAACCGCGCGCCGATCAGCGCCGCGACGCGCAAAGACTCGCGCGTGCGCTCCGGCAACGCTTGCAGCTTGGCCGCGAGCAACTCGGCGACGTTCTCCGTGATCGCGGCGTTCTTGATGGCCGCAATGTCGTAACGAAACGCTTTGGTGCGGCCGTCGAAGCCGATCAGCTGTTGGCCGTGCAGCGCCTGCAGGAACTGGCGCATGAAGAACGGGTTACCGCCCGTCTTCTGCTGAATGATCTCGGCGAGCGGCGTCGCCGCCGCGGCGTCCTGATGCAGCGTGTCGCCGACGAACTCCGCCACCTCGGCGACACCGAGAGGTTGTAAATCTATCGTCTGCACCGGCACGCCCTGCTTCGCTTGCTCCTTGACCGCGAGCATGAACGGATGATTCGGCGAGACCTCGGTGTCGCGATAGGTCAATACGAGCAGCAGCGACTCCGTGGCGCGCGCCGACACGATCAGCGTCATCAAGTTCAGGCTGGCCGTGTCCGCCCATTGCATGTCGTCGAGGAACAGCACGAGCGGATGCGATTTCTTGCAGAACACCTGCACGAAATTCTGGAACGCGAGGTTGAACCGGTTCTGCGCCTCGAGGGCTTCGAGCTCGGGCACTCGATGTTGCGGCCCGATGATCAGCTCGAGCGCGGGCAGCACGTCCACGATCAGCTGGCCGTTCGGATGCACGGCGGAGTGAATGGACTCGCGCCACGCGGCGATCTCCTCTTCGCTCTCGGTGAGCAGTTGCTCCACGAGATCCTGCAGCGATGCGACGACCGCGCTGAACGGCACGTTCTGCTGGAGCAGATCGAACTTGCCGGCCGCGAAGTAGCCGCGCCGGCGTGTGATCGGCTGATAGATCTCCTGCACCAGCGATGTCTTGCCGATGCCGGGGCTGCCCGCAACCGTGATCGTCTCGACGCCGCCGCGCGCGACACGCTCGAACGTGGCCAGCAACGTCGCGGTCTCGGCCCGGCGCCCGTACAGCTTCTGCGGCGGCTCGAAGCGATCGATCGCGTCCGCGCTGCCGAGCGGAAACGGGACCACGGCTTCGCCGGCCTCGAGCTGCGCGAGGCAGCGGCGCAAGTCCGCCGCGAGCCCCGCCGCACTCTGATAGCGGTCCTCGGGCTCCTTCTGCAGCAGCTTCAGCACGATGTTCGACAGCGCCTCGGGCACCCGCGAATCGCGCTCGCTGGGCGGCACGGGCTTGCCTGCGATGTGGAAGTGGACCATCTCGAGCCGGTCCGCGCTCACGTGCGGCAGGCTGCCCGTGAAGAGCTCGTACAGCGTGACGCCCAGCGAGTAGAGATCCGCACGGTAATCGAGACTGCGGTTCATTCGGCCGGTCTGCTCGGGCGCGATGTACGCGAGCGTGCCTTCGAGCGCGGCTGGCGGCAGGAACTTGCTCTCTTCACTGCGCAGCCGCGTCGCGATGCCGAAATCGATCAACGTGCAGCGGCGCGCGTCGGGATCGTAGACGACGTTGTGGCTGCTGATGTCCTTGTGAATCACGTTTGCGGCATGCACCGCCGCGACGATGTCGGCCACGCGCACGGCGATGTCGAGCCGCTCCTGCAGCGTCGCTTGCGGCGACGACTCGAGCCAGCGACGCAGCGACGAGCCCGGCAGGTCCTCGAGCACGATCGCGACTTGGCCGTCGTGGCGCACGAGATCGTAGGCTTTGACGACGCCCGCGCAGTCGAGGAAGCGCAACAGCTCGTACTCGTTGCGATACCGCGTGAGCTGGCGCGCCGGCACGGCGTGCCCTTGCGAGCACTTGATGACGACGCGCGCGCCGTCGCTTACGCGGTTCGCCCGAAATACGGACGATGCGCTGCTATCGTGGATCGGCTGTCCGTGCTCGTAGCCCGGAAGCTGTACTGCCCCCACCGTCGTGTCCTCACGCGCCTCGGCGGTTGCGTCCGACACATTCGGGCGCAATCCTGTGCATCCGCCCGCCGCGGCATACGCCACAGAATCGGCCGAGCCGCGCCAAACCTTGAGATGGGCGGCCGCTCGTGTGAGCTGCGTCACGCTCTGGTAGCCTCCCTTTCAATGTCCGTTCACACAAAAGTTCTGCTGAGCGCGGCTGCAGTGTCGTTGCTGATCGCGACCATCGCCGGCGCCGTCGGAAGCCACGCCTTGCCGCACACCAGCGAGCAAGCACTGCGGAGCTTCGAGACGGCGGTGCAGTTTCAGTTCTTTCATGGGCTCGGCGTCGTCGCCGTCGCGATCGTGGGCATCGTGGGTCGCGCGGGCCGCCTGCGCGCTGTCGCTGCCTGGCTCATGCTCGTGGGCACGGTTTTGTTCTGCGGCAGCATCTATGCGCGAGCTCTCGGCGCCGCGCCCGACATCGTCGCCGTGGCGCCGTATGGCGGGGTCTCGTTCATGATCGCGTGGCTCGCGTTCGCCGTGAGCCCGTGGATCGGGGAACGCGCATGAACCCGTTTCGGTTGCCGTCCGGCGCGGAAGTCCCACGGCTCGGCCAGGGCGCGTGGCAAATCGGCGAGCAGCGCGGCAAACGCAACGCGGAGCTATTGGCGCTTCAGGTCGGCATCGACCTAGGGTTAGTGCTCATCGACACGGCCGAGATGTACGGTAACGGCCGCTCGGAGGAGCTCGTGTCCGCTGCGATCTTGGGAAGGCGGGAGCATGTCTATATCGTGAGCAAGGTTCTGCCCAGCAACGCGTCGCGCAGCGGCACGATCGCGGCATGCGAGCAGAGCTTGAAGCGCTTGAAGACGGATTACCTCGATATGTACCTGCTGCACTGGCAAGGCTCGGTGCCGCTCGAGGAAACGCTCGATGCGTTCACGACGTTGCGCGACCGCGGGCTGATCCGTCACTACGGCGTCAGCAATTTCGATCGCGACGATCTCACGAGCGCGGTATCGCTACCCGGCGGCGCGGAGATCGCAACGAATCAAGTGCTGTACAACCTCGAGCAGCGCGGCATCGAGTGGGACCTCGCGCCGTGGTGCAAGCAGCGCGGCATGCCGCTCATGGCGTACTCGCCCCTCGGCAGCGACTCGTCGCGGTTGCGCACTCACCCGGTGCTGAAGGCGATGGCCGCGCGCATCGGCGCGACGCCGGCGCGCATCGCGCTCGCATGGCTGCTGCGCCAACCCGATGTGATCGTGATACCGAAAGCCTCGAGCGAGGCTCACGTGCGCGACAACCATGCGGCGCTGGCTCTGGAGCTCACGGCCGGCAATCTCGACGACCTCGAACGCGCGTTCCCGCCGCCGACGCGCGCGACGCCGCTCGCGATGATCTAGAGCTCGGCGCTAGGCGCAGGCGCGGCCAGGTCGAAAGTACCCTCGTCGGTGAAGCGCCGAGTACCGAACCAACCGCCCTCGAGCTTGCCGCGCACGCGATACGCGACCTGCTTCTGTTCCCCGGCGTTCGCGAACCCGAGCACCTGGCGCACCATGTTGAGGGCCGAGATCGTGACGGGAATCGTGAGCACGGTCTCGCCGTAACGCGGCACCGTGCCTGCGGCGTCGCTGACACCGCTCGCGAGATCGCGGCCGTTGACCTCGAGCGACAGCGCGGTGCCCGTGTACTCGACCGCGACGTCGTTGGGATTCTGGATTCGCACGCTCACGGCGAGACGCAGCTCCAGGCCCTCGCCCGGCAGCGACTCGATGCCGGCCACGTCGACGTTGAGCGGATCCGTGTTCGGCAGGCTCGAGCATCCCGCGACGACCAAGAGGCCGAGCAGAGACGTGGACACTGCCAAACGCATGGTTTACCTCGGCTTGGCGCCTCGGCGCGCGAGCGCACCGCGGCAGATTCGCTCGCAAAGCTCAGGGAAGCTTATACCTACGGCGGCCGCCGCGCGCGGCAGCAGGCTCGCAGCCGTGAGCCCGGGCAGCGTGTTGACCTCGAGGCACCAGAGGTCGCCCTGCTCGTCCATACGAAAATCGACGCGGCTGTAGGTTTCGAGCTTCAGCGACCGATGCACTCGCAGGGCGAGATCCTGTGCGCGCGCCGTCTGCTCGGCCGTGAGATTGGCCGGAAAAATCTCCTCTGCGCCGCCAGCCTGGTATTTCGCTGCATAGTCGAAGATCGGCCCGGTCCGCGGAATGATCTCGCCGACCGCCAGCGCGCGATCGTCGAGTATGCCGACCGTGATCTCTCGGCCCGCGATGTAGCGCTCGATCATGACCTCACCGTCGAACCCGCCCGCAAGCTCGATCGCGGCCGGAAGCTCCGCGGGCGTCTTCACGAGCGTGAGCCCGACCGTCGAGCCCTGCCCGTTCGGCTTCACGATCAAGGGGTACCCGAGGCGCTTCGCGACCGCGTCCGGCGACGCGGGCGCCATGAGCCAGTCCGGCGTCGGCACGCCGGCCGCCAGGAACAAACGCTTCGCAACGTCCTTGTCCCAGCCGAGCGCGCTGCCGAGCTTGCCGCTGCCCGTATACGGAATTCCGGCGAGATCGAGCAGCGCTTGCACGGTGCCGTCTTCGCCCGTGCCGCCGTGCATCGCGAGGAACACCACGTCGACGCCTGCGAGGTCCGGGGCCGAGACGACGGTTGGCAAGCTCGTGACGGCGGTCTTGTTGGGCGGCTCGCGATCGATCTTGGCCGCGAACAGGCGTTGCTCATCGGGGGCCGTGAGTCGGCCGCGGCCGGAATCGTACGCGATGACCTCGTGACCTCGGCTCCGAAGCGCGCCGACGACTTGACTCGCGCTCGCGATCGACACGTCGCGCTCCATGCTGTCGCCGCCGAATAACACCGCAATTTTCAACGCGCTCTCCTCGCCCGAAGCCGGCGATTGTACTTGGGGCCTCGTGGGCCGGGGTATATTCGCGTCTCGAAATGGAGGGGTGCGATGAGCAGATACGTGTGGCTCTTAGCCGCAGGATTCGCAGCATTCAGCGGCACGGCCGGCGCACAGGCGCCGCCCAGAGAGGCCACCGTCACGACCGAGCAGGTGGCCGCCGACCTCCACATCCTGTTCGGCGCCGGCGGCGGCCAGGCTTCCGGCAACGTGCTCGCGTTGTTCGGGCCGCAAGGCTCGCTCGTGATCGACACGGGCTATCCGCAGTTCGTGCCACTGTATCGCGACAACGTCGCGCGGCTCGGCGGTAAGCCGATCACGCACGTGATCAACACGCATTGGCACGACGACCACTCCGAAGGCAACAAGATCCTAGGGCCCGACGGTGCGTTGATCGTGGCGCACACGAACGCGCGCGAGATGTTGATGCACGACAACAAGATCAACGTGGTGCGCACGATCCTCGATCAACCCGCGTTTCCGCCGGCGGCGCTGCCCGTCATCACGTTCGACGACCGCATGGAGCTCTACTTCGCGGCCGAGCGCATCGAGCTCGTGCACGTGGCGCCCGCGCACACTGCCGGCGACGTGGTCGTGATTCTGCGCAATCACAACGTCGCGCATACGGGCGACGTGTTCTTGCCGGCCGCATACCCGTTCTCCGACGTCGACAACGGCGGCAGCTTCGACGGTGAGATCGAGTTCGTGACTCGTTTGCTCGAGGAACTCAATCGCGACACCGTGATCGTGCCGGGGCACGGGCGCGTAGCGAGCTATGCCGACCTCGTCGCGTATGTCGAGATGCTGAAGGCCGTGCGCGCCCGTATCGCAGCGCTCGTCGCGAGCGGCGCTACGCTCGAGCAAGTCGTCGCGGCCGAGCCGACGAAAGAGTTCGATGCGAAATACGGCAACCCGCGCACGTATTTCCTCGACCGCTCGTACAAGAGCCTCGGCGGCGGGCGCTAGGCTCCTTCGGAATCCGAGCCGTCGGCGTCCGACGCCGAGGCTTCCGGCGCGGGGCCGGGGCGGAATTCGAACAGGTCGCCGGGCTGACACTCGAGCGCTTCGCACAGCTTCTCGAGCGTCGAGAACCGGATTGCCTTCGCACGCCCGGTCTTCAGCACCGACAGATTCTGCGGAGTGATACCGACGAGCTCGGCCAGTGTGCCGAGTCGCATCTTCCGCTTCGCGAGCATCACGTCGACGTTCACCACGATTGCCATGTGCTCACCTATACCGTCAGCTCGCTCTCTTCGCGAAGCTCCGTGCCCACGTCCATGACCCACGACACGAGCAGAATCAGCGCCGCCGTGATCAGCGCGCCGAACGGCATCTGCAGGTGCAACTGCGTGTTGTCCGGCAGGCTCACCTGCTCGGTGCCGATCAGCACCAGTGTGGCGATCAGGACTACTACTTGGACGATCGCGTTCGCGAGCGCCAGATAGCCGAGGCCGCGGATCTCGCGCACGGCGTCGCGTGTGAAGATCTCGCCGCGCGAATAGTGCTGGAACAATCGCGAAAGCCGATACAGCCCTGCGAGCAGCAGCGCAATGCCGACGACCATGCTCACACCGACGAACGCCTGCGCGGCTACCGAAAGCTCACTGCATCGAAACCGGACGCCGTTGAAATCGCAGGTCTGGCCGTCCGGGAACAACAGCGCGAGCACGACGATGGCGGCGGCCGCCAATCCGACGATGATCATGGCGAATACACAGAGGCGGTGGCCGATTCGGCCCGTGCGCATGACCTGGGCCAGGCGCGCTTCGACACGTGGGTTCATGAGAGTACTCCAGAGCCCGTTGGGCGGTAACTTTTTATCGTTTATCGATAATAAAACAACGATAAACGCGCTGTCAACGACGAGGAGCAGCGGAAGTTGCCTGACGAGGTGGGCCTGGAGGTGAGCCTGGAGGTGAGCCTGTATGTGTGCGCCCCGCGCGATTGTCCGGGTGGCGGACAATCTGGGCGCGATCGTCAGGTCGGCGGACGATAACGCCAAGTTCGTCCGGAACCCTGACGATCGCGGTGGGAGGGATATATCCCAACACGCCTGTCGCGCGAAAAAGGCATCGGGAGGATCGGGCGCTACAAGGCGCGGCGCCATGAACGGCGCCGCGCTTGGGAAGCGATCGGAGCGAGAAAGCCTAGTGGCCTTGCTGCGGGGGCATCTCCGGGAACGCCGGCGCGCCCGAAGGCGGCTGGTCCCAGCTCGGCGCACGCGACGCGAAGACGCTCATCTGGTGCACGAACTTCTCGGGCTCGTCGAGCGTCGACGCCGTGATCAGCGTGACGCCCGGCATGACCGTGGCCACGGCCGCGATTCGCGAGCCGCACACGGGGCAGAAGCGGCGCGTGATCGGCTGACCGCTGCCGCCATTCTTCTTGAACTCCGTGAGCTTGCCCGTGATCGACACGGAACCCTCGGGAGCCGCGAGCACGGACGAGTGGCCCGTGCTGCCGCCCTTACGGCAATCCTCGCAGTAGCACTTGCCGCTGAAAATCAGATCGCCCGTGATCTTGTAGCGCACGGCGCCGCAGAGACATCCGCCGGTGAGTACTTGAGCCATGTTCGAGTTCTCCTGTTGTGATGGCTGGTGAACGAATTCTACGTCGTCGCGGGCTAGGGAGGTGACTGTCGCAAATCGTAGGGCTCGATCTCGCCGTCCACGATCGACCACGCCGTCTGCTCGCCCGTCATGACCACGAACGGCACGCCGTACTGCAAGCTCAGAAACACGTGGGTCTCGACGGGCGTGGGGCTCACGAGATGGGTCACGATGAACGCCTCCGGCGCGCCGTCTTGCTCGTCAGCGGGAAGCTCTCCCGTCAGGCAGGCCTGTGACAAGCGATCGGTCGAAACGATGCTGGCGCCGTCCACAGACACGCCCACACGATAGTGGCCGCCGACGGCGATCTGCCCCGCGGCCGTCGTGGCGGCGAGCCAGTAGACGATCCAACCCTCGTGCTCGGGATCCGCAACGACGACGCTGTTGTAGCGGTCGGAGCACGGCTCTGTGACCGCGCTCGCGGCCGTTGCGCGGGCGCGAAAACGCGCCGCCTCCTCCCGCGTGAGGTCGCGTTGGTCCGCGAGCCGGAAACGCGTGCGCTCCCCGTACTGGGGCCGCACATCGAACACCGCTTTGTAGACCCCGTCGTACTCGCCGACGAAAGTCACGAGCGGCCCGGCAGCGTCGTCGGTGACGACCCAGCCGCGCAGCGGAAAATCGTCGAGGTTCAGCCCCTGTGCGAGCAGCACGTCCGTTGCGACCGACGCCGCGGTATCGAGGCGGTAGATCTCTCGTCCGAGATTTTCGATCGTCTCGAGGCTGAGCTCGCGGATCGGTGCCTGCGCAAAGGCGCTCACCGACGTGAGCCACAGCAACGCGAGACACGCGATCCTCACGGCCTGCGGCTTCTCGACCACGAGC
>Ga0315910_10003682_pt1 | contig 12972 bp, 10 predicted proteins | sample EdamamesoilMG_FD_204470 | JGI IMG/M metagenome (GOLD analysis project Ga0315910, IMG submission 204470) | Garden soil microbial communities collected in Santa Monica, California, United States - Edamame soil | ecosystem: Environmental > Terrestrial > Soil > Garden | place: USA: California... | reverse complement strand
CCGCCCCCCCCCCCGCCCGCGCCCCGCCGCCGTGGAGCTTGGATCCGCGGCCAGTGCGCCGCGGGTCCCCGAGGCTCAAGGCGCGATCTGTGCCTCGAGTCCGTTCGTCAGCGTGGTGTTGTTCGGCGCCACGAAGCCCGGGTCGCGGCCCCAGAACTGCGTGCGCACCGTGTTGCCGATCACCTGCAGGCCCGGATCGCCGGTGCCGCCGGAGATGAAGGCGTTGAAGTCGATCGAGTACACGCCCGTGCAATCGTCACCCGCCGGGCTGCCGCCCGAGTTGACCACCGGCGTGCGCCGAACCGGGGTCGCCACGCACAGCGTGCCGCCCTGGAAGGGCAGCGCGTCGCGGCCGGTCAGGCCGTAGAACAGCAAGCCCGACTTGTTGTTGCGCACGTTCGAGCCCTGGATGGTGAATCCGCTGCCGGCGCTGACCGACGGGTTGCTGCCGACGAAGCTGATCGCCGGCGTGCAGCCCAGGGAGTTCAGCTTGGCCGTGCAGTAGGTCACCGGCGCGCTGGTGCACACCGAGGCCGTCGACTGGTGGAACGACGCGGGCGCGTCGTCCGGGCTCGACCACACGATGCCGTTGCTCGCCGTCGTTCCCGTGACGTAGTACTGGAACACCGTGCCGCAGGGCACGGCGGGGAAGTTGGCGTCGTAGAGACCGCCGCCGAGCGCGACCAGCGGCACGCTGGTCCAGGCGCCGGTGGTGCGGTACCACAGCCGCTCGGTGCCCGCCGTCAGCAAGCCGGCCGAGACCTCCGAGATCTGCACGCGCAGGCTGTGGCCGGCGTTGGAAACCGCGGCCGGTTGGCCGAGCGGGAAGCTGAAGCTCAATTGCGGCGCGCCGACCCACCACACGAAGAGGCCGCTCTCCAAGTCGGAGCCGGTGACCACGCCGCCCGGGTGGAAGGGGTAGACGTTCCACAGACCGTTGAAGGTCGGGTTGTCGTCCGCGACGCGCGTGTCGAACCAGGCGATCTCCGGAGGATTGAGCGGATTGACCGCCAGGTCATAGACGCGCACGCCGCTGGTGTAGGCGGCTTGGAACAGCTTGGTGCCCAGCGTGTACTCGTTGTGCGGGATCGCCGAGTTGCCGTTGTTGAACGTGCCGAGGAAAACCGGCGCCGACGTGCCCAGGCCCGCGATGTCGAAGACGTGGTTGATCGTCGAGCCGCCCAGGTTGGGAACGTAGAGCTCGTCGTTCAGGTACAGGCGCGTCTTGTCCTGCGACAGCGTGCACTGGTGCCCGTACTGGCCGTTGGGCCAGGTCACGCGCGGGGTCACCGCCGTGATCGCGGCCTTGTTGGTGACGTCGAGGATGTCGATGCCCGTGTTGGCCCAGCCACCGTTGTCGCCGCCGCAAGCGAAGGCGATCTCCTTGCCGGCGAGCGGACCGCTGGTGTAGTTCACCAGCGTGACTTCGTGCGTGTACTTCGACGTCCACGACGCGACGTACACCGGAGTCGCAGGCGTGTTGTTCAGGTTGTAGATGCGCAGCCCGTTCGACCCGCCGCCCGAGCGGTACAGGTAGCCGGTCTGCTGGTTGATCTCCATCGAGTGGGTCGCCGACGGCGAGGGGCCGGTGCTGACCGAGCCGACCAGCGTGACCACGCCGCTGTCGATGTTGGCGAGGCTGATCACCTGGATGCCGCCGCCGCCTTCGCTCACCGCGTACGCGTAATCACCCAGCGTCGGGTGCTTGTAGACGCGCACGTCGCGCCACAGGCTGTCGACGCCGTCGATGTAACCGACATTGGTCGTCTGGCCGGGATTGGTGATTTCCGCGAAGCCCGTTCCGCCGTACAGACCCATCAGCGCGTAGCGCCGGCCCGACGGCGACACGTAGCCCCAGCCCGAGTTCCCGTTCTGCTGGCCCGCGCCCCACGTGTTCAACGGAAGGTGCGACAGGAGCTTGACGTTGAAGGAGGTGAACGCGGACGAGCTGTACGATCCAGCTCCACCGGCGGCACCAGGAAGGTAGGAGGGCAGCGGCGCGCCGAGCGTACCCAGAGCGCTGTGGTATCCAGGACCCCGGGTGGGCCCCTTGCGATCCAGCACCTTGCCGTCGTCTTCGTGGGCCAAAACGAACGCACCAAGTGTCATAGCAGCTGCTGCAGCCAGCAACGCGTTGCGAAGAGTTCCGATCATGGAGAGGTTCCGGGGCTTGGCGGACAGAGGGGTGAAACTGCGGGGACGTCGCGACTCGATCCTACCCCCTCCCTAGCAGTGCAAGGACTTCGTGTATCAATTGTCAGGATCAGCCCTCAGCCCGCCTGCCGACTCGGCAGCCCGCGTGAGGGTCGATCAGGGAGGGGGCGAGCGCCACTCGGCGGGCAGGGGCCCGTCGTCGAGCGAAAGCAGGAAGGCCCTCAATTCGGCGATTTCCTGCTCGCTCAGCTCCAGCGGCTGGAGCACCGTCTCCTGGTGGTGGCCCGCGGGCGCCGCGCCCTCGCGCGTGGAATAGAAGCGCAGCACCGCGTCGAGGTCGGCCAGCTGCCCCTGCTCCATGTACGGGGCCGTGCGCGCGACGTTGCGCAGGCTCGGCGTGCGGATCGCGCCCCACAGCTCGGGGTTCTTGCGCAGGAAGCGCAGGTGCTCGACCGCCTCGCCCTGGGGAGAGTCGGAGTAGCTGCCCGCCGCATTGAAAGGGTCCTCGAGCAGGCGCGGGATCGCCGCCAGCCGCGCCGGATCCGTGCGCTCGCCACCGGAGAGCGGCCGCAGCTGCAGGTCGTGGAACTCGCCGTCGGAAAGCAGCGGCCCGTTGTGGCAGGCGCGGCAACCCGCCTTGCCGAGGAACAATTTCAATCCGCGCTGCGCAGGCGCGTCGAGGGCGCGCGCGGCCTCGGGGTCGCCATCCGCCAGGCCCTGGGCAAACCGGTCGAAGGCGGAGTTGCCGCCGACCAGGCGGCGCTCGTAGGCGGCCAGCGCCTTGCCCGCGTTCGCGAACACGCGATTGGCGGCGTCGCGCTGCGCCTGGGGCATCGCGGTCCAGGCGCGAGCGAGTTCGCTGCCTTCCTGCGCCGGACGCGCGTCCGCGGGCCAGTCCTTCATCTCGGGCAAGGACCCGAACACGGCCTCGTACTCGGAGCGCAGTGCTGCGTCGCTCGCCAGCAGACGCGCGACCGCGATGCGGCTGCCGTCCATCTCCAGCGGATTCTCGATCGGCTGCAGCGCCTGCGACCAGAGCGTGTCGGCGCGCCCGTCCCAGAAGAACCAGCGCTGGAAGGCGACGTTGAGCAGTCCCGGAGCGTTGCGTTCGGCGCGCGCGACGCCCTCGGAGAGCGTCTTGCCGTCGCTGAAAGCCTGCGCGGGATCGTGGCAGCTCGCGCAACTGACCTTGCCGTTGCCCGACAGGCGCGCGTCGAAGAACAGGCGTCGACCGAGCTGCGCCGCGCGCGGATCGTCGGCGAAAGCATTGGTCGGATCCGGCGGGGGAGCCCCCAGCGGGCTCATGCGCGCGATGCGCGAGCGCTCCTGCTCGTCGAATTCCACCGGCGCGTCGCGCTGCCCCAGGCGCGCCGAGCCCAGGGCGCTGGCGACCAGGAGCAGTGCGGCGGTGGGCAGGAGCAGCGGACGGGGGTTCACGCGGTAATTCTATCGGCTCGCAAGGGGCAAGGGCGGAACCGTCAACTTCGCCCATGATCCTGCACTTCACAGCCACAACAAACTGTCACCTCACTCCTACCGCGCATGAGGCGGGCCCGTAGGATGCGCGGCACGCGTGCGCCATGTCGGATCGCGAACAAGTCCCCTCGGTTGATGAGCTATGTCGTGGATCTGGCCGCCGCCGCCGACAAGACCAACTTCGCCGTCGACAGGCGTGCCTACACGGCTCGCTGAGCGCACGGCGCGAACCTGACCGCGAGCATGGAAGCCCCTGAGCAGGACCTCGAAGACCGCAGCGCGCTCTGGGATGTCATGCAGATGGTCTGGATGGACACCGACGTGAACATGCATCTCGAGGAGATGGCGCGCACCTGCGCGTGCTCCAAGTACTCGCTGGAGGAGTTGGAGCAGATCTTCTGGAACGAGATCCGCCCCGCGGTCCGATCGAACCTGAGCATTCTCGCGGGGCCTGCGCCGCAGTGGTCGGGGTTCACGCTCGAGGAACTGCAACGTCGGGTGCTCGCCAAACACCGACACGGCAGGCCGATCCGTTTCCGCTGGCTGGATCCGTACTCGCGTTCCTGGTGGAGAAACTTGGAGGCAGCGATCCTCGCACTCCGCAACCCAACTTCCGCGGGAGCGAGCGCAGCCAGGCCGGACGCGTGAGCGCAGCAGCGCTCAGTCCAACTCCATCGTCACCTGCGCGCGTTCCGTGCGACCCTCGCGCACCAGGTCGAAGTACATCTCCCATCGGCCGGGCATGTGCAGGCGCGTGCCTTCGACGCGGAAGTGGCCGGCTTCGAGCGGCGTGGTCTGCGGCACGACGTTGATGCCGTGGGCGTGCTCGGGCATGCCGGCGTCGAGCACGAGCGTGAGACCTTCGGCGAGCGTGTTCGGTGACGACAACGGCGTGACCCAGACTTCGAGCGCGAAGGTCTTGCGCTCCTCGATCGGATCGGGCGTCGGTTTCCAGAAGACCGCGTAGCTGCCGCCGTTCGAGGCCAGTGCCTTGGCGCCGTGCCAGGGCTGCGATCCGTCGAGCTTGGGCACGCTTGGACTTGCAGCGGCGGGCGCGACCGCAAGCTTCGGCTCAGGCGACTTCGGCGCGGTGTCGGCGAAGGTCGGACGGATGAACAACTGCGAGCCGAAGGCGCGCACGAACTTGCCCGCGCGATCGAAGATCATCCCGCGGTGGTTGGCCCAGTCGATCAGCAGCACGCGACCACCGCCGAGTTCGGTCAGGCCGCGCGGCCGCCACACGTTTGTCGATCCCAGGCCCGGCCCGCGCGCGATCGACTTGCGCTGCTTGCCTAGCAGCAGCAATTCGTTCGCGCCTTCGTCGCTGACGTGAAGCTCGCCGCCCTGGCCGAAGAGCACCGCCGAGGGACGCGAGAGGCCGGTTGCGATCGGCGTGCCGCTGCCCAGCGCGAGGATGCTGCCGCCGAGGCGATCGACGACGTATTGCTCGCGCTGCGACGAGGGATTCGCGGCCTCGATGCGCGGTCCGGCGCAACCGTCGATCGGCTCGATGCAGGCCGGCGGGAGCGCGACGCGCACTCCGAGCTTCAATTCGGAATCCAGGCGCCAGACCGCGCGGTTGCGCGGGTCGGCGAGGCACAGGCCGCCTTCGCCGTCGCGCCACAATCCTTGTGGCTCGATCGCAAGCTGCGTTTCGCCCTCGCGCGCCCAGGGCACGCGCGCCAGGTCCAGCTGCTCGACGAAGCACGCACGCTCGGGATCGAAACCGTGCGGCTCGTCAGGATCGAAACGGAAGCCAAAGACCGAGAGGCGCGCGTTGCCGGTGTCGGCGACGAAGATGCGCCGGCGCGCGAGGTCGATGGCCACGTCGTTGGGCCAGTTGATCTGTCCCGGCCCGCTGCCGAAGGTGCCGAAGCGCGTGATCTCGATCGCCTCGCCGTCGACCATCTGGAACAGCAGGATGCGCGGGATCGAGGGTTCGGCGAGCACGAACAGCGGGCCGTCGGCGTCGACGGCGCCGCCGAAGTGCGAGGGCGGAAGCGCTGGCAGCGGCGGCAGCTCGGGAACTTCCAGGTCGAGCTCGCCGAGGATCTGCACGCGGTTCTCGACCGGCTCGACGACCGCGGCGCGCAGGCCCTTGGCATCGAGCGCGACGCGCAGCGGGTAGTGCAATTTGCCCTGGCCCTCGCGCGGTCGCAGCGCATGGATCCCGTACCAGTCGGCGAGCGTGCCATCGGCGTGGAAGATCTGCACGCGGCTGTTGTCGCGATCGACGACGTGCAGGAACGTCCCCGACACCGCAAGCCCGGTCGGCGCGGCGAACTGACCGGGGTTGGGGCCGGGAGTTCCGAACGTGAGCTGGGTCTCGCCGGCAACCGAGAAGCGCTCGACGACCTGTTGGAAGACGTCGGCGACGAAGATCGAGCCGTCCGCGGCGAAGGCGACGTCGCTGGGGCGATGGAAGTGCGGCTCGCTCGTGGCGAAGGGGCCGATCGCGCGCGTGAACTCGCCGCTGTGCTTGAAGAGTTGCACGCGAGCGTTGAGCGCGTCGGCGACGGCGAGCAGCTCGCCATGGACGGCGATGCCTTCGGGGCCGTTGAGCTCGCCCGGCTTGGAGCCGCGCTTGCCGATCGTGCGCAGCAATTTGCCCTGCGCGGAAAACACGAGCACGGCGTCGAGGCCGGCGTCGCTGACGAACACCGCGCCGTCGGCGCCGAGCGCGACGTCGCGCGGATCGAGCAGCACTTCCTCGCCGATCGTGCGCGTGGTCTTGCCCTCGCCGTCGATCACGCTGACGCGCCGGCCGAGCGACTCGCTCACGTACAAGGTCCCGTCGGCCGCGAAGGCCGCGCCGCTGGGTTCGAGCAGCCCGTCGATCTGCAGCACGCAGGTGCCCAGACGCGTTGGCGCGGCTTGTTGCCGCGCGTCTTGGCCGGCGGCGATCGGGGCGAGCGAGGCGAGACACACGGCGAACAGGGTCTTCATGGGCGGCACAGCAGCACGTTGCAGTTCCAGTGTTTGACTTCGCGCGGGCGGCGGTCGCACATCGCCAGCAGCTCTTCGAGCGAGGGCGAGCTGACGACGCCCGCGGCTTCGTCGATCACGATGCGCGGCACGAAACCCAGCTCGCGCCAGTGCTCGAGGTACGACTTGGGGTCCGAACCGTTGGCGGCCAGCGCGGTCGGGTTGACTTCGCTGAGCACTTGCATCCGCGGCGAACGGCCCAGCAGCCCGCGCATGCCCGCCAGCGCGCGCTCCTCCGCGCCCTCGATGTCGATCTTGAGGAAGTCGAAACCCGCGCTGTCCTGCGCGAAGTGCTCGTCGAGCACGATCGTGTCGATCTCCAGCCGCCCCCAGTCGGCGCCGGCCGCGCCGATCGTGTGCAAACCCTTGCCGCGCGGATTCAGGCGCAGCGTGACGCGCTCCGCCTTGTCGGAGCAGGCCTTGTCGACCACCTGCAGCTGCGCGAAGCCGTTGAGTTCCGCGTTGCGGCGCAGGATCGCGAGGTTCTCCGGCGCGGGCTCGAAGGCGATCACGCGACCTGTCGGGCCTACGCGCGCGGCGGCGAGCACCGAGTAGAAGCCGATGTTGGCGCCAAGGTCGAGCACGCGCATGCCGGGTTTCAGGCAGCTCTCGAACAGGTCGGCGGTCAAGTCCTCGTAGCCGCGGCCGATGAACAATTGATAGCCGACGCCGCCGTCATGCGGGTCGACGAGGAAGCGCGAGCCGCGCAGGCCGACCTCGACGTACTCACCCTGCCTGACCGCGCGGCGGTAGACCGCAGCGTAGACGCGGCGCACCCAGGGGAAGCGCGCGAGCTGCAGCGGTCGCAGCCATTGCGCCGCCGTCTGGACCGTGGCCCGGCCGAGCGAGCGCGGCTTCGGAGATCCCTGCGTCATCCCGCGCATCGTAGCAACACGGCGCTGCAGTCCGCGGCCGGCGCGGAAGCTTCGGCGTTGCCCCCGCACGAGCGCGGTTGCACAATCGTGGCAGCACGAGCCCGGATGTCCTTCAACTCGACCACGTTCATCTTCTTCCTGGTCGGCGTGGTCTTCGCCTACTGGGCGCTGGCCCGCCGCGACGCGGCCCGGATCTGGTTCCTGCTGCTGGCCAGCTGCGCGTTCTACATGAGCTGGAACGCGCTGTTCATCCTGCTGGTGCTGTTCTCGGCGGTGATCGACTACTACGTCGCGCTGGCGCTTGGCAGGACCACGAAACGAGGGGCCAGGCGCGCGCTGTTGCTGGTCACCCTGGCCTCGAACCTGGGGCTCTTGGGCTTCTTCAAGTACGCGAACTTCTTCGCGGAGAATCTGCACGCGATCAGCCGCCTTGGCGGCGGGGACTCGGCGCCATTCGCGCGCTGGGACATCATCCTGCCGGTCGGGATCTCGTTCTACACGTTCCAGACCTTGTCCTACACGATCGACGTGTACCGCGGCCAGCTCGCGCCCTGCCGCTCGTTCTCGAAGTTCCTGCTGTTCATCATGTTCTTCCCGCAGCTGGTCGCGGGCCCGATCGTGCGCGCGGTCGACTTCCTGCCGCAGCTGGAGCTGCCGGCGGTCCACGACGACGGCCGTTGCGCGAAAGGACTGTTCCTGATCCTCGTCGGCCTGTTCAAAAAGGTCGTGTTGGCCGACATGATCGGTCAGTTGATCGTCGATCCCGTGTACGCCGACCCGGCAGGGCACGGCGCGGCCGGCGTGGTGATCGGCGTGTGGGGCGCGCTGTTCCAGTTCTACCTGGATTTCTCGGCCTATTCCGACATCGCGATCGGCAGCGCGGCGCTTTTGGGCTTCCGCCTGCCGCTCAACTTCGACCGGCCCTTCATGGCCCAGTCGATCAGCGAGTTCTGGCGCCGCTGGCACATCTCGCTCTCGACCTGGTTCCGCGACTACGTGTTCCTGCCGCTGGGCGGCCGCGGCGCGAACTCGGCGCAGTTCTTCGGCCACTTGATGTTCACGATGCTGCTGACCGGCCTGTGGCACGGCGCGGGCTGGAACTACGTGCTCTGGGGCGGCATGCACGGCGTGTTCACCTTCTGCGGCAGCGTCTTCCGCCGCCAGCGCACGCGCGAGGAACTCGAGGCGCGGCCGCTGCTCGAGCGAATGCTGCGACGCACGCTGACCTTCAACCTGGTCGCGCTGAGCATGCTGTTCTTCCGCAACGGCACCGTCGCCGAGGGCAACAACGGGATCGCGGGCTCGATCGAGATGCTGCGCGTGCTGGGCTCGTTCACGCCCGCGCAGGCGTCGCTCTCGGGGCTGGGCGTGGCCACGCTGGCGATCGCGGCGGGCCTGCACTTCGCGCCGCGTGCGTGGCTCGACGGGCTCGAGCGCCGCTGGACCGGCTTGCCCTCCTTCGGACAGGCGCTGGTGCTGGTCGCCTGCACCGGGATCCTCAGCGCCGTCTCCTACCAGCAGAAGCCCTTCATCTACTTCCAGTTCTGACGTGCCCTTCTATTCCAGCAAGACCGCCCGCGTGGGCCTGTTCTACGTGCTGCTGTGCGCGCTGGCGCTCGCTTTCGCGCAGCAGCAGCGCCTTGGATGGTGCGTCGAGTTCCGTCTCGCGCTGTTGCGCGAGCTGCTGCAGGACGAGCAGCGCGCGCCCGACGTGCTCTACCTGGGAAGCTCGCGCACCCTGCGCGGCATCCGGCCGCTGGTCGCGCAGCAGGAGTTCGAGCAGCAGGGCAGCGCGCTGCGCAGCGGCGTCAATCTCGGCAACAATGGCACGCCGCGGCAATTGAACGCGCTGGTGCTCGAGGACTGGCTCGAGCACCATCCCGCGCCCAAGGTCGTGTGCGTCGAGTTCGGCGACGCCGACCTGGTCAACTGGCCGCACGAGTTGCTGAGCAACGTCTCGACGCCCGCTGACGCGCTGCGCCTGGCCTGGCACGCGCCATATCTGATCCGTTCGGCCAAGGAGTACCGGCGCATCCTGCCCGTGATCGAGGCCGGCAGGGTCGATTCCCTGCGTGAAGCCATGTCGCGCCGTCACTGGCACGCGGAGTTGGCGCTGAGCGTGCTCGGCCGCGGGCCCGAGGACATCGTGCGCACCGCGTTCAACGCCGCGGCGAACGCCTGGGAGGCGCGAGCGGACGGCGACCCGTGGGTCGAGCTGCGCAATCCCTACTGGGCTTCGTCTCCGCCGATCGACCGGGAGACCATCGAGCATCAGCTGGCCGAGGCCGGCTGGTATCGCATGGACCCCGAGAGCGAGCTGATGCAAAACGGCCGCAAGCTGGTCGACAAGCGCGCGACGGAGATCTCGGCCGAGGACGCGAACGCGATGCGGCGCAAGGACGTGCTCGCGGGCAATCCCCTGCATCGCGCCACGCTGCTCTACACGCGGCGCATCATCGAGCTGTGCCGCGAACGCGACATCCGGCTCGTGTTCCACTACATGCCGGGCTTCCGCGACGGCAACGGCATCCTGTCCCAGGAGCACGAGCAGTTCATCAAGGGCCTGGGCGAGGTCTTCATGCCCGAGCTGCAAAGCCTGCAGGCCGCGGAGTACTACGCCGACCCGGGGCACTTCACCGAGCTGGGCGCGGAACGCTACACGCGCGAGCTGGCGCGATTCCTGGCGCGCTGATGGCCTGCACCGGCGCGAGCGGCATACTGGTGGCGATGCTGCCCACGGCGACGACGACGGATTGGCTGCGCGTCGCCCCGCTCGTGATCACCACGGCGGCGGCGCTTGCCGTCGCCTGGGCCATCGTGCGTTGGAAGGCGCGTGATCACGAGCGGCGCGTCGAGCTCTGGCGCAAGTTCGCGCTGGACAATCGACTGCAACTGACCGTGCAGCCGGACTCGTTCCTGCGACTCGGCGGGCTCACGATCCGCGGGCGCATCGGCGAGATCGAGCTGCTGCTGGAGACCTATCGCGTGCGCGTGGGCAAGAGCACGCAGGTCTGGATCCGGGCACAGTCCAAGGCGGAGGGGCAGGCCGGCCGTTTCAGCATCCAGCGCCGCAGCCTGTTGACCCGCTTCGGCGGCCTTTTCGGGGTGCGCGGGGTGAGCATCGACGGAGCGGACTTCGACCAGCAGTTCCTGGTGCGCTCCGAGCCGATCGGATTGGCGGCGGCGGCGCTGGACGAGCCGACGCGCAAGCACTTTGCCCGCCTGACCCAGAGCCCGCGCCTGGAGTACGCCGACGGGAACATCGAGTTGAACTGGCGTTGCGGCGCGGAGTCGAGCGAGCAGCTCGACGACGCCGTCGAGATGCACGCGCGCCTGCGCGGGGCCCTCCAGCGCGCAGGACAGCGCGGCGCGAGCTGAAGCGAGCCACGTCGTGCCCGAACTCGCAACGATCCTCGCGGGCTTGAACCCCGAGCAGCGCCACGCCGTCGTGACGACCGAGGGGCCGCTGTTGGTGCTCGCCGGCGCGGGCAGCGGCAAGACGCGCGTGATCACGGTGCGCATCGCGCACCTGCTGGCCCAGGGCGTGGATCCGCACGCGATCCTGGCGATGACCTTCACCAACAAGGCCGCCGCGGAGATGCGCGAGCGCGTCGGCGCGCTGGTCGGCAAGAGCGCGGCGAAGCTCTTGACCATCGGCACCTTCCACGCCTTCGCGCTCAAGCTGCTCAAGCTGCACGCGCCGCTCCTGGGCTACCCGCGCGACTTCGCGATCTGCGACGCTTCCGACCAGTTGAGCGCGCTCAAGGGCGCGCTGCGCGAGCTGCGCATCGCCGAGGCGCAGGTCAAGCCGGGCGCCGTGCATGCGCGCATTTCGCTGGAGAAGAACCGGCTGGGCACGCCGGCCGCCTACCTGGACAAGGCCGCGGACGATCGCGAAGAACTGATCGGCAAGGCCTGGATGCGCTACGAGGAGCACCTGCGGCGCGCGAAGAGCATGGACTTCGACGACCTGCTGCTCAACGCCGTGCGCCTGTTGCGCGAGCACGCCGCGGTGCAGCGCGAGCTGAGCACGCGCTACCGCTACGTGATGGTCGACGAGTACCAGGACACCAACGGTCCGCAGTACGAGATCGTCAAGCGCATCGCCGGCGCGCACCGCAACCTGTGCGTGGTCGGCGACGACGACCAGTCGATCTACGGCTGGCGCGGCGCGGACATCACGAAGATCCTGTCCTTCGAAAAGGACTTCAAGGGCGCCGCGGTCGTGCGCCTGGAGACCAATTACCGCTCGACATCGCAGATCCTCGGCGCGGCCAACCGCGTGATCGAGAACAACCCCAAGCGCCACGGGAAACTGCTGCGCTCGGCGCTGGGCAGCGGCGACCCGGTGATGGCCGTCGCCATGGCCGACGACAACGTCGAAGCCGAGCGCATCGTGCTGGAGATCCACGACCTGGTGCGCAGGAACCGCGCGCAGCTCTCGGACTTCGCGATCTTGTTCCGCACCGGCACGCAGCCGCGGCCCTTCGAGCAGCAGCTGCGCGCGCGTTCGATGCGCTACGTGCTGGTCGGCGGCATGTCCTTCTTCGATCGCAAGGAGGTGCGCGACGTGCTGGCCTTCCTGCGCCTGTGCCGCCAGCCCGACGACGAGGTTTCCCTGCTGCGCGTGATCAACACGCCTCCGCGCGGCGTGGGCAAGGCCTCGATCGACCGCATGCTGGCCTTCGCTACCGAGCAGGGCATTTCCGTGCCCGAGGCGCTGCGGCGCTCCGGCGAGATCGAAGGCCTCGATCCGCGCGCGGCCCAAGCCGTGGCGGATTTCCAGAAGCTGCTCGCCAGCGCGCGCGCACGTGCCGCGAGCATGTCGCTGCAGGCGCTGGTGATCTCGATCGTCGATGCCGTCGGCTACCGCGGCGAGGTCGAGCGCCTCTATCCCGACAGCAAGTCCCAGACCGAGCGTTGGAACTCGGTGCTCGCCGTAGGCGAGTTCGCGCGCAACCACGAGGCGCGCACGAAGAACGCGGACCTGGAGAGTTTCCTCGACGAACTCACGCTCGACGCCGACGACCGCCAGGACGAGAGCAAGGACGGCAAGCAGCGCGACGCCTTGATGTTGATGACCCTGCACGCCGCCAAGGGCCTGGAGTTCCCGCGCGTCTACCTGGTCGGGGTCGAAGAGGGCATCCTGCCGCACCAGCGCGCGGTCGAGGAGGACACGGTCGAGGAAGAACGTCGCCTGATGTACGTCGGCATCACGCGCGCGATGCGCAACCTGACGATCTCGCACTGCCTGGAGCGCTCGAAGTACGGCACGCGAATCAGCTGCAGCCCCTCGCGCTTCCTGTTCGAGATCAAGGGCGAGCCGCCGCCCAAGGAGTGGCGCGCCGCGCGCCCGGCGAACGAGCCGACGCCGGCGCAAAAACGCGGCGAGCGCGCGAAGCCGACAGGCGACAAAGCCAACCGCTCGAGCAAGAAGCGCGCCCGCAAGTGAAAACGGTGCCAGGCATTGTTGACACCGCCA
>Ga0315910_10003680_pt1 | contig 12974 bp, 12 predicted proteins | sample EdamamesoilMG_FD_204470 | JGI IMG/M metagenome (GOLD analysis project Ga0315910, IMG submission 204470) | Garden soil microbial communities collected in Santa Monica, California, United States - Edamame soil | ecosystem: Environmental > Terrestrial > Soil > Garden | place: USA: California... | reverse complement strand
ACCGTCATCATGGGTCGCTTCCCAACATGGCAAGAAGTCTTGGAGCACGGTTCTTTCGAGAAGGCCATAGAGGCCCAGAAGCGCGAATGGGCAATGATCAAAGGTATCGACGTTAAGGAATGAGTGCTCAGGATCAAAAAACTCCGTCACAACCTAAAGCGCCAGAGCGTGATAGTATGCGTCGCGAACTGGACCGATTACAGCGCCAGCTTGAAGGAATGAGCAAGGTAGTAAAGAGACTGAAGGAAGCCACCTAGTTATTTTCTAACACGAACGCGAGTCAAGTCCGGCGAAATTTGACCGGAACCGCCCGCACTGATTCTCAACTGAGGATCGGCGCGGGCTTTTTGTTTGTCTGGAGACCCCCAAAGTGGAGCGCAAATACACTGCCTTAAAAGATCTCAAGGTCACAGACGAAGGACCGGGAACCATCGAAGGCTATCGATCTGTCTTCGGGATCATTGACGAGGGGGGCGACATCGTTGTTAAAGGTGCTTTCAGGAATACCCTCTCAGAGTACCTTCACGCCGGTTTCACCGCACAGGCGCACGATTGGGACTTTAAGGAAGCAGTTGGTTTTCCCGTCGACGCTTACGAAGACGATCACGGCTGGTATGTAAAGTCTCAATTCCACTCCACGCCTGACGCTCAAGCAATCCGCACAAAGGCGAAAGAACGGATGGAAGCTGGCAAGCAAGTCAGTTTCTCATTCGGCTATGCGCCGAAGAAGTACACCCATATCGAGGCGAAAGACTACGAAGCCGAACTCCCGAAGTACATCAAGCCCGATCAACTCCCGGCAATGCTCCAGAAGGCGCAGAACTTCAACCGTATACGTGTGCTGAAAGAAGTGGAAGCGATCGAGGATTCGATCGTCACAGCGCCGATGAATAAGCGAGCAGCGGCGACGGGTGTGAAGTCCGAGAGTAAGGGAATGCTCGCGGACGAGATGGCCCAAACAACGCCCTCGTTTTGGGAGGTTGAATCGGCCTTTTGTCGCGTGGTCCGAAAGATCGCGACAGCCGCAAAGAGCGGTGTTACGGAGTTTGACTGGCGAGCGAAAGTAACGCTTGCCGCCTCCGAATTAGGATCGGAACTTGGTCCATTAGCGATCGCTCAGATCGAATCCTTTTTAGATAGTTCAGATGACGAGTTTTACCTCAAGGGCAGAACGGTATCCGGCTCCTTTGAGTCCTTCGATGATGTGGTAGCCGCATTAGAGAAGCAAACCCACAACATGCAGCGCAATCACGCGAACCGGGTCAAAGAAGGCCGGATTCTCTCTGCTGACAACCGTGCAAAAGTTCAAGCCGCATACGACGCACTAGGCGAACTACTGACGGCTTCAGAGCCTAAGCCAAAAGAGCCGGCAGAGAAAGAGATCAACGTGGATGCGCTCAGGACTCAATCGCTACGAATGCAGAGCTTGGCACTCCGAGCGCTCGCGTAGCCCTTTGACTCAAGGAGCCAATCGAATGCCGGAAGAGAAAAAGACCGCCGCTGAGCAACTTAAAACGCTCGTGCAGGCAGAGAAAGAGTTTTGGGAAAAACAAGGCGACGAAAAGCCGACCGCAGACCAACAGAAAGAACTCGACACACGCTGGAAATCTATTGAAGACCTCAGCGCGCAGGTTGATGAGGAAAACACATTCTCCGATCGTCAAAAGCGTCTGAAAGCGATCGATACATTCCTTTCGCAGCCCGTTCATCGCCCTGAGTTCGGCAATGGAAACGGCAGTGGAGAACCCGAATTGAAGACAATGGGCGAACTGCTGATTAACACGCCCGACTTCAAGGCGTGGCGAAATCAGATCGCGCCCGAAGGCAAGGAAATGCGGGCGTACAAGTTTGGACGTTCACCCGACATTAAACCGGCAGACGTTGGTCTTGGGGATCTTTCATTCAAGGACTTGGTGATGAGCGTGCCCGTGACAGCCGGCGGCGCGCTTGTACGTCGCGACTACGGCCCGTGGCCCGTTGATCTGCCTCTTCGTCAGCCGAGCATTCGAGACGTGATCACTATCCTGCAAACCGGCTCGAATCAGGTCGAGTTTGTGCGAGTTAATTCGCTAACTCGCGCAGCGAAGATCGTTCCTGAAGCGACTTCAGCAACGGACGATCTTGCACTGAAACCTAAGGCGAGCGCGTCTCTTGAGGTCATACAGACCGGCGTGAAGACGATCGCTGTTATCATGCAGGCCACACGCACAATTCTCGCCGATGCTCCACAACTCCAATCGCTAATGACTAATTTCATGCGAACGGACATTGATCTGGAGTTGGAAGAAGAAATTATTGCGGGACCGGGCGGGGCAAACCATTTCGATGGCTTGGAGAATACGCCCAATCTGACGCCGCAACCTTTCGTGGCCGACGCAGAAGACACCACGGGTGGATTGCTGACCACAACTCGCAAGGCGCGCACGGCAGCGCTGATTACTGGCCGCGCTCGCTCGACGGCATTTCTATTGAACCCCTTCGACTGGGAAACCATTGACCTCGCGCGCGGGGCGCAAGGCCAGTTCTATTTCGGTGGTCCCATGCAGATGGGCCAGAAGATGCTTTGGGGCTTGCCGGTGATCGAGTCTGAAGTGATCCCGCAAGGCACTGGCTACACGGGCGACTTGAAACAGTTGGTAGTGTGGGACCGTCAAGATCCGACTGTCTACATGACTGACTCAAACCGCGATCACTTCGAACGAAACATCATCGACATCCTTTACGAGGGTCGATGGGCGTTCGGCGTGCTCAGACCGCCGGCAGTCGTGAAGATCGACTTGCACGCCGGAGCAAACTCGTAACGACGCCATAGCCGTTACGCCAGCAGGCGGCTTCTCTTTTATCCCCTTTTAGGGAAGCCGCCACTAACTTATGAAATCACTTCGCATCATTGGCTACTTTCACCTCGCAGTGCCTGAGCATAACGCGGGTAGTGAGACAACCGTGTGGGCTGCGTTGCGTGCCTTAGTCAATCGTGGGCACAGAGTCTCAATCATCTGCGATCGCTCAACCAAAGCCCCGTACACGCATGAAGGTATCGAGGTCATCAGACCGCCGCGCCGCGGGCAGCAAGCATGGTTAGAGAACTATGTAAGGGAAGCCGATCTACTCGTTACGCATCTCGACCTCACCAGTCAGGCAATGACGTTAGCGATCGCTGTCAAGATCCCCTTAGTTCACTTCGTTCATAACGATGCGCAGCTCATGTATTGGCGAGTGGATGCGCGCGTGCCTTACAAAAATGCACTCACGGTTTACAACTCGGACTGGTTAGCGAGAAAGCCGAGCGAATGGGCCGGGCAGAAGATGCCAGAAGACTGGATGCCGGCTAATTCAATCGTGGTCCATCCCGTAGTCGAACCCGAAAAGTATCGGTGCGAGCGTGGTAACAAGATCACCCTCGTCAACCCAACGCCAGGTAAAGGTGTGGAGACGTTCAAGGCGCTCGCCTCGTTACTGCCTGAGCAGGAGTTCCTTGCGGTTGAAGGCGGCTACGGCGATCAGATGATTGTTAGGCCCGGCTCAAGCCCGCGCCACCCTGTAATAGAAGGACGCGGAAATATCGAATGGATGGCTCACACCCCTGACATTAGAGAGGTGTTCAGGAAGACGAAGATCCTCCTGATGCCCTCTGACTACGAGTCCTATGGACGTGTCGGTATCGAGGCAGCGTGTGCGGGCATACCAACGATCGCCCATCCCACGACAGGGCTGAAAGAAGCATTCGGTGATGCAGGGATATTCATAGATCGCAACGACATCGCGGCATGGTTCAACGAAATCAACACGCTCTTATCTGATGAAGTTTACTACCGCAGACGTTCGGATGCCGTACTCGCCTTAGTCGAGACATTCAATCCCGAAGCGGAATTTGATCGACTTGAACAAGCGTTTCTCGAGACAGCCGAACGGTGGAAAGGACAAGGTAACGAAACGGTGGCACTGTGGAAATGTGATCGATGGATCTGGAAGCTCGCAGATGGCAATTACAAGGCAAGTACAGATCGCCGGATTCCGACTGATGCGGTAACACTCTTCGCGGGCATTGGGACGATGATTCCAGAAGACCTCGCAAAGAAAAATGGATGGATTGGACCCGACGCAAAAGCTGTTGAAGCGCCGGAAGAAAACAAGGCCATCGCAGAGCCGGAAGAAACCAAAGCAAGAGGTCGTAAACCAAAGGAGCCTAAAGCGGCTTAATGTACGTCACGCTAGAAGAGTATCGAGGCGATCAGTCCACGAGTCAGCAGATGATCGTGACGGCGCACGCGGAGGCGATCTCTGACGGCGAGTTAACATCACTCATTGATCGTGCGAGCCGCTATTTCGATCTTCTCTGCGGGGTTGAGCCGGGATACTTCGAAGCCGCAGGCTCGAGCGCAGCTGCGCGAACCTTTTACGGTGATGGTACGCACTTCCTGAAACTGGATCGATACGTCGCGGGTTCATTAAACGCAACGATCACGGTGCCGAATGGCTACACAGCCCCGACCTTCGTTGAGCGTCAAGGTTATTTGCAACTAACGAGTGAGGATGGAATACCACTAACACGATCCCGATACTTTTGTGCCGAGGGATGGTGGTCCAACGTGCCAATCACCGTGACTGCTAAATGGGGATTTGAGACTACGCCTGAAGACGTCAAGCACGCAGTAATCGAACTTGCGGTAAATCTTTGGCGGGAGACTGATCCGGCAAATGTAAAACTGGTGAATCTCGAAGGCCAACCGTTGAGGGAAAAGTATCCGCCCCGAGTGAAAGAAATCGCTAATCGTTATCGCGTAAACATGGGAGTCTTAGTTTGATCCAATTCGTCGGAAATGTGCAGGGCGTAGAGGTGCTGAACCGAGCGTTCAACCGTGTCGAGGAACACATTTCTGACTTCCGCTCAATATGGCCCGATGTGGCGACAGAGATTTACGCGATCAATGCAGAACAGTTTGAGAGTGAGGGAGCAGCAGGCGCATCAGGGAAGTGGGCGGCTTTAAGTCCTGCTTACGCACGCTTCAAAGCCATAGCCTTTCCCGGTCAACCGATACTCCAAGCCGAAGGTCACATGATGGAGTCTTTGACCGATCCAGAAGCGTTAGACGCCATCTATCGCCCGGAACAAACGGTGCTAACGATTGGAAGTCGAGACCCGAAGGCGCGAAAACATCATTTAGGCTTGGACGGTTTACCGGCACGCCCAATCTTCTCTTTTACTGAGCGCCAGAAGCGAAGGATTCAGAAGGCTATACAAAGGAATTTGGTTGAGTTCACGAGGCGTGCGGGATTCCAGGTTGAAGAGAAAGAGGCCGCGTAGTGGTGTGGACTCCGGCCTTTGAGGCGTCACAGGAGGAGGCGTTAGTAGACAACGTGCTCACGATCATCGAGCGGGACTTTAAGGAAGCACTCGATTACTACAATCCGATCGAGGCCGCGCTTGAAACGAGCGACGCGCGTTATTTGCATGACTTTCGAGAACGGACACTAGGGCAGATCGTCAAGAATGAGTTTCCCTGTTTAGCGATTGGCCCGAACAGGGGAACATCGGGCGATGGGCCAAACGGTGAATGTCTCAGAGAAGATGTTTTGATCGATCTTTACATTGGCGTGGTTGATGATTCGCCCGCGAATGTTACGAGACGGGTTATGAAGTACCGAGTAGCGTTAGACGCAGTTCTACGGGCCGCACCTATATCTGATTATTTTCGTAATATGAGCATTGACGCTTTCGCCTTCGTGCTGGATGAAATCAATTACACATATGGGCCAATAGGCTCAGAAAAAGTAGCGCTGTTTCGCGGAGCGGTAATGCAAGTACCAATCAAGATCAACGAACGGTAAGGAGAAGAAATGGCTGGAACAAATGACAACTTTGTCGCAGCGGCGGTCATGCTTGGACGCTCCAAGCTCTACGTCGATCTTGGTACAGGATCGGGTGAATGGGACGGACTCGCAGGCGTCCGGTTAATCCTTGATGATGACGGCTCGCCCGATAGTGGACAGAATCCTAATGCCAAGCACCTCGGCTACACGGAGACAGGTCTTGAGTGGTTGATGCGTCCCACCTTTCAGAGCTTCACGCCTGATGAGGAATTAGACCCGATCATCACCCTGCCGCAGACCGAAGAAAAAGTAATCTCCGGCAGCATGTGGCAAATCCTTGACATCGATCTAGCGGAAGCGCTTATGCCGACCGCGACCCGCAGCGATGTGATGGGATCGAAGGGCTTGACGTTCGGCGGCAACCAAACGATCACGTACACGTCGGTCGCCGCAATCGCGCCGCTGCAATCCGATCCCACACGCTTTGCGGTCTTCCATCTCTACAAGGCGTTCAATGATCAAGGTCTCGCCGCGCAACTCACCAAGACCAAGGTCTCCAGTTCGCCGTTCGCCTTCCGCGGGCTTGGAATCAGCACGCGCGCGAATGGCGACAAGGCTGGTCGGTACTTCGTGCAGAATGCAGGAGCACAGTCGTAATGGCAACCAAACCGATGACGGCGGCCGAGTATGCCGCGCACGCCGAGGCGGTGGAGGCTAAACGCCCGACAGTCGTTAAAACTCTAAAGAGTGGATCGGTTTTCGAGTTGCGCAAGCCAGACCTTCAACGCATGACGGTGCTCGGATTGATCCCGCAGTCATTGATCGACGAGGGTCTAAGCGCTTGGGAGGAATCAGGTGTTCGGCCGCGGGTTGATAAGAGCAATCTCCGTATTACTGCGGATGCCGCTAAGAACGGCTTGATCACCATGCGCGAGGTAGTCAGGGCCGCGTGTGTGATGCCTCCCTTTAACGAGATCACCGCCAAGTCGTTTCTCAAAGAGGACTTTGACGAAATTTACTATTGGGCAATGGGCCACGAGGAGGGGCCGGCCGTCGATGGCCTCCGTACCTTTCGTAAAGGACGAAAGAGGAGAATTACTAATCGTCGCGTTGACGGCGAGAAACTTCAGCCAGAGACCATCTCAACTGCTGCAAATTGAAGATGAGTGGTTAGCGTTGGACTTTGATCTGGCCTGCACATCACGGCTGAAGCTTTACGACGACGAGCGCGAGGCAAGACAGACGGAAGCAATGGGCATTGGCGCAATAACAAGTACGTTTGGCGGTGTATCCACCGGAGGCTCGGTTGACAGAGGCAGCGCAGTCGCACTCGACGCATAAGTTTGTACTTGAAACACGAGGCGATGTTTCAGTCCTAATCTGCAACCACTGTCAACTCCCGATACTAGAAGTCGCGAACGGGTTAGTTAGCATTCAATCGAAGCACGGATCGAGTAAGCATGAAAACGTCCTGACTGTTGATCACTTGCGGATGCTGGCTGTAGAGATGTACAGACAAACGCATCCGCCGGAACGCTGGTAAGAAAACTTAATAACGAGTGATGCCCAGTGCGTCCTTCAGTCATTGAAGGGCGCATTTCTAGTTTATGGCTTCAGACCTTTCATTACTGTTCCAACTCCGAGCCGACAACGCGCAAGCGAAAGCGGTGATGGCCGATACCCGCGCGGCTGTTACTCAACTCCGCTCTCAGTTCGGTAAAGAGATCACCAGTATGCAGAGCGTTGCGAAAACAGCGCTCGCTGACATTGGCGAAAATGTTAATGCGTTTGTGGGCCAGCGTATCCCTCTTATAGGTGGAGCGTTTCTCCGGGTCACATCTAACCTCAAGGGCTTCAATGACGAACTTAAAAAGGGCGGACCACAGACTAAGGCGTTAGCAGAACAGATCGATGGCATCGCCAAGTCCAGTGGAAAGAGTTCGGCTGAAGTATCCAAGTTCCTTACGACGTTTGTGCGCCTCGAAGGACAAACCGCACGCAACAACGCGGCATTTAAGTTCTTTGGCGGCTCCGTCGATCTGATTGGAAATAAGACCGCGAAGTTTCTGCCTCAACTCGAAGAGGCCGGAAGTTCGCTTGCCGCGGTATCAACAGAGGCGGCAGGCGCAGGCGCATCCCTCGCTGCGGCGGCTGGGCCGATCGGTATCGCGGTTATAGTGATCGGCGCACTGGCAATTGGCGCGGCGTCGGCAGCTAAAGAGTTATTTCAACTCACCAAGCAGGCCGCAGAGTTTCAGGGTCGGATGTTTGACCTTGCACAGCAGACGGGCCTACAGGTTGAGACCCTTTCCGCGCTGGAAGTTGTGGCTAAGACCACCGGCGGCGAGCTAGGTAGCATTACTCAGGCGATAGTCAACTTTCAAAGAAAGCTTGATGATGCCCAGGACCCTCTCAGCAAGACCGCCGAGCAGTTTCGCAAGTTCCAAATATCAACCACCGACACCGAGACGGCGTTGCGCCAAACCTTTGCGGCCTTAGCCGCGATGCCGCCAGGGTTCGCTCAGACTAACGCGGCGGCCGAGTTCTTTGGCGCCCGCGGCGGTAAGCAGGTTCTGGCGATCCTGAAAGAGACTAACGGCGATCTTGACGCGACGATCAAGAAGCTCCGTGAAATGGGCATTCTCATCACGGACGATGCCGCACGAGCCGCCGACAAGTTCAATGACGAATTAGAACTCTTGAATTTTCAAATCCGCGCTCTCGGTGCAGCGGCCGCTCGCGACTTGATCCCGGCAATGACCGAGGTCATCAAGAGCATGGGGGATCTCGTTAGGGCGAGTGGTCCTGTCATCGAAGACCTGAGTGCGATAGGTGGGCCAGTAACCCGCTCGGCCGCTACAGCACTCCGAGGTCTAAGTACGGTGATCCGAGTAGTGACCGGGGATTATAAGGGGTTGGCTGAGGCAATCAGAAAGGCGCGAGAAGAGAAAGAAATAGCACCGCTGGAGGTTCCAGACGTTGAGCCAGTCCCCTTACCCAGTGCTCCGACCCCACAGCAAACAACTAGCGAGGCCGTGAATCAGGCGGAGGCTGTTCTAGCCGAGACTCGCAGGCGGGTAGCCTCACACAATCAGGAACTCAATGTACTGTTTCAGCAAGGCCGACGAAACAGAGAACAGCAAGCCGAAGAAACAATCCAGGACAATAAGAAGGTTTTAAAGGCCGAACAGGATCGTATTGACGCGATCCTCGCGAAGAAAGTTCAAGAACAAAGAGCGCTCGAGCAAGCCCAGCGTGATCGCGGTGAGGTGGTTAATCGGGATACTGAGGCGTTTCGCGCAATTACTGCCGAGATCGTCAAGCTGCAACAGGAGAGGCTGGATAAGGAGAACGAGTTTGAAGTTAGCTCCAAAGCGATTCGCGCGAAGGCGGCGAAGGAGCGTGCGGACTCAACTCGTAACCAAATTCAAAACGATACGGATCTACTCGCCAATGAGTTTGATCGGCAAGTAAAAAACACGGAGGCCGCAATAAAACGCGGCGAAACCGTCGAGAAGACAGGTCTAACGATCATCGAAGCCCTTGAGCGCGCGAAGATTGATGCGCGAATCGAGGGGCTAGAACAGCAGAAGCGGGTTGGATTCCTCACCATCCAAGAACAAATAGACCTTGATAACGAACTAAAGAAATTAGCCCAAGAGCGAGATCGGTTAAGTGACGAGCAGGCGCAACGACGACTCGATCGTGAGCGGGCCACAGGCCAACGCGCAATCGAGATCGCGATTGTTAACATTGACACCCTCTTACGTTTGGAGCAGATCGCGGGCCAGCGCCGGATTGATAGCATCCTCGCACTCGCAAGCCTCCGCGTTATCGCTGAAGAGGCAGCCGCTAAGAAGATTCTTCAGATACGACTCGATCTTATTGATGATGAAATTGAGGCCACACAGGAAAGGCTCAAGGCGAGCAGCGCGATAGCCGACAAAGACGAGCGCATTAGAACGCAGGCAGAACTCAATAATGCGATCAAAGTGCTCACTGAAGAGCGTAAGTCAATCCAAGCCGCCGGCAACCGAGACATAGACGAGGGCCGGAAACGTGATCTGGAAAACGAGCGCCGCTACGCCGACGAACTACGTTCAATCCGCGAACGCATAAACGACATCCAGCGCGAAGCTGGGCGAGCAGTCATTGACCTGATGATCCTTAACCATGCCCGACGTAGGGACATCATCAGAGCGCAAGCCCAACTCGATCTTCAGGAAGAGAACGATCGACATCAACGGGAACTAGACAGCCTTCGCCAGCAGGAGGCAGAGAATGCCGAGTCGAAGAAAACTAAAGAAGAGAAACTTGAAACTGAAAAGGAGCTAAATCTCCAGCGCGAAGCGGAAACCGAACGGCATCAACTCGAGCTGGAAAAGATCGAAAAGCGGCGCAAGGAGGAGGAGAAAGAGTCTACCCCGCTAGGTCGGCTTGGGTTTGAGGTCGAAGGCTTAAAGGACTTGGGCACGCAGTTGCTCGACGCGCTTCTCGCCCCTCTCGAAACACTGAAGGATGCATTTAGAGAACTGCAAGATCAGGCACGGGAGTTCGTCGCAACTATACAAGGCTCCGTTGTTCCTCTCGGGGAAATTCTACGTGGCGCTTTTCTTCAAGTGGCAGACGCCATCGGTCAAACGGTTGCGAACTATGTTCTGTTGGGCGAAACAGGCCCGGCAGTCATGCGCAAGATTCTCGCGCAGGCACTAGCGTCAATCGCGGCGGAAGCGGCGGTGAATGCAATCAAAGAACTGGCGTTAGGGTTCGCCACACTCTTCTTCAATCCCGCTGAATCAGCAGCGCACTTCACCGCCGCGGCAATTTGGGGATCTATTGGAGGCGTTGCCGCGATCGCCGGCAGAGGCGTAGCCGGAGATCTGTTTAAGCAGAAGTCTACAGGGGCCGGCGGCGGAGCGGGAACTGGCTCATCTTCACCCGACGCATTACAGACAATCGTTACGGGCCGCAATCAGCCACAGCCGATCAATGTGATCGTCCAACTACAAGGCGACGATAGCAAGTTAGCGAACTTCATCACCGCCTCAGTTGTTTCAAACATCGGGGAGGGCGGAGAAATAAGAGAAGTGCTTGCAAACGACAGAAGGTAGTTATGCCAGAACAAATCTTTCCCACACCTCTTCATTCACCGACTTACGAAACAGGACCGCTGTATCTCAAGTACCTGAAGCGACCAAAGGCGTGGGATGAAGTAACTGTAACCAGTGAGTTTGAGGATGGTGGTCGCGATTTTCTAGAACGCGCCAGCGATGCTCCACAACGCTGGTTGCTTGAGTATAACGGCCTCTCAGATCAAGACGCGAACATCCTTGATCAGTTCTACGAAGACCACAGGCTTTCAAGGCCGTTCACCTTTATAGAGCCACGGGACCATCCATCTACAGGGTCGGAGGGCGGCACCTTTACCGGATGCTATTTCGAAAAGTACGAGAGAGATCACGAAAAGGTCTGGATTCAGAGTCGGTCCATTGTGATTGTCAAGTATCCGACCTAGTGAGCGCAAACATGTTTCCAAGTCTTCATATAAACAACGGCCTGAAGCGTATTCGGCGAGATCCGTGGATAGCGAGCCGCCAAACGTTTGATAGAACGATCACGTGCATACTCAGCCCGTATCTGCCTAACCATCCATTCGTTCAGAATGGCTCTGCCGCCGCGCTCGCCTCGTGCCGTGCGATTTCTGGAATCGCGATCGCTTACATTGTCTCGTTGTCCGCCAGTCTCAAGGTGATTGGGATTTACGCAGGGCGGATTATCACAGCGATGTCGGATCAGCATCCCTTTAGGAATTGCGCCGAACCGTTGTTCGTAAGCGATTCGATGCGCGTAGGTGTTGCGGTCTCGCCAGCGCATAACACCATACCCTTTGCTGTTGATCGTACCGGTCCATACCCAACATTCGTCTGGTGGCCCAACCCTGAAGCGCTGAAGAAATCGAAAACCAGCGCTGCGCTTCTTTCCGTTATCGGCGCATGTGCGACTGCAATATCGCCCCCGTCCTGTTCTAAGGCGGTTCGGCTGGACGGCTTCTTTAGGCAGTTTCTTTCCGCATTGCAAGCAGGCATGTATGATCATTTCAGTCAAGGCGGGAACCTCCGAAGACAGGTCTCGTTTTGGTCAGGCTCGCTTGAGTGCTCCAACACTCTCGCGGGCCGTTTGTATTTTAACACTATCTAATGAACGTCGCGCCGACAAATCTCCAGACCATGCTCGCGTCGAGTCCGAAAGACCCACTCTGCGCGGTGGAGTTCTATGATCCTTCCTACATTCCACACGCAGTACATGGGTTTGTTCCCTCCAACGCGGTCGCACGATTCGCAACAGAGACTGCAACCTTTGGATACCTCTCCGTAACGTCTGACTACGTTCGCGAACTAATGGAACTGCCATCCCTTTCGCGGAACATGGGCAAGCAGTCGAACACTGTAACGATTCGACTATCCAACGTTCCGAAGGCCGATGCGCCACTAATCAGGCCGCTTGCGCTGTTTGTGTTGAATGAAGAAGTTGAAGGGATGCGAGTTGTTATTCGCATCCTGTCACGCTCGAGCTTGCTCAATGGGCCCACAAGCCCAGCAGCGTGCAGTTTTGTGTGCTTTGTGGGGAGATGCGGGCGCCCTGATGGCTTTGATCGACAACAGGGAACGATTACAGCGCGTCAAGACTTAGGGCAGATTGAAGCGCAGCTTCCCCCGGGGATATTTCAAAAATCGTGTCCATTGGATTTTGGCGGACTGCAATGTCTAGGAACTGAATTACTGACGGACAAAAACGCCGCATATCAGGCGGCATTCGCTGCGCTTGGCCGTAAAGGATGCAATAAGACGTTCGGGCAATGTCTGGAGTTTGAAAATGATGAGTTCTTTCAGGGTCTCCGCGTTGAGCAGATCGAAGGCTCGTTTATTCACCGTCCGCATGAGGGCTTCTTTGACAAGCTAATCGGCCTCTTAACTCCCGGTTCGGGTAAGCGGCGACAGCGGATCGGTTCGTCGCTTCACGATGGTACGCCTTACGGCAAAGCCGTCCCTTCGGTGTTGGGCCGCTGGCAGATGACCGGGATACCGCTTCAATACAAGGATCTCGGTACCTCGATCGACTGCTTGATAGCCTGGTGCCGAGGCCCAGTCGCGGCGATCATAAAC
>Ga0315910_10003677_pt1 | contig 12976 bp, 15 predicted proteins | sample EdamamesoilMG_FD_204470 | JGI IMG/M metagenome (GOLD analysis project Ga0315910, IMG submission 204470) | Garden soil microbial communities collected in Santa Monica, California, United States - Edamame soil | ecosystem: Environmental > Terrestrial > Soil > Garden | place: USA: California... | reverse complement strand
CGAATTCCACGCGCAGCTTCTGCGGACTGATGCCCAGCTCCTCGGCGATGAGCATGGGCAACGCGGTGTACACACCCTGGCCCATCTCCGACTTGTCGCAGTAGAAGGTGACGCCGCCGTCGGTGCCGATGCTCAGCCAGGCATTCGGCTGCACCGGCGCCTTGGGTCCGGCGGCCTTGTGTTCGGGCGTGCAGGCCGGCAGGCAGACGGCGATGGTCAGACCGCCGACGAATGCGCGGCGCGAGAACTGGATCGGGTTCGCGGACATGCTGATTCCCTCCCCCCGGATGGATGCGGCTTTGCCGTCAGGTTTTCTTGAGCTGCGCCGCCCGATGGATGGCCGCGCGGATCCGCTGATACGTGCCGCAGCGGCAGATGTTCCCCGCCATGGCCGCGTCGATCTCCATGTCGCTGGGCTCGGGCGTCTTCGCGAGCAATGCCGAGGCCGACATGATCTGCCCCGACTGGCAGTAACCGCACTGCGGCACGTCCAGCTCGATCCAGGCCTGCTGCACCGGGTGGCTGCGATCGGCCGACAATCCCTCGATGGTGGTCACCGGGCGATCCCCGACCGCGCTGATCGGCGTCTGGCAGGAACGAACCGGTTCGCCGTCCAGGTGCACGGTGCATGCGCCGCAAAGCGCCATGCCGCAGCCGAACTTGGTGCCCGTGAGACCCAGGGTGTCGCGCAGCACCCAGAGCAGCGGCGTGTCCGGTTCCACCTCGACTTCGACGGGTTTGCCATTCACGTTGAGTTTGGTCACGCGCTGCCCTCCGGTGTCGCCAGGGCGTGACTATATGCCCGCTCCGCACGATGTAGGAGGGGTCGAAGCGCGGTGCGGTATCATTCGCGCCCACACGCCGCTCCTTCAGAACCAGGGTCAGAGTTTGTCCGAGATTTCCCCGAAGCCGCCCATCGTCACCGAGGTCGTGATCATAGGCGCAGGCCCCTGCGGGCTCTTCCAGGTGTTCGAATTGGGACTGCTGGGCATCACCTGCCACCTGGTGGATTCGCTGGGAGCTCCCGGCGGACAGTGCACCGAGCTGTATCCCGACAAGCCCATCTATGACATTCCGGCGCTGCCCGTCTGCGGCGCGCAGGAGCTGATCGACCGGCTGATGCAGCAGATCGCCCCCTTCAACGCGCCCCTGCATCTGGGCCAGGAAGTCACCGGCCTGCGCAAGCGCGAAGACGGCCGCTTCGATGTCGAGACCGTGCTGGGAACGCGCTTCGACGCCGGCGCCGTGGTCATCGCCGGCGGTGTCGGGTCGTTCCAGCCGCGGCGCATCGGCGTGCCGGACGCGGAAAAATTCGAGGGCCGGAACATCCACTACCGGGTGCGCGAAGCGGCCCAGTACCACGGCAAGAAGCTGGCGATTTTCGGCGGCGGCGATTCGGCGCTCGACTGGGTGATCGACTTCGCGGGCAAGGCCGCGGCCATCACGCTCGTGCACCGGCGCGCGGAATTCAAGGCGGCGCCGGCCTCGGTGGCGAAGATGCGCAGCCTCGAGGCCGCCGGTCAGCTGCGGTACATGGAAGGTCTGGCAGAGTCGCTGGTCGTGGACGGCGACGTATTACGCGGAATTAATGTCAAAGGCACCGACGGCTCGATGCATGCTGTCGAGGCCGATCACGTATTCGCATTCTTCGGCCTGCACCCCAAGCTCGGGCCTATCGCCGAGTGGGGCCTGGAGCTCGAAAAGAAGGCGCTCAAGGTGGACACCGAGAAGTTCCAGACCAGCATCCCCGGCATCTTCGCCGTGGGAGACATCAACACCTATCCGGGTAAGAAGAAACTGATTCTTTCCGGATTCCACGAAGCGGCGCTCGCCGCCTTCGCGATCCAGCATCATCTGTATCCCGCCAAGAAGCAGTTCCTGCAGTACACCACCACCAGCCCGGTGATGCAGAAGCGCCTCGGCGTCCCGCACTAGCTATTGCCACTGGAGGCATCATGAAAGCCATCATCCGTTCGCTCGCGTTCTGTTCCCTGCTCGCCGTCGCGGGCAACACCTTCGCTGCCGACAAGGTCTGCAAGCTCGAGATATCGGGCACCGACCAGATGCAGTTCGACAAGAAGGAACTCGCCGTGGCCGCAGATTGCACGCAGGTCGAGCTCACGCTGCACCACACGGGCAAGCTTCCGGCGCAGGCCATGGGCCACAACTGGGTGCTGGCCAAGACTCCCGACGTGGCAGGTGTCGCCAGTGACGGCATCCCGGCGGGCTTCGCCAGCGACCACATCAAGAAGGGCGATGCGCGCGTGCTCGCGCACACCAAGATCATCGGCGGCGGACAGACCACCAGCATCACGTTCCCGACGTCGGTACTGACCAAGGGTGGGGCATACACCTATTTCTGCAGCTTCCCCGGTCACTCGGCGCTGATGAAGGGCACGTTGAAGTTCGGCTGAGCCCCGCTTGGACAAACGCCTCGCCGACCTGCAGCAGCAGTTCGAGCTCGAGCGGCTCGAGGTCAACCTGTTCCGCGGCCAGAGCCGCGACACCGGCAGCCCGCAGGTGTTCGGCGGGCAGGTGCTCGGGCAGGCGCTGAAAGCCGCGAGCGAGACGATCGAGGACGGCCGCGTGGTGCATTCGCTGCACGCGTACTTCCTGCGGCGCGGCGATTTCAACAAGCCCATCGTCTACAGCGTGGATCGCAGCCGCGACGGCGGCAGTTTCTCCACGCGTCGCGTGGTCGCGATCCAGAACGGCGAGCAGATCTTCATCTGCTCGGCGTCGTTCCAGACACCGGAGTCCGGCCTCGAGTACCAGGCGAGCGCGCCCAGGGTGCCGCCGCCGGAGGAGCTGAAGCCTTTCGCGAAGCCGCCGCCGGAGATGCTGGAGAAGCTGCCGGAGAAACTGCGACGCTGGCTGGAGATCGAACGGCCGTTCGAGTTCCGTCCCGTGCAGCAGTACAACCCGCTGGCGCCCGTGGCCTGCGAGCCGGTGCGGCAGATCTGGATGCGGGCCGTCGACCGGCTGCCGGACGACGATGCGCTGCATCGCTGCCTGCTGGCCTACGTTTCCGACTACTGGCTGCTCGATACTTCGACGATGCCGCACGGCTCCTCGTTCCTGCGCGGCAACCTCATCATGGCCAGCATCGATCACGCCATCTGGTTCCACCGCGCGGTGCGCGTCGACGACTGGCTGCTCTACAGCCTCGACAGTCCCTCGAGCTCGGGCGCACGCGGCTTCGCGCGCGGCAGCTTCTATTCACGCGACGGTGTGCTGGTGGCGAGCACCGCGCAGGAAGGGCTCATACGGCTCGTGCGGCCGCAATCCTGACGTCCGGGCTGCTCGCGGCCCTCGGCGTCACACCATCGCCGGCGCAGCAGGCCGCGCCCGCGCAGGACCAGCGCGACATCCTGACCGAGCTGTGGGCGGGCATGTACGACGTCTCGGAAGAGCTCATCACCGGCGAGCCGCGCGATTCCCCGCTGGCATCGCTCACCGAACAGGAGCGCGTGCAGATCAACGTGCGGCGCATCCCGCTGCCGTGGCTGGGCACGCACGTGCTGTACGTCGAGGAGTATCCGTACGACGAGCCCTTCGAGCGCCGCCGCCGCGTGCTGCTGAGCATCGAGGCGCCGCAGGCGGACGGAACCTTGCGCGTGCGCCAGTACACGCGCAAGGCCAGCGCGGGCAATTCCACCGGCCTCTCCGCCGACGACGTCGAGACCGTGGCGGGATGCGACCTGTACCTGGTGCGCGACGGCGCCCAGTTCCGCGGCGGGACCCAGGGGCGCAAATGCGAGCAGCATGACGGCCGCGAACCTCGCTGGATCGATTACCGCGTGGTCATCGGCGACGGCCTCTTCTGGTACCGCAAGCGCATCCTGACAGTGGCGAAAGACGAGCTGGTCGAAGAAGTCGCCGGCTTCCCGCACGTCGATCTCGCGGAAGCGCGGCTGTTTTCCTGTGGAATCTCCTGGGCGCCGCAGCGGGAGGGAAAGTCCACGGCGGAGGCCGTGCCGCGGCGGCAGATCGACAGCGTGGACCTGCACGATCGCGGCGGCCGGACGCGGATTCACACGCCGGACGGCCGCGAGCTGATACTGGAGTTGCACGGGCGTGACAGGCCGCTGTCGACCGGGCGCGAATCGCTGGTGCTGATCCTGCGCGATGCACGCAAGTCCGGAGACAACATAGCCTCGAGCTGGACGTCGCTGGATGCCGCGCGCGTCGGCATCGACATCGGCTGGCTGGCCATCGATTGCGCGCCGGTGGTGTCGGAAACCGGCGAGCAGAAATCCTAGCCGCCGAGCCTCATCAGCCAGCCGAAGAACAGGTACAACATCCACACGCCGAGGATGGTGAGCAGGGCGAAGACCACCAGCACTGTCAGCGGCAGCAGCAGCAGGCCGCGACGGCTGCGGCGCGTGGTTTCCTCCGGCGATGCCAGCCAGTTCTCCAGCAGCGCCAGGTTGCGCGTCTGCGCCTTGTAGAAGAAGTCGAACACGTCGCCCAGCAGCGGGATCGTCCCCACCAGCGCGTCGATCGCGATGTTGCCCAGCATGTGGAGCTGGATCGCCGCCGGTACGCGGTGCAGGCGCGCCACGTGCAGCGCATAGATGGCGACCACCGCGCCGGTCACGTCACCGAGGCCGGGAACCAGCCCGAACAGCGCATCGATGCCGAAACGCCAGCGGGTGCCGGGTATCCCGAAAGCCTGGTCGAACAGGCGCGCGAGCGCACGCAGACGTTCGAGCCCGCGCTGGCCGCGCGCCGCACGTTCGCCGTCGTCGCGCACCTTGTCGTCCACGGCCTAACTTCCCGCCGCGGGCAGCATGCCCTGGATCTCGGTTTCGAGCGTCGCGTTGAATCTCGCGGGATCTTCCATCATCAGGAAATGGCCGACGCCGGCGAGTGTCACGGCGCGGAACTTCGGCATCACCTTGCGGATCCGCGCTTCGTTGAGCGGCGGTCCGAGATCGGAATAGATGCCGACGACGGGCACGGCGATGTCCTTGAGCGCCTGGTCGTAGTCGTACTCGAACAGCGCCCGCAGCGCGGGAACGGCGGTCCGCGGCGGCGACAGCGACATGTCGTAGGCAATCTTGCCGGCCAGCTCGCGGTTGCCGTTGGGGCCGAACAGGTGCGCGGTGACGAGCTGGCGCGTATGGCCGATGAAATCCTTCTCGAAGGGCGCGACCAGCGCGTCGACCTGCGCCTGGGTGGGCCGCGGCGCGCCCGCGGTGTTGAAGGTGTCCACGCCGACGATGCCGATGACGCGGGATTTCATGAGCCGCGCCGCTTCCAGCGCCACCGGCCCGCCCATCGAATGCCCCACGAGCACGATCTGCTCGCTGGGAACCGTCGCCGCGGCGGTCGCCACATCCTGGCCGAAGCGCGCGATGCTCCAGTCGGTGCGATTGCCGTCGGTGCCGCCGTGCCCGGCGAGGTCCACCGTCACGACGGTGTATTTCTGCTTCAGCACCGGCACCTGCTCGCGCCAGTAGTTCGAATCGCAGGACCAGCCGTGGATGAGCACCAGCGTGGGCTGGCCGCTGCCGTAGACGCGGTATTGCACGTGCACGCCGTCGGGCGCGATCGCGACGCGTGGCGTGCCCTCGGCGGGCTCACCCATTTCGGCGGCAGCCGCCGGCGCGGGTGGCGGCGCCGGTTCTTTCTTGCCGCAGCCGAAAGCGGCGACGGCCACACAGATCGCGATGAACGGTTTTCTCATGCAGTCACTCTAGGCGAAGGTGGCGACGTAGTCACCGATGGCGAGCGAGGATGTGAGGCCCGGGCTCTCGATGCCGAGCAGGTTCACGAGACCGGCGAGCCCGTGATCGGCCGCGCTTTCGATGCGGAAGTCGGGCTGCGGCTCGCCCGGGCCGTGCAGCTTCGGGCGGATGCCGGTGTAGTCGGGCAGCAGTGCGCCGTCGGCGAGGCGCGGCCAGTATTTGCGGATGGCCTCGTAGAACAGCGGCGCACGGGCCGCGTTCACCGCGTAGTCGATCCGGTCTATCCATTCGACGTCGGGTCCGAAGCGCACGCGCCTGCCGAGATCGAGCGTCGCGTGGATGCCGAGCCCTGCGGCATGCGGCACCGGGTAGATCAGGTGGTGAAACGGCGAACGCGCGGCGACCGTGAAGTAGTTGCCGCGGCCGAGGTGCAGCTTCGGGATGCGCAGCGCGGGGTAACCCTCGATCCGGCCCAGCAGGTCGACGGCGCCGAGGCCCGCGCTGTTCACCACGAAACGGGCGTCGACCTCGGTGGCGCCGTCGCCGGCGGTCTGCACGCGCCAGCCATCGGCCAGGCGTTGCAGGCGTTCCACGCGGCAGTCGCACACCAGCGTGCCGCCGGCGTTCTCCATGTCGCCCTGCAGGGCGAGCATGTAGGGATGCTGATCGACGATGCCGCTGGTCGGACAATGCAGCGCCGCCGTGCAGCGCAGCTCGGGCTCCATCTTGTGTGCCTCGGTGGCCGCGATCAGGCGTACGCCGGGCACGTCGTTGACTTGCGAGCGTTCCAGCAGGTGCATGAGCACCTGTTCTTCTTCGTCGCCGTTGGCGACGATCAGCTTGCCGCAATTCTGGTGATCCACGCCGCGCGTATTGCAGTAGTCGTACAGCGCGCGGTTGCCGGTGACGCAGAAGCGCGCCTTGAAGCTGCCCGGCGTGTAGTACAGGCCGGCGTGGATCACGCCGCTGTTGCGCGCCGAGGTGACCGTGCCGGGATGTGTTTCGGCTTCGAGCAGCAGCACCTCGCGGCCCGCGAGCGCAAGCGCGCGCGCCACCGCGAGCCCGACGACTCCGGCGCCGATCACCACGCATTCGATCCGGTCCGCCATGCGTTGCTGGGTGTCTCTCAGGTGCGGATGACTTTTCCGGGATTCATGATGCCGTGCGGATCCAGCGCCTTTTTCAGCGTGCGCATGAGGTCGAGCTCCACAGGATGTGCGTAGCGCTCCAGCTCGAACACCTTGAGCTGGCCGATGCCGTGTTCGGCGCTGAAGCTGCCGCCGAAGTCGCGCACCAGGTCGTGGATGGCGCGCTGCGCCTTCTGTGCGACCGCCTGCAGCTGGAAGTCCTGGGTGCCCGGGCGCTGGTTGATGTTGAAGTGCAGGTTGCCGTCACCGAGGTGGCCGTACGCGACGAGCACGCCCTGCGGCACGTTTTGCGCGACCCACTCGCCCGCGACCTCGATGAAGCGGGGCACCTGCGAGACGGGCACGGAAATGTCGTGTTTCAGGCTGGCGCCATCCTTGCGCTGCGCTTCGGGAATCGATTCGCGCAGCCGCCAGAGAGCTTCGCGCTCGCGTTCGCTCATGGCGAGTGTGGCGTCCTGCACCAGGCCGGATTCGCTGGCATCTGCCAGAGTCTTCTCCAGCACCGCATCGAGCGGCTCGTTGGCGCGCGACGTCGAAAGCTCGCACAACACGTACCAGGCCGCCGGCGCGCCGAGCGGATCCACGATGCCCGGAATGTGCCGCGTCGTGAGCTCGATGCCGATGCGCGGGATGAGCTCGAACGAGCTCACGCAATCGCCGCTGGCGGCGCGCAGCGCAGTCAGCAGTTCCACGGCGGCCGCGGGGTCGCGAACCGCGACGAATGCCGTCGTGCGCGACTTCAGCGCCGGGTACAACTTGAGGCACGCCGCCGTGATGATACCAAGCGTGCCCTCGGCGCCCAGGAACAGCGACTTGACGTCATAGCCGGTGTTGTCCTTGCGCAGGCCGGAGAGCGTATCCAGCACGCGCCCATCGGCCAGCACCACTTCGAGTCCGAGCACCAGCTCGCGCGCCATGCCGTAGCGGATGACATTGAGTCCGCCGGCGTTGGTGGAGAGATTGCCACCCAGCATGCAGCTGCCCTCGCTGCCCAGGCTGAGCGGCAGGTACAGGTCGGACGCCGCGGCGGCCTGCTGCAGGTTTGCCAGGATGCAGCCGGCCTCGGCGGTCAGCGTGTAGTTAGCGGGGTCGACGGCCCGTACGCGATTGAGCCGCGCCAGCGACAGGAGGACCTGGCTGCTGGAAGCGTCGGGCGTCGCGCCGCCACAGTAGCTGGTGTTGCCCCCCTGGGGCACCACGCCGATGCGTCGTTCATTGCAGAACGCCAGGACTCGCGCCACGGCCGCCGTGTCCGCCGGCGCGACCACAGCCAGGGCATGACCTCGGTACAGCGATCGATGGTCGCGCAACATCGGAGCGACCTGCGCCGGATCGGTCAGCAGGCCGCCCTCGTCGAGTAGCTCGGCGAGTCTTGCGGTGTTGGCAGTGTCGTCCACGCGAGGATGATAGCGCGCCAACTCGCCGCGGCGTTTACGTTAGGATCGGCGCATGGAAGAGAACCGTTACAAACCACCCGCGGCGCCGGTCGAAGACGTCGGACAGGCGGCGCCGGATCTTGCACGGCCCGCGGTCGTCCGTCATGGCGCGATCCTGCTCTGGCTGCAGGGCGCTCTCGGATTACCCGGGCTCGTCTACGGCGTCGTCAGTCCGCCACCCGAGGCATCGAGCGGGATCGCCTACGTGGCCTTCCTGGTCGGGATGACGATTACAGTGGGCCTCATCGCGCTGTTCGCGTTCTTCACCTGGATGGCCTGGAAGGGGCGCAACTGGGCGCGCATCGTCCACCTGGTCTTCGCGCTGATCGGCCTGGCGCTCACGTTCTGGGTGGTGCGGATGATGTTCGGCCAGTCGACCTTCGACGGCGTGATCTCGCTGGTGCAGTCAATCCTGTACCCCGTGGGCACGATGCTGCTGTTCCTGCCGGCGGCGAACCGCTGGTATCGCGCGCACCGCGAGGCGCGCGCTTAGCTACTTCAGCGGCCGGATGCGACGCGGGTGATGGTCGCGCACCGCGACCGGCACCGGCTTGAGATCCCAGATGATGCCCAGCCACGACATCGCCTTGAGCATGTAATAGGTGATGTCGATCTCCCACCAGTAGAAGCCCTGGCGGGTCGAGCTCGGGTAGTGATGATGATTGTTGTGCCAGCCTTCGCCGAGCGTGATCAGCGCGAGGAACCAGTTGTTGCGGCTGGAATCCCCGGTTTTATAACGTTGCCGACCAAAAACATGCGACAGCGAGTTGATGGTGTACGTGCCGTGCGAGCACAGCACCGTCGACACGAAGAAGCCCCAGATCAGCATCTGCCAGCCATTGGTGCCGAGGCCCGGCGCCCACTTCTCGAGTGCCACGCCGAGGAAGAACACCGCCACGGCCAGCAGCACCGGCACGATGATGTCGAAACGGTCCAGCCAGCGCAGCTCGGGGAAATTCAACAAGTCACGAACGCGCTTGAGGTCGGGCGTGAAACCCTTCTTCGACAGGAACCAGCTCATGTGGGCGCGCACGAAGCCGTGCTGGATGGGGGAGTGCGCGTCCTCGGGCTTGTCCGAGTACTGGTGATGGTCGCGGTGATGCGCGGCCCACCAGATGGGCCCGCGCTGCACGGCCGAGGAACCGAGCACGCCGAACAGGAACTGCCCGACGCGCGAGGTCTTGAAGGACTTGTGCGAGAAGTAGCGGTGGTAGAAACCCGTGATCGCGAACATGCGGATGAAATACAGCGCCGCGCAGACGATGAGGGCGATCGGACTGACACCGACCACGAACACGAACAGGCAGACCGCGTGCATGAGGATGAACGGCAGCGTGCGCAGCCAGTCGATGCGGTCGGCACCCGGCTGGTCGGCGGCGGTGTCGAAACTCGAGGAACGGCCGGTGTCGAACCATTGAAGAAATGCCCGGCCCATTCTCACCAGGGGATTCGTGCTGATCGTCGGGGTATCTGCGCTCATGTGTCTCGTGGGTAGCAAAATCGACCAGGGCCGAATTCTGTCGAATCCGGCCCCGGCCGTCAGGTATCAATTCGCGATCAGGAGGGGCGACCGAGTGCGGCAGTTCGCTGTTCGAGCGCATGGATGCGCTCTTCCAGCGGCGGATGGCTCATCAGCAGCCTCTGGATCGACTTCGCGCGCTGGCCATTGATGCCGAAGGCCGCCATCGATTCCGGCAGGCGACTAGGGGAATGCACGCGCTTCAGCGCCTCGAGCGCACCGATCATGGAACGCGTGCCCGCGAGGTCCGCGCCGCCGGCGTCCGCGCGGAATTCGCGCTGCCGCGAGAACCACGCGACGATCATGCCCGCGAGCAGGCCGAACACCATCTGCAGAACGATAACGATGACGAAGTAGCCCATGCCCGGCCCGCGGGATTCCTGGCTGTTGCCGCGCATGGCGCCGTCGATGAGGCCGCCGATGACGCGTGCCAGAAAGATGACGAAGGTATTGAGAACACCCTGGATCAGCGTGAGCGTCACCATGTCGCCGTTGGCGACGTGGGCGACTTCGTGACCGAGCACGGCTTCGACCTCATCGCGACGCATGTTGCGCAGGAGGCCGGTGCTCACGGCCACCAGCGCCGCGTTGCGGTTCGCGCCGGTGGCAAAGGCGTTGGGTTCCGGCGAATCGAACACGCCCACCTCGGGCATGCCGATTCCGACTTTCTGCGCGTGGCTGCGGACCGTGGACACCAGCCATTGCTCGGCCTCGTTCGACGGCCGGTCGATGACCTTCACGCCCATGGACATCTTGGCGACCCACTTCGACATGGCGAGCGACACGAACGCGCCGCCGAAGCCGAAGATCGCGGCGAGCACCAGCAATGCCTGGTAATCGGTGCCGCGCTGTGCCAGCCATTGATCGATGCCGAAAACCTGGAGAACGATGCCCACCAGCAGCAGCACTGCGAGGTTGGTGACGATGAGCAGGGCGATACGTTTCATGGACTTGAAAGAACTCCGTTGAAGCTGTGTCGAGAAAATCGGTGCGGCTGTACTGGAGATGGGCCACCTGATTTCAAGCGGGCCCGAAGCACCCGCCAAAAAGACAAGCCAGCCGAAAGGGCTTCGCAAATCAGGCGCTTAGGATGAAATCTGCCACCGCTTCGACGTCATCCAGCGGCAACTTCGATCCCCGGTAGCCCGGGATCTCGACCCCGGCCGGCGCCGCCACGGCGGCGATGTCCGGATCGTCGAGCACCAGCGGCTCACCCACGCCCCGAAACACTTCGACACGCCGCAGCCATTCGAGTTGCTTGAAACCTTCGACCAGCACGACGTCGACGGGGCGAAGCTGCCCCAGCAGGATCTGCAAACCGGCGGGTTCGTTGGAAGAGGAAATCCGCGCCCAACCGCTGTCGGACGCCACGATGACTTCGGAGGCGCCGGCGGTGCGGTGGCGATGGCTGTCCTTGCCGGGCGGGTCGAGCGCGATTTCGTGGTGGTGGGTGTGCTTGATGGTGGAAACCGTGAGGCCCCGCCGGCGCAGCGCCGGGATGAGCTTTTCGATGAGCGTGGTCTTGCCGCTGCCGGAGTGACCGACGATGCCCACCACCTGCATCAGGTCAGACCCGCGCCCAGCAGCTTGCCCACGGCCCACGCGGCAACGCCGGCGCCGCCGCCGATCAACATCAGTCGCAGCCCGCCCTTGAAGGCGCTGTGACCCGTGAACAGGCTCATGCCCACGCCGGTGGCGAACAGCGAACAGGCCGTCACGACCGCCGCGGCGTAAATGGCGTGCGAGGCAGTCAGGTTCATCATGAAGGGCAGGACGGGCAGGGCCGCACCCACCGAGAACGAGAAGAAGGATGCGAGCGCGGCGCGGATCGGTGAGCCGAGATCGTCGGGATTGAGTCCGAGCTCCTCGCGCGCCAGCACTTCGAGCGCGTGCTCGGGATTTGCGAGCAGGGTCTTGCTCACGTGCCGCGCCTCTTCGAGGTCCAGGCCGCGGGCGTTGTAGATCAATGCCAGCTCCTCGGCCTCGGCATCGGGATATTCGGCCAGCTCCTCGCGTTCCAGCGCGATCTGGTGCTCGTAGAACTCGCGTTGCGAGCGCACCGACACGTATTCGCCGGCGGCCATGGAAAGCGCGCCGGCCAGCAGGCCTGCGAGACCGGTGATGAGCAGCGTCTCCTGCGAGGCGCCGGCGGCGGCGATGCCCATGACCAGGGCGGCGTTGGAGACCAGGCCGTCGCTGGCGCCGAACACGGCGGCGCGCAGGTTGCTGCCGCCCGGCGAGCGGTGCCGGCCGCCCACTTCGCTGGCCGTGGTCGGGATGGCGTGCCCGGCGGGCGCCCGCGTCGCCGTGTACACCGACAGCCCGCGCAGCTTCATCGCGGCCAGCACCGGGCGCAGGTGCCGGGGCTGGATGAAACGCAGCAGGCGCGCCACGATGCGGGCGCGGTTGCGCGGCCGGAAGTCGTCGCGGATGGCGGGGTCGGTCCTGCGCCAGCAGGCAGCCTGTTCCTCGGCGGCGCCGGCGAGCTTCAGGAACAGGTCACGTTTGGCGGGGTCGGGCTCCACCCCGGCGACGACCCCATAGAGCCAGGCGGATTCCTTTTCGTGATACCAGCTGTCGGCGGCGCCGGACACGAGTCGGATACGAGAACTAACTAGTAGTTCTCGTTGTCCTCGTCGTCGTCGAAGTCTTCGTCGTCGTCATCATCATCATCGTCGTCGAGGTCGTCTTCGTCGTCGTCTTCGTCGTCGAAGTCTTCGTCCTCGTCATCGTCGTCGTCGGCCTCGTCGGACCAGCCCTCGGGCTCTTCCGTGGGCTCGAGGTCGAGCTCGTGCCAGGTGTCGAGGTCCAGCTCCTCGATCTCGCCGTCCAGGTATTCGATTTCCACGAGCTCGTCGTCCTCGTCCACGGACAACACGCGGAAGGTTTCATCTTCTTCCTTGTTCTCGTACCACTTGCCCGGGACCGGTGCGTATTCTCTGCTCACGAATTCAAGCCTCTTGCTGGAGGGCCGAGAGTTTAGGGGCTGCCTGCGAATGCGGCAACGGGCTATATTGAACGTGAACATGAGTACATCCCCGCCTCTAACTCGCGCACGCCGGATCGTCGTCAAGGTCGGTTCGGCGCTCCTCGTCGACCAGTCGACCGGCCAGGTCAATCGCGCCTGGCTCGAGACCCTGGTCGAGGACCTGCTGCGCCTGCGCTCGCGCAAGCAGGAGG
>Ga0315910_10003676_pt1 | contig 12977 bp, 18 predicted proteins | sample EdamamesoilMG_FD_204470 | JGI IMG/M metagenome (GOLD analysis project Ga0315910, IMG submission 204470) | Garden soil microbial communities collected in Santa Monica, California, United States - Edamame soil | ecosystem: Environmental > Terrestrial > Soil > Garden | place: USA: California... | reverse complement strand
GAATCTGTGGGGGATGAGCTGGCTACGTTCCGGGGGGGATGTAGTTCGGCAAGCCGCGTCGCTGCTCAATCAAACGGTAACCGGATTGCCGGTAACCTCACCACGACCTGGCTTATGGGGGAAATAAGTAGGCCAGGTCTCAGTGGAGCAGAGGGGTGAAGGGCGTCCGACGGGCGCCCTTCTTTTTTTGTCGATGTTTTTTCGAAGAGGGCCTCAATGGCCCTAGGTTTGCGGCACGATCCATTGGTCATACCTCAATGATTTCATTAGGTTGGGTCGATTCTTGACATTTCCGATGTAAGAATGCATCACTAGGGGGTGAAACTGTCGAGCAAAGGACGATATGCGGTTCGCGCGTTGTTCGACATCGCATTCTACAACGACGGCCAGCCCACGCAGGTGAAGGACATCGCCGAGCGGCAAGCCATCCCCCAACGGTTTTTGGAGCAGATTTTTCAAGATCTCAAACGTTCGGGGATCGTGGGCTCAAAGCGCGGACCACAGGGGGGGTACCTCTTGGCACGGCCAGCAGGAGAAATTCGCTTGGGTGAAGTGGTTCGCGTGATTGAAGGTGCAGTGAGCCTGGGGGAAGGTGTCCCGGGTCCTCAGGCCCCGCATGACCTGGCCTTTGACGGGCTGCGCGTCACAGAATCGATTTTTGAGGACATCTCAGGTCGCATCGAAAGCTGTTTGGATCATGTCACGATCGCCGACGTATGTGTCCGCGCGGGCGAACTAGGGATCCGACGCCCCGGTGAGGGCAGTTACATGTATTTCATCTGAGAGAGCTGCCGTCATGTCCCACAGTGTTCCTAGTGACAACAGTGTTCATAGTGATAACCGTGCTCATGGTGATCACATCGGTCATGGTGACTCGGTTCGCGGTGATTCGGTGCAGATCCCAGCGCGCGCCCATCCCAAAGATCTCATCTACTCCGATCTAACGGAGCTCATCACCGACACTCCACTACTCACCATTCGACGGGTCGGCGGCGACGGGCCGCGCGCGGCGGTTGTCGCCAAGATGGAGAACGTCAATCCCGGAGGTTCGGTCAAGGATCGCATCGCTTTGGCCATGATCGACGCGGCCGAACAAGCGGGGCTTTTGACGCCGGGTGGTACGGTCATCGAGCCAACCAGTGGTAACACCGGGATCGGCCTAGCCTTGGTGTGTCGGCGCAAGGGCTACCGCTGCATTCTCACCATGCCCGCCAGCATGAGCCTCGAACGTCGCCAATTGCTGGCTGCGTATGGGGCCGAAGTGGTGCTGACCGAGGCCGAGGAGCAAATGGCTGGTGCCATGGCCAAGGCCGAAGAGCTGCTGGCAGAGATTCCGGGGTCGTTCTGCCCGCGCCAGTTTCAAAACCAACAAAATCCTCGCACCCATTACCTGACCACGGCTGAGGAGATCTTGTTTGCGCTCGGGGAGACCCCGGTGGACGCTTTCGTGGCGGCGGTGGGCACAGGCGGAACAGTGAGCGGGGTGGGTCGACGCTTGAAGGAAGTCTACCCGACGTGCCGAATCATCGCGGTGGAGCCAGACAGCTGTGCGACGATCTCCCGCGGAGAGCGCGGGCCGTCCAAGATCCAGGGCATTGCCGCCGGGTTTGTTCCAGAAAACTACGACAGCGCTGTGGTCGATGAGGTGCGCACCGTCACTGACCTTCAGGCCTACGAGTTCAAGCGCCAAGTTGGTCGGCTCGAGGGCGTTTTGGTGGGCATTTCTTCCGGGGCGAACCTCAAGATCGCTCTGGACGTCGCTGCTGAACTCGGTCCGGGCAAGACGGTGGTCACCGTGTTTTGCGATACCGGCGAGCGGTACTTCAGTCTCGACCAGCATTTCAAGGACCAAGACCGTGGTCACCCATGATGTGCTGGCACGACCGCACCCATGGTCGACCAAGAAGGCATTGATTGTGGGGCTGGGTGGCTTGGGGTGTCCGGCAGCCATGGCCTTGGCCGAGGCGGGTGTCGGTGAATTGCACTTGGCGGACGACGATGTGGTTTCCGAAAGCAACTTGCACCGCCAGGTCCTGTATCAGGACGCGGACGTCGGCAAAGACAAGTTGCTTGCAGCTCAAGAGCGCCTGCTCGAGCTGGGCGCGGCGCGGGTGGTGCTCCACCCCGGTAGGTTTTTGCCAGAGAACGCGCGGGAATTGACGCGTGGCATGGATGTCCTGATTGAGGGCGCGGACAACTTTGCGACCAAATTCCTGGCCGCCGATGCAGGTTACCTCGAGCAAGTGCCGGTCGTGCATGGCGCAGCAGTGCGCTTCTTGGGCACGGCTCTTTCATCCGCACCACAGGGCGGCCCGTGTTATCGCTGCGTGTTTGAAGACCTGCTCCCCGACGACCAAGCGCCCAATTGCAGTGGGGCTGGGGTCATGGGGCCAGTGGTCGGTGTCATCGGCGCGCTGTTGGCCGACTTGGCGCTCGATTGGTTGAGTGGCGACCCGTCACGCGCCGGCTTGATGCACAGCTTTGACGGCAAGAAGGTGCAACTGCGGACCGCGCGCATTTCGGCGCGCGCCGAGTGCCGTTTGTGCGGCGCAGCCGCTTCCCAGAAAATACATCTCCTATCGCGCGAGCTCTACGGAGCCGCTGCGATTGGCCCAGCTGCGAAAGCGCGGCATACACTTCACCATTGCAATTAAGAAGGAATGATTCCCATGGCAATTACAGTTCGTATCCCCACCCCATTGCGCACCCTTACTGCCGGTAAAGAAACCGTTCAGGTCGAGGGCAAGTCGGTGCGCGACTTGATCGACAGTCTCGAAGCCGCCCACCCTGGCATGAAGGAAAGGCTCATGGATGACAAAGGCGTGCGACGCTTCGTCAATCTCTACGTCGGCGATGAGGACATTCGCTTTCTGGACGGTCTGCAGACCGAGCTCAAGGACGGCGAAGAGGTCAGCATCGTTCCGGCCATCGCCGGGGGTTGTTGATTCGGGGGAAGTTGACCGTGTCGCGTTACGATAGGCAGCTTCAACTTGCCGAGGTCGGGGCGCTGGGGCAGGCGCGCATCGCGCAGCTCGTGCTCTTGACCCCGGTCGAATGCAGCGCGCCCGAGGCTCGAAGCGCGCAACTCTACGCGGAGCGCTGCGGGATGATGCCCACGAACGCCTCACTCGCGCCTGCATCAAAGAGCGCAGCTGCGGCGCACGTCACGGTCGGTTACCCTACGCACATCGCTGGCTATTATCGGCACCCAGCCAGCCGGGCGCTGGGTGTCGGAGCTGCGGTCGCGCTGGCCCATGTCGCGGCGGCCCTTTTTGATCAAGCCTAAGAGACTATAAACGGACTCACACATGAAATTGAATCTGCACCGCTGCAGGACTCTACCCAACGTTCTGGATGCCATTGGCAATACGCCCTTGTTGCGGCTCAAGGCGGTGGCCAAGCATGTGCCCGACGTCGAGGTCTACGTGAAACTCGAGTTTCTCAACCCCGGAGGTTCGGTCAAGGACCGACCCGCGCTGCGCATGGTCGAGGACGCGATCGCGGATGGGCGCTTCACCAAAGACAAGATTTTGATCGATGCAACCAGCGGCAACACCGGTGTGGCCTACTCGATGATCGGAGCGGCGATGGGCTACAAGATTCAGCTCGTTTTGCCAAAAAACGCCTCGAAAGCGCGCAAGGACATCACCCAGGCCTACGGCACGGAGCTCATCTATAGCTCACCCATGGAGGGCTCGGACGGCGCCATCCGCCTGGTCCGCAAGATCGTGAGCGAAGCCCCCGACCGCTACTTCTATCCAGACCAATACACCAACCCGTCCAACCCGCTCGCTCACTATCTCACTACCGGCAAGGAGATCTTGGACGCCGTGGGCGACAGGATCACCCACTTCGTTGCAGCCCTGGGCACCAGCGGCACCGCCATGGGCACCACCCGGCGCTTGCATGAACATACGCATAAGATCCACTGCGTAGCGGCCGAGCCAGCCGAGGCCATGCACGGCCTCGAAGGCCTCAAGCACATGGCCTCCAGTATCGTCCCGGCCATTTACGACTCGACCGTGCCCGACGAAATCATGCCCATCACCACTGACGAAGGCTGGGACATGACCGAGAAGGTAGCAGAGCTGGAAGGGCTGTTTGTCGGCCACTCCGGCGGCGCGAACATCGCTGCCGCGATCAAGCTCGCCGAACGCGCGCAAGCCGAAAATGGCGGCGGTTGCGTGGTGACTGTGGCCTGTGACCGGGGTGATCGCTACTTCGAACCCGTGCGCTGGGAGAAGAGTTACGTATGGTGAACACAGACAAACCTTGGACCAAAGGCAATTTGCGACTCACTCGGGCCGCCCTCGACGTGGTCGAGACGGCAGCGCGCGCGGCCTACGGTCGTGACGAAGAAGCATGTGGGTTCATTGAAGGGCCGGCGGACGATCTCGCACTGTGCGATCAGGCCACTGAGCTGGAGAACTTGGCCAACAAGTACCATCAGGTCGATCCCGAAGGTCATCCGCGGACCGGCCGGGAGTACTTCAAGATCAACGGCTTGAAGTTTGAGAAATCCATTGCGCGCGCGCAAAGCGAAGGTCGCGCTGTCAAAATCTTCTTTCATTCGCACTTGGATTGTGGGGCCTATTTCTCCCAAGAGGATGCGGCGAGCATGACCATGGGCGGACAAGGCGCTCCCACGTACCAGCTGTGCTACTTAGTCACGGCCGTCGATCTTGGGCATGTGACCGCACATCGCCTGTTCATTTGGGATGATCCGACGCGCACGTTCATCGAATCGCCGTTTTCGGTGGTGTGATCGGCTCCTGACCCACGAAAACTGGCCCCTGTCCTGCCTGGGCGCAGGCGTTTTGCGCGTTGGACTTGCTGGACCAATCCAATTGCTGTGTGATGGGCGGGACAAAATTGCTGTCACGCATGCCGCATTTTCGCACGCTCAACTTGGTTCTGAGCCTCGTCTCGCTCGCTTGGGTCGTGCTCGGCGCGCGCGAGCTGCGCGCGCAGACAGCGGAGCAGCGCGACCGCGCCAGCGCCGGCTCTGCGGCTCGTTTTGCTGGTGAACTGGGGGAGCAGGTGGCTGAGCTGCGCGCGCGCTGGGCCGAGCATGGCCAGGTCACTGTGCTCTCCCCCGTGCTGCTCGACCGCTGGGCGAGCTACGCTCTGCACGCTCCCCCAACGGCCCTGGACGAAGCGGCGGCAGGCTGTACCAGTGTGGCCATGCTCAGCAGCGCCAACGTGTCGTTCATCGCCCATTTCGCTGACGAACCGTCCTCTACCCAGCGCCGCGCGTGGCCGGTCCCCAGTGCGGCGGGCCTCGCAGAACTCACGCGATGTGGTGCATCCAAGGCGCTGCTCAGTACGCTGCACATACAAATGCGCTCACGGCGCGGCGTGGTGGACGTAGTCCTGCTCGAGTCGGAGCATCCTCCCCCACCACTCAGCAGTGTGCTGCGTGGGCGAGATCCCGGGCCGGCCGCGCCCTCTCCCTACGTGGGCCCGCGCCCGTATTTGGCGCCGCTCAGTGTGCGTATCGAGCAGTACCGGACCAGCTGGTCCCATGCTCAGGCAGAATGGACCGAGCATGCGGTCATGAGCGATGCCAGCGGCCGAGGCGGCCAGGTGTTCAATCTCAACGAGGGCTGTCATGAGTTCTTGGTCCTTGGGCCTCAAGACAGAAATGCTCCCCCTGACATCGACGCGCGCGTCTCTGATTTGGTGCGCGGGGAAGTCTACCAAAGCGATGATGACCAAGCTGGGGATGCGCATCTGCTGCACTGCACAGGGCAAGCAGAACGTGTCATCGTAGATTTCAACGGCGCCAACCCCGAGACGGAATTGGTCATCCTGCACTTGAACACACCTTTACCGTCAGGGTTGCCCGTGGCCTGGGGCAACCGGGCACGTTCGCTCTTAGCGCAGGCGTTTCATGCGGCCGGCGCTCCCGAGCTCAACTCACCGCCTCGTTTGAGTGCGCTCGGCGTGCGCGGCGAGACCACCCTACCGCTCGAGTTGTCGGCGCACGCGTGCTACGTGGCCGCCGTGGCCCCTCTGCGAGGGGACAACCGTCGCCTCAGTGTTCGGGTTGAGACTGGGTCGATTGAGCGGCAGATCCAGGCGCAGGGCCTGAGCGCGGCAGGACCACTATTCTTCTGTTCCTCCGAACGGACTACCGGAATGCTCCGCATTCACTCCGTGGGCACTGCGGTCACCTGGCTCGCAGGGCTGTGGCAACTCTCACCGGACCCTCGGGGGCCAGCGCCGTGAACTGGCTCCTCCTCGTGTTCGCGCTCACTGCAGCTGCGGGCTGCGCAAGCCGCCAGCGCGCGCTTCAAGCGCAACCAAGCTCGTCCTCCAACCCCGGCGCGGCGACCACAGCACAGGCCGCAGCCCAGCCCCTGCTGACCTCCACCGCCGAGCAAGCGCAGCACGCCGGCGCCGGCCCGCTGGAAACGGTGGCGACCGGGATCCGCGGGGCAGGAGAAACGCTGACGGGCCTGGCCGTCTTGCCTCAGGGCCGATGCGCGCTCCTCTATGCGCGTGCTGGAGCAACGGTCGTCGATCTCGATCTGCATGCATTCGGGGACGACGGCACGCAGTTTGGAAGCGATGAGGGCCCCGATGCTCGACCGACTTTGCTGGTTTGTGCGACCGAGCAAACAAGCCGCCTCTTCTTGTCCGCCAAGGTCGCTCAAGGGCTGGGTCTGGTCAGCATTGGTTTGCACGACGTCGATGCCACGGTCCGGGTACGCGTGAGCGACGCGATGGGTGTGCGCAACTACGCTCCCAAGGTCGAGGCGAACGACCACGGCTGGCCCACCCTCGACGATGACATAGCGCAACATCTGGCGCAGCTCGGCGGGGACTTTCGTGACGTGCGCCGGGTGGCCCTGCCTGTCGACGCACGAGTCCCCACACATTTTGACGCAGATCTACCCGAGCACCAGTGCTTGAGCGTGCTGGTCCTCCCCGACGACCCGTACCTCCAGCTCGATCTGCAGGTCAAAGACGAACAGGGACGCATCCTTTCTCACGGGGTAGAAACCGCAAGGCAGCGTTCCGCCTTGATCTGCAACGACGGTCCCGCCGCGCACCTGGTGTTCGAACTTCGCCCGCAAAGCGGCCAGGGGTTCGCGGTGGTCGCACTGAACGTCGGCGAGCGCGTCACCTCAGCCTCTGCAACGGCGCGCGCAGTGGTCAACCTGGGTCACCCCACCTTGGACGTCGCCCGAGACAAGGTCATCCACCACCTGGCCGTCGACCTGGCACTCGGACAACTCCAGGTGATCCCCATCGCTTCGCGCGGTTGTCAGCGCTACTTGTTGACCGACGCGACCGGCCGGACCTCGTTGGCAGCAGGCGTGCGTGGCTTCAGCCCAACGGGACGTCTGCTCGGAGAAGGCAACACAGCTCCAGGTGTCGGGCTCTTGCTATGTCAACACGGTCAGGTGGTCTTCGAATTGGACGCGGACGAATACTCCCGCGCCGCGCAGGTCCTGGTGCTTCAAGCCGAGAGCACTCCTGCCTTCTACTTGAACGCCCCATTGGCGGCCTCGCGCGCCGACTATCGCAACCGCCTGCTTCAGCCCCCCGGTCTCGTGGGCTCTCAGCTGGTCAGCCGTCCCATCTCCCTGACCGCCGAACAGCCCTTCTCCACCCCGGTGACGCTGTCCAAGGGCACTTGCGCGGCATTCAGCGTCGGCGTGGAGAGCTCTGACGGCGCGCTCGATGTCCGGCTCATCGATGCCCACACGCAAGAGTTGCTCGCGCGTGGTCAGGGCCAAACCTCGGCTGGCGTGCTCTTGTGTCAGCCAACGGAGCGCACAGCGACGCTGGAGGTGGTGCGCAGCGGCGCGTCAACAAGCACCGTGCTCGTGCACACCCAATGGCCGACGAGCAATTGAGAACTCCGGAAAACAAGAAAGCCAGCCTCTGCAGGCTGGCTTTCTTCGTTCGTCGGTTGCGGAGCGGACGGGACTCGAATGCGTTCCGACTCGCCGAAACCAGCTGAAAGAAGCCAGAACAGCGAATCTCCGCAGGCTACGATTGCGCCCGTCAACGAAGCTAAGTCGTTGGAATCATGTGAGCGCCAAAACGACGTTGCAGGATTGAGCGACCCTGTTGAGGCTGCTCTTGCTGAGGCGATCAAGGGAGCGACTGCGGCCGGAGAGTGGGCTGTCGTAGCACAGCTTGCTCGCGAGCTGGAAGCGCGACGCAACGCGCACTCGGCGCCCAACGTCACGCAGTTAAGACCGCCTAAGAAGGACACCGGCCGCTGAGCGGTGTCTCGCCTTCGGGGCCGTGGCTTTGGTCGCGACTTCGACGGCGGGGCCATCGCTCACGGTGAGCAGGAACCCCGCGTTTTCAACACAAGGAGAACGCGACAATGGACAACCTACGTGAACACTTCGAAGGCGTGCAGACCCACATCGTCAAGGCAATCAAGAAACTGGGCATCGCCTCGATGGGCATCGATGAAAGGGACACTCGACAGGAGTCCTTGGAGCAGCTTGCGATGGCCCTGGAGTGCCTCGACCTCGCAAGAGATGCGTCGACACAAAACCGGGTTGACCATGGACCAGCCGGGAAACAGCCGGAATCTCCGTCAGAGAGTGCTGGTGGGCACAGCCCGGGTGGGGGGATGCACATCACACCTGACGACGTCGTCATGGTTCCCGCTGGCGCGTTGCTGGACTACTTCTTCGAGTGCGGATCGACGCCCGGTTCAAGTATCAGCGTTGGAGAACACATCTGCTGGTCCGAGCTGGGCTTTCAAGCCGATGTGCTCAATCTCGTCCGGTCCTACCGGCAATTGGCGGGACGCCTCCCCGCGGCAGAGCTGTTAGACGCTTCGCCCGATCGCATTGTCGCCGCCTTGGCGAAGCGCGCTGACGGGCTGCGTGTGCTCACTGCGGAGCTCCAGAAGGTGGAAGGGGGTGCGGCATGACCGCAAGCACCAAGGTTGACTGGGACTCCCTGAGCACAGCAGAAAAGGCGATTCGCACGCTCCAGCGCGAGACGTGGCTACCGGAACTTCGCAGCCGTGTGATCAACCTGATCACGATATTGGGGCAGGAAAAGCTTGAAGCTGACAGCGAAGCCGTCGGTTATGCTCTCGAGGTCGCTGCAAGCCTGTTGTTCCCGCTGCAGGAAGTGGAACGTCAAATTGAGCGCGGTACCGAGGGGAACAAGGGAGGTGCCTCGTGAGCGCTGCGGAAATTGTCTGGACAAAGCCGGACGGGACCACCCTCACGAAGAAGCAGTTTGACGCGGAGATCGAGCGGATAGAGGTCAAGCTTCGCGACGGAATGAAAGCCGAGCTCGAGTACTGCCGCATCGCGCTCACGCAGGGGCGTCTTGCCCAGGCTCAGCGCCTGCTCGATGACATGGGGGCTCACCCCTACTTGCTGTTTCAAGCCGGTCCCGAGCTGGCCAGCGCGGAGGCGTACGGCATCGCGGAGGACTTCCGCGCGCTCTTCCAGGACCGGATCGACTGGGTGAATTTCTCCATTCGGTATGCGGGTGAGGGATTCAAGGGAGGTGTCGCGTGAACGATTCAGATGACCTGGATCTCCAGCGTGTTGCGACCGAAGCCATGAAGAAAGGTTTGAGCGTGGGCGGCTGGTCGACGAAACAGGCGGGGGCGTTCCTACGGGCGGCCATTCGGGTGAAACATCTACGAGGGGCGCGAGGGCGTCAGGCCCTGGTGGACTTCGAAGCGCAGATCCGGGATCTGGGTCTTGAGGAGCAACGGGAGCGAGTCGGGGGCGTCAACGCGCTCACGGTCTGGCCTGAGTCGGCTGATGCCTGCCTCGCCCACTATCGGCGTAGAATTCGTGGAGGTGGATCGTGAATGCGCGGGTTCGGTGGAAGACCGGAGGCATGGTAAATCACGGTGTGACTCGGAAGTATTCCTCTGTTGAGCTGGCGTCCCTGCAGATTGAAGCAATCGCAAAGAGGACAATTTCACACCTGCAGGAGAACTGGGACCGTCATTCCGAAGAGACGCGCGAGCTGTTCATAGCAGGTGGCCACAAGCGGCCAAAGCTTACAAACAAGCAACTTGAGAAGCTGAAGGCTCTCGCTGGACTGATTGATGGAGCTCTCCTGCTAGGGGATTTCGACCGCGTTGATCGCGCACTGGAAGCGGCCGATCCTAAAAGCAGCGTACAGTGGCAACGTGCGCAGGTGCTTGGTGTATTTGAGCGGGCTCTCGCTTGGATGCCAGAAGGAAAGATTGGCAGAGAGCTTACTCAAAGTTCTGTCGAATTTACACTAGCGACGCTGCCCCGATTGAAAGCTGAATTCAAGACCTTGTCGCACTCTAACCTTGCGACGCTTTTTTGCTCGGGGCGCCTTGCGAGCGCGGGACGAAATAGACAACGGAATACTGGCGCTGCGATCCTTGCAGCAGAGGCGTCATGTTTCTGTGGGGCATTCGGCGATAACAAGAGGTCGGTCGATCACGCGAGGGCAGACTTTGATGACGCTCGCAATAGAGCCAAATAGAGCTGCAAACGCTTCAAGGTCAGAGCTGGACGAGTTGAGAAACGGATGGAGCTAAGCCTTTCTCAGGCCTCAGGAATGAAACCTGACGGCACTGAAAGGTCACTCCATGCCTGCTCGCACAACCCCCATCGATTCCAAGGTTATCACCGCGGTCCGCGCCCTCATTGATGAGGGCACGGTCTGCGGAGCAGCGCGCCAGCTTGATCTAGCTGAGGCAACCGTTGCCCGTCTTGCCGCCGGCATCCCCTGCACGCGGGGAACGTCCGCCCTCGTATCCGCTCGCCTGATCGACCTTGGTCTGTTGAACGGGGAGGCTGCCTAACTTTTTTCGATCCTGTTCGGGTCAGGTGCGGAAAACCTCACCAAACCTGCGGAAAGCGCGGCGCCCATGGGCACAAAAAAACAACGCCCCCGGGTACCAAGCCGGAGGCGCCGCGCTCCAAGGAGCAAAACCGTTGAACACACCTAGCACACATCGCCCCGTGACGGGGACCAAAAATCGACCCGAGAACGTCGCCCTTCGATTGGAGCTCGGCCGCGTCCTACGTGACCGGCTTGACGAATCCGACGTGCTCGCCTTTCGGCTGCTCGGACGTGGCTTCGAAGCAGGCGACCGCCGATGCGTCTGCGGGGCCCCCGTTGATGACCCTTGCGCCGAGTTCTGCGGCCCGTGCGGTCGAGATCGGGGGGCGCGATGAGCACCTTCTCGGCCGACGACATTGACGGCATCATGATCCAGCTCTGCGGCGGGCTTGAGCTTTTTGTCCACCGCGGCGGGCGACTCGCGGATGTCGCCGCCATCATCCAGGAGCTTCCGGACGGCACCTTCCGCGGCGCTGTGTCGACGCGGTCAAGAATGCTCCGCGAGACCCGTGAGCGGTCGCCTAGTACGGCCGACGAAATGGAATCGCAGCTTCGGGAACAGCATCCAGGTTGCCTGCCCGTTTTTACGGTTGGGCCAACTGGGAAAGGGCTCACTTGGCTTGATGTCATGTCACCCATCAACGCTCATGGGGGTGAAGCATGATGAACGACTTCCTCACTCCTGAGTGCCGCAAGCAGTACGGTTGCACGCTCGTCGACGGCTCTTGGAAATGCCGATGCGGGTCTGTGTTGGCGCCGGACGACGTGGTCGCTTGTCCTGCGTGCTTGGAGCGGTCTCGCATCGAGCGGGAAAAGCGCGAGCTCGCCGAACGGCGTAGGGAGTGGGAGAGCAGTCTCCTTGCCCGCGTTCGAAGGACCCTCGCCCAGTTGCCTGCGTGGCCGCACGTAGCTTCCCGTGAGGCGTTTGCGGCCGCGGTGTCGGTTCCGATCTTGAGACGCGTCGCAGAGACCTACCAGCTGGAGAACGGCAGCCTTCTCGCCCTCGGCCTGTCTGGTCAGGGCAAGACGTCGCTGTGCGCTCGAGTAGTCACGCGGCTCGTCGGTTCTGCCATGGACGCGCGCATCGCCGATCCCAAGGACGAGGGCGCCAAGAAGCGTTTTCAAGCGGCTACGGGCATCGTCTGGACGACCGGGAGCGCCATCGCGAGGGCTCTGCGAGAGCACCGTTTAGGAAGCGGGGACGAGCCGGAACTCATCACCCTTGCCGTCGAGGCGCCGCTCTTGGTTTGCGATGAACTTGGGCCGGAACCGCCCCAGCGCGCCGGAGAGATCTTCGACGTGGTGGATCGACGCTACGGCGCCGGCCTGCCTACGCTGGTGACGTCTGGGCTGTCGCTGGAGGCCTTCACGGAACGCTATGGCGACGCCTTCCGCAGACGGCTCACCGAGACAGGAAGGGGGACGCTCATCGATGGGCATCCACGGAGGACAGATGGGTGATGCGCCAAAGAATCGTGTTGTTGTCGCTCGTCGGCGTGTCTTTGAGTCGAATCTCAAGCCATTGGAGAAACTTGTCATGTTAGCGCTTTTGGAACATTGGTCAGCGTCCACCGAAACATTCCCCAGTTGCACACGGCTAGCGAGCTTCACCTCGCTCAGCGAGCGCGCCGTGCGTACGAGTTTGACCGGACTTGAGAAGGCCGGCTTCATCGGAGTGAGTCGAAGCAACGGCAAGTCCAACCGCTACGACCTGGCACCCATCTTCACCGGTCAAACCAAGGCGCCACATGCCGCGGTTGAGCACACCGAACCAAGGCAGGACATGCCGCGGTCTAAACCAAAAGCAAGGCACCGCGTGCCTCGGTCAAGTGCGGGGCAACCCCGGCACGACGTGCCGCCGACCCCGGCACCACATGCCGCCCCACCCCGGCACGACGTGCCGCCTAAGAGATCCATTGAAGAGATCCAAGTAAGAGATCCTTTGTCGTCTGGTACCCAAACGACGCAACTCAAAACCTACTTCGTTGAACTCTACACGAAAGCACGTGGAGGTCCTCCAGACTGGAACTCCACAGAGCACGCTCGGGTTGGGAAAGCTTTCAAGCAACTGGCCGAGAGCTACGGGGGTGATCTCGAGGTTCAAAAGGGGATTCTCCGTGCAGCGGTGCTCGATGAGTTCT
>Ga0315910_10003675_pt1 | contig 12982 bp, 21 predicted proteins | sample EdamamesoilMG_FD_204470 | JGI IMG/M metagenome (GOLD analysis project Ga0315910, IMG submission 204470) | Garden soil microbial communities collected in Santa Monica, California, United States - Edamame soil | ecosystem: Environmental > Terrestrial > Soil > Garden | place: USA: California... | reverse complement strand
TCGCGGCGCGCAGCATATCCCCGGTCGAGATCTTGGGCACACCGAGACTCTCGCACAGGAACGCTGCCTGCGTCCCTTTTCCACTGGCCGGTGGGCCCAAGAGTATGAGTCTCATAGCGTGTCCTAGTTCATGCAGGACGACGGCCACTGAGCCGCGTCATGCGCGGGCCGGTGAGGCCCTCGTAGCTGCGAGTGATGAGGTGCGCCTCGATCTGGTTGACCGTCTCGAGCGCCACACCCACGACGATCATCAGGCTGGTGCCGCCAAACTGAAACGGAACTCGAAGCGACTGGGCGATGACGGCGGGGACCACGCAGATGGTTGCGACATAGATCGCGCCGCCGACGGTGACGCGATTGACGACCTTCTCGATGTACTCCGCCGTTTGGCGACCAGGTCGAATACCTGGGATGTTCGCCTGCTGCTTCCTGAGGTTGTCCGCGACATCCACGGGCTGGAAGGTCACGGCCGTGTAGAAGAAGCAGAAGAAGATGACGAGCGACGCGAACAGCGTGTGGAAGACCCAATCGCCGCGGTTCAAGAGGCCGCTGAGCGTCTGCATCCCGGGCACGTCCATCGCAGCGAGCTGCGTCGGGAACATCAGCAAGCTCGAGGCGAAGATCGGCGGGATCATGCTCGCCATGTTCACCTTGAGCGGCAAGTGGGCGCTCTGTCCGCCGTAGACGCGTCTACCTACCTGCCGGCGCGCGTACTGTATCGGAATGCGGCGCTGTGCCCGCTCGAAGAACACGATGACCGCGATGCTGACGAGCAGCAGCGTGCCGAGCACCGTGATCACCAGCGGCTCGATGTTGCCGCCGGTGCTGCCCCAGTACTGCAGCACTCCAGTCGGAATGCTGCTCACGATACTGGCGAAGATGATGAGCGACATACCGTTGCCGATGCCGCGTTCGGTCACCTGCTCGCCGAGCCACATGATGATGGTGGTACCGGTGGTCAGCGTCAGGATCGTCATGATCCGGAAGCCCCAGCCCGGATCGGTCACCACGTCGCCGTAGGAGCTACCGGACCCCGGCTCGTTCAGCCCTTCGAGCCATGTCGCGATGCCGAACGACTGGAAGATGCTGAGCACCACCGTGCCGTAGCGGGTGTATTGCTCGAGCTTGCGACGGCCCGACTCACCCTCTTTGCGCAGCTCTTCGACGTGTTTGCTCACCATCGTCATGAGCTGCATGATGATGCTGGCTGAAATGTAGGGCATGATGCCCAGGGCGAAGATCGAAAGGTTCGCCAGCGCACCACCGGAGAAGAGGTTGAACAGGCCGAGCAAACCGCCCTCGCCCTTCACCATGCTCTGCATCGCCTTGCGGTCGATGCCCGGGGTAGTGATGAACACGCCCACCCGGTAAATGGCGATCACGACCAGCGTAAAGAAAATGCGCCGGCGCAACTCCGGCACTTTGCCGATGTTACCGAAACCGCGAAATATCGCCATCGGTGGGGTCCGAACTCAGGATCCGGCTTCCGCCTCGCGGGGAGCTTCGCTACCTTCAGCGGAAGGCAGAGCTAGCTCCACGATCTTGCCCCCAGCAGCCCCGATTTTCTCGCGCGCGCTGGAGCTGAACTTATGAGCGGAGACCGTGAGCTTCTTGGTCAGGTCGCCGTGGCCGAGGATCTTGATGCGATCGATCTTGCCCTGGATCAGGCGTGCGCCGCGCAGCGCGACCTCGTCGACCTCGGTGCCCGCATCGAATCGCTCGAGATCGGCAACGTTGATCGCCACGGTCACCGCCGCAAACGGCACATTGAAGCCGCGCTTCGGCAGACGGCGCTGAATCGGAGTCTGCCCACCTTCGAACGCGAGCTTGCCGATGTTGCCACCCTTGCGAGCCTTCTGGCCCTTCATGCCGCGGCCCGAGGTCTTCCCGACCCTCGAGCCGGGCCCACGCCCGAAGCGTCGCTCGGAGTGACGGGCGCCGGCGGGATGCGTTAGACGAGACAGTGCTGTACTCATGAGGCCTCTTCACGCACCTCGACGAGATGCAGGACTTTCTTGATCATGCCGCGGAACGACGGCGTGTTCTCGACGACCACGGACTGGCCGATGCCACGCAGGCCGAGCCCCTCGAGGATGCGCCGCTGGGGATGCGGGCGACCGATGGTGCTGCCGACCTGACGAACCACGAGCTTCTTGTTCATCCGGCGCCTCCCGCTCCGCTCTCGGTCGAGGCGACGATGGACTGTGCCACGGCGGCCTTCGCCGAGGTGGCAGCGACCGGGTAGTCGGTGGTGACGTCGGCGACGTCCATGTTGCGAGCGGCGGCGACCGTTTCCGGCGCGCGCATCATCCGCAGCGCTTCGACCGTGGCGTGAACCACGTTGTATTTGTTCGACGACCCGAGGCACTTGCTCAGGATGTCCTGGATGCCGGCCGACTCGACCACCGCGCGCACCGGGCCACCGGCGATAACGCCCGTACCGGGAGCGGCGGGTCGGAGCAGCACTCTGCCAGCGCCAAAACGACCGATGCCTTCGTGCGGAATGGTGGCACCCAACATGGCAACCTTGAACAGGTTCTTGCGAGCCTGATCGCTGCCCTTGCGGATAGCCTCGGGCACCTCATTGGCCTTGCCCATGCCGACACCGACGTGCCCAGCTTCGTCGCCCACGACGACCAGGGCCGAGAAGCTGAACCGGCGACCGCCCTTAACGACCTTGGCGACGCGATTGATGTGAATCACCCGCTCTTTCAGGCGATCTTCATCGAGATTTTCAAATGCTGCCATGCTGCCTTCCAAAAAAGCTGGATGCCCTAGAACTGTAAGCCGGCCTCGCGAGCCGCCTCGGCCAACGCCTTCACACGCCCGTGATACAGATAGCCGTTGCGGTCGAAGACGACCTTGTCGATCTTCTTCTCGAGGCAGATCTTCGCGATGAGCGCTCCGACCTTCTTCGCCGCAGCCGTCTTGTCATCTTCGCTCAAGGTACCCTTGAGATCGGGTGACAGTGTCGAAGCATGGGCCAGCGTGCTGCCGCCCACGTCATCGACGATTTGCGCGTAGATGTGACGTGCGCTGCGGAACACGGTGAGCCGAGGACGAGCCGGGCTACCAGCAATCTTGTTGCGAATTCGATACTTGCGTCGCTGACGCCCTGTAAGTTTCTGTCCCATGGGTCAGGTCCCTTCAACCAACTACTACTTGCGTCCCTTCCCAGCCTTGCCCGCCTTGCGACGAATCTGCTCGCCGCGGTAGCGGATACCCTTGCCCCCATAGGGCTCGGGCGGCCGGAGACGCTTGATCGTTGCTGCCAGTTGGCCAATCAACGCCTTGTCCGGCGAATTCAGGATGAGGAGAGTGCCCTTGGAGTCACCAGGAATGGTCGCGCTCACCGAAGCAGGGAGCTCGACGCTCGCAGGGTGCGAGAGACCGAGCGAGAAGTTCACGACCTTGCCTTTGAGCTCGCAACGGTAACCAGTACCGACGAGTTCCAGGATCCGCTCGTAACCTTCGGCGCAGCCCTTCACCATGTTCGCCACGAGAGCGCGGCCGAGCCCTTGCAGACGCGGAGCGTCGTCGCCACCCGCGGAGCTGGACACGACCAGGGTTTCGCCCTCTTTCTTGATCTGCACGCGGTCGGGCAACTGCCCGCTCAGCTTGCCCTTCGGGCCCTGAACGCTGACCTCGTTCGCCGAGACGTTCACGGTGACGCCCTTGGGGATCGGGATCGGGCGCTTGCCGACGCGTGATTGCTTCACTATTGCAGCTACACTAGCCATCACCACACCTCACACAAAAGCTCGCCGCCAACACGCTTCTGCCGAGCTTCGCGGTCGGTCATCAGCCCCTGCGAGGTGCTGAGGATCGAAACGCCGAGCCCGCTCAGAACACGGGGGATTTCCGTGTGGCGCACGTAGACACGGCGACCGGGGCGCGACACCCGCCGTAGGCCTCTGAAGGCCGCCGCACGGTCTGCACCGTACTTGAGCGTGACCGTGATGGTCTTGCGCTTCTGGGGGCCCCACTCTTCTTCGCTCACGTCGGCCACGAAGCCTTCGCGCTTCAGCAGATCAGCCACTGCCCGCTTGATCTTGCTCGCCGGCAGCCTGGTCACGTCGTGACGAGCCAGCGCCGCGTTCTTGATGCGCGCCAGCATGTCAGCAATAGGATCGGTCATCATTGGATCACCAGCTCGCCTTGGTAACGCCGGGCAGCTCACCCCTGAGTGCCATCAGGCGGAAGCACAGACGGCAGAGGTTGAAGTCCCGGTACACGGCCTTGGAACGACCACACACGTGGCAACGCCTGACCACTCGAGTCTTGAACTTGGGGGGGCGGCTCATTTTCGCCCATTGACATGCACGTGCCATCAATCAACTCCTGAACGGCATACCAAGCTGCCCGAGAAGCTCTTTGGCTTCCTCGTTCGTCTCGGCGGTAGTGACCACGGTGATGTTCATACCCTTGATCTTGTCGACCTTGTCGAAGTCGATCTCGGGGAACACGATCTGCTCTTTGAGTCCGAGGGTGAAGTTTCCGGCACCATCGAAGCCGCGGGCGCTGATGCCACGGAAATCGCGGACGCGCGGCAAGCTCAGCGAGATCAAGCGATCCAGAAACTCCCACATGCGCTCGCGGCGCAGCGTGACCTTCGCACCGATTGCCATGCCCTCACGCAGCTTGAACGTCGCGATGGATTTCTTGGCGCGCGTCACGATGGGCTTCTGACCCGTGATGCTCGTCAAGTCGTTCACGGCGCCGTCGATCAGCTTGGGGTTCGAAACGGCTTCGCCCATGCCCATGTTGACCACGACCTTCTCCAGGCGCGGCACTTGCATCGGGTTCTTGTAGCCAAAACGCTTCATCAGCGCGGGAACGATCTCTTTGTCGTAGCGCTGCCGCAGGCGCGGTAGGTTCTGTGACATTATTTCTGCTCCCCGAGGATTTCAGCGCCGCTCTTGGCGATGCGCTGCTTCTTGCCAGCCTTGACCGAGTAGGACACGCGGGTGGGCTTGTCGGTCTCGGGGTCGATCAGCATGACCTTGCTCTCGTGCAACGGTGCCTCGACCTCCAGGATGCCACCGGGCTTCTGCGGGGTCGCCTTGACGTGGCGCTTGATGATGTTGACACCTTCGACCACGACGGTGCCCTTGTCCGGGTTCACGCGGCTGACCCGACCGCGCTTGCCGCGGTGGTTGCCGCGCACGACCGCGACCTTGTCACCGACACGCAGGCGCATCATCACAGCACCTCCGGCGCCAGGGACACGATCTTCATGAAGCGCTTTGCCCGGAGCTCGCGCGCGACCGGCCCAAAGATGCGCGTGCCGATCGGCTCACGCTGAGCGTTGATGAGCACGGCGCTGTTGTCGTCGAACTTGATGTAGGTGCCGTCCTCGCGACGGTTCTCGCGTTTGGTGCGGACGACCACCGCTTTGGCGGTAGTGCCCTTCTTCACCTTGCTGTTCGGCATCGCCTCTTTGATGCTGACGACGATGATGTCGCCGAGACCCGCGTAGCGGCGCCGCGAGCCGCCGAGCACCTTGATGCACTGCACGAGCTTCGCGCCGGAATTGTCGGCCACGCCAAGTACTGATTCGGTCTGGATCATGTCAGCTCAACTCCTGTGCGGGGCGCTCGATGAGGCGCACGACTTTCCAGCGCTTCTCTTTCGAGTATGGCTTGTGCTCGACGATCTCTACGCGATCGCCGGCGCGAAACTCGTTCGTCTCGTCGTGAGCCTTGTAGCGCTTACGCACGCGCACGTACTTCTTGTACATGGCGTCCATCTTGTAGCGCACGACTTCGACGACCACCGTCTTGTTCATCTTGTCGCTCTTGATGCGACCGATCAGCCGTCGGCGGGAAACCCGCTTGCGACCGCTCGTGTCCGTGGTGGGTTCAGCGCTCACGATTTGCCTCCATCTTTGCTGGCCGCCGCCCGCTCGTGAAGGATGAGCTCGATGCGAGCCACGTCCTTCTTGGTCTTGTTGAGCAAGCTCGTGTCATCGAGCTGCCCGGTGAAGTTCTTCATCCGGTAAGAGAACAGGTCTTTTTGCATCGAGCCTTTGAGCTCGACGAGGTCCTCGGTGGAACGCTCGCGCAGGTCTTTGGCCTTCATTACAGAACTCCTCGCGCCAGAAAGCGCGTCTGCACGGGGAGCTTCGAGGCCGCCAGGCGGAACGCTTCGCGCGCCAGCTCTTCCGAAACGCCGGAGATTTCGAACAGCACGCGGCCGGGTTGCACCAGGGCAACCCACGCTTCGACAGCGCCCTTGCCCTTACCCATGCGGACTTCGAGAGGCTTCTTGGTGATTGGCTTGTCCGGGAACACCCGGATCCAGAGCTTGCCAGCGCGCTTCACGTGGCGCTGGATTGCCATACGACCGGCCTCGATCTGCCGAGCCGTGATCGCGTGACGACCGGTCGCTTGCAGCGCGTAATCCCCGAAGGAAACGTCGCTGCCGCGCCAAGCGATGCCACGGTTCTTCCCGGTCATCATCTTGCGGAATTTGGTGCGCTTTGGAGAAAGCATGATTCGCCTCGAATAGTGGAGCTACTGCGCCGTGAGTAAGCGCAGCGGGGCTCAGTCCGGAATGCGGCGAGCCTTGCGCTGCAAGACCTCGCCCTTGAAGATCCACACCTTGACGCCGATGATGCCGTAGGTGGTGCGCGCCTCGGCCAAGCCGAAGTCCACGTCGGCGCGCAGCGTGTGCAGCGGGACGCGGCCTTCGCGGTAGGTCTCGACGCGACCCATTTCGGCGCCACCCAGGCGGCCAGCGCAACGGATGCGCACGCCCTTGGCGCCGAACTTCATCGCCGTCGACAGCGACTTCTTCATGGCGCGGCGGAACGCGATGCGGCGTTCGAGCTGGGTCGCGATGTTTTCTGCGACGAGCTGCGCGTTGGTTTCGGCCTTGCGCACCTCTTGAACGTCGATGAAGACCTCGTTGTTGGTGAACGACTGCACACCAGCGAACTTGGTCTCGCCTTTGGCGGCCGAATCGAGATTGCCGCTCTTCAGGATCTCGATGCCCTTGCCACCCTTGCCGATCACCATGCCAGGGCGGGCGGTGTACACGATCACCTTGGCTTTGTTCGCGGCGCGCTCGACCTCGACGCTAGCGACGTTGGCGTTGTACAGGTACTCTTTCACGGCGCGCTTGATGCGCACGTCCTCGTGGAGCCACTTCTGGTAGTTCTTGTCCTCGAACCACTTGCTGGTCCAAGTCTTGATTACCCCGAGGCGAAAGCCATAAGGATGCGTTTTTTGTCCCATCGGTCAGTTCCTTAATGCTGAACGCTAGAGTCTTGGGTTCGAAGCTCTCGACGCCTAGCGCTGGTCGAGCTCGATGTGAATGTGGCTGATGCCCTTTTCGACGCGGGTCGCGCGACCCTGGGCTCGCGGGCGCCAGCGGCGCATGTGGCTGTTCGGGCCTTTGTCGACGCTCGCATGGCTGATGTAGAGCGAATCCACATCCACGTCGGGGCGCTTCAGCTTGGCGTTGGCAACCGCGCTCGCGATCAACTTCTTGATGATCGGGGCAGATGCCTTCTTGGTGAACTCGAGGATCTGTAGGGCGTCGCTGGCGTCTCGCCCGCGAACGAGATTGGCTACAGTCCTGGCCTTGCGCGGACTAATCCGCTGATAGTTAGCTTGTGCTTTGCTGATCATCGCGACAGTTTCCTTTTGAGACCCGCCGACCCCAGAGGCTGCCCTATTCGTGCTGCCTCCAACATCCGCCGGCGATTAGAGTGACACCGCTCGAGTGCTCCGAAGAGCGACCCTGCGCACCAATCTGTGCCGCAGGCGGCTGCCGACACCGCGAAGCTTCTGGGAAACCACGGGTGCCGGTAAAGGGGAGCGCCTACCTAGCAAAGGAGTTGGGGCCGCGCAAGGACTCGTCGTACCAGGAACGTGACTACTGCGCATTTGAGCAACCCGTATGACGCCGTCGGGAGCAGGGAAGCGGTCGGCGCGACCCGCTCGAGGCATCTGGTTCGACTGCGCGGCCAAGAAGTGCAGCTCGCAGGCCCCTGCAAGCTAAATTGGCCGCCTGGGTGAGCCGAAGTTAGGTCCTGAACGGACTCTAATTGAATTGGGAGTCGCTGCGCATTGGTGGCCATGGTCAGAAAACCCGCAACCGGTCTACCGCCCGACGCAGCAACCGGTTCGAGGCCAGCTTCCGCCCAGCGCGTCCGATTCGTGGGCGACGCCGCGTTGGTCGCAGGCATCCGCGCGAGAAATCCGACCGCGCTGACCGAGTTCCACGACCGGTTTGCCCTACCGGTGCGCAGGGTTCTGTGGGGCATTCTCGGGCCGGACCAGGACTTGTCGGACTTGCACCAGGATGTCTTCGTGACAGCGCTCCAATCGATCGACGGATTGAAGCAGCCGGAAGCTCTCCCAGGCTGGATGAAGAGCATCGCCGTGCATACGGCGCGCAAGTGCATCGAGAAGCGACTCAGCCGGCAACGCTTTGCCGCCAATACCCCGGCCGACGACGTAGCGGAAGCTCCCGAGGTCGACCCGAGGCCTCGGGCGGATGCGCGTGAGGTGCTGCGGGCCATCCACGCGGTGCTCGATGGGTTGCCCGTCTCGGAGCGCATCGCTTTCGCCTTGCGACACATGGAGGGACTCGACCTGACAGAGGTCGCCGCGGTCTCCGAGACTTCGTTGGCAACGGTGAAGCGTCGCCTCGCCCGTGCCGAGACCGAGTTTGCCGAGCGGGCCAGGCGCTGCCCGGTGTTGGCCGAGTGCGTCGAGAGAGGAAGTTCGCGGTGGATTCGTCGTTGAACGAGGTCGTCCGAGTCGAACGAACCAAGTTGGAGAACCACGATTTCTCCGCCGAACGCGCGCGCTTTCTCGAGTTCGCAAGCTACCCGAACCAGCGCACTCGTCCCCGCAGGCATTGGGCCGGAGCGGCGCTGGGGTTGGCGCTAGTGGTCAGCCTGGTCGCAGCCTCTGCAGTCCTCGATTCGCCCGACCTGACCTTCGCTGTGAACGGGGCCAAGGGTGAGACGGGGGTTTCGTTGGCTGGGTCACGCAACGCTTCGCTAGCTGTCGACTTCTCGGACGGCAGCCAACTCCGGTTGGGCCAAGACGCGCGAGCGCGCGTGCTCGCGGTGAAGCCAGCTGGCGCACACCTGATGCTCGAACGCGGCAAACTGGAGGTACATGTCGTGCATCACACGTCGGACACGAGCTGGCAGGTCGATGCGGGACCGTTCGCGGTAACAGTCGTCGGCACACGCTTCGACGTCAGCTGGGACCCCAAGCACGAACGGTTCTTGCTAGAGCTACGCGAAGGCGCTGTCCAACTGAGCGGGCCGAAGGTGGCGAGCGGCTGCACCGTGCGATCAGGAGAGCGGGTTCAGATATCCCTCGGCGCGGGGACCGTGAGTGGTAGCTGCGTCTCGGTCGCGCAGGCAGCGCAACCCTCGCTGACTGCAGCCCCCCGGGCCGCGACCACCGCCAGCCCGGCCCCTGAACGAGCGATGCCGGAGCCAAGCAAGCTGGAAAGCTGGCGCAGCTTGGCAGCGCGCGGCGAACGCAAGAGCGCCTGGTCGCGCGTCGAGTCCGAGGGCTTCGATCAGGTGCAGGCGCGTTCGAACGCTGCTGATCTGATATTGCTCGCCAACTTGGCGCGTTTCTCGCGCGCCGCCGATCGGGCCAGCGCGGCGTTGCGAGCCGTGCGCGAGCGCTACCCAACCTCTGCCGAGGCGGCAGACGCCGCGTTCCTGCTTGGTCTCGTGACAGCGGATCAGCAGAACTCGCCCCGGGCCGCGGTTCCTTGGTTCAAGACCTATTTGGCGGAACGCCCGAGCGGTAGCCTGGCGCGCGAGGCTTGGGGCAGAGTGCTAGACTGCCAGGTACGTGCCGGGGATCATATGGAAGCGCAACGCACGGCGCGGATCTACCTGCAGCGCTATCCAGACGGTCCCTTCCATGCACTTGCCGAGCGCGCACTGTCCGCGGCGCTGCCGGCATCCGCTCGAGCAACGGGAGCACCCACAGCGCCCTCTCCGCATGCGCCACCTCCGGATCGCTGACGCTCACGTGCTCGGCTACGCCTGCGCTTGGCTGCGACGCTCGGCTTTCTTGGTCGAATGCTGCACGCTCGTCTACCTGGCGCTGTGCTGCACCAGCGCCCATGCCGCCGACCCCGGAGCGCCACGGCTGGTTATCGTCATGCATCCCGACAGCAGCGATCTGGCTGGACGCATCCAACTGGAGCTGGAGGCGATGGGCTTCGAGAGCCGAGTGTTGCTCCAGAGCGACGCGACGGCGGACCAACTCGCAGGAATCGCAGCGAACGCGGGTGCGGTGGCCAGCGCCCAGATCCGTTTGATGGAAAATTCGCTCGAGCTTCGGATCCACGATCGTACGACCAACAAGACGTTGCAGCGAACGCTGGAACGCACGGGTGACATTAGTGACGCCATCATGGCCACGCACGCCGTCGAACTGCTTCGCGCGAGTCTGCTCGAGTTATCCCTGCCGGACACGCCGCGTGGCGACGTCGAGCCGACGCCAGCGCTGCTCGAGGCAGCCAAAGTAAAGCAAGAGAAGACCGAACCCAGCAGCACCCGCGGACCCAATGACGCTGGCACCGGCCCCCCCGCGGCACGCTCCAGCGTCGGCGAAGCGCGGCCAGGCGACACTCCGAGCGCCGCGGTGAACGCGGGTGCAGCACTGCTCGGGGGCGCGGGAGACTTGCGTGCGGTGCCCGCGCTCTCGCTCAGCGCGGAGTTCGTGCCTGGCGCCAATCTCGGCGTCGGGGTGCTCGCCTTGATTCCGCTGCAGACAATGTCGCACTCGTCGGCGGAAGGCAGCAGCGAGACGCGGGTCACGCTCGTCGGCGCCCACGCCACTTGGAACCCGCGTGCCGCGTTCCTCGAGCCGGTGCTGGGGGGCGCGCTCGTCGTATCCATCCTCGAGACTACCGGTCAGCCCAAGAGCGAGAACTTGCAAGCTGGTTCCGATCGCGCGCTCACCGTCGGCGCCGCACTTCGGGCGGGGCTCGGCATGCGCCTGACACGGTCGCTCCGACTAGTTCCAAGCGTGCTCAGCGGGGTGCAGCATCGGTACTTCTCGGTGGACTACGCCGAGCGCTCCGGCGCGCGCTGGGGGGCCTGGTGGTGGGCGGCAACATTGAGTCTGGAAGGAGCCCTATTGTGATGAGCCGAATGCGTGCGCTCACCGGACTTCTCAATGACGGCGCAAATCGGGCGCGGAAAACGGAGTTTAGGATGCGTTCACAGATCAGCAAGTTCGTGATGTGGTTCGGCGTATTGGGGCTCGCCAGCAGTTGTGCGGCGCAGCACGCGTCGGCAGTCGACGCTAAAGACGACGAGCTCTCGAGTGAAACCCCAGTCGATCGAGGCGAGGCGAACCCGAACGATCCTTTCGGAGCCTGCGTCCTCGTCGACGATCTTACGGACATCATTCCGTTCGACTGTGCGCGCGGCGGCTCCTGCTCGGGATACGGCATGGGCGGCCCTTGCGAAGGCCGGGACGGTGAGGCCGTCTGCGACACCGGCCCGTTTTACATGATCTGTGAAAACCCCTGTGACTCGGACGACGACTGTCCAATACCACTGACGGGTAGCGCTGCGCCCGTCTGCCACGACGAACTCTGTCAGTTGCCGTGTGAGGACGATGCTGAGTGCCCCGACGGCTTCAGCTGCCACGAAGCTAGGGACGGCGACACCAGCAGCCCGCCGCGAAGCTGCGTGCAAATCTTGGACGCGCCGCCGCGGCACGACCCCTGAGCGGCGGTTCTGGTTGTGCGAGAGTCAGTCTTAGTCGTTGGCTGGCCCGCAGATGATGAAGTTGATGGCCCCTGCCCTGGGGGTGTCGTCGCCGACGAAGCGCAACTTGCGTTGTTCGGTCGCTGGACACCCCGTGAGCAGGGCCTCGTTGCCGAGCCCTTGCGCCGCGTCGAGGTAGCAAAAGCCGGGGAGCGCGCTGTCCGGATAGTCGAGCTCGGTCTGGCAAGTCTCCAGATCGGGACCGGACAGCTGATCGATGTGACACAGCGAGTACGCATCGCAGTCGACGGCGCTGGCGCCCCCGCACAGGCCCGCGGCCTGGAGTTGCTTGGTAACCGCGGACATCACTGACTCGTCCACCTCGCTGCGACCGAGCGTGGCATCGCATGCGCGCGACGCCTGGACGGCCTCGACCATCGAGCACGCGATACGACCATCCTCGTCGGCGCTGACGGCTAGAGGCAAGCAGCGTCCGCCGAGCACCTCTTTGGCGCGCTCCAGCATCGCAGCGATCGCCGGGTTGTAGCAGGTCCGTCTCCGTGCAGTCGCAAGCGACATTCGCCTGAGTCGGGTCCGCCAGACTCGCGTTGGTGGCGATGTCTTGCCAGGGCACACCCACGATGCCCGCCAGGCACACCAGCGAGGGGTCGCGTGACGCCCCGGCGCCACGCGTGTCGAACAGCGGGTTTTGAACCAGCGGGCAGTTGCCGTTCGCGTCGCAGCGATGCGTGTCGTAGATCTGAGCTTGTGTGAGCCCCTCGACGTAGCGCCCGACGGGGTAGAGCAGGTCGAAGCCGAAGCGCTGCTTTTGGTTCCAGCAGCGCAGATTCAAGGCATCCGTGCCGGCGCCGCGGCCCGCCTGACAGTTAGTCCAAGTCCTTCTTCGGCGTCCAAAGGCAGCTCTTCCGGATAGTCGCCCTGAGTCAGGCAAGCATCCCGCGCTTCACCCGACAACTGGGTGAGGGCGCATTGCGAGTACTCGTCACAAGCGCTCGGGCGTGAGCCAACGCAGATGCCCAGCGCTTTTAGCTCTGCTAGTAGCCGGCGGCAGGGTGCCTGCTCTACCCCGCGCTGCACATTTTATCAATTAATTACAATATGTTACACTGCTGAGCCTCGGCTGACCGCGAGCCTGCGCCGACAATCTTCCTCGGGGGCGTGTTCGAAACGCTGCGGTGCGGCTACATCTACGGCCGCGCGCTCGATGCACGACGAAAGCCAGTCACAGAGGGCATCCTCGGATCCGCC
>Ga0315910_10003674_pt1 | contig 12983 bp, 13 predicted proteins | sample EdamamesoilMG_FD_204470 | JGI IMG/M metagenome (GOLD analysis project Ga0315910, IMG submission 204470) | Garden soil microbial communities collected in Santa Monica, California, United States - Edamame soil | ecosystem: Environmental > Terrestrial > Soil > Garden | place: USA: California... | reverse complement strand
CCGTAGGAGAGTCCCACAGAGCCCGAGGCGCGCGAGATCTCTTCCATCGCGATGATGTGCGCCAGGTAACCCAGGTTGGCGCCACCCCAGCGCTCGGGGACCGTGATGCCCAACAAGCCGGCGTCGCCCAGCTCGGGCCACAGGTCGCGCGGAAATTCGTTGCTGCGGTCGATTTCCTCGGCGCGCGGCGCGATGCGCTCGCGCGCGAAGCGCCTGACCTGCGCGCGCACCTCGTCGAGTTCCTCGCCGAGGCCGAAGTCGAAATCGCAGCGGTCCAGTGCGTTCATTTCCCTGGGCCCAACCCTTGCCTTCAAATGTACGGTTGTACTATTGTCCGACAATCATGCCGGTGCTGGAAACGAAAGTCGATAGGAAAAGTGCCGAGTTCGCGGGCAACACGGCCGCCCTGAAGGCGCTGGTCGAGGAATTGCGCGCCCGGCAGGCCCGTTGCGCGCTCGGGGGCGGCGAGGCGGCCCGCGTAAAACACGTCGGCCGGGGCAAGTTGCTGCCACGCGACCGCGTCGAGGCGCTGCTCGATCCCGGCACTCCCTTTCTCGAGTTGTCGCCGCTGGCCGCATCCGGCATGTATGGCGATGAGTCGCCCGGCGCCGGCATCATCACCGGCATCGGCCGCATCGCCGGGCGCGAATGCGTGGTGGTGTGCAACGACCCGACGGTGAAGGGCGGCACGTATTACCCGGTCACCGTCAAGAAACACCTGCGTGCGCAGCGCATCGCCGAGGAGAACCGGCTGCCCTGCGTGTACCTCGTGGACTCGGGCGGCGCGCACCTGCCCAGCCAGGACGAGGTGTTTCCGGACCAGGAACACTTCGGTCGCATCTTCTTCAACCAGGCCAACATGTCGGCCGCCGCCATTCCGCAGATCGCGGTGGTCATGGGCTCGTGCACGGCCGGCGGAGCCTACGTTCCGGCGATGAGTGACGAATCCATCATCGTGCGCAACCAGGGGACCATCTTCCTCGGCGGCCCGCCGCTGGTGAAGGCGGCCACGGGCGAAGTGGTCAGCGCCGAAGACCTCGGCGGCGGGGAAGTGCACGCGAAGATTTCCGGCGTCGTGGACCATCTCGCCGAGAACGACACCCATGCGCTTGGCATCGCGCGGCGCATCGTGGGAAGCCTGCCGGACGATCCGCTGGCGAACGTTGCGCCGGCAGCCCGGGAATTCGAGGAGCCGCGTTACCCGGCAGAAGATCTCTACGGGCTCATTCCCACCGACACGCGCAAGCCCTACGACCCGCGCGAAATTGTTTCCCGCCTCGTGGATGGCAGCGACTTCGACGAATGGAAGGCACGCTTCGGCACCACCCTGGTCACCGGCTTCGCGCGCATCCATGGCATGCCCGTGGCCATCCTCGCCAACAACGGCATCCTGTTTTCGGATTCCGCGCAGAAGGGCGCGCACTTCATCGAGCTCGCCTGCCAGCGGCGCGTGCCGCTGGTGTTCCTGCAGAACATCACGGGATTCATGGTCGGCCGCAAGTACGAAAATGAAGGCATCGCGCGTCACGGCGCCAAGATGGTCACGGCCGTGGCCTGCGCGCGCGTGCCGAAATTCACGGTGATCGTGGGCGGGAGTTTCGGCGCCGGAAATTACGGCATGTGCGGCCGCGCCTACGCGCCGCGCTTCCTGTGGACCTGGCCGAATTCTCGCATCTCGGTCATGGGCGGTGAGCAGGCGGCGAACGTTCTGGCGACGGTCCGCCGTGACTCCATCGAGGCCAAGGGCGGTACCTGGAGCGCCGAGGAAGAAGGCGAATTCAAGGCGCCGATCCGTGCGCAGTACGAGGAACAGGGCAATCCGTACTACGCCACCGCGCGCCTGTGGGACGACGGCGTGATCGATCCGGCCGACACGCGCCGCTGCCTGGCACTGGGCCTCGCGCTCAGCCTGCGTCAACCCGTGCCCGAGACGCGTTTCGGCGTCTTCAGGATGTGACCCGTGGCTAACTACCAGCATCTCGAGATCGACGATCGCGGCGCGGTGCGCTGGATCTGGCTCAACCGGCCCGAGGTGCGCAATGCGTTCAACGATGCGCTGATTGGCGAGATCAGCGCCGCCTTCGCCGAGGTGGAGGCGGCCGCAGGCGTGCGCGTCGTGGTGGTGGCCGCGCGCGGCCCGGCCTTCTGCGCGGGCGCGGATCTCAACTGGATGCGCGCCATGTCCGCCTTCAGTCATGCCGACAACCACGCCGACGCGCTGCGCGTGGCCCGCATGTTCCACGCCGTGCATTCCTGCTCCCGGCCGGTGCTCGCGCGGGTGCAGGGCGATGCCTATGGCGGCGGCGTGGGTCTCGCGGCCGCCTGCGACATCGTCATCGCCGCGGATTCCGTGAATTTCGGTCTCTCGGAAGTGCGGCTCGGCATCGTGGCCGCCACGATCTCGCCGCACCTGGTGCGCGCCATGGGTGCGCGGCAGGCCGCGCGGTACATGCTCACCGCGGAGAAGTTCGACGCCAGGCGCGCGCGCGAGCTCGGCCTGGTGCACGAAGTGACCAAGGCCAATGGGCTCGACTACGAAGTCGAGCGCCAGGCCACCGTGCTGCTGTCGTCGAGCCCCGCGGCGCTCGCGGCCACCAAGCGCCTGCTGGCCGACGTCGTGGAAGCGCCGATGGACGACGTGCTGCTCGCCGCCACGGCCAAGTGCATCGCCGACGCGCGTGTCTCGCCCGAAGGGCGCGAGGGCATCGCCGCGTTCCTCGAAAAGCGCGCACCCGCCTGGGTGCCCCGGAAATAACCTCGCCATGTTTGCGAAGCTGCTCATCGCGAACCGCGGCGAGATCGCCTGCCGCGTCGCGCGCACCGCGCGCCGCATGGGCATCCGGACGGTGGCGGTGTATTCGGACGCCGATGCCGGCGCCGCGCACGTCGTGGCCTGCGACGAGGCCGTGCACATCGGCGGGCCGTTGCCGCGCGACAGCTACCTGCGAGGCGATGTGATCCTCGAGGCGGCGCGCCGCACGGGCGCCACGGCCATACATCCCGGCTACGGATTCCTCTCGGAGAACGCCGGATTCGCCCGCGCCTGCGCCGCGGCGGGCGTGGTGTTCGTCGGGCCGACGCCCGCGGCCATCGACGCCATGGGTTCGAAGTCCGCGGCCAAGGCGCTGATGGAGAAGGCCGGGGTGCCGCTGACCCCCGGTTACCACGGCGAACGGCAGGAGCCGGACTATCTACTCGAGCAGGCGCGGCGCATCGGTTTCCCGGTGCTCATCAAGGCGGTTGCGGGTGGCGGCGGCAAGGGCATGCGGCGCGTGGATGCGCCGGAGCCGTTCGGCGAGGCGCTGGCCAGCTGCCAGCGCGAGGCGCGGGCGGCCTTCGGCGACGATCGGGTGCTGGTCGAGAAATACGTCGATCCGGCGCGGCACATCGAGCTGCAGGTATTCGGTGATACCCAGGGCAACGTCGTCCACCTGTTCGAGCGCGATTGCTCGGTGCAGCGCCGTCACCAGAAGGTGATCGAAGAGGCGCCGGCCCCCGGCATGACGCCGGAGCGTCGCCAGCGCATGGGCGAGGCGGCCGTGGCGGCGGCGCGCGCCGTCGGCTACCAGGGCGCGGGCACCGTGGAGTTCATCGCCGGCGCGGATGGCGCGTTCTACTTCATGGAAATGAACACGCGCCTGCAGGTCGAGCATCCGGTGACCGAGATGATCACGGGCCTCGACCTGGTCGAATGGCAGCTGCGCGTGGCCGCGGGGGAGCCGCTGCCGCTCGCGCAGTCGCACCTTTCGATCACGGGACATGCGATCGAGGCCCGCATCTACGCCGAGGATCCGGCGCGCGAATTCCTGCCCTCGATCGGCAGGCTCGAATACCTGGCCACGCCATCGGCAACCGATGTGCGCGTCGATACCGGCGTGCGGCAGGGTGACGAGATCACGCCGTACTACGACCCGATGATCGCCAAGCTCATCGTGCATGGACGCACGCGCGAGGCGGCGCGCGAGAAGCTGCGTGCCGCGCTCGCCCAGTTCCACGTCGCCGGGGTGCGCACCAACATCGAGTTCCTGCACCGCATGACGAGCGCCCCGTCGTTCGTCGAGCCGCGGCTCGACACCGGCCTGATCGAACGCGAGCGCGAGCACCTGCTGCCACCCGCCGCGCCGCCGCCGGACAGCGCGTGGGCACTGGCGGCGCGCGCCACGATTCCGCCGGGCGGTGACTCGCCGTCACCCTGGGACCTGCGTGACGGCTGGCGACTGGGCGCCCGTGCGACACGAGACGTGACGCTGCGATCCTCCCAGTGGGAGAAGACCCTCGAGCTGCGGTTCGGCGCGGAGCCCGTCGATACGCGGGGAAAGGTCGTGAAGACCCGGGCGGCGCTGCACGTGTTCCTCGACGGTGCGCACCATGTTTTCGAGCTCGTCGATCCCTATCTACCGGCGACTGAGCGTGCCGACGCACACGGCGGACTCACCGCGCCCATGCCGGGCCGGGTGCTCGCCGTGCAGGTGAAGCCGGGTCAACGGGTCGCGCGTGGCGCGCCGCTGATGATCCTCGAGGCCATGAAGATGGAGCACACGGTCACGGCTCCCGCCGCCGGCATCGTCGAAGCCGTGTTGTGCGCCGAAGGCGAGCAGGTCAAGGAAGGTGCCGAGTTGCTGAAGCTGGCGCCCCTCTGAACGAGGTGGAGCGCTTCCGGGACGAGCCGAAGCGACACGTCAATCGGGGGACGCCTGTCGGAAAGTACCGCCGCGCGCGGGTATGCTCCACATCCAACGGGCATCCCCAATAAATCAAACCGGAGTCACCATGAAGTCGATCCTTCTCGCGGCGGCGGGCTTGCTGCTGTGTTGCACGGCGAATGCGGCCGAGACCACGCGCTACACCGCGCTCGTCAATGGCGGCAAGGACAAGGCCGGCCACCTGTGGGTCACGCGCGACGGCGCGAAGAGCAATGTCGAGTTCTACTTCAAGGACAACGGGCGTGGTCCGGAGCTGAAGGAGGAATTCACCACGGCCGCTGACGGCACCTTCACGAACTACAAGGTCACGGGCGTCTCCACGTATGGCGCTCTAGTCGACGAGACCTTCACGCGCACCGGTACCCAGGCGGCCTGGAAGTCCACCTCCGACAAGGGCGAGCAGTCGGTCAAGGGCCTGGCGCTGTATTCCCCGCTGGGCGGAACGCCCGAGGGCTTTTCGGTGGCCTTCGCCGCGCTGGCACGCAGCAAGAATGGCAAGGTGCCGATGATCCCGAGCGGCACGCTCACCTGGAACAAGGTGCTGACCGCGGAGGTGCAGAAGGGCGGCGAGAAGCGCCAGGTGCAATTGCTGGCGCTGACCGGCAACGGCTTCACGCCCACGACCGTCTGGGCAACCACGGACAAGACTCCACGCCTGTTCGCATTCATCATCCCCGGCGCCTTCCTGCTCATCGAAGAAGGGTGGGAGGCCAATGGCGCCGAGCTCGAGCCGAAACAGCTCGCCGCCGAGAAGGACATGCTGGTCCAGCTCAACCAGCGCGTGTCCCACAAGCTGGAAGGCGCGACGCTGATCCGCAACGCGCGCATCTTCGACAGCGAGCGCGCCACGGTGGGCGCGCCCAGCGACGTGCTGATCCGGGACGGCCGCATCATCTCGATCGCTGATGCCGGTACCGAGAAGCGCAAGGCCGATCACGTCGTCGACGCGGCGGGCCGCGTGCTGCTGCCGGGATTGTTCGATATGCACGTGCACGTCGGCTTCTGGGACGGCGGGCTGCACCTCGCGGTGGGCGCGACCACCATCCGCGACATGGGCAACGACAACGACACGCTGCTCAAGATCATCGCGCAGGAGGAATCCGGCGGCCTGCTGATGCCGCACATCGTCGCGGCGGGCTTCATCGAGGGCGAAAGCCCCAATGCCTCGCGCGGCGGCTTCGTCATCAAGAACCTCGAGGAGGCGAAGAAGGCCATCGACTGGTACCACGAGCACAACTTCCCGCAGGTCAAGATCTACAACTCCTTCCCGAAGGAGATCCTGCCGGACACCACCGCGTACGCGCACGACAAGGGCATGCGCGTCAGCGGCCACATTCCCGCGTTCCTGCGTGCGCAGGATGCGGTGCTCGCCGGATACGACGAGATCCAGCACATCAACCAGGTGCTGCTCAACTTCCTGGTCACCGACACCACCGATACGCGCACGCTGGAGCGCTTCTATCTACCCGCCGAGAAGCTGGCCGATCTCGACTTCGACAGCAAACCGGTGCAGGACTTCATCCAGCTGCTGGTCAGGCACAAGACCGTCATCGACCCGACGCTCGCCACGTTCAACTTCATCCGCCAGAAGGACGGCGTGATGTCGCAGGAGTTCGCGGCGGTGGCCGACAACGTGCCGCCGGACGTGCGGCGTGGCTTCCTGGCGGGCCAGATGAAGATCCCGGACGACGCCACCGCGGCGCGTTACGAGAAGTCCTACGCCAAGATGATCGACTTCACCGGGCGCATGTACCGCGCGGGCATTCCGCTGGTGGCCGGCACCGACGACATCCCGGGATTCACGCTGCAGCGCGAGCTCGAGCTGCTGGTCGAGGCGGGGCTCACGCCCGCGCAGGCGCTGCAGGTCGCGACCTACAACGGCGCCAAGTACGCGCGGGTGCTCGACGATCGCGGCGTCATCATGCAGGGCAAACGCGCCGACCTGGTGCTCGCCGACGGCGACCCCACGAAGAACATCGCCGACATCCGCAAGCTGGTGCTGGTGATCAAGGGAGACGTGGCTTATTACCCGGCCGAGATACACGAGGCGCTGGGGGTCAAGCCGTTCGCGGCGCCGCTGAAGGTGCAGTAACCCGGAGGGGTAGTTAGCCCGGGAACTCCAGCATCGCGTCCTGCACGGTGGCGGGCTTCCCGGGTGCGAACAACGCGCCGAGCCCGCCACCGGCGTAGATGAACGCGATGATGTGGTCGTCGGCGTTCAGGCCCAGGCCCTTCTTCACCTCGGGATCGTACGCGGCTTCGCCGGTCTTCCAGGCCGCGGCATAACCGAAGTTGTGCAGCGCCAGCAGGATGTTCTGCGCGGCGGCGCCGGCCGCGAGGATCTGCTCGATGATCGGCACCTTGGTGCCGGGCACCGTGCGGCACGCGACCAGGATGATGAGTGGCGCGCGCGTGGCCTTGTCGTGCTCGCGCTGCAGGTCGCCGGCGGAGATGTTGGCGTTGCGGCGCATGGCCGACGCGGCCAGCAGGTCGCCGAACTTCCGGCGCTGCTCGCCGGAGATCAGCATGAATCGCCAGGGGCGCAGGCGCCCGTGATCGGGCGCGCGCACGGCGGACTGGAGGATCACGTCGATGTGATCCCGCGTCGGCGCCATGTCGCCATAGGCCTTGGCGCTGCTGCGCGTGGTCAGTGCTTCGATCGCGTCCATGCGCAGTTACACCAGTGAGTGATAGACGTTCTGCACGTCGTCGTTCTGTTCGAGAGCGTCGACCAGCTGCAGCACTTCCGTCGCCTGCGCCTCGGGCAATTCCATCGGCGTGGTGCAGACGAACTCGTGGGCCGCCGAGATCGGGTGGATGCCGCGTTTCTCCAGCGCCTCCTGCATGTGGCCGAAGTCGGCGAACAGGCAGCGCGCCACGAGTTGCGGCTCGCCCTTCTCGCCGGTGCCTTCACCGAACTCCTCGAGACCGTGATCGATGAGATACAGCTCGAGATCGTCCTGGTCGATGCCCTCCGGGTTCAGTCGGAACACGCCCATCTTGCGGAACTGGAAGGCGACGCTGCCGGCGGTGCCGAGATTGCCGCCGGCCTTGGAGAAGATGGTGCGCACCTGGGCCACGGTGCGCGTGGCGTTGTCGGTGGCCGCTTCGACGAGGACCGGGATGCCGTGCGGCGCGTAACCCTCGTAGATGATCTGTTCGTAGTTGGCCGAGTCCTTGCCGAGCGCGCGCTTGATGGCCGCCTCGACCTTGTCCTTCGGCATGTTGATGTGGCGCGCGTTCTGGATCTGGCGCCGCAGTGCCGGATTGGAGTTGACGTCGCCGCCGCCGGCCTTGACGGCCATGTTGATGTCCTTGGCGATCCGCGCGAATTGCTTCGCCATGCGGTCCCAGCGCGCGAACATCGTGTGCTTGCGTACTTCGAATATGCGTCCCATAGGGGCGCGGATTCTACTTGATGTCGCCCGGATTTATTTGTCGAACCGGGATGGAAACGTTGCAGACGTCGATGTGCCCGGCGGGCACCAGGTACCACTCGTCGCGGCGGTTGCGACGCGATTCCACGTACTTCGTGAACAAGGGCGTGTCGGTGCGCAGGACTTCGAGAGCCGTACGCTCGGACTCGGGCAGGTCCGCGGCAATCCGGGCGGAATCGATCAGGGTGCGCTGCTCGGGCTTCTCGTAGAAGCCGAGCGCGCCGGTGCCGCGCGGCAGGGAGGAGAGCAGTTCGATGCCACGCAGGACCCGGCCCGCGACCACGATGTTGCGGTCGAGCTGGCGCGGCGCCTGCCCGATGACCACGTACAGCTCCGCGCCGCTGCCGGTGTCGGGCCAGTTGTCACGGCCCACGCCGAGCACGCCATAACAATGGGTCATCCACACCTGGCCGGAGGGCTTGCGCTCGATGCCCACGGGAAATCCGTCGAGCCATCCCGTCCCGGACGCGTAGCCGTCGGGATCGGGTAGTTTGACGATCGGCAGCGACTTGCTCCACGGCACGACGCTCTCGTCGGGCAGCTTGCGCTTCGCGGCCTCGGTGGGCCGGGTGGTGTCGACGTCACCCCACTGGGCGACGAAGTTGTCCTGCACGCGGCCGACCGGCAGCCCGTCGAAGAACTTCTCGCGCGTGAGTGTCTTGATGTTCGCGACGTGCTCGGGCGCGAAACGCGGCGCGAGCTCGATGACCACGCGTCCGCCGCCCAGCTGCAGGTAGAGCGTGTTCTCCGGATCCGGGCGCCGCCAGTCGGACGGCTGGGCGCTTTCCAGCACCTGCGCGGTGGTCGGCGGCTTCTCGCGGTTGCCGTTGCCGATGGCCCATGCGCTGCCCGCGAACAGCAGCAACGTGACTGCGAGTGTGGCGCGCATCAGCGGCGGATCTTCCCGCCGATGCGCAGCGATCGCGTCGCGATTCGCACCTCGAACAGGAACATGAGAAACGAAGTCGACAGGCAGGCGAGGGAGGCGATGAAGGTGCCTGCGATCAGCGCGCCGACGTTGAGCGGACTGAACGCGCTGGCGAACAGCATGGTGACGACCAGCGCGACCAGGAACGCCGAGGTCGTCGACAACGCGATCGCGCCGTTGATGTAACGCGCGCGCCGCGCGATGTACTTGAGGTCCTCGTCGATGTGCGCGATCCGGGCCGCGTCGGTCGCGCCCTCGCGCCGGTCCTCGAGCGTGCGTGCCCGGTCGACGATGCGCGCCAGCCGGGCGGTGAGCATGCTGAGCGTGATGCCCACGCCGGACAGCAGGAACACGGGGCCGAGCGCGAGCTGGATCAGCTTCGCGACGCTTTCGGTCTGCAGGTCTACTCCGTACATTGCGCGCGAGTTTGCCACAACTTGTCGGTGTTCATCGGTCGTGGCGGGAGCGCGCCGCCGCGAGTACCTCCCGAGTCGCGTCTATGACCGCCTGCGGCCGGTCGAGCTCGATGTCGTGCCCGGCGCCGGCGACGACGCGTTGCTCTCCACGAGAGGACATGGCCGCCAGGTCGCGTGCGAGGCCCAGCCACTTCTGATAACGCACCTCCATCGTGTTCAATTGTTCGGGGGTCGCATTTGTCGGTGGAGGAAAGCGATCTCGAGTCAGAACGATCAACGGCAGGTCGCCGAGGCTGCGCTTCGCGGCGCGCACCTGCTGTGCGGTGGTGCGCATGAACGATTCTTCTTCGGAGTGCTGCGTGTTTTGGAAGGCCCACGTCATCTCGCGCCGATCCTCGGATTCCTGCACGGCGGCGCTGAGCTGGTCGGCGTGAAAGATGCAGTCCTTGAACATCTGGCTGCCGGGCGTAATCGTGCCGGCCTTGGCGGCGACGATGCACCCGCGGCGCTTTGCGAGCGACACATCGAGGAACGCAAGGTTCCACTGTTGCTGCGTGAAGCTGCGGGGGGCGGTGGTGCGGAACATCTCGTCCTGGTCCTCGTGCGAGGGATCGACCAGCACCAGGCCGACTGCTTCGCCGGGATGCGTGTAGATGTAGAGGCGCGAGTACAAACCGCCCGCGGACGCGCTGACGAAGATATAGGGCGGCGCAATCCGGGCCGCGGCCAGCAGGCGACGCAGGTCATCATTGTTGTTGGCGGCGTTCGTGGCTCGCGGGCTGGCATCGCTGAAGCCGAGACCGGCGCGATCGTAAGAGCAGGCGCGAGTCTCCCTGGCGATCGCGGGTTGAACCAGTCCCCAATAGACCAGCGCCGTGGTGATCCCGCCCTCGAAAATGACCGTGGGCGATCCCTTTCCGGCGCAATGCAGATTGAGCCGACGGCCGGGCTCGATCTCCACCAGTCGATGCGGGCGGGTGTAGGCGAGGTCGGTGATCTGCGTGTCTTGCGCATGGGCACCCGCCGCCCACGCCCCGGCCAGGGTCAGCATGCGCAGCCATGCACGTGGACGGACCACGGCGCGAATCAGTGCGCGACGACCTTCGAGACGTGTGAGGCGACCACCTGCCAGCGCCCGTCGCGCTTCACGAACACGTCGGTGAAGCGGCATTTGCAGCTTGCGTCCTCGCCCTTGTACGTGGCCGCAAAGTCGTTCACTCCGGTGACGGTTGCGAAGTCCTTGTAGACGTGGACCTTCAGGGCATCGAGCTTGAACCGCGTCATCTTGAACTCGCCGGACTTCGCCGCGCCGATGTCGTCGGCGCGCGTGAAGGTCTGGCCATCGTTGTCGGTGAACAGATATTCCTCGGCAAAGAGCTTCTCGAGGAATGGGGCGTCACCCGTGACGTAGGCGCGGGCCCAGGAGTTCTCGAGTTCCATCAATTGTTGTTCGGTGGCGGGAGGGGCGGCGAGTGTCGCGCCCGACGCCAACAGCATCATGGCCAGCAGTGTGCGCAGCTTCATTTTTTTCCCTCTTGTTTATCAGACGCGCGGGGAGGGAACTGAACGCCTCCCGTGGGCCGGCGTCAATCGTGCGCTGCGGCGCGCACGGCTAACGCTGGTCGGACTCGCGGCGACCGCGATCCAGGCGGCGATTGCCCGTGGGTTTGCCGGAGTCCTGGAGCCCCCGCACGTCTGCGCTGCGCCGCGGGCCCGCGCGGCGGTCGTCGAAGTGCCTGTAGGTGCAGGGACACTGCTCGGGATGCGGGCACTTGGGCAGCGGAAGGCGCGGTGCCTCACCCGCGAGGTAGCGGGCGCTGCGGCACATGGTGGCCGCGGCACAGCTCGACTCGCGCAGTACCACCGTCACCGAATGCCACCTGGTCGATGCTTTCCTCATTTGGAAAAGCCTACGTCGCCTGTCTATCAGACGATATCGATACGCGCCGGGACTGTGACTAACAACCTGCGATGAAGTTAACTGGCCGTGTGACAGCCGGACCTTTCGTGGAGCGCTTCACGCGCCGCGCCGCGATGGTGCGCTCCCTTAAGGTTGTTTGGTGACGCGCGTCACCTGCCAGCGGGTCTGTCAGGGCTGTTTCGCGACCACGGAGGCATGTGATGCGACACACTGCCAGCGTCCTTCGCGTCTGGCGAACACCAGCGTCGTGCGATACGTGCCGGCTTCCACCTTCCCCTTGTACGAAGCCTCGCCCGAGTGCTTGACGGTGAGCACGGCGTACTCGCCATAGTCGCGGGCGCCGAGCTCCGAAAACTCGAATGACTTCACCACCTGGTCTTCGGATTTCATCGTGGTGAGGTACTGCTCGCGGGTAAAGATGGCGCCCAGCTCATCGACGCCCTTGAATTCCGCGGCGAGCACTTTTTCCAGGAACACCATGTCCCGCTTGATGAGCGCGTTGCCCCAGTCCGTGAGCAGTGCAGACATTTGTTGTTCGATCGAATCCGCCGCCGGCGAGGTTGCCGGAGCGCAAGCGACAAGGATGATCAGCAGGGTCCGAATGAGTTTCATGGTTTGCTCCCCCGCGCGTTGTTGTGAGTTTGGCGGTGGCGCGGACGCCGGACGCGTGCACTTCACGCCGCGGCGCCCCGCGTGTCAATGCCGCAGGTAGTTTGCTGCGCCGCGCGATTGCTGGCTTCACTCTGCTAGCATCCCGGGCCATGACCACCGACGCCGGCATCCGCGGAGCATGACCTTCGATATCTACATCCAGCGATTCGCGAAGGCGTCCGTGGCATTCAGCGCGTTCTGCGCGCTGCTGGTCCCGCTCGCCGGGTGTGGCGGCCTAGCGGGCGGGCTTTTCACGTTGATGCACGTGCCGGTGCTGATCGTGGGAATGGGACTGCCGCTGCTGTGGCGGCTGTTCAAGAAGATTCCGCTGGCGGCGGATTCGAAGCGCCGGGCCTGGTACACCCCGGCCGGCATCGCCGTCGTGACCCTGTTCGTGATCCTGTTCGACCGCAGCAGCAACTCCGGCTGCTTTCGCTAGCCGGTCAGGCCAGGAGCGCCTCTTCGACGCGCGAGGCGCGCTTGCGCTCGTGCTCGAGCAGCAGGCGCTTGCGGATGCGGATGCTCTTCGGCGTCACTTCCACCAGCTCGTCGTCGGCGATGAACTCCACCGCGTACTCGAGCGTGAGCTCGATCGGCGGCGTGAGGATCAGCGCGTCGTCCTTGCCGGCGGCGCGGATGTTGGTGAGCTTCTTGGTCTTGATCGGGTTCACGACGAGGTCGTTGTCGCGGCTGTGGATGCCGATGATCATGCCTTCGTACACGGCTTCGCCGTGCGACACGAACAGCCGACCGCGCTCCTGCAGCGAGAACAGCGAGTACGCCACGGCGGCGCCGGGCTCGCTCGAAATCAGCACGCCGTTGTGGCGATCGGGAATGTCACCCGCGAGCGGCGCGTAGCCGTCGAAGATGTGGCTCTGCAGGCCGGTGCCGCGAGTCGCGTTCATGAACTCGCTCTGGAAACCGATG
>Ga0315910_10003673_pt1 | contig 12984 bp, 13 predicted proteins | sample EdamamesoilMG_FD_204470 | JGI IMG/M metagenome (GOLD analysis project Ga0315910, IMG submission 204470) | Garden soil microbial communities collected in Santa Monica, California, United States - Edamame soil | ecosystem: Environmental > Terrestrial > Soil > Garden | place: USA: California... | reverse complement strand
CGCGACTGGCGCGGCACCTACAAGGGCCAGAAGCAGATCTGGTACCTGCTGCGCCTGCTCGGCCGCGACTGCGACGTGCGGCTGCGCGGCAACGGCAAGCCGGAGTTCGACGCCTGGCGCTGGCACGCGTACTGGGTGCCGGTGGACACCGTGGTCGAATTCAAGCGCGACGTCTACCGCCAGGCGCTCACCGAACTGCACCGTTTTCTCAATGTCGACCGCCGCCGCGCGCGCGGCGAGCAACCGGCGAGCCGCACGGCCTGACATGGACCGCGAGACCGGGTGAAGTCGCGCGCACCTTTTCCGCCATCGAAGCCGCGCTGGGAAGGTAGAATGCAGGTTCCGGTCCGGGCCGATAGAAACGGTCTATCGGCCCCATCGCCATAAACAATTTGCAGGGGCGGCGCGTGCGCCGTAGCTTGACCCTTTCCCGCCACGAGCAACGAAGGAGACAGTCATGCAACTCAAGGGATCCAAGACCCACGACAACCTGAAAGCCGCGTTCGCCGGCGAATCGCAGGCCAACCGCCGCTATCTCTACTTCGCGGCGAAGGCGGATGTCGAAGGCCAGAACGATGTCGCAGCGCTGTTCCGCTCCACCGCCGAAGGCGAGACCGGGCATGCGCACGGCCACCTCGAGTACATGGAGCCGGTGGGCGATCCGGCGACCGACAAGCCGATCGGCCGCACCAAGCTCAACCTCGCGGCCGCGGTCGCCGGCGAGACCCACGAGTACACCGACATGTACCCGGGGATGGCGAAGACCGCGCGCACCGAGGGCTTCACCGAGATCGCCGACTGGTTCGAGACGCTCGCGAAGGCCGAGCGTTCGCACGCCAACCGCTTCCAGAAGGCCCTGGATCAGCTTGTCGAATAAACAAGCTGATCTCCCTCGATTCAGTTAGTGGAGTAATGCCGCAGATATCGCCTGACAGCCTCCTGTCGCTGGAGGCTTATGCCCGGGAGCGCAACGCCTACCGCTCCCGGGTGATCGCGCACAAGAAGCTGCGCACCGTGCACGTCGGCGAGCATGTCACGCTGATTTTCGAGGACGAGCAGACCGTCCGCTACCAGGTGCAGGAGATGCTGCGCATCGAGCGCATCTTCGAGGAAGAGGGCATCCGCGGCGAGCTGGAGGCCTACAACCCGCTGATCCCCGACGGCCGCAACTGGAAGGCGACCCTGCTGATCGAATACCCGGACCCCGAAGAGCGGCGCCGGCGCCTGGCCGAACTGAAGGGCGTCGAGGACCGCTGCTGGGTCCAGGTCGACGGTTGCGCGCGCGTGTTCGCGATCGCGGACGAGGATCTCGAGCGCGAGAACGACGAGAAGACCTCGGCGGTGCATTTCGTCCGCTTCGAACTGGACGAGGGCATGCGCGCGGCGCTCAAGCGCGGCGCGGCGCTGTCGATCGGCATCGACCATCCGCACTACCGGGCCGGCGCGCCCGCGGCGCCCGAGGTGCGCGATTCGCTGGCGGGCGACCTGGCTTGAGATCGCTGCTTGCCTGCCTTCTGGCGGTTGCGGCCCTCGCGGCTGCGGCGCAAAACACGAACCAGCTGAACGTGACGGACGGCCCGAGCAATTACGACGAGGAGCAGGCAAAGCTCAATTGGAAGGAAGCCGCAGTGCCGCTGCCCGCCTATCCGAAGGAAGGCGACCTGATCGAGTTCCAGGTCAGCTCGGGCGCCACTTTCCGTTTCTTCATCGACGCCGCCTCGCTCAGGGTCGCGGACGACGGCGTGGTGCGCTACACGCTGGTGGCGCGCAGCCCCTCGGGGGTCGCCAACGTCAGCTTCGAGGGAATCCGCTGCAGCACCAAGTCCTACAAGGTGTTCGCCCAGGGCGTGGGTGGGCGCTGGTCGCCCAGGGACGGCGACTGGCGGCTGATCGATATCAGGACCATCCAGCGCTGGCACAACGTGCTCTATGCCGAATACCTGTGCCCGCGCCATCGCCCGATCCAGTCGGCGGCCGAAGGCGTGGATGCCTTGCGCCGCGGCGTCCATCCGGCGCTCGCCGTGCCCTTCCACGGCGTCGGCCGCTGAATCCTGCTAGAGCAGGACCAAATTGTGTCGCACGCTGACCTTGTGCTTCGCAAAAGGTCAGCGCACGCCGCAATTGATTCCTGCTAAAGCAGGACTAAATTGTCCCTGTGGATCAGTTCCGGCTCGTCGACGTAGCCGAGGATGGCTTCGATGTCCGCTGAGGGCTTGCGCATGATGCGCCGCGCCTCGTCCGCGGAATAGTTCACCAGTCCGCGCGCGACCTCGCGCCCGGAAGCGTCGGCGCAGGCGACCACCGCGCCGCGCTCGAATTCGCCCGCCACGTCGGTCACGCCGACCGGAAGCAGGCTCCGGCCGCCGCTGGCCAGAGCCTTCACCGCGCCGTCGTCCAGCGTCAGGCGCCCGCCCACGGTCAGGTGGTCGGCCAGCCATTGTTTCTTCGCCGCGATCGGCAGGGTGCCCGCGGTCAACAGCGTTCCAAGGCGTTCCCCGCGTGCGATGTGCAACAGAACATCTGTTTCCCGCCCCGAGGCGATCACCGTGTGCGCGCCGCTGCGCGAGGCGCGCCTGGCGGCCTGCACCTTGGTCAGCATGCCGCCCTTGGCGAGCGCCGAACCGGTGCCGCCCGCCATCGACTCGATCGCCGGATCGTCGGCCGCGCGCTCGGCGATCAGCTTCGCGTCCGGGACGCGGCGCGGATCGGCGTCGTAGAGGCCGGCCTGGTCGGTGAGGATGATGAGCGCGTCCGCCTCGACCAGGTTGGCGACCAGCGCGCCCAGCGTGTCGTTGTCGCCGAGCTTGATCTCGTCGGTGACCACCGTGTCGTTCTCGTTGATCACCGGGATCACGCCCAGTTCCAGCAGCGTGCGCAGCGTCGAGCGCGCGTTGAGGTACCGCTGCCGGTCGGCCAGGTCGGCGTGCGTCAGCAGCACCTGCGCGGTGGCCAGGCCGTGCGCGCGGAAGCAGGTCTCGTAGCATTGCGCGAGGCCCATCTGGCCCACCGCGGCCGCGGCCTGCAGTTCGTGGATCGCGTGCGGGCGCTTCGTCCAGCCGAGGCGCTGCACGCCCTCGGCGATGGCACCGCTGGAAACCATCACGCAGCGCTTGCCGAGCGCGCGCAACTGCGCGATCTGCGCCGCCCAGCGCGCGATTGCCTGTGCGTCCAGGCCGCGCCCGCCGTTGGTGACAAGCGAAGAGCCCACCTTGACCACCAGAGTGGTCGCGGAAGCGAGGACGCTAGGCTGCACGGCGCCCTTTCTTCTTCTCGACCGGGGTCGAGATGAACTGGTAGACGCGGCCTGAGAGCTCTCTGCAGCCCTTGCCGTTGATCGCAGAAATCATGAACCAGGGCGCCTTCCAGCGCAGCGCGCGCACGATCTTGCGGGCGCGTGCCTCCGCATCCCCGGCCAGGTCGACCTTGTTGAACACCAGCCAGCGCGGCTTGGCGTAGAGCGTTTCGTCGTATTTCTTGAGTTCGTTCGCCAGCGCGCGCGCATCCTTTGCCGGGTCGGCATTGTCCTCGGGCGGCGCCAGGTCCACCAGGTGAAGCAGGAGGCGCGTGCGCGACAGGTGGCGCAGGAACTGGTGGCCGAGGCCGGCGCCCTCGGCCGCGCCCTCGATCAGTCCCGGGATGTCGGCGATGACGAAGCTCGCGTCGCTCTCGACGCGCACCACGCCGAGCGAAGGATTGAGCGTGGTGAAGGGATAGTCCGCGACCTTGGGGCGGGCGGCCGAGACCGCGCGCACGAACGTCGACTTGCCGGCATTGGGCAGGCCGAGCAGCCCGACGTCCGCGAGCACGCGCAGTTCCAGCGAAAGCTCGCGCGATTCGCCCGGCTCGCCGCGCGTGAATTGCCGCGGCGCGCGGTTGATGCTCGACTTGAAATGCAGGTTGCCCAGGCCGCCCAGGCCGCCCTTGGCGAGCAGCGCGCGCTGGCCGTGCGCCGCGAGGTCGAACAGCAGCGTGCCGTCTTCGTCCTTCACCAGGGTGCCCACCGGCATGCGCAGCACGACGTCTTCACCGCCGCGCCCGTACTTGTCCGCACCCCGGCCGATGTCGCCGTCCTCGGCGCGGTGGATGCGGGCGAAGCGGTAATCGACCAGGGTGTTGATATTGCGGTCGGCGACCGCCCAGACGCTGCCGCCGCGCCCGCCATCGCCGCCCGAAGGGCCGCCGCGCGGCACGAACTTCTCGCGCCGGAACGCCGCGCTGCCGTCGCCGCCCTTGCCGGCGTGCACCTGGATCTTCGCTTCGTCGATGAATTTCATGGGATCGCGGAAATAAAAAAGCCCTATCGACTCCGATAGGGCTTTCGCGGAGTCGGGAAGGCGCTTAAGCCGGGACGACGCTCACGGTTTTCTTGTTGCCGCCGCCCTTGACCGAGAACTCCACCTTGCCCGCGACGCGCGCGAACAGGGTGTGGTCGCGGCCCATGCCGACGTTGACGCCGGGGTGAACCACGGTGCCGCGCTGGCGCACGATGATCTGGCCGGGTTGCGCGAGCTCGCCGCCATAGGTCTTGACGCCGAGCCGCTTCGCGTTGGAGTCGCGCCCGTTGCGCGAACTGCCGCCTGCTTTCTTGTGTGCCATGGTTCCTGGTCCTTGCTCAGGCGCCGACGATTTCGTCGATGCGCACTTCGGTGAACGATTGCCGGTGCCCCTGCGTCTTCGCGTAGTGCTTGCGCCGGCGCATCTTGAAGATGCGCACTTTTTCGCCGCGGCCCTGGGCGACCACCGTTGCCTTGACCCTGGCGCCGGACAGGTAGGGCGCGCCGACCTTGATGCCGTCGCCTTCGCCGAGCGCGAGCACCTGGTCGAAAGACACCGCCGCGCCGACTTCGGCCGGCAGCAACTCGATCTTCACCTGCTCGCCGGACTTGACGCGGTACTGCTTGCCGCCGGTCTGGATAACTGCGTACATGGCCTGATCCTTATCCTGCTGGAACGCAAAATGGGGTGCAAAGACTTGGAATTATAGGGGATTTCATGGCTTCAGGTCAAAGCCTGCTGTGCTAATTTCCGTCCCCTATGGAACTGCTGCCCCTGCTGGCGCCGGTCGAAGCCGAGATGCGGCGCGTTGACGCCGTGATCCGCGCCCGCCTCGCCTCGGACGTGGCGCTGATCGCGCGCGTCGCGGATTACATCGTGGGCGGGGGCGGCAAGCGCCTGCGCCCGGCACTGGTGCTGCTGTCGGCCGGGGCCTGCGGCTACCCGGGAGGCACGGGCAGGGAAGGCCACCTGGAACTCGCCGCAGTGGTCGAATTCATCCACACCGCCACGCTGCTGCACGACGACGTGGTGGACGGCTCGGAACTGCGCCGCGGCCGCAGCACGGCCAATGCCGAGTTCGGCAACGCCGCCGCGGTGCTGGTCGGGGACTTCCTCTATTCGCGCGCCTTCCAGATGATGCTGAGCGCGGACAGCATGCGCGTGATGCGGGTGCTCGCGGACGCGACCAACACCATTGCCGAGGGCGAAGTGCTGCAGTTGATGAACTGCCATGATCCGGAGGTGGGCGAGGCGCGCTATCTCGAAGTCATCCGGCGCAAGACCGCGAAGCTGTTCGAGGCGGCCGCGCGCCTGGGCGCCGTGCTGGCGGACGTGTCGCCCGCGATGGAAACCGGGCTCGCGGAATATGGCATGCGCCTGGGCACCGCGTTCCAGCTGATCGACGACGTGCTCGACTATTCCGGCGATGCGGCCGCGATCGGCAAGAGCCTGGGCGACGACCTCGCCGAGGGCAAGCCGACGCTGCCGCTGATCCGCGCCATGGCCAGCGGCTCGGCGGCGCAGGCCGGCGTCGTGCGGCACGCGATCGTCGCCGGCGGGCGCGCGGAATTCGAACGCGTGCTCGACGTGGTGCGCGCGACCGGCGCGCTGGACTACGCGCGCGATGTCGCCGTGCGGGAAGCGGAGCGCGCGCGCGATTCGCTGCGCAGCCTGCCCGCCTCGAAATACAGGGAATCTTTGCTAGAATTGGCGTCCTTCTCGGTGGTCCGCCAATCGTAGGTAGTCGCGTTTCGGGGTGTAGCTCAGCCTGGTAGAGTACTGCGTTCGGGACGCAGGTGTCGCTGGTTCGAATCCAGTCACCCCGACCAATCGTTTTTCTCGGTCCCGCAAGCACTTAGCTTGCTCCGGTCGAATTTTGGCCGGTCCGCCGAATCCACTTTGGGCACATTTTGGGCACAGTGGACTTCGACGGAGGCGGCACGTGGCATTGATTCGGCGGCGAGGCAAGCGGTGGCAGGCAGTCATTCGGCGCAACGGCTGGCCGAAGCAGAGCAGGGGGTTCGCGACCCGCGCGGACGCCGAAGTCTGGTCGCGCGAGCTTGAAACCGAGATGGACCGCGGCGTGTTCGTGCGCCGGGACCTGGCGGAGTCCACCACACTCAAAGAGCTGATCGACCGCTACGCGGCCGAGGTCGTACCCGATCACCGGGGCAAGCAGCCCGAGACCCTGCGGTGCACGGCACTCGCCAAGACCGCCATAGCGGGCCGCATCGTCGCCACACTCCGGCGCCGGGACTTCGGCGACTATGCACGCGAGCGCCTCAAGCTGCGCAAGCCCGCCACAGTCCGCCGCGAGATCCAGCTCTTCCACGCGATCATCGAATGGGCGCGTGACGAGGAAACGATCTACATCCCCGATAACCCCGCCCGCCGCGTCAAGCTGCCAGCGTTAAACAACGAGCGCCAAAGGCGCCTGCACGACGGCGAGGAGGAGCAGCTACTCGCCGCTTGCGAAGTCTCCGAACGGCAGCGTACCGAGGCAGGCACGTTCGAGACCTGCGGCACGCAGACCTGGTGGCTTCGTCCGCTCGTCATTCTCGCCATAGAAACAGCAATGCGACGCGGCGAGCTGCTCGCGCTCAAGTGGCCGGACATCGACCTGGAGCGCCGCATCGCGCGGTTGCACACCTCGAAGAACGGCAAGCCGAGAGTCGTACCGTTGAGTTCACGTGCCGTCGCCGCGTTGAAGGCGCTGCCCCGGGCGATTAGCGGTCCTGTAATTCCGGCTTCGCCCAACGCCGTAAAGCTCGCGTGGAACCGGCTTCGAACCCGTGCGAGACGGGTCTACCTGGCGCACTGCCAAGAGCATGATCTTCAGGACAAGGGATTGTTTTCAAACCTTCGTTTTCATGATCTGCGGCACGAGGCCACCAGTCGGATGGCTGAGCGCGTTCCGAATGTCGTTGAGCTTTCCGCGATTACTGGCCATCTTGACCTGAATATGCTCAGGCGCTATTACCACCCGAATGCGGAGCGGCTCGCAGTGAAGCTCGGATAGCGCGCACTGGCCAACGGATGTTTGCGCCCTACGTTTCCCCTACGTTTGTTGGCCAACGGCTATTCGCTAGATCGAAGTGAGGGATGCTCCTCGCCAGCCCATCGATTGCACTCCAAAGTGACGAACTCAGCGAAGGTGCAGCGATAATTTTCGACCCATCCATCCATTATCAAGAACCCAAGTAAAGCGAGCACCAGAATTACAGCGAGAATCGCGAGTCGGTCCTTGATGGATGCCCAGCGCCCGCCTTCGCTCGGCGCCTGATAAATATCCGCGTAGCGGCTGCGGATGTCCGTCCAGCGGTCGTCGTCCTGCTGGTTTTTATCGAGTTCAGACTTCGACATATGGGCTTCCCTCGAATTCCCGGACACTACTCTACGCTTTCTATAGCCTTAGTGCTTATGCCCCTTGTGGTCCGGCTTAGCATCGAGCTGGAAACGGACCTGCTCGGTCTTGCCCTGCGGCGGAGTGAAGCTTAGAACGATCTTGCTATCCGATCGAAGCGCGAATGCGGTTTCGCCCTTCATGACGTTGCCCCCCGCCGGTGCGAGGGCCACAGTGCCCTTGTCCTTTTCCGAGAACACGTTCGCCTGTGCCTTCGCCTTGGCCGCATCGACAGGCTTGTCGTCGTGACCGTACACGTGCAGCGTCAGCGTTTTCTCTTTGGCAACGAGTTCCAAGTGGAATGCTCCCGCTTCGGCAACCACTCCGCCGTGCCTCGGATCGGGGTGATGATCCTTGTCCTTGGCCAAGAGCGCGGACGAATAGACAAGAATTGCGGTGGCCATCAGGTAATGCGGCTTCATGAATACTCCTTTCGTTCCAGTTTTGTGACGACCCATTCGTAAACCACCGGCAGTACCAGCAGGGTGAGGGCGGTGGACGTGATCAGCCCGCCCACCACCACGGTGGCGAGTGGGCGCTGCGTTTCCGCGCCAACGCCTCCGGACAGCAGCATCGGCACCAAGCCCAGGATCGCGACCGAGGCGGTCATCAGCACCGGGCGCAGCCGCAGCAGCGCGCCTCCGCGCACCGCCTCGCGCACCCCGAGGTCATGCGTGACTCGCATCTCGTGGATGAACGCCACCAGCACGATACCGTTGAGCATCGCCACGCCGAATACCGCGATGAATCCGATCGCCGAAGGCACCGAAACGTACTGGCCGGTAATCGCGAGGGCGAACACGCCGCCAATTACGGCGAAGGGTACGTTCGCGATGATCAGCGCGGCGTAGACGAGCGAATTGAACGCCGTATAGAGCAGCAGGAAGATGAGAGCGATGGTCACCGGCACGATGACCGCCAGCCGCGCGAGTGCGCGCTGCTGGTTCTCAAACGCACCGCCCCACTCGATCCAGTAGCCTTCCGGTATCTGCACTTCTCGCCTGATCTTGGCTTCCGCCTCGCGCACGAAGCCGTCCACGTCGCGCCCATGCACGTCCATCTGGATCACCGCGTAACGCTGCAAGGCTTCGCGGCGCACGAAGGAGTAGCCTTCTTCGGCTTCCACGCTCGCCAGCCGCGACAGCGGCACGAGCGCTCCGTCCGCGGTCCGCACGGTCAGTGCGCGGATGGCCTCGATGCTCCCGCGGTTCGCCTCGTTGAAGCGCACCGCGATGTCGAAGCGCCGCGTGCCGTCGATGAGGGTCGATACGGCCTTGCCGCCGATCCCCGCCTGCACGAGGTCGAGCACGTCGTCGGCGTTCACGCCGAAGCGCGCGGTAGCCTCCCGGTCCACCCGCAGCACGATCTGGGGCTTGCCCTGGTTGGCTTCCAGCGACAGATCGTCGATGCCCTTAACCGTCGCGAGCGACCGCTTCATCTGCTGCGCCAGCCGGTCGAGGGTCGCGAGCTCGGGCCCGTACACCTTGAGCGCCAGCGTCGCGCGCACTCCCGATATCAGCTCCTCGACGCGCATCTGGATCGGTTGCGTGGCCCCCACGACCGAGCTCGCCAGCGCAGTTGCCAGTTCCTCCTGCATTTCGTGGGACAGTGCGGGCATGCTCATCTTCTTTGGCCATTCGGCGGGCGGTTTGACGTCGATCAGCACCTCCATGTAGTTGACGTCAGCTGTTTCACCCTTCTCGGCCCGGCCGATGGTCGCCAGCACCGACTTCAGTTGCGGGAATTTCTGCTTCAGCGCTTCGTTGAGACGCTGCGAAACCCGCACCGATTCATCGAGCGACGTGGCCGGAATTCCCGTCACCCGGAACATGATCTCCCCTTCCTGCAGCGTTGGCATGAACTCCTTGCCGAGGAAAGGAAAGGCAGCGAGGGCGGCGACGAGCAGGGCCACCGCGGACCAGACGACCTTTCTCCGGTTGCCGAGCGCCCAGTCGAGCATTGGCGTGTACAGGCGCTTGGCGTGCGCGAGCAGCCAAGGGTCCTTTTCTGGTCCGGCCTTGAGCGCAAGCGAGGCGAGCACGGGGACAAGCGTCAGGGATAGAACCAGCGAACCCGCCATTGCGAAGCTGATCGCGTAGGCCATCGGCTTGAAGAGCTTGCCCTCCAGGCCGGTAAGCGAGAACAGCGGCAGGAACACCACGATGATGATAAGGATCGCGAACACGATGGGCTGCGCGACCTCCTGCGCGGCATGCAGCACCACCTGCGAGTGTGAATCGTGACCGGCATGCGCGAGACGCCGGAAAGCGTTTTCCACCATCACTACCGCACCGTCCACCATCATGCCGATGCCGATCGCCAGGCCCGCGAGCGACATCAGGTTGGCCGACATGCCGAAGCGCTCCATCAGGAAGAACGCAAACAGCATTGCGAGCGGCAGCGTGGCGATCACCACCAGGGCGGAACGCAGTTCGCCCAGGAACAGGAACAGCACGATCGCGACCAGTACCGCACCCTCTATCAGGGTGGCGCGTGCCGTATCGATCGCCTTATTGACGATGTCGGTCCGGTCGTACACTGGATTGACGGTTACGCCTTTCGGCAGGGCTTGCTGCACGGTGGCGAGCTTCTTCTTTACTGCCTCGACCACGTTGGCGGCGTTCTCGCCGATCCGCGCGAGCGCGATGCCGAGCACGACTTCATTGCCGTCCTTCGTAACGGCGCCGAATCGGGGTGCGGGGCCTTCCTCGACGACGGCCACGTCCCGCACCCGGATCGGCGAGCCTTCGCGCGTCGCGAGCACGATATTGCCGATGTCGCGCGCATTCGCCACGAGACCCAGGCCCCGCACCAGGTATTGCTCGGCGCCGAGATTGACGAACTGGCCCCCTACCTGCCGGTTGTTGACGGCGAGGCGCTCCATCACCTCCTTGAAGCCGATGCCGTACTTCACGAGCGATGCCGGGTCGATCTTCACCTGGAACTGCTTTTCGTGGCCGCCCCACGTGGTCACGTCGTCCACGCCCGGGGCGGTGCGTAGCGCGAGCCGAACCGTCCAGTCGTGCAGGGTGCGCAGGTCCATGGCCGACAGCTTTTCGTCGGCCGATTCGATCGTGTACCAGAACACCTGGCCCAGGCCAGAGCTGTTCGGCCCAAGAACGGGTTCTCCGTATCCCTGCGGAATTCGGTCCTTCGCCTCGACGAGCTTTTCGCCCACCAGCCGCCGCGCGAACCAGATGTCCACATCATCGCGGAAATAGATCGCGACGTAGGAAAGGCCGAACAGCGACACCGAGCGGATCACCTCCACGCCCGGCAGTCCGGCCACCGATGTCTCGATTGGAAAGGTGAGCAGCTTCTCCACGTCTTCGGCCGCGAGGCCGAGCGATTCCGTGTAGATGTTCACCTGGTTGGGCGTGACATCGGGAAAGGCGTCCACCGGCACGCGCGTCAGCGCCTGCACGCCCAGTACCGCCAGGCCGGCGAACAGCACGAGCACCAGAAGCCGGTAACGAAGCGAGATCGATACGATCCAGTTGAGCATCGTCAGCTCCTAGTGCGCGTGCCCGGCGCTGATTTGGGACTTCAGCGCGCGCGCCTTGAGCGCGTACACGCCATCGACGACAACCAGTTCCCCCGGTTTAAGCCCGGACTTGACCGCTACCCTGCCGCCGGCGCGCTCGCCCAGTTCCACCGGGCGCGCCTCAAAACCTTGACCCTCCTCGATGAATACCGTGGGCAGGCCTTGAATCAGCGTCACCGCGGACTCCGGGACCGCAAGCGACTTTTTCGCACTACCCTTTGGGAGGACGACGGTCGCAAACATTTCGGGCTTGAGACGGCCATCACGATTCCCAACTTCAATGCGTGCGAGAACGGTGCGCGTTTCCTTGTCCACAGTTGCGCCCACGTAAGCGACGCGGCCGTCGAAGACCTCTCCCGGCCAAGCCGCAACGCTGACTTTGGCCGACGCGCCCGTTTTCACCGCGGCAAGGTCCTTCTCCGCCACATTCGCCTCGATCCACAGCGTCGAGAGATCGGCCACGGTGTAGAGAGATTCGTCCGGCTTGGCGAGCTCTCCGAGCACTGCATGCTTGTCCGTGATTGTGCCGCCGATCGGGGCTACCACCGGGAAGGTGGATGCCGCCTGGTCTCCCTTCGGCGCGACCCCAAGCATTCGCAGCTTGTCGGTGGCGGCGGCAAGCTGGGAGCGCGTCTTTTCGTGTTCGAAACGGGCGCGCTGCCAGTCTTTCGTCGGCATCACCTGCTCGGCATGCAGCCTCTCCGCGCGCTCGAATGCGGCAGCGGCAAGTTTCGCCTCGCCGGCGGCCTGAAGGTATACGGAGTGTGCTTCTCCCACTTCCAGGCTGTCGAGCAGCACGAGCGGCTGTCCGCCCTTAACGCGGTCGCCTAGCTTTGCGTACACCGCGACGATCCGGCCCGGCACTCGGGGTGCCACATGCGCCAGCGCATCCTGGTTCGGCTGTACCGTCGCCGTGAGCGTCAGCTCGCCGGTGAGTTCCGACTCTTCGAGTGCTTCGACTCGCACGCCGGCGCGCTTCAGTTCCTCTTCCGAAAGCTTGATGAGGTTTTCGCCCGCGTGGTCATCCGCCTTCGCGGCGTTCGCGTCGCCCTTTGCAGGCGTTGCAGGCCGCTCGGCACCGCAAGCGGCAAGGAAGAGCGCGGCGAGCGTCAACGCAATCAGTGTCTTGTGCATCAGATTCTCCGGAATCAAGGGGTCCAGCCTGCGGCACGTTCCAGCGCGATCTGCGCAAGCCTCAACTCAGTCTCGGCGTCCAGCGCGTCGCGACGGCCGTCGAGGACCTGGCGGTTGACGAGCAGCAGCTCGGTCAGGCCGATCTCGCCGGCGCGGAAGGCGCTCTGCGAGAGGCGCAGGTTCTCCTCCAGCGGCGGCAGCACTGAAGCGCGCAGCCGGGACACGCGCTCGCGCAGCAGCTCCACGCGCGACCATTGCGCGAGAACCGCAGCGCGGATGTCCCGCTCGGTGGACTGGCGGTCGACCTGCACCTGTGTCAACTCCGACATCGCCTTGCCAATCCCCGCCTGGTTGCGGCGAAACAGAGGCAGCGGCACCGAGACGGCGAGCCCGACCACGTTCTCGCGGAACTCCGGCGGTCCCTCGCGGCCGGCCGTAACGCCGAGCGTCACGTCCGGGTAGGCGCCGGCGCGCTCCAGTTCGAGGCGGCTGCGTGCGGCCTGCTCCTTGCCCTGGAGCGCTGCAAGTTGCGGGCGGCGAGCGGCGCTCTCGAGCAGGTTTTCTCGGTCGTACTTCACGAGGCGGTCGATCTCGCCGGCCGCCTCCGGGACTGCTGCCGGGGGCAGTT
>Ga0315910_10003672_pt1 | contig 12987 bp, 11 predicted proteins | sample EdamamesoilMG_FD_204470 | JGI IMG/M metagenome (GOLD analysis project Ga0315910, IMG submission 204470) | Garden soil microbial communities collected in Santa Monica, California, United States - Edamame soil | ecosystem: Environmental > Terrestrial > Soil > Garden | place: USA: California... | reverse complement strand
CGAAGCGGGCAGCAACGTCCGGCCGCACTCTCTCCACGATCCCGGCAAGTGCCTTTTCCGCAGGTTCGGCCAGCAGGTTTGCATCCACGGCCACGGCGTCATCGTCCGATTTCTTGAGAATGTTGCCGATGCGCTTATTGGCCGCGGCGAGCGCGGCTGACTCCGGCAGCGTTCCAAACTCGATCACCGCTTTGACACGCCTGATGACCTCGTGCAGCGGCGGGTGCAGTGCGATCACGGCATCCACGGCGGCGCGGTCGTAAACCGTCGTGAGCTGGTTGCGATAGCGCTCGAACACGAACTCGACGATCGGCGCCGCGATGTCCTTGCCCAGGACGCCGGGCTTGAAGACTGTGATTGCTTGGTCGACCAGCTCGCCGAGCAGGAGCTTGAAGGGCTGTCCGGCGACACGCGAGGCGCCGCCCGCCAGCTCGAAGGCTCCGATGATGCCCAGCGCGGCTCGCCGCAATCCGAACGGATCCTTGTCTCCCGTCGGTTGCAGGCCGATGCCCCAGATCCCGACAAGGGTCTCGATGCGATCGGCGATCAGCAAGCTCAAGCCTGTGAGGTTTTCCGGATCGGCTGATTCATCCATCCGGATCCGGTACTGGTCGCCGATGGCCGCGGCAACTTTCGGATCCTCGCCGTCGGCCAGCGCGTAGTAGCGCCCCATTACGCCCTGCAGTTCCGGGAATTCGCCCACCATGTTGGTCAGGAGGTCGGCTTTCGCAAGAAGCGCCGCGCGATCGGCGAGCGCGGGGTCCGCGCCGATCTTCGCCGCGACCAGCTTCGCCAGTGCCCGCACGCGCTCCACCCGGTCCAGCTGGCTGCCCAGCTTGTTGTGGTAGACGACCTTGGCCAGCTGGGGAACGCGGTCGGCCAGTTTTGTCTTCTTGTCGGTTTCGAAAAAGAACCTTGCATCCGCCAGGCGCGGGCGCACCACGCGCTGGTTGCCCTCGACGACGTTCTTGGAATTGGCAAGCCGCATGTTCGAGACGATCAGGAAGTTGTTGGTCAACTTGCCGGCGGCGTCGAACAGCGGAAAGTACTTCTGGTTCTGGCGCATGGTCAGGATCAGGCATTCCTGCGGGACGGCGAGGAACTCGGCGTCGAATTCGCCGATGTAGACCGTCGGATACTCGACCAGCGCCGTGACTTCGTCCAACAGCGGGGCGTAGTCGGCTTCCACGCCCAGCGACATCCGGAGGGCGACGGCCTTTTCCCCGAGCTGGCGTCCAATGTCCGCGCGACGCGCGTCGAAATCCGCCATGACCTGGCCGTCGCGCTCCAGTCGCGCCTCGTATTCATCGGCGCGGTCGAGCTTGATCTGCGGCGCCGGGCTCTGGAAGCGATGGCCGTGCGTGACCCGTCCCGCGGCGAGGCCCAGTGCCGAGACATTCAATACATCCGGGCCATGCAGGGCGACGAGCCCATGTGCGGGCCGCACGAACTTCACCGTGGTCGTGCCATCGGCCAGCTGGTAGCTCATGACCTTCGGAATGGGCAGCTTCGCGATGGCGGCTTCGATGGCCTCATTGAGCCCCGTCGCCAGCGTCCGCCCCGGCTCGATACTGCGCAGGTACACGCTCTCCACCTTGCCGTCCGACTTGACGGCGAGCACGTCCGACCCGACCCTGGTGTTGACCGGCGCATCCGCGAGCGCGGCCTTGTCCTGGGCGGACAACTTCTTGCGCAGGGCGTCGCTCCAGCTGCCGTCCTCCTTGCGTGCAATGGAGGCAGGCATGAGTTTCTGCTCGACCGGGCGGTCCCGGCCCTTGTCCATGACCAGCGTGATGTAAACCGCAAGGCGTCGCGGCGTGGCAAAGGCCTTCACCTTTGACGCCGCATCCAGCAGGGCCAGGCTTTTCAGGTGATCCGCGATGCCCTGCGCGAAAGCTTCTCCCAGGCGCTTGAGCGCCTTCGGCGGCAGTTCCTCGGTAAACAATTCGACCAGCAGGTTTGCGTTCATGCGGCCGCCGGATCTGCTTTGGGCTTGTCTTCCAACTTCGACTTCAATGCCGCGACGTCGATGCCGAGCTTCTGCAGCTGCTCGGGCTTGCTCATCGGGAAATCCTTGCGCAGGCGGGAGTCGAAGTAGGCCTGCGACACGCTGCGCGCCAGGTTGCGGATGCGGCCGATGTAGGCCGCCCGCTCGGTGACGGAGATCGCGCCGCGCGCGTCCAGGAGGTTGAAAGTGTGCGCCGCCTTCAGCACCATCTCGTAGCCCGGGAGCGCAAGTTGCGCGGCCATCAGGCGCTTGGCCTCGCTTTCATAATCGGTGAAATGCTGGAACAACACGGCTGCGTTGGATTGCTCGAAATTGTAGGTGGACTGCTCCACTTCGTTCTGGAGGAAGACGTCGCCGTAGGCGAGCCCCGGCGTCCATTCCAGCTGGAACACGTTCTCCACGCCCTGGAGGTACATCGCCAGGCGTTCGATGCCATACGTGATTTCCCCGGTGATCGGCTTGCAGTCGAGTCCGCCGACCTGCTGGAAGTAGGTGAACTGCGTCACTTCCATCCCGTTCAGCCAGACTTCCCACCCCAGGCCCCAGGCGCCGAGGGTCGGATTCTCCCAATCGTCCTCGACAAAACGGATGTCATGCGCCTGCGGATCGATGCCCAGCGCCTTGAGCGAGCCGAGGTAGAGGTCGATGATGTCCAGCGGGGAAGGCTTCAGCACCACCTGGAACTGATAGTAGTGCTGCATGCGGTTGGGGTTCTCGCCGTAGCGGCCGTCCTTGGGCCGCCGCGAAGGTTGCACGTAGGCTGCGTGCCAGGGTTCCGGCCCGATCGCGCGCAGGAAGGTCGCGGTGTGCGACGTCCCCGCGCCGACTTCCATGTCGTAGGGCTGCAGGATCGCGCAACCGCGTTCGCCCCAGTAATGCTGGAGCGTTAGAATCACTTCCTGGAATGTCGGCATCGAGAATTTCTGCGGGAAATCAGGGCTTAAGCGCCCCGATTAAAAGTGTGAATTGTACTCAAATCCGAATTTCCGGACGAGTCGCGAGGTTGCAAAAAATGAAATTTCGCTGGTGGGTCATTGCCGGGCTGCTCCTGCCCGCGTTCGCGTTCGCATCGGGTGAAACCGCACCCTGGGGCCAGGCAAAGCTGGTCGAGAAGACGTACAGCAAGCAGAAGGTCGTCTACGACGTGGCCGTGAAGAGTGTCGAGGAACTTCGCAACGTGCTCGACCGGGCCAGCTATCTCTCCATTCTCAATGACGCCGATCCTTTCGACAACAAGATCGTGATCGTCCTGCACGGCGACGAGATCGGTTTTTTCGCCATTCGCAACCTCGAGAAGCATCGCGAACTGATGACGCGGGCGCAAAGCCTGACGGTCGGCGGCGTGGTCGACATCAGGGTTTGCCGCGCGGCCGCGAAGCGGCGCGGCTACGAGCCGGCCGACATCCACGGTTTCGTCACCTTCGTGCCGATGGCGGACGCCGAAATCGTCCAGCTGCAGAAGGAGGGCTACGCCTACATGCGGTAGCTGCGTCGCGGATCAGGCGCCCGGGCGGGGCGCCCGCGTGAACCTGGCGCCCAGCAGCATCGCTGCCGCGATTGCCAGCATGCCCCAGTTGCCCCAGCGCACGTAGGGCGTAGATCCGGAGAAGCCGCGAACTTCGCCCTGGACCACGGCTTCGGCGAACTGGGGCGCCGCAGCGACAACCCGCCCCTTCTCGTCGATGATCGCCGTGATGCCCGTGTTGGTCGCGCGCAGCAGCGGCCTGCCGGTTTCAAGGGAACGCACCTGCGCGATCTGCAGGTGCTGCGCCGGTCCGAGCGAGTCGCCCCACCAGGCGTCGTTGGTGAAATTTGCAAGCAGCGTGGCGTCGGGCAGTTGCCGGATCACTTCCTCTCCGAAAGCGTCCTCGTAGCAGATGTTCACCGCGATCCGCTGGCCGGAAACCTGCAGAGGCTTCTGGAATGCGTCGCCGTGCGAGAAGTCCGACATCGGGATGTGCAGGATTTCCATCACCCAGCCCAGCACGGGCCGCAGCGGGAAATAGTCGCCGAACGGCACCAGGTGATGCTTGCGGTAGACCTGCGTCGGCGCCGGGCCGAAGCTCATGACGCTGTTGAAGTAGCGGCCCGACGCATCGAGTTCGGGAACGCCCACCAGCGTATCGCCGTTGCGGTTGCGGGCCGGGGCGGACAGGGCCGAAAGGTAGTCCGGCGGCACATCGACATTGAGCATCGGCAGCGCGGTTTCGGGCAGGAGCACGAGCGACGCATCGGTCGAACGCGCCAGTCGAAGGTAGGTATCCAAGGTCGCCGCCGCGCGCTCCGGGCGCCATTTCATTTCCTGCGGAATGTTTCCCTGCAACAGCGCAACCCGGGTGGGCGGCCCGCTCTCGGCATTCGTCCATTCGATGCGTTGCGCGCCCAGGCCGAGCAGCACGATGGCGGCGCCCGCGATGACCGGCGCGATGAGCGCGCGGCGATTGCGTGCCAGGACAGCTTCCGATGCCGCGGCGAGCGCGCCCGCGAGCACGGCCGCCGTGAGGGACATGCCGAACACGCCGATGACGGGGCCGTATCCGGCCAGGGGACTGTGCGGCGCCTGCGAATAGCCGACCGCGAGCCAGGGAAAGCCGCTCAGGAACCAGCCCCGCACCCATTCTGAAAGGGCCCAGAGCGCGGGAAACACCAGCAGCGAGCTTGCAAGCGGAGAAAGGGTCGAGCGCCGCGCGAGCAGCGTGCCGACTGCAGCGGGATAGCACGCCAGGTAGAGGCAGAACAGCAGGGTGAAAGCGGCTGCGAGGGGCGGGGCCATGCCGCCGTAGGTGTGCAGGCTGACATAGATCCAGCTGACTCCGCCAAGGAACAGTCCGAGGCCGTAAAGGAATCCCGTCCAGGCTGCGGCGCGCGCGGTTGCCGAGCGCCGCCAAAGCATCAGCAGTCCGGCCAGGCACAGGACGGGAACGGGATAGAGGTGGAACGGCGCGTAGCCCAGGACCGTTGCGGCGCCGAGCGCGAACGGCAGCGCAAGGCGAGGGGCCGCGCGCAGGATCTGACCTTTTGTCAGGCCGGCGTCTCCGCGCGGACTTTTTCCACGAGCAGCGAGTGCAGCCGCCGGCTATCGGCGCGGAGCACCTTGAAATTGAGGTCGCCGACGCGGAACTGCTCGCCGCGCTTGGGCAGGCGGCCCAGGTGCGACAGCACCAGCCCGCCCACGGTGTCGAAATCCTCGTCGCTGAAATCGGTGCCGAAGGTGCGGTTGAAATCGTCGACCTCGGTTTGCGCCTTCACGCGGAACTGGCCATTGCGGTCGAGGATGATGTTCGCCTCCGTCTCGTCGAAATCGAACTCGTCCTCGATCTCGCCGACGATCTGCTCGAGGACGTCCTCGATCGTGACTAGGCCGGCAACGCCGCCGTATTCGTCGACCACGATGGCGATGTGGTTGCGGTTGCTGCGAAAGTCCTTCAACAGCACGTTCAGGCGCTTGGACTCCGGAATGAACACCGCGGGCCGCAGCATGTCGCGCACGTCGAACTCCTCGCCCGCGTAGTAGCGCAGCAGGTCCTTGGCGAGCAGGATGCCGATGACGTCGTCCTTGTTCTCGCCGATGACCGGAAAGCGCGAATGGCCCGTCTCGATCACCCAGGGGATGAATTTCTCGGGCGCGTCGCCGATGTCGATGACGTCCATCTGCGCGCGCGGGATCATGATGTCGCGCGCCTGGATCTCCGAGACCTGCAGCACGCCTTCGATCATGCCGAGGGCGTCGGCGTCCAGCAGGTTGCGCTCGTAGGAGCGCTGCAGAAGTTCGATCAGTTGCTCGCGGTCTTCCGGTTCGCGCATGAGCAGCGCGCCGAGGCGTTCGAGCAGTGTGGGTTTACTCTGTGGGTCGTCCATTTGAGCGGGGCAATGGCGGCTCGAAAGCCGATGTTACACGGACTGCGGATTGCCGAGGTAGGGGTCAGCATACCCCAGGCGCATGACAATTTCCTTTTCCAGCGATTCCATGACGCGCGCGTCTGACTTCCTTTCGTGGTCGTGTCCCTGCAGGTGCAGCACGCCGTGAACGACCAGGTGCGCATAGTGCGCATGCAAGTCCTTGCGCTGCTGCGCCGCCTCGCGCGCGACGACCGGGGCGCAGAGCACGATGTCCCCCGACAGCGGCACGGTTTCCGGGTACGCGAACGTGAGCACGTTGGTCGCGTAGTCGCGACCGCGATAGCGCTTGTTGAGCGACCGGCCCTCGCGGGCGCCCACCAGCCGCAACGTCACATGCGCGTCGGCGGCCAGCGCGGCCCGCGTCCAGCGGCGCAGTTTCTGCCGCGAAGGCAGCCTGTCGTCCGCGATCGCATATTGCACCGCCATCGACAGGCCGGGCGCCGCGCGCTCAGTCTTTCTGCGCTGCCTGGTGCGCTTCATACGCCTGCACGATTCGTTGCACCAGGGGATGGCGGACCACGTCCTCCGCGAGGAACCGGGTGAAGGCGATGCCGCGCACCTCGGAGAGGATGTTCTGCGCCTCGATCAGGCCGCTCTTGTGGCCCTTCGGCAGGTCGATCTGCGTCACGTCGCCGGTGACGACCGCGCGGCTGCCGAATCCCATCCGGGTGAGGAACATCTTCATCTGCTCCGGCGTGGTGTTCTGGGCCTCGTCGAGGATGATGAAGGAATGGTTGAGCGTTCGCCCCCGCATGTATGCGAGGGGCGCAACCTCGATCGCCCCGCGTTCGAACAGTTTTCCCACCTTCTCGAATCCCATCAGGTCGTACAGCGCGTCATAGAGCGGCCGGAGGTAGGGGTCCACTTTCTGCGCAAGGTCGCCGGGGAGGAATCCCAGGCGTTCGCCGGCTTCGACCGCGGGCCGCACCAGGACGATTCGCTTCACCGCGTCGCGCTCGAAAGCATCCACGGCGCAGGCCACCGCGAGGTAGGTTTTCCCGGTGCCAGCCGGCCCGATGCCGAACGTGATGTCGTGTTCCTTGATCTGGCGGATGTACTGCACCTGCCGCGGCGTGCGGCCATGCAGGTCGCGGCGGCGCGTGTTGAGGACCAGGGATTCGTCGACGGGCGGCGGATGCCCCGACAGTTCGATCAGGCCGAGCTGCACTTCCTCGAGGCCGAGGCTGCGGCCGGAAATGGAATAGAAATGCGTGAGCGCGTCGGCCGCATGCCTCGCCTTGTCCTGCGGCCCGCTGATCGAGAAATGCTCCCCGCGCCGGGCGATGGAGACATCCAGCGCGCGTTCGATCTGCTTGAGGTTTTCGTCCAGCGGACCGGCCAGGTTGGCCAGGCGCTCGTTGTCGACCGGCGTGAAGGAAAGTTCGACGGGATTCAAGCGGCCTTTTCGCGCAGCGCGATTTCGCCACGCAAGGTATGGGTGAGGGCTTCGGTGATGCGCATGTCCACCATGTGGCCGACCAGGCGCGCAGCGCCCCTGAAATTCACGGTGCGGTTGTTGCTGGTGCGGCCTGCAAGTTCGGACGGATCTTTTTTCGAGCGACCTTCCACCAGCACCGGCTGGCACGACCCGACCATGGCCAGGCTGAAATGGCGCTCCAGCGCATCGATTTTTTCCTGCAGGCGCGCCAGCCGCTCCTGCTTCACTTCCAGGGGAACCTGGTCCTGCAATGCCGCGGCGGGCGTGCCCGGGCGCGAGCTGTACATGAAGCTGTAGCTGGCGTCGAAGCCGATTTCATCGACCAGGTCGAGGGTCTGGCGGAAATCGGCCTCGGTCTCGCCGGGGAACCCGACGATGAAGTCGGATGCGATGGACGCGGTGGGCCGCACCTTGCGCAGGCGCCGGATGATGGACTTGTACTCGAGCGAGGTGTAGCCGCGCTTCATGGCGCCAAGCACGCGATCGGAACCCGACTGGACCGGCAGGTGCACATGGTCCGCGAGTTGCGGAACCGACGCATACGCGTCGATCAGCCGCTGCGTGAATTCCCTGGGATGCGACGTCGTGTACCTGAGGCGCCCGATGCCCGGCATCTCCGCGAGGTACTCGAGCAGCAATGCGAAATCGGCCGTGCCGCCGTCGGACAGCGTCCCGCGGTAGGCGTTGACGTTCTGGCCCAGGAGGGTGATTTCACGCACGCCCTGGTCCGCGAGGCCGGCGATCTCCGTGAGGACGTCGTCGAACGGGCGCGAAACCTCTTCGCCGCGCGTGTACGGCACGACGCAGAAGCTGCAGTACTTGCTGCAACCTTCCATGATCGACACGAACGCGGTGCAGGCTTCAGCGCGCGCCGGCGGCAGGGAATCGAACTTCTCGATCTCGGGGAACGAGATATCCACCTGCGGCCGGCCGCTGCGGCGCAGGTCGCGAATCATCTGCGGCAGTCGATGGAGCGTCTGCGGCCCGAAAACGAGGTCGACATAGGGTGCCCGCTCGACGATCGCGGCGCCTTCCTGGCTTGCAACGCAGCCGCCGACGCCGACAATGACGCCGGGTCGCGCTTGCTTCAGCGGCTTGACGCGCCCCAGGTCATGGAAGACCCGCTCCTGCGCCCGTTCCCGCACCGAGCAGGTGTTGAACAGGATGACATCGGCCTGCGCGGGATCGTCTGTTTTCTCCACGCCTGCGGCGTCGAGATTCGCGGCGGCGAGGACGTCCGCCATCTTGTCCGAGTCGTACTCGTTCATCTGGCAGCCGAACGTTCGGATGTACAGCTTCATGCCCGCTATTTCCGGCCCTCGTCGCCGCCGGTCGGATTGGTCACGTGCTTCGAGGTTGCCTTGTAGGGGTATTTCTTGATCTCGGCCGCCGTCAGCAGCCAGACGGCCCCGATCTGGCCGTTGATGTCCGCGGAGTACATGATCTGCGCGCTTTGTTTTTGCAGCGACGCCGGCATGATGATGAGGTTCTGCTCGTTGTAGATGCGGCTGCCGGCGGCAAGGCGCAGCGTCTTGTCGCCGATCTTCATGTAGGGATAGGCAATCCCCTTCATCTCCCCGCGCTTGGCATTCGTGGGGAAAAACCGTTCGGCATTCGCGCCGAAACTGAGGCCCAGCACGGACAGGGCGAGCAGGACGGGCAGCACGTATTTACGCATCGTTCCTCTTGCCGAAAGGCGTGGCACACAGCATCGCCTGAAATGGCCGGGCCCGGCAACGGCATCGCCCGATCACCATCGAAACAACCGCTTGCGCCGGGCGGAATAGGCCGGATGCATGGCTTCCGCCCGGTCGCGTCATGGTGGTGATAGGTGGACTTGAACCACCGACCCCAGCATTATGAGTGCTGTGCTCTAACCAACTGAGCTATATCACCGAATCTGGATGTTTGTCGTGCGGCGGGAACGGCGACAACCATGGATTGCAGCAGGCTTCAATTCTTCCTGCGAACCCCTCCGCTCACGAAGGCCCTGCGCAGCTTTCAGACCGGCAGACTCCGCCCGACAGGGAGCGCAAGGTTACTGACGGCTCCCCGCGTTGTCAAGGCAATATCCGGTACGAATCAACCCTTTGACTAACGTGTAGACTGCTCCAATGGAAGTCGATGTTGCCATCGTAGGCGGGGGGCTGGTGGGCGCGAGCCTCGCCCGCGCGCTGAGTCCGAGCGGCCTCAACGTGGTGGTCATCGAACCGCGCCCGGGCCGGGAGGTCCCAGCCTCCGGATTCGACCCGCGGGTCTACGCGTTGAGCCGCCAAACCCGCCGGTTCCTGGAGTCGTCGGGCGTCTGGAGCGGCCTTGCGATCGACCGCATCGCGCCCGTCCACGACATGCAGGTCTTCGGCGACGACGGCGCATCCAGGCTGGAATTCAGCGCGTACCAGAGCGGCATGCCGGAACTCGCGGCGATCGTGGAGGAGAGCAACCTGCAGCAAGCCGTTGCGAAGGCGCTGGCAGGACAGGACAACCTGCGGATGCTGGAAGCGGGTTGCACGAGCGTGGCGTGGCACGACGAGCATGCGGAACTCGCGCTATCGGACGGGCAGCGCATCGCTGCGCGACTGGTCGTCGCCGCCGACGGCGCGGAATCGCGCGTGCGTGCCGCGGCAGGAATCGACGTCAGCCTGCATCACTACGGCCAGCAGGGGGTCGTGGCGAATTTCCACGCGGAACGCCCGCACGGCGGCATCGCGCGCCAGTGGTTCCGTCGGGATGGCGTGCTGGCCCTCCTGCCGCTGCCCGGCGCGCAGGTCTCCATGGTGTGGTCGACGCCGGATGCGCACGCTGCGGCGTTGCTGGCCATGACGCAAAGCGAACTTGGCGATGCAGTGGGCATCGCAAGCGGGCGCGCGGTGGGAGGCTTGCAGGCGACGGGCCCCGCGCGCGGATTCGCATTGCGCCGCCTGCGCGCTTCGCGGCTCGTGGCTCCGCGCCTTGCGCTTGTCGGGGACGCAGCCCACAATGTTCATCCCCTGGCGGGACAAGGCCTCAATCTCGGTTTTGGCGACGCAGAATGCCTGGCGCAGGTGATCGGCGGACGCGGACTGGAGAGCGATTGCGGCGCGGTGGGCGTGCTCCGCCGCTATGAGCGCAGTCGCCGCGAACCCGTCCTTGCCATGGAACTTGTAACAGGAGGTTTGCAGGCGCTGTTTGCCGGCGGGTCTCCCGCATTGTCCGCACTGCGTAACGCGGGCCTGAACCTGACTGATCGCATTCCCCCGCTCAAGCGTTTCCTCGTGAAACGCGCAATGGGCTAGGCGGTCCAATACAAACCGAATTCATTCCTGGAAGAGAACCACCCACCATGAAGCTGCACCGACTCGCCGCGCTTGTCCCGATCCTGTTCGCCCTGTTCGGCTGCACCGCGTTCGCCGATGAATCCACGATTCGCACGGAGTTCGCCAAGATGTTTCCTGGCGAGACCATCGGCGACATCAAGAAAATGCCGTTCCTGGGACTTTACGAAATCCAGATCGACGACCAGATTCTCTACACCGACGCGAACTTCCGCTACCTTGTTCGCGGCGACGTCATCGACGTCAAGACCAAGACCAACCTGACCGAGGAATCGCAGCAGAAGCGCCTGGCGGTTCCGTTCGATCAGTTGCCGCTCGACCTGGCGTTCAAGAAGGTCAAGGGCGATGGCAGCCGCAAGCTCGCGGTGTTCTCCGATCCCGATTGCCCGTATTGCAAGCGCTTGGAGCAGAGCCTCGCATCGATCGACAACGTCACGATCTATACCTTCCTTTATCCGCTGGAACAGCTGCATCCCAAGGCGCCGGAAGTCGCGCGCGCCATCTGGTGTTCCCCGGATCGCGTGAAGGCCTGGGACGACTACATGCTGCGCAAGGTCGCGCCCAAAACCGCCGGGACATGCGACAACCCGGTCGACAAGATCGTCCAGTACGGCCAGGGCAAGAGGATATCGGGCACGCCGACGCTGCTGTTCACCGACGGCAAGCGGGTGCCGGGCGCCATTCCCCTGGACCAGATCGAGTCCAACCTGGCCAAGGCGCAAGCGAGCAATTGATCGCGCAGGACGCATAGAATGGATGCCTCGCCGCAGGCAAAGGGAGGCAGTCGGTGCGCAGGGTCAGGCAATCCTCCCGGGAGCATCCGGCGCCCGCGGCACTGCGACTGGCCGGCGCGATCGCCGTTTCGATCGGGATCCACGCTGCGCTGCTAGCCCTGCCCGGCGTCCGTCCCGCATCGCCGCCGCGGCCCCAGGCGTCGGTGTTGCATGCAACACTGTCTCCTGTCCCCCGAGTGTCCCCGGTCAAGCCCGTGGCCCCGAACGAATTTCCCTGGTCCGCTGCGGCGGGCAATGCACCCCTTCCTCCCCTGGAGGAGGCCCGGGCCAAACTCCCGGACGAATTGCCCGAGGACGTCGTGCACGCCGATGCGCCCGGCCTGCCGGCAATGAGCGACCCCGTTCATTACGAAGCGAAGGACCTCGATACCTATCCGCGGTTGCGCGACCCGCTAGCCCCCGCTTATCCCACGGAGGCATTGGCGCAGCGAATCGCCGGCGCCGTGACGGTCCTGGTACTGATCGACGAGACGGGCAGGGTGACGGAATCGTCGGTCGTCGATGCGACGCCGGCCGGCACCTTCGACGAAACCGCCCGCGATGCCCTGGCTAGGGCGTCCTTTCTGCCCGCGAGCAAGGACGGCCGCATCGTCCGCAGTCGCATCCTCGTGAGCGTGGCCTTCGATCCCGACAGGCCCTGAAGCGCTACGGCGCGCGCCGGGGCGTGAATCCCTTCGGGTAGAGCAGCCACAGCCGGGTGCTCTGGCGCATGCGTCCGGCCAGCGCTCCGGCCTCGTCGCCGAAGCCCCAGAAGAAGTCGGCGCGCACCGCGCCCCGTATGGCGCTGCCGGTGTCCTGGGCCAGAACCAGGCGGTTCAGCGGCCGCGATGAGAGCGGCCAGGTGGAAGACAGGAAGACGGGCGCGCCGAGGGGCAACGCCGTCGGATCGACCGCGATGCTGCGTCCGGGCGTCAGCGCCACGCCGAGGGTTCCCAATGGCCCGGATTCGTGCGCCGGCAATTCCCTGAAAAACACGTAGGCGGGATTCTGCTGCAGCAAGATCGGCAGCAGGTCGGGGTTCTTCTTCGCCCATTGCTTGATGCCCTGCATGGAAGCCTTGTCGGCTTCGAGTTCGCCGCGATCGATCAGGACCCGGCCGATCGACCGGTAGGGATGGCCGTTGTGTTCCGCATAGCCGAGGCGTACCACCTCGCCATCCGGCAGCTTCACCCTTCCCGATCCCTGCACCTGCAGGAAGAACAATTCCACGGCGTCGTCCACCCAGAGGATCTCCCGTCCGCGCACGGCCGCATCGCCACGCTCGATCTCCGCGCGGGTGTAGTAGGGCACCACCTTGCGGCCTTGCAGCCGCCCCCGCAGGCGCATGCCCTTGAGTTCCGGATACTGCTCCGCGAGGTCGACCGAAACCAGATCGTCCGGCACGCCGTACACCGGATAACGGTAGACCTTGCCCGGCGTGCGGCTTCCCGTCAGCAGCGGCTCGTAATAGCCAGTGACAAGGCCGTTGGCGGAGCCGTCCGCGCTGCGCACTGCGTAGGGAATGAAGCTGGCTTCAAAAAAACGCCGGGCCGC
>Ga0315910_10003671_pt1 | contig 12991 bp, 4 predicted proteins | sample EdamamesoilMG_FD_204470 | JGI IMG/M metagenome (GOLD analysis project Ga0315910, IMG submission 204470) | Garden soil microbial communities collected in Santa Monica, California, United States - Edamame soil | ecosystem: Environmental > Terrestrial > Soil > Garden | place: USA: California... | reverse complement strand
TCCGAATACCATCTACTTCCTGGGGTTTACCTTGATCATCCCGTTCTCATTCATTCTTTACCTGGTGTTCTGGGCATCGTTTACACGTCTTTTCAATCTGAGGCAGTCCAAAAGATTGGTAGGTACCGTGGATCTTGGAGCGATGATCGCTTCGTTTATCGCCTACTTTTCTATCCCGCAGTTACTGAAAACAGGAGTTCCGGAATCATCCCTGTATACAATCGGACTTATTTGCATCGTGCTCTTCCTGGGCACCTTTTTCTATCTATCTGCGAGGCACCTCACGCATAGACGGACATTTGCCGAGGAGAAGCTCCTCTATACGAAGGTTAAAGTCAAGGACTTTGTGAAGAATCCCTATCTCCGTTACATGTCTCTATTTGTGGTTGTTTCCATGATGGCGCTGAGTTTTGTGGATTATTCGTTCCTGAACTCCATCACGATTTATACCACACAGAATAACCAAGACCTCGGGGAGTTCATCAGTTATATCGAAGGTACTATCGTCATCTTCAGTTTTTTGGTGCAGACTTTGGCTGCTGACCGCCTCCTTCAGGAATATGGCATGCGTATTTCCTTACTGATCAGCCCGGTACTTGTTGGTTTATTCACCATTGCCGCATTATTACTAGGCTATTTCTTTGGGTACACGATTGGGGACAACCTCTTTGTTGTGTTCTTCATGATGGTTGCCATCAGCCGGATTTTTATTCGTTCGCTTCGTGACGCGTTGGACAACCCGACTTTCAAATTGTACCTGCTGCCCATTGAAAGCCACATCCGCATTGATGCACAAACAAAAATTGAGGGTATTGTTACGGCTTTTGCTTCATTGCTAGCCGGTGGACTCATCTTATTGATAAGCAAGGTTGGTGTTTTCAATCTTCTTTCCGTAACACTGTTCACCATTCCGCTAATCCTTGCCTGGTTTATCGTGGCTAACCGGATGCACACCAGCTACCGGTATACGCTGCAGGGAACACTTCTCCGGAACAAACAAAAGGTGTCTTTGAAGTCAGAAAAGCAGTATACGGTTAGTACTGTATTAGAGAAAGAAGTCAACAGCAGCCTTGAGGAAAAAGTGATTTACGGTTTGAAGCTTATGGAACGGCTCGAACCCGCTCTTTTTGAAAATACGATTATCCGTTTGGCGAACAGTGAATCAAAAAAAATACGCGCCTTTGCGGTCGATAAAATACAGTCAACTGGAGTAACGGCCGATCAGACAAAAACCGAAGTCCGGAGCCTCGCAGAAAAGACTGCCGGAGATATGGAAGACAGCGACCTGCTTTCTATCTCTCCCGAAAAACTCCTGCGGCTCAGTAAGTCCGTAAAACAACCTGACCGGATTCTCGCGGCCAAATTGTTGCGCAAGCTTATCGGACCAAAAACTATTTTCATCCTCCTCGAATTACTTCGTGATGTCGATCCGAAAGTCCGGTATGAAGCCTTGCTCACAGCCCGGAAAGTGAAACGTCAGGAAACGTGGCCGGTATTGATCGAACTTCTCTCGTCTCCATCATTCAGCCACTATGCAGCAGCTGCGTTGAAAGAAGTAGGCGAATCGGTTTTACCAACGCTCGAAGCGGCCTTCCATAAATCGGGTCAAAATGATATGGTCATGCTTCGCATTGTTCAGATCATGGGAAGAATTGGCGGCCGTTACGCCTTGCAGTTGCTCTGGAAAAAAGCAGACTATCCCGACAAGCGGATTGTCAAACAAATACTTTATTCGCTCCGCTTCATTAACTACCAGGCAAAAGGCAAAGAGATCCGTGATGTAATGGGGTTGCTGGAAAATGAAATGAGCAAGACTATCTGGAACCTTGCGGCTCTTCATGAACTGCCGGATGTTCCGGAATTCTTTTTCCTCCGCCAGGCATTGCAGGAAGAAGTGGTCGACAATTACGATCAGATCACTATGCTCCTTTCCATTTTGTACGACCCGCAGTCGGTACAACTGGTTCGCGAAAACCTGGAGACCGGTGACCCGGACAACATTGCGTTCGCGATGGAACTACTGGACCTGTTCATTGACCAGGAGCTTAAACCAAAATTACTCCCGTTACTTGACGATATCTCAACACCCGACAAACTCGAGCGACTGCAGATCCATTTCCCCCGTGAAAGTTATAATCCGATTCAGGTAATTAACTATGTATTAAATCGTGACTTCAACCTGAATAACCGGTGGTCTAAGGCCTGCGCCCTTCATGCTTCTGCTTACATACAGGATTTCCGCATTAGTCGCGGCTTGGTAGCGCAGATGTTTAACTCCGACAAGTTACTTCAGGAAACCGCTGCCTGGGTGATCTATAATAAAGACAGGAAAGCCTATGACACCATTGCGGCCCGGCTTCCGGAACGTGATAAAAAATTCCTTGATTCATCAATCGAAAATAACCGCTTGCTGGATGGACTTAATGACGGATTCTTCCTCTGGATTGAAAAAGTAATGTTCATTAAGCAACTCCCCGCTTTTACAAACATACACGGAACATTATTGAGCGATCTGGCCGATAAGATCATTCCGTATGATCTTGATTCACGCGAAAAAATCAAGTTACACAGGGATGAAGAAAACGCTCCCATCTTAATCATTGCCCACGGAGAAGTTAAACTGAAGAGCGATGGCAATGATGTAATCACGCTGAAACGCGGTGGCATTTATGGTGACTTGTTCCAAAACGGAGCGGTTGTAAAAATAAATGCACTGGAAGCCACAGAACGTTCCGTAGTCTTCGCCATTAACTTAATGGATTTCTACTTTGTCATGGCTAACCACCACGAATTGGTACAAGGACTTATCAAGAACATAACCGAAGAAAATAAAATCCAACTAACACCGTAACTATTAACCTTACTCAAACCCTCTAACCATGGCTTTTGATATTGATGTGCTGATTGTGTATGCCGATCGTGATAATGAAGCGACCGCAAAGAGTGAACTCGGTTGGGTATCCCAATTCAAAAAATTCCTCGAACTGATGCTCACGCAAGTGCTGGGCGAAAAACCGAACGTAATGATTAAGGGGGAGTACGATAATATAACTTCACCCAGGCTGGATAATGCCGCTGTGTTGGTTGCCCTCTTATCCAGGGAATTTATACAGTCCGGGCGATGCCTCGATCACGTTGAAGCCTTTACAAAAAACATTGAGTCTTCTGTTAAGAACAGGAACCGGATTTTCAAAGTATTCCGCTCACCGTTAAGTGTTCAGGATCAACCTCCGCGCTTACGCGAATTGTTGGGTTACGAAATGTATCAGCTTGATCCCGATTCAGGTGAAATCCGGGAGTATACAGATTACTTCAGCACAGAGGCCGAACGTCAATACTGGATGAAGATGGTCGATCTGGCGTACGACATTTATGAGACCTTATTATTTCTGAAAGATCAATCCTCCCCTGCCGAAGTCAAGAACATCTACAAACGCAAGACTATTTACCTGGCGGAAACAGGCCATGACCTTACTGTACAACGAAACATCATCAAGCGTGAGCTTCAGCGCCATGGATACAATGTACTTCCTAATCAAACCCTGCCCGGCACGATAAGCGAGTTGGAGAACATTGTGAGAAAAGACCTGGATGAATGCACCATGTCTGTTCACCTGGTGGGTAGTGCGTATGGAGAAATACCCGTGGGTTCTGAAAAATCGGTTGTCGATATCCAAAATAAACTTGCTGCAGACAAGAGTACACAACTAAAGGAACGTAAACAGGAGTTTACACGCCTCATCTGGATTTCACCCAACCTCGCCCACGCCAGCGAAAAACAAAAAGCCTTTATTGAAAATATCAAGCGCGATGTAGAAGCACAGGAAGGTGCTGAAATTTTACAGACGCCACTTGAAGATTTCAAAAATATTATGCGTGAAGAGCTGGTGGAGTCGCGTGACAAAAAGGTAATCGATGAAACCGGAGGCCGCTCGATCTACTTCATGCATGACAAAGTGGATCAGAAAGAAATCAGGCCCTACATTGAATTGCTTGAAAAGTCAGGGTTCAAAGTATTGATGCCGCAATTCACGGGTGAACTGTTGGATCTTCGCCAACAGCATATTGAAAACCTACGGAATCTCGATGCTGCTATTATATACAAGGGAAAAGTAAACGAGCAGTGGGTTCGTATGAAAGCGCTCGACTTGCTGAAGGCTCCCGGATTTGGCCGCAAAAAACCAATTATCGCAAAAGCGATCCTGACTACACCAGGATCCATTACCAATACAGAAGGATTCAAGAGTCAAAACCTTCGCGTTATCGAAGGCGATCAGCAACGCTCCATTGAGTCTCTCAAATCTTTTTTACAGGAATTTAATGCCTAGCCATGAGTGAGGTCATTGACAAACTAGTAGACAACCCCTTCCCAGGTCTACGGCCGTTCAAGATCGAGGAAAGCCACCTCTTCTTTGGACGCGAAGGGCAAAGCGATGAAGTACTGCTCAAACTCTCCAAGAACAGGTTTGTCGGTGTAATCGGTCCTTCCGGAAGTGGTAAGTCATCCTTCATCTATTGTGGAGTGATGCCGATCCTTTACGGTGGCTTTCTCACAGATGCAAGCCCGAACTGGGAAGTAGTGGTGACGCGTCCGGGTGCTGGTCCGATCGATAACATGGCGGAAGCGCTTCTGAAAAACAACGTAGAGTACATTACTGCGGATGCCGAAGAAAAGAAGATCAAGCGCACGATATTTTCCACCCTCCTCCGAAGCAGTTCGCTGGGATTGGTGGAAGCGATTGAACAAACCCGCAAAGAAAACGATGTCAATTACCTGATACTGGTCGATCAGTTTGAGGAACTCTTCCGCTTCAAGGAAGGACATGACGCCAATTCGGTAAACGAAACGCTCGCGTTTGTCAATCTTTTGATGGAGGCTGTTAACTACCCCGACACGCCTATCTATGTAGCGATCACCATGCGCTCCGATTTTATCGGTGATTGCGCGCAGTTTCCTGAACTAACGCGGAAGATCAACGACAGTCACTACCTGATTCCGCAACTTACCCGTGATCAGAAACGCAAAGCCATTGAAGGACCCGTAGCGGTGGGCGGTGCGAATATAGCCCCACGCCTTGTTCAGCAATTACTAAACGACTTAGGCGATAACCCTGACCAGCTTCCTATTTTACAGCACGCACTGATGCGTACGTGGAGTTATTGGTCATCCTATAAAGATTATGAAGGAGAATCGGTAGACCTGAAACACTACGAGGCTATCGGTACCATGTCAGAAGCGTTGTCGCAGCACGCGAATGAAGCTTTTGATGAATTGAATGAAGATCAAAAACGCATCTGCGAGTTACTCTTTAAAGCCATCACGGAAAAACGCGGTGAGAACTTCGGCATCCGTAGACCAACACGCCTCAATGAGATCGCGGCCATTGCCGATGTTTCTGAAGAAGAAGTAATCGCGGTAATTGATCGTTTCCGCGAGCCGGGAAGATCGTTGCTTACCCCTGGCTATGGATTGAATATCACTTCGAAATCCATGGTGGATATTTCGCACGAAAGTTTGATGCGAATCTGGGTTCGGCTTAAAAACTGGGTGGATGATGAAGCCGAAGCTGTACAGATGTACACACGTCTTGCTGAGGCTGCATCCATGTACCAGGTGGGTAAAGCGGGCTTGTGGCGCCCACCGGATTTGCAGCTTGCTCTGAACTGGCAGGCTAAACATAAACCTACTCTCGTTTGGGGTCAGCGTTATAATCCCGCATTCGAGCGAACCATGATCTTCCTGGAGTATTCCAAGAAAGAGTGGGAAACCGAACAACGGATCAAAGAACTTGAGCAGAAACGAAAACTGAAACGCGCCCGAATCGTAGCGTTGGTTCTCGGAACAGCTGTTGTTATTTGTCTCTTGTTCCTGATGTATGCATTCGTTCAGAAAGCAGAAGCAGAGAAGCAACGCCAACAAGCTGAAGAAAATGCAGACAAAGCAAAAGCGGCTGAAAAAATCGCGGATGAAAGACGTGTAGAAGCTGAAAAAGCTACAGCAGCAGCCCTTGCTGCAAAAGAAGCCGAAACGCAGCAACGCGCACTGGCCGAACAGGCCGAACGCGAAGCTGTGGCCAATGCAGAGCTTGCCAAGCGAAACGCTGCTGAAGCCAGACGTAACGCTGAACAAGCCCGTCTTAACGCTGAGCGTGCGCAGGAAAACGAAAAGCTGGCCAAAGAGCAGGAACAAATTGCGATCAAAAACGCAGCAGAAGCCCTGCGTCAACGCTACATCGCTCAGGCTAAAGCTATGGCCGTGAAATCAAAAGAATTGAATGACCCTGAGCAGGAAGCGCTCATTGCGCAGCAGGCGTTCAAATTCAATTCAGAACACCAGGGCTATGTATACGACAATGATATTTACAATGGCCTGTATGCAGCACTGAAAAAATTTGATCATCCGTTAACATTAAGCCTCGAAGCCCACGAACGGGGTGCCGCACGCGCCCTGGTTACACGGGTGGCCGGAAATCATATTTATTCAGGCGGCAGCGATGGGAAAATCATCCGCTGGAATGAAGAAAGTGGTCAATGGAAATCGGAAATACTGGTAGACCGTCCAGACTATCAATACTATTCGATTGACGTAAGTTCCGATGGCAACTGGCTGATCGCAGCCGGTCTGGATCCAACAAATGAGACGAAAAACTATGTAGAACTCTACAACCTGAACGCGATGAAGTCAGTGAAGAAGATCGAAGGGTATGTGTACGGTATAGAGAACCTCACCTTTACTCCGGATAATGGCGCATTCTATGCCCGCGACAATTCCGGACGGAGCATTAAGTTGTCTGATCTCACCACGGCCAAAGAAGTGATCCGTTCTGAAGTTAAAATCAACGCCATTGACTTAAGTCCCGATGGCAGTAAGTTAATTGGCGCGGGTGAAAACGGAAGCCTGTTCATCTGGGATGTACGGAATAATTATTCAGTTACCGAAATCAAACAAATGGGTGAACACCTTACTACGGTTACCTATGCACCCGAAGGCAGGCGAATTATCCTGGGCGATAACACCGGCATCGTAAAAATATACGATACGCAAAGTAACATGATGGTACGCGTTCTTTCTGGTCACAGTTCAGCGATTGAGCAGATCCGATTCAATCATGCCGGAACCTTTATGGCTACCGCCAGCAAAGACAAGACCGTGCGTTTATGGAATATGAATCGCCTGAAGGAACAGCCGATCGTATTCAGCGATCACCGCGACTGGGTTTGGGGCGTGGCGTTCACACCGGATGATGAACAATTATTAGCCAGCGTTCACAGCTCGACTGAAACCATAAAAGGTGTTGAACATACTATCCGCGCGTGGCCAACAAAAATTCCAACTATGGCCGATATCCTTTGCGGAAAAGTATCCCGAAACATTAACAAAGAAGAGTGGGAAATTTTTGTGGGCGATGACTTGCCGTATGAAGTTACCTGTTCCTCGTTTCCGAAAAATAACGACTGATGTGCATGAAAAGACTCCTACCCTTATTGATCGTTCTGCTGTGCGTCTGTGAAAGTTATGCACAGCTTACTTCGTGCGCGCAGACACTTCGCCTGGCCCAGTCAACCTATGAACAGGGGCGCCTTCATGAAGTGCCTTCCCTGCTGCAGGCATGTCTTGCCAATGGATTCAACAAACAGGAAAAGGTCACAGCCTATAAACTGCTGACTCTCTCCTACCTTTATCTCGAAGAGCCTGAAAAAGCAGACGAAGCAATGCTGAATCTTCTGCGCACAGACCCTTACTTCGAAATCAACCCGGCCGTTGACCCCGCTGAATTTGTGGGACTGTATAGGACCTTCCGCACGAAACCCATTTACCGCGTAGGCGTAACCCTGGGTGTGAATGCAACACAGCCTAATGTTACCAGTTCCGTTGAAACTGCCAGCAATTCGAAAAGCGAATACAAATATGGTGTTGCGTTTCAGGTGGGTGGCAATTTTGAAATCCCAATGAAGAACGAAAAGCTGACCATCAATCCTTCCTTGCTTTTTCAACAGAAAGCATTTGATGTGGAAAGCAAAGTAAACCGCGGAACCGATTCGGAAGGCAATGAACTTTTCAATACAACAACTGGTCGGGAACAGCAGGCCTGGATCGCACTACCGGTAACCGTTCAATATGCATTTTCAAAAAGCCGTTTCAATCCTTATGTAGCTGCCGGCATATCAACAGACTATTGTTTACGCTCAGACATCACGATTGAAACCGCGCAAGACAATGCCGGTGCAGTTCAGGAAAAGGTAGTCGCTTTGGAACGAAATAAAATCAACCTGAGTGCGCTGGTCGCTGCAGGCGGAAAGCTGCGCATCTTTGGCGGTTACTTTACGGGTGAAGTACGTTTTCAATACGGGTTACTGAACGTAAACTCGGAAGAAAAAGCCTACGACAACAGCGATGTTGTTTTCAGTAACAACCTGGGTGATTCAGTTTTTAAACTCAATTCACTTTCCCTTACTGTCGGGTACGTGCAAAATATTTTCAATCCAAAAAAACTGACGCGTAGAAAATGAAACCGATCTATGCCATACTTTTTGTCGCGACTCTGGTTTGGGCGTGCAATAATATTGAAGATGCAGGGCCTGCCGGCAAGGAGACTTTTGTTAAATTCTATCATGGCCCCTACAGCTACACGGGGGTTGAAATTGAAAGCATACCCGATGGATTTGCCATTCTCGGAAACCTGACGGTAGCAGACGACTCCGTGGTGGCTACCCTGATACGCACTGATAAAAGCGGAAATCCAATAGAAGAACCATCCTACTACCCCGGCTGTACAGCAAAAGCCCTCCACGCGCTCATTGATGATTTGGGCCAGCTTACGGGTTACGTGATTCTGGGCGATAGTATTAAGATAGACCCTAACGCCAACAAAGTTGGGAATATCGAAGTTTACAAAACCCGAATCCTTCGCGTGAATGCCTCCGGAGCAATACAGGCCGAAAAAATCTATGGCGATAACTTGCAGGATACTTCGCGCGTTTTGGTTGACTTCAAAGGCAACACACTTACTACAAATGCGGATGGCGAAATTATTGTTCTGGGTAACTACCGCGAAGATTTATCCCGTCCGGAAAAGTCGTTTGTCGTGGGATTGGATTTAAACCTCACACAGAACTGGTATAAATCCTATGACCTCATTGATGCCGGTCAAACCGATTACAACTACGTTAACTCCAGATCTATACATGCCAAAGGTGTGAACCTCATCTGGGCAACTTCCATCCTTAAAAACAGTGGTGAGTTTGCTGATTCCTACCTGGCCATTCCGGTTGTGGAGCAACAATCAACCTTCCGGAATTTTTCACAAATGGGCGAAACATCGAGCCAGCTTTTCCTGGCGCGTGATATCAAACCCTCCACCATTACCGGATACGGTGTTGTCGGAACACGCGGAAGTACGGATGGATCAAATGCCAACGTGTTCTTCGCCCGTGTGGATGCTGCCGGAAATTTCGTAGATGAATCAACGCGGTATTTCGATGGTGTGCTTTCTCCACAGCGTGAAGAAGTAACCTTTGATCAATCCGAAAGCCAGGATGCCGGTGAGGCCATTGCTGCCACCCCGGATGGCGGCTTCATCCTTGCCGGAACTACCAAGATTGGTTCTAACTCTACGGATATTTTTCTGATCAAAGTTGACTATGATGGTAATGTAATTTGGACAAAGATCCTCGGAGGGTCAGGAGAAGAAACAGTAAGTTCGGTTATCTGTGATAGTGACGGCAACCTGATCATCTCCGGTACAAACAATTTGGAAGGATTGTCTTCGATCTTCCTGATGAAGACGGATAGTGAGGGCGAGTTAAAAAAATAACAGATCGATTTTTCTTTTTTGAATCATAAGGTTTTAATCTATGAATAGCATTCTACTTAGAAAGTGGCTTTGGATCATCGGCTTTGCAATGAGCCTGAACGCTATGGCACAGGCCCCTGTCCTTACCTTTACTCCGGATGATGGCGCCTCCAATGTGCCTACCGATGCGGTACTGACCATAGCCTTTGACCGGGACATGCAAATCATTTCGGGAAACACAGCATTAACCAATACGAATGTTGATGCGCAGATCACCCTGAAACAAAACAACGCGGGTGGGGCAAATATTGCTTTTGATGCTACTGTCAGCAACGGAACAAAACTGATAACAATAACGCCAGCGGCTGATCTCCCTGCCGGTATAAACATTTACCTGGCCGTTACCGGCCTTGAAACTATAACGGGTGACGATGACATGGCCCCCGCTACACAGTCCGTCACCTTCTCAACAGATGGCACAGACCCGGTTATTACGTTCAATCCAGACGATGGCGATATCAATGTACCTGTAGGCGACCCGATTATCATCTCATTCAGTGAGCCGGTTCGTACCATTGGCGATTTAACGATTGACGGAACGAATATCATGTCGCTGATAACCTTTAAGGAGGACAATGCGGGCGGAGCTAACGTAACCTTTACCGCGTCCATTAACGTCTCTTTTGACGAGATCACGATAACACCCAGCGCAGCATTAGACACCGATCAGGACTACTATGTAAGCCTCGCTCCGGTTGAAGATGCCTCCGACAATGCAACCGCGGCTGAGAGTATCACTTTTACCACGACCGATACACAGGCACCTACGCCAACTTTTTCACCGGTAAATGGCGCAACCGGTGTGAGCGAAATTGCTCCGATTACCATCACCTTTGGGGAGATCGTTCGGAGAGCCTCTGACAACGCCACCTTCACGGATACAAACATCGATGGAAGGATTACCCTCAAACTCAATGATGCTGCCGGTGCTAACATCGCATTCAATGCAACCATCAATGATCCAACCAATACCGTAGTAACGATAACGCCTTCAGCAGCACTCCCGGGTAACAGTGTTATTTACGTGGCTATCGCGGGAATTGAAGACGGAAATAACAATGCGATGACGCCCGATCCGGCAAGCATTACCTTCACCACCGGTGATACCCAAGGCCCCATCATTACGGACACCAATCCTGACGATGAAGCAGACCCTGTACTGATTTCGACTAACACGCTGCAAATCACCTTTAATGAAAACGTAGTGCTTGACAACGTCAACTACGGCAGTGATGCCAATCATGAGATCCGCATCCGGAACGTAACTACATCCTCATTTTTTCAAACCATCGCACTGGCAAACATCAGCGTTGCGGGCAATGTGGTAAATATCACATTCACCGGACCACTGGCAGCCAGTACCAACTATGCCATCCGTATCGGTAATGCTGTTTTTGAAGACGCAGCCGGAAATGCATTCGCAGGAATCAGCAACGATACTTCATGGGACTTTGACACCGAAGATCCGCCAAATATTACCGGCTACTCGGCCGACCCAACCTGTATGGGTGAAACGATCAATATCAACGGTACAAACTTTGGAGCCGGTGTTCCTACGGTTACCGTGAATGGAATAAATGTCGTTCCGTCTGCACATACACCTACATCCATAACGATTACTGTTCCAAACACCACCGCAGGAAATGCTACGGTTGTGGTTACGAATACAACGAATTCATTGAATGACAGTGATGGTAATCTTACGCTAAAGGCAGCGATAGCGGCCAGCTTACCATTGGCGGCAAATCCAACGCCACCCGCTGTAGATGAAGATTATGACATTGAAGTTGATAATACCCAGATAGGGGTGAATTATGCGATTCGGGAATTGCCTGGCGCCTTCGGCAGCACGAGCTCAGGCACAGGGGGAACTATCAGTTTTGGTCCCTACAACAAGTCTTCTGATGGCGTGTTTAACTATGAAGTAAGAGCAACCTCAGGCGGATGTACTCAACGGATTTATAGTTTAACGGTAAATATAGCTGCCCTGCTTTCGAATGCCGGTGTTAAAGATACCATATGCGTTGGTGATAGCGTAATCCTCGGAGGATCGCCAACCGCTGAAGGAGGTACGGGTTTTTATAACATCAAATGGTATAAACTACCTTCGGGCAGCGTAATGAGTACAGCGTCAAACCCGGTTGTAAAACCTACAAGTAATAGTGCATACCGTGTTGTCGTTAATGATGGTAGCCTTACCCATAGCGACACAGTCGCGATCGTTGTGAATCAACCTACCGATATAGATCAGATTGATATTGATCTATCTCCATCCAATCCAAACAACACGTATCAAAAGGAACAAACCGATCCGGTAGTGTTAACCTTTACGGTTGGTGGTGCACCTGGAATATACCTCGAAAATACACGTTTCGTAGGCCCTGGAGTCAACAGCAATGGTGCCGTTAAATTCTTCTATCCCAATGCTGCCAATGTCGGGGGAAATCAGATTGATCTGTACTACCAAAATCCCGAAGGCTGTATCTCAAGAGACTCCGTACTGGTATTCGTGCGCGACAAAAACTTATACATTAACGGGCTGAACGAAAAGTACTGTCGCGAAAACTCCGACAAAGACCTGACCATAAATACCCCGGTAACCATTCTACCTTTGGGTTTCCGGTTTTGTTTTTTCGGACCGTGTAGCGACCTGACCTTTATCCAGGGAAGACGCTATACCTATCAGAACAGGGTAAGGTTGCGTAACATTGAAGCCGATGATACTGTAACCGTTGCATCTGCATTCTCTTATGCCGGAGGAGACATTACGATAAATCCCGAATTCTTAACACAAGGAAAGAAGCAGTTCGAAATATTCTATACCGTGCAGTTGTTAGACTGGAGTGGTGACGCCCCTGGTTATGTCGTAGTGGGAACATTTAATGAAATCGTAACCGTTCCTTTTGAAGTCATTGAAAAACCCACCGTTTTCTTTAATGACCTTCCTAACACGAAGTGCGAAGATGAATCTTCATTTGTGATGAGTGCCAGTCCATCGGGAGGAAATTTCCGGCTAAACGGATCCCCCTCCACCAGCACATTTGATCCCGGAACGGTTGGGTTACCCAACCTGAATGTCATTACGTATACCTACACCGATCCCCGATCATCCTGCGAGAACTCTACACGGGAAACAA
>Ga0315910_10003668_pt1 | contig 12996 bp, 12 predicted proteins | sample EdamamesoilMG_FD_204470 | JGI IMG/M metagenome (GOLD analysis project Ga0315910, IMG submission 204470) | Garden soil microbial communities collected in Santa Monica, California, United States - Edamame soil | ecosystem: Environmental > Terrestrial > Soil > Garden | place: USA: California... | reverse complement strand
TCCTGGTCATAGTGGCAAATTTGATTTGGGTTATTGGCGATTTTCCAGGAAATGGATAAGAGAATGTCAGACTTTATCATAAACGCAGTCCGCCAAGATTTTATTTTACTGTTATACCTTAGAATTTTGAATTATTTTAGGAACCGGTTCAATATGAGTAAGATTTTTAAAAAGATATTAATTCTTCTGCCTGTAATGGTCATTGGTCTGTGGTGGCTAAAAGATTTTTACGCTGAATATTATGAACGAGCAAGCTTTAAAAGAGCCAGCGGGTTCATTTTATTAGTATTGCTTATGTATGGCTGGTTTCTTATTATGACATTTCGAAGAAGACAGAATAGTTTTTTCGAAGGTCTTAGTTTATCTGCATTCTATGTTTATGTTTTTGCCGTGCTTACGCTTACCGGTTACTTTATTTTGTTTAAAGAATTATCATCGCAGGACTGGTGGGATAAAATGATGTTTAGAGTAGATAAAAGAGACCATGTTAATCTTACATTGTTCAAAACAATGAATATCTATCCCCGTTTTGGTAAACAGATTATGGGAAACTTTGTGATGTTATCGCCACTTGGCATTTTTCTTCCATTACTTTATAGGCGATTGCGTAAGGCCGCAGCTTTTTTTGTCGTTGCCTTTATTTGTTTTCTTGTATCTGCCGGAATAGAACTATTGCAATTAGCAACCAGTTATCGCAGCGCCGATGTGGATGATCTATTTTTAAATACACTTGGAGGGGCGGCTGGGTTTATTATTTTCCTTCTGCTGAAAAAAATTATAACAGGCAAATCTGCAGAAAATTAATTACACAGTTTTAGGCTACTGAGTTATTTGTACAATACCTGTATTTGTTACCATGCCGGGAACCAGTGTTACTAATCTCTCTTGTGATTGATAGGGCGGTTGTGGAAATGCTCTTGGAAGAAACTCCACTTTTTGTAAACCAATTGTTGAATCAGGCATAGCCCTGTCAGCTTTTAAACCAATGATGCGGAAATGACCTGTTGCATCAGGATAACCATAAGCGGTATCAGTAAAATCACCAGGTGCAGAATGATTAAGATAAATAACCCTCACATAAGTTCTTGCTTCCATCGGCAGTACGGTTCCTTCTAAAGCTGAAGAATTGTTTGCCTCAAATACACGAACTGAAGGTAATAGCTGAAATGTAGTGCTGCCGGTTTGAATGCGGGATTTCAGTGCGTCAAAATCAAAATAGATACGATTGGTGGCGTTGCTCTGCACATTAATATTAAAAGGAATTATTAAACCATTTGCAAGTGATGGATGCAATTCCATATCAAAAAAAGAAGTATTTCCGCCAAATGGAAATGTATTGATGCCAAAAGAATTCCGGGTGCCAAATTTCAAACGAAGCTGGCGTACCGTTGCGGGCAATAATTCAAGACTACCCAACGGCAATTCCCTGCCATTCGAATATTGAATAATATCAATAATGCCTTTATTGATTAATGGCACTTCTATCCAGCCGGTTGTAATTGATGGATCGCTGCTGGAATTATATTCCAGCTTGTCAATATCAATTTTAAAATACTTATAGAGATAAGGATCGTCTGTAAGCTTAAATTCTATTTTTCCTTTGGTGGTATTATTCCCTCCGCCACCATTGTTTCCGCCACTATTGTTTTTAGAACAGGAAAAAACGCTAAGCATGGCTAACAGGAGTAACAAGAAAACAGGCTTATTTTTCATACTATACTTAAAGCGTCAAATATAGTTGCTGTTACGAAAATAAAAAAGCGGAGTGCATTGCACCCCGCCTTAACTAAAGCATCCTGTTTATGCTAATAACGACCATCTTTTTTGTCCATTGAACGTCCGAGTACATAACCACCACCTGCACCAATCACACCACCTATCGCTGCACCGGCTGCACGGTTACGTTTATTAATAACGGCACCAATGACTGCACCACCTGCACCGCCAATCACTGCACCTTTCGCTGCTTTACTCCAGCCTTTTTTAGCTTTCGCAGTATTTTGTGTTTCGTCCTTCATTACAGGACTTTGATAAGTTGGTGTACTTCTTCTAACAACTGGCTTTGTCTTTTCGACTGGTTGTGTAGCAGTAACGGCTGGTATATTTTCAGCTGCACTGGTTTTATTTTCAACTTTAGCACATGAACTCATCACAACTACAGCTGACACTGCAGCTATGGTAGTAATTGTAAATACATTTTTCATAACTGAGTTTTTAATTTTTTAATTAATTGGTTTGTCGTACTACTACTTAGAAAAACGATGCCAGAAATTTTTCAATTGTTAATGCCAATAGTGAGTATTTTTTAGCTAACTCTGAATGAGAGAGTTAGAACAAAAACACTTTAACAACTGCATTTTATTAGGAAATTTGAATAAAAAAGACCGGCTACAATATTTATGCAGCCGGTCAAAACTTAAAGCTCTATTTGAAAAGATTTATTGAATCATCAATGATTCAGTCTTTAACATTTTACTATCATTTAACAATAAATAATAAATACCTTTTGATAATGCAGGAAGTTTAAATTCTTTTTGATTTATTCCTGCGTTAATAATAAAACTCTTGCGAAATACGCTGCGGCCAGTATTATCAATTAACTCAAGACTTGCACCTGTAGTTTGTTCTGCATTAAAGCGGATAGTTACCTTATCTTTTGCAGGGTTTGGATAAACATCCCATCCAATTAGATTCTCTTTTTCTTCACGACTTGCAGTAATACTACCAATCCTTGCAGCTGGCTCAAGTATGTTGATCAGTTGTATCTGATCAAAATACATAGTAGTAGCTGCGGTAGCATTGTTCTGTACAGATACCTTTTGTATGCCTGCGGGGTTTCCCAACTGGCTCATCGTTACAATTATTTCTACCCATCTATTACGTGTAGGCTTCAGCAATACTTCTGTACTTTTTACACCATTGCCGTTGTGAGTGTAAATTTTAATGCCGTTTTTATTTGTATTATAAATCCAGAATTTCAGTTGAGTAGTTGATGTTGTAGTTACTGCTGCAACTTTGTTAAATGCTAATATCCCGTTATTACCATAATCAACCTTAATTGATTTTGTGCCAATTTTTATCGGCGTAGTATTATTAAAGTTGCGTGTTGAAGTTGTTGATATATCACTCCAGCTGCTTCCAATTGCATCATCATAAATAATAGTGCCGGTTGGCGTAGGAGGGCAGGCAAGTGTAGTAGCATTGGCTGTATTACTTGTTGCTGAAATATTTCCAGCAGCATCTTTTGCTTTTACAGTAAAACTATATCCCGTATTGCAATTCAATCCTGTTACGTTATAAGTAGTGGCTGAAACATTTCCATTCAGCAATGTTGTTCCCAGGTAAACTTCATAACCCGTTACCGCTACATTATCAGCAGAAGCAGTCCATGTAAGTGTTAAACTATTTTGTGTAATGTTTGAAACAGTAAGATTAGTTGGTGATGTCGGTGCTTCTGAATCACCGGGGCCGGGAACCGTTGATATTAATCTTGCAAGCAACATAACATATGATGCCTGGCAGTAAATAGAAGGCTCCGTTATTTCCCACGAGTTTTCCGGAAAACCAGCATTCCAATCTTTATATGCTTTTTGTGGTGGCTGTGTTGTAATGCCTGCTATTGAACCAGTATAGCTTTTATTTGGGCCACCCGGTACATAACCGGGAGCAGGGCCATTAGGCGAGGTTAGTGAATTATCCCAGGTTGAACCTTCAGTAAACCATGTATGATAAATTTCATTAGCACATTTTTCAGCGCCATAGCTATACATATTACTTAGCATTACCATGCCCATTGGGTTCACACCGTGCATCCAGTGCAAATAGCTTTCAGCCACTTCACGGTACTGCGCATGCGAGGCAGGGTTAACATTGAAAGTGATAAAATCCATATTCATATGACCAGCACCAGTACGTGCCTGGTTATGCCCCCAGTGATAAGCATCATCTGCAATATATGCACGGTACAAATCAGTGCCTGCGTTATAAGTAGGATAAGAATACTGGTAATTCATATTTGCTTTCTGATTACGGATGTTGTTTACAACCGTCGCTGATATATTTGGTAAACCAGTTAAACGTAACAACGCTAATTGCTGCGGCATCCAGTATGGCCCCCACCAGCTTATTTTGTAAGGATTAGTAGTTGTATAATTTGCTTCTGCAAATGTTTTGTATTCTGCTTTACCGGTAGCATCATATAAATAAACAGCGGCTACAAATAAATTATCGAATTGCTGCTCTGCTGTATTATCAGCATCACCGCTTTTAATATCACCATCATCACAATTAGTTTGAAAGCTGGTGAAATTATTAGTTGTAATTTTTGCCCGCGCCCATGCTGCTTCAGCTCGTGCTATTAGATCTAAGCCATACGAATTTAAAGCCGGAACATTTTTTAATACTACACCCGCTACTGAAAACATAGATGCACCTGCTATAGTTGCGCCTGTACACTCCGGTAAATAATAACGTGGACGTGTATCCGAACTTGGAGGTGTTACTTCATTATAATTATCAACCCCTACTTTCAATAAAAAACCATTAGTGCCCGTCGCATCCTGCATACGTTTAAAAAAGTCGAGTTCCCATTTTAATTCGTCAAGGATATCAGGAATGCCATTACCGGACTCAGGGATATTATAATTGTCAGTAAAGATTGTTGGATTGATACGATAAGCTTCGACTAATTGAATAACTGCGCTGTGAGCAAATGTGGTGTACTTGTTTACATCACCTGCATCCATCCATCCGCCATGAAGATCTTTTGCAGTAGTCATATTGCCTTTGGCAAAACGGCTTGTAGCAAAACGATCTTGGTTTGCTCCTTCATAACATGCACCATCAGCCCATTTAGCATCAGTGTATGGAGTTTGTTTAGCAAAATTGATACGTTGATAAAAATAGGTCCGCATGGTATGTTTCAATACATCTGCATAAATATTATCACCAATTTCAAAACGGAATGAACCGACATTATTAGTTACATCAAAAACATAATAAGAACCCGGTATCGTTACTGATGAAAAATCAAACCACCAGCCACGATCACCCGATTGTGTATGCGTTGCACCACTGTTCCATGGTTGTAAAGTGCCGGTAAATACGAGTGCATCATTATCCCAGCGACGTATTTGATATTGATTAGCACCTGTGCCGGGTATAAAACTTTCTGCTGCATTATAACCGGTTTGTGGATCGGCTATCACTGCTACTTTTCGTGAGATTGGAAAATATCCGAACTGGTCAACTTTGATATGATAGGTTGTTTGTGGCGGAGCAGCAAAAACGATAGAAACAGAAAATAAAATACAGGTAAGAAACAGAGTAGATTTCATTTTCATACGGGTAATTTTTAATGGAGGGTTAAAGCTATAAAACTCGCTTTGCAAATCCTATAAACCGGCTACAGGAAATTTTTTATATGCATGGGGGATTTACGATTTCCCCTCTGAATGAAAGTGTTTTAAGTTGTTCGTCAGCTACTTTGTTGTTTAAGCGTTTAAAAGTTTAATATCTCTCATGGCACTTTTTTTGTCTAACGCTATAACCAACCTTGAGCATTTAATTAGAATACCAACTTTTTACCATTTAAAACTTTTGTTATGAAAAAAATTATGAATCGTTTATTTCTCCAGATTACAGCTACTGTTATTTTAAGCACCTTATCCCTACTTGCCTTATCACAGGAAAAAAAAAGCGTAGATGTTGATATTGATGTCAACAAGGGAGACAGTAATTGGTATATGCAGCCATGGGTATGGGTAGTTGGTGGTGCAGTGTTTATTTTATTACTGGTAGCATTGCTTAAGAGCGGTGGAGAAAAGAAAAGTGCATAATACCAGCTATTATTCGAAATAAAATATATTTCTGGATCAATATACCCTATTATCTCTTATTGTGTGATGTAAATCTGCACATTAGCCTTATTGGTACGGACTTTGTCTTAATGGTTTTCAGAACATATTATTTAAAACAAAACCATTATGAAAACGATATTCAGTTTTTTGATTAGTTGCCTCGCCACTATCTCAGTAGTTGCACAATCTGCAAGTACAGTAAAGATAAATGTGCGGGGAGCAAATAACGATAGATTGGTAGTTGATGGTAAGAGTTACATTGTTGCCACTGATAATAATAACGCAAATACAGGAGTTAATGCCCCTATTACAATAACTGATTTGCAATTTGGTCAGCATACATTGCAAATCATACGTTCAGATGAAGTCAATAGTAACAATACAATTTATTTTAATCTCCGTTCAGGTTACGACCTGAGCATTACTGTTTTGGCTAATGGTAGTGTACAGCTAAGGGAAACAAAGTGGACAACTAATAATTCCAATACTACCGGCAATTACGGAGTTCCTATGTCAGACGAAGATTTTACAGCATTGTACAAAACTGTAAGTAATCAATGGAGAAATAGTACCAGGTTAACTTTGGTAAACGATGCATTTGAAAACACCAGTAATTTTTTTACAACTGCACAGGCTAAACAGCTTCTACTGCTCATAACTTCTCAGGCCAGCAGGCTTAGTTTGGCAAAAGCCTCTTACCGCAGCATTACTGATCCAAATAGCTTTTCTGATTTATACAGTGTATTAAACAGCCAGGCTCATAAGAATGAGTTAATGGCCTATGTTAGTAACTACAATTCAAATAACACTGTTAACACAGGCGCAATGAGTACAGCAAAGTTCAACACATTGTACCGGTTGACGCAAAACCAGACTTCCACTAGCGCAAGAGTTTCTTACCTGACAGAAGTATTTAATAATAACGTCAATTTTTTCAGTTCAGCACAGGTAAAACAATTAATACAATTAGTTTCAGGGGAAAGCTACAGAGTTCAGCTAGCTAAACTATCTTATAAAAGAGTAGCAGATCCTACTAATTTTTCAATTGTAAGTAACGTGCTTAGCAGCCAGGCAGGAAGAAATGAATTGAGGGCTTATGTAAATGCGTATAACAGGAACAATTCAATAAATGCAGGTACTGCAGCGGCAATGAGTGATGCTAATTTTAATACAATGTATCGTGATGTGCAAGCTCGTTTAGGTCTTGGAGCTAAAATGGCCAGGCTAAGGACTATTTTTAATGGGGAAGAAAACTATTTCACTGTTGCACAAGCAAAACAATTGATTCAGTTGGTAAGTTCAGAAAGTAACCGGCTTGAATTGGCAAAAGCAGCATACAATGATATTGTCGACCCTTCAAACTTCAGCATATTATATGATGTATTGGCCAGCCAGGCGAGCAGGACTGAACTTGACACATATGTAAGAACTAATTATGATTACAAAGGAAATTCAGATTATACAGTTGATAGAACTCCAATGACTGATGCAAATTTTAATACATTGTATAGTGATGTTAGTAATCGTTGGGGGCTTGGCGTAAAGATGTCTGCTTTGACAGATATTTTTAATAATGAAACAAATTATTTTACTGTAGTGCAGGCTAAACAATTGGTTCAGTTGGTAAGTGATGAGAGTAACCGCTTACAGTTGGCGAAATCGGCTTATGGCAATATCACCGATCCACAGAACTTTAATTTAATGTATGATGTGTTTTCAAGCCAGGCAAGGAAAAATGAATTAGCAGCGTATGTAAATGCATATTCGTATAATAAGTAGAGTGGATTATACAATTGAACTTCGTTCCGCCAGGATTGGATAATTGAAATCCTGGCGGAACTTTTTATTAAGCACCTGCTTTATAATTATAATTTGTGTTGAAGTGTTTACTGTGAGAAGAACATTACAGTTACTTAAGCACCATTAATTGACCCCACAGAATCACAAACAACAAAACGAGGAGCGATATTATAAGGAATAATCTCTCCTTCCTGATATATTCTCTTCTTGAAGCCATGAGCACATGATTCAGTGATTAGTAAAATGAATTTTACCATGCACAAACACTGTGCTAATCTGCTTTTGTAAAGAAATTAAGTTGATTGGACAGATTTGCCTGCTCAAAGCTCATAACGAAAAACTTTGCCTGTATTCTGATGTTTAATTAATTACATCCCACGGTATCGTTTGCTTATTGTCTTTGTCTTCATCCTTGGGTCTTTCAGGGTCTGAAGGAATGTCCAATGGTTGATGTGCTTCATCGGTTGGAAGAGAAACATCAATCCTTACATTTTTCATATCATCTTCCGTTATTGTTGAATTATCCCGTATTTTATTTCGTACAATTTCCGTCGCTGTTAACCCTTTAGAGGAAGATTTTTTGGGAGCAGCAGGCGTCCCTTTCTTTTTGCTTTTAGTATTAGCCATAAAACAGATTTGTTTAAACTATTGAAAAATACATGCCAGCTTATGGGGAAAGACTGAAGCCAAATAAATTTAATACACGAACTCTATTTTCATGTAAGAAAGAAAAGGAGTAAAGGAAAACTCAGCATTTTCCAAGTAGAAAATATACAAGCGCAAAAATTGCAATAAATCCAAGACAACCGCCACCCCATTTCCAACCAGCATAACCTGCAATTAATGTTCTTAGCCAATTTTGCATAACTAACAATTTTATCTTGTCGTTCAGACAAAGAACGTTCCAAATATATTTATTGATGGAACAATTGTTTTTTATTTCACTGGCATTCAAATTCAAAAGTATAGTTGGTTCTTATTGGCACCGTCTTTGAAAATTATAGCGTTAAATCATGTATTATGAAAACGAAATTCCTGGTCGGAGCATTCGCCATCTTTTTCTTTTCGTTGCATACTATCAATGCACAAGTATCTGCTGGTATAAAAGGCGGGGTAAATTTCGCCACACTGAGTGGTTTTAATGGTGATAGCAGGGTAGCGGCACATGCAGGTGTTTTTCTGAATCATACTTTTAATAATAACTGGAGCTTTCAGCCTGAACTAATATATTCTGGCGAGGGACAACGTTATTTTTCAGATGGATTTGAAAGAACGATTGCTTTGGAATATGTGCAGATACCCCTAATGATACAATACTTCCCCATGGAAAAATTATATTTAGAAGCCGGACCACAAGTAGGTTTATTAGCTAGTGCAAAGGATAAAGCCGATGATGGAGATTTTGACTACAACGTAAAAAATGAATTCAGAAATACCCAGGTAGGATTAAATGTTGGTGTTGGAGTAAAACTCAACCCAAGCATTGGTTTGTATGGCCGCTATAGTTTTGGGCTTACAGATGTAACCTTTGATGATATAATTGATCAAAGCAGGGTTGGGCAGGTTGGTTTATTCATACGGTTAAAGTAAAAACCTGTTCAATAAAGAAACTGCCACTTCACAGTGGCAGTTTTATTTTTGCCGGAATTCAAAATTCATATCTTTAAAAAAAGCTGCGAATGAGCCCAACCAACTACAAAGAGCAGTTCCACAATGATGGTTTTTTAGTAATTGAGAATTTTAATACTGCTGAAGAGTGTGATGCGCTAATGAAAAGAGGAGAGGAACTGGCAAGTAGTTTTAATTTTGATGGACATCCTTCTGTTTTCCAAACAACAGATCAAGCCAAAAGCACAGATGATTATTTTTTAAATTCAGGTGATCGTATCTCCTGCTTTTTCGAGAAAGATGCGTTTGATTCAAATGGGAAATTGAAGAACAGCTTATTTCAATCATTAAATAAAGTAGGACATGCGTTGCACGATTTGGATCCGGTATTCAATAGTTTTACCCGTTCACCTCAAATGAAGGATCTGGTGAAAGCATTAGGCCTTGATGATTATTTAATTATCCAGAGCATGCTCATCTTTAAACATGCAAAAATTGGAGGTGTAGTAGATATACACCAGGATGCAACATTTCTTTACACAGAACCTGCATCCTGTATTGGTTTCTGGTTTGCATTGGAAGATGCTACAAAGGAAAATGGTTGTCTTTGGGCAAAACCCGGTGGACATCATGAACCATTACGATATTGGTTTCGCAGAAAAAAAGATAGTGGCACTGAAATGATAAAATTAAATGATGAACCTTTTTCAATGGAAGGCATGATGGCACTGGAAGTTAAGAAGGGTGCTTGTGTAGTATTGGATGGATTTCTTCCGCATTATAGCTTACCAAATACGAGTGGTAAATCAAGACAGGCTTATGCAATTCATTGCATCAATCCATCTGCAAACTATTCATCATTAAACTGGTTGCAAAGGGATATGAAAGAAGTAAAAGGATTTGCATAACATCATATTGCAGTTTTTTATTGAACAGACTTGCCCAGCCATAAAAGCGCATCAATGATCATTTGATTTTGCATTTCACTGCTAAAACTTGAGGAAAGCTGCCGGTTTGTTTTGTTTTCATAGTCCATATCATTATGACCCATGTTGAAATAGATCATCTTGTATTTTTTATTTGTCCAAACAACAGGGTAATAGCCTTCATGCCAGATTTCGTTTTGCTTAGGGCCTGTGCCTAATGGAAAGCTTGATGAGTCAATAGACAACAAAATATCAATATTGGGATTTTTGGTGAGATCATTTTTCCACCGGTACCATTCATTAGCAGCCGATTTAAATTTTGTGGCTAAGTTTTTTGTAGATGCATGCTTTTTATTTTCCACTTTTAAAATCGCTGAAGTAGGCCGCCATGTATTGCTTAAGTATTCACCTGAACCAAGAAACTCATTATGATACCAATCCCAATTTTGTGGATATGCAGAGGAAGTTAATGCAAATGCAGAAAAATGAAAACCCATCCATGCTCCACCAGCTTTTATATAATCTTCTAACGCCTTGCGCTGATGTAACGAATCGGGCCTTGTATCTAGAAAAACAATAACCTGGTAGTGGGAAAGAAATTCATGGTTAAGATTATTCCAGTTATTAGTTGAATCGTATTTGAAATGATGCTTAGAACTTTTATCAGCAAACCATTTGTTTGCTTCGTGAACAAAACTGATATGAGCTGCGTCATTCCTGGCTGTATAAAAAGCGATAACATCATATGATGAATCGCTTTGGCTATAAATCTTATTTGCAAACCCAACTGCGACTAATAATATAAAAATGAAGCGTACCAATTTCATGCAGCTTGAAGATAATAAGATTAATGCAGTAACTTACCTGATGTGACACAAGTAGAGAAGTTTGTAAACGCCAAAACTAAAGCGATGATAGTTTGCCAGAACTGCGGAACTGAAGGCGACATGGTTTATTGCCCTAATTGCGGACAAAAACTCCAAAGCAAACGTATTACGCTGCATTACTTATCTCATGAAGTCGCACATACTTTCTGGCATTTGGAAAAAGGGTTCTTATACACATTAAAAGAATTGGGAACCCATCCGGGCACGATGCAGCGAAAATATTTATCAGGACTTCGGTTAAATTATCAAAAACCTTTTCCACTTTTTGCCATTTCAGGAACTATTTGTGCACTTGCATTATTCTTCATTTACCGGAATGCGCCTAACCAGTCTGACCAGTATTTTTATAAGAACTATTATTTTTTGGTGCAGGCATGTATGATACCCTTTTATGCATTGATCACTTTTATATTGTTTGGAGGTAAAAAATTATATTATGCCGAGGCATTGGTAATGACTGTTTATATGCTTGGATTTATGTCAGTGTTTATTGTTCCTATCAACCTGCTTTCTTTTATTCTTCCAAATGGCATTATATCATTAATGGAAGTTATTTTTCTTATTTCTTATAATACTTGGACCAACCTTAATTTCTTTAATGATAAAGCCAAATGGTGGGTGATAACAAAAAGTATAATAAGTATTGTAGCCAGTTACCTGGTATTTCAGGTTGCATCAAACCTTGTAATGAGCTGGTTTATGCATTAGGTTCGTTGTAATGTCAGGGTTTAAAAGATTAAATCAGCCTACCTTTATCAATATGCGGTGCAATAATGATACACAACAGCATCATTGACGGGTTAGATATCTTCTTATTTATTTTTGATATCGAGTCACTTATCAGGTATGGCGGATTATTGACTGTTTTTCTTTTGGTGTATGGCAGCACTGGATTATTTTTTTGTTTTTTTATTCCGACAGGTGCCGTTTTATTTACCGCCGGAATATTTACTGCCACCGGCGTTCTTCACTATGATATTTTTACAATCTGCATCATTCTAATCATTGCTTCCATTGCAGGGAACCTTACCGGTTACTGGTTTGGATGGAAAGCCGGCCCGTTATTATACAAACGTAAAGATTCAAGGTTCTTCAAAAAGCAACATCTTAAAACAGCCGAAACATTTTATAATAAATATGGTTGGCTGGCGCTGACAGTGGGATTGTACTTACCCATCATTCGAACATTTGCATCTGTTGTTGCCGGAATGGTGAGACTTGATTTTCGAAAGCTGCTATTACTTACTGTTACCGGCTCCACAGTGTGGATACTGAGCTTTGTATTAGCGGGATATTTTATTGGCAGCAGGCCTTATTTAAAACCCTGGTTAAATTATATAGTTATCGGTTTTATACTTGCAGTTACTATCCCTCTTGTAATCTGGTTAATAAATGAATTAAAAAGAATGCGTAAACAAAATAAACAGAAAGAGGAAGAATAATATTTATGGAGAACGTTTCAGCAAGCCAGCTAATTTTTTAAAACTTTCGTAAGGCCCTTTCTCGGTAAACATATTTACCACCCAGGCAGGAAGACTGCCACCCGGCTCTGCATCGAATAGATAAACAATGCTTACAGTTTTTGTTGTGGGCATCGTAACATACCAACTGACATTTGACCGCGGTACTCTTACCAGGTCGCTTTTTTTCGCTACGTAATCCGGCACACTCACGGCGGAAATTTTTAAAAAACGATTTAAACTATCCTTATCCATTTTCAGATGGATAACAGCATCCCTGTTTGTCATTGGCCAGGGTAAATGAGTTTTAGTATAGTAATAAAATTCATTAGGGCTAATTCTGCTCACAATAGATGAACTTATATTGTTGTACACCCAGCTTTTCTGGTTGTTTACATCATTGATTATTGTTACCAGTTTATCATAGGTTCCTTCAAGAGTGCATTCTACTTTTATG
>Ga0315910_10003667_pt1 | contig 12998 bp, 13 predicted proteins | sample EdamamesoilMG_FD_204470 | JGI IMG/M metagenome (GOLD analysis project Ga0315910, IMG submission 204470) | Garden soil microbial communities collected in Santa Monica, California, United States - Edamame soil | ecosystem: Environmental > Terrestrial > Soil > Garden | place: USA: California... | reverse complement strand
AAAAAACAGATTCCGGGCTTTCTGCTTGATCAGTTTTTCGGTTTGTGCTTCTTCAGCTCCCATTGTCTTTTTTGTTTAACAAAATTGTTAAACGCAAAGTAACGGCTTAAAAGTTGCCTTTTGCAAGAAAAATCTCCGTGTTGTCGCATGATCAGCGACACTTTACGACTTGTAAACGATTGCGCTACGACAATCTCCCAGCAGTGGTTGATTGTTACATTACCTGGGTATGGGCATCCCATTTCGAAAATGCACGCGGCTATCCCGTTAGGACGGGCGCATATTCCGGAAGTTGAACAATGACACCTTTCAAATTATAGTTTTCAGAGGACGCAACGGAACCTGCCTCACCAGGGCCAGGGTATGCGTTTGATTTTATTGGACTAATGAATTGTATTATCTATTTTTCGCGCCAATGTGCCTAACCTTATCATGAAATACACCCTGTTCTTCCTTTTCCTCTTACTCCTGTCGGTCAAAAGCTTTTCACAAGAATACATGGATAAAATTGCTAGCAAATCCTGTGCATGTGTGGAAGCCGTTCCGGATAGCCTGGAGACACGAAAATTCAACATGCAGTTCGGTCTTTGTATGTTCGAAGCTGCCATGCCCTATTCAAAACAGTTAAAAAAGGACTATGGAATTGATCTGGAACGGATTGATACCGAAGGTGAAAAACTGGGCAGACTCATTGGCGTTAAAATGGCGTCAGTATGCCCTAATATTCTGGTGAAAATCAGCGAGCGTGTAAAAGGAAAGTCTGAAGGAACAACCGAACAAACCGTTAAAGGAACAGTCACTAAAATCGAAAAAGATTTTTTTGTCGTTTTTACAGTGAAAGATGAGTCTGGTAAATCCGGGAAGTATTACTGGCTTAGTTACATTAAAACGGATTCCGACCTTGTCACCACCTATGGCCAATTGATTGATAAACCGGTAGAGATCGTAGCCGAGGCTCGTGAATTATTCGATCCAAAAATTGAAGAGTACAGACAGTTCCTGGTAATAAAGAAAATCACTATTGTTCAATAATACGACTGTGCATATCCATTGATATGCACAGTCGTATCCTTACCTCGTCCTCATATTTTCAGGATTCGTATCATGAATACTTCTCCCTGAAATGTCAGTTTAAGTTGATATAAGCCACGCGGCTCCTGCTGTAACCGGCTACTGGCGTCTGCCTCGATCTGTTGCAACGTGCCCATTCCCGAATATTTCAGATTTCCATTACTATTGAACAGTTCGGCAGAAAGTATTTCATCGGCATCGACATCGGTGTAACTGATGTGAATGAGTCCCGCAGTTGGATTGGGATAAATCGCGAAACTCGGCCTTACTCTTCGCACATCGAGCAACGTAAAGACTGAAATCTTCGGTTGTACAGCAACCAGTCCGCTGGAAGTTTTATCGATATAGAAACTGATGATTTCCGGCCATTCGTTTTTGAAGTCAGCATTTGGTGTAATGGTAAAAGACGGACTGGCTTCTCCTGCAGGAATAGTTACCTGTATTTTTTGATTTACTACTGCTGGTGATGTAATGTAGTCATCGCCATAGTTGACACCAGGACCTTGCACAACCACTAACGATACGGATTGATCAGTAGCGGTTGCACCGGAAAGTGTGAACGCAATATGGTGTTCACCCGATCCTTCTTTTGCACTGGATAGTATCCCGGCAAACCGAATGGTCGGCACATCGTTGTCTTCAAGCGTGACAAAACAGGAAGCCTGGGTCCCGGCAGCAATACCATCCCCGGGAACAACCGAGAAATGTATACTTTCGGCAACTTCATCGTTACTGTCATTCACTACAGTAAGTGTAAATCCTGCGGATATCGCACCAGCTGGAATTACCACCTGTATCAAGCCAGCAATGGCCGATGGCGATGTATCGAAATCCTCTCCTGCCGTTGCTGTACCGTCAACCAACAGCGTAATTGTTTTTTCGGTGTTGAAAGCTTTACTGAGGGTTATTGCAATACTCACACCCCCACCGTCTTCTGGCAGCGTTATATCCGTCTGTACAAAATTCACTTCGGTTGGTATAAATTTGAATCGCGTGATTACGGGCAGGTGGTCAGACGTTGTGTTTGCGTAATTGGGAATCAAACCAAAAGGCGTTATGATCGTAGCTGAGCCGGGCAGATATTCTTCGTTCAGCGCACTCGATATGATCTGGTGATCGATCACATCATTAAAACTCACGGTTGACCGGGCCCCGGCATCGCTTAGTGTTTTTGTTAATGCCGCATACCGGGCTGTGTCGGTTACAAAGGGTTGATAAGGTGACGCTTGTCCGGCTGTGATGGATTGATCCAGATCATCATTCAAATCTCCGAGAATGATTACGGATTGACCGGCAAACTTCGCGTCCAAACTGTCTTTCAATACGGTCGCATCATACACCCTTCTATTCCAATCAGCTATGGCTGAACCGGATTTTGCATGAATGTCAATCAGCGTGATTTCTTTGGAGACACCTTCAATGGTGACCATCGCCTTAAAGACATAGGGCAACCTTCCGCTGGAGTAAAAACTTGAGGCATCGCCACTCGGATAACCCGGTAACAAAGAAGGATCAATATTCCTGGCCGAGTCATACAGGTTCTCGAACATAGGTCTGGCGGAAATAGCGGATACCGTTAGTGTATCATATATGAAGCATACTTTCTGCGGTGGAAACTCGTCACTGGGTCCCTCAAATGAATACGAATAACGATCTGAACAAGTGTATTTATACTTACCCAATTGACTTACGAGTTGATGAAACATGGAATCGCTTGAAATTTCCTGCACAGCAATGATATCTGCATCAAGCGATTGAATAACATCCTTTACATTTTCTAATTGAAGGGGTTCATTTGCAGGGCCGTATTCTTCGTTTCCGTAATCTTCACTTTCAGCACCAAAGAATTCAAGGTTCCAGTTTACGACATCCAGTGTGGTGTTTTTCGAGATGGAATCAGCAGGTGTCGATGGCAACGTGGCTCCGGGGATGTCTGCAATAAATCGCGGAAGCAGTTGTGCATTTGTCCTGAACCTTCCAACCACACCGGTTATGCTAAGCGCGCCATCGGGCTTGTCGTAACCGGGAATATTTGTATCACCGTCTATCCGCAAGTCGCCCAGCACAGAACCTGCCTGCATACGCTCGGTGCTTTGTGGATAGAACACAAAATCATCGTTAACCAGCGTTACATTTTGAACGGTTACTAACTCCCCCTCATGCAATGCCATGTTCCCCAGCTCGATCGGCAAGGGTTCAACAACGCGTCCGGGTGTATTTACTTTTGTGAAAAAGATCCCAGTTCCGCTGATTTGCTTCTGGTCGTTAAATATCCCGATAGGTCCGGTCACGATCACCGAATCTCCAATTTGTACAGAAGACGCAAGTTGAAAGTCAAATACCGGAATACCTCCTGTGTTGTCCTGAATGAATGCTGGATTAGCGTGCTCAAATGCAACGGTTACTCTTCCTGCAATGGTTACTTTTTCACCGGCTGGTTTTGTTCGCGCCACACCGATGGGAATAATATTCGCGGATTGCTCAAATCCCCTCCCCGTGATTTGCAACGATGCGGAAGTATTCCCACCAAAGTGATACACAGAATCCGATGCTGGTCCGTTACCCAATGGAACAAACCTTACGTAGACAATGCCGCCTGATTCGGGAAGCGTGGCAGAACCGCTGAAGTTTACATTATCAATCGAAATACTAAAAACCGGATTGAACGTATTGATAGACACTGAATCCGAAAGGTTAGCCGTAACCACTTCATAGCTTTGAGTAGCTGCGGTATTGACGTTGACATCACCAAAATTCAGTGAGGCCGGAACGAATGAAATTGAAGGCTGATCAGAAGGTAATCCAACAGGTGTAATGCTGAAATTATCAATAGCCAGTCCATCATCAGCGCCAGAAACATTGAAGTCGAGCCAACGGATGTAGAATGTAGCACCGGGATCGATAGACAAACCGGTGATGGTAAAATCTACAACGGTATTATTTAGCGGGTCATTTCCATTCAACAGTCCCGTGGATCCGGTTGTAACCGGACTGGAAAAATCCAGACCATCTGCATCCGTCCACGTACCGCTATTCAATGAAGTTGCTGTGAGGCTGTATTGAAAATCCAAACGATCCGCTCCACGTGATGCTGTTCCTAGTCGCCATTGTTCTCCGGTATAAGTTATATGAAGCGAGGTGATTGTAGAACCTGTGCTATTGTTGAATCCTGCACCGATAATTGGTACGAGCGATCCGGATTGAAGGCCACCCAACGCGCGTTCTGCGGATGTTCCGAAGCTATACGTGTTTCCTGCATTGGCTGATCCTGTGGATGCAGCATAATTTGCATCGGCATTTGATCCCGTTTCAACAACGCCCCAGCCGTGTGGAAGTGTACTGAATTGATTCATGGTTCCTGTCGCTGCGAGTGAGTCAAAGGCATGTGTGTACGGTGCGTTAATTGCAGGCAACATCACCTGGCCTTGTGCGAGACTTAACACAAAGCAAAAAAAGCCTGCCAGTAAAAGTAGAGAGGGTCTTTTCATAACAGTAAAGTTTGAGTGCGAAATTAGAATCGACTTGTGAACGTATTGTTTCGTTAAGATTATGAATCCTTACGGACAGCAATCGTCAAAGCTCACGCAATATTAAGAACACCAGCGAATTATTTGTACCGAAAAAATAGGGTTAAGTCAGGTAATCAATGGTAAATACCCGTAAGTTGTCTCTCAACTGTATACACTTAACGCAGACTTTCTTTTACTATTTGTTCTAACGAGAGGCTGTTTTCATTGAAAAGTCGCTGCCTGAATTCTACTTTATGTTTGTCTAAAAGTCTCGCCATGTTAAAACCGATTCCATAGTAATAGTAATCTCCGGTGCCATACAACCACTTTTCGCTCTCCAGATTAAATTTTCGAAAGTGCTCGTAAGCATAGTAAGAAGTGTCTGTTTTTACCAGCTTCGCATCGGCTGATTTTGTTTTAAAAACGTTATATAAACCAAACTCAACATACCGGGCTGTGCCTTCCATAGTTTCATAGATTTCTTCAACAGCTGCCAGGTCAAAATTCAATTCACTTTTAGCGCGCTGCCTTCTTTTTTCACGGGCATCAAAAAATGTTTCTAATAGTTTGGATGTTTCGGTTCGATCGTTCAGCTGAAGAGCCGCCAGAAGAATGTCATTCTCTTTGTCTACGCTTTCTTTAAACCAGGCGTTGTCGTTATAGACCTCCGTCAAACTGTCTTTAGGGATAAAGTAGATATACTGAGCAAGGTATTCGTTGTACAACGGATGCCTGAATTGAAATCCGTGGAAATATTCATGAATGACCATGGCTGCCCACTGCTCAGAATCATTGATGTCACCGATAACCTCTCTCGTAATCTCAAAACTGCTGCATCGCATAAAGGGAGATTTATAATCGTATTTGGCGGTATCGGAGGCTGAAAATCCGGTGAACATATGGAAAGTATTATTATCGATCAGCGAGTCAGTCTTGTAAATCTTTATCTTTTCATTTTCGAAAATAAGCGAGGGTTTAAAAATACGAAGGAATTTATTTGTGGGGTTTGCTACGTAACAACACGTGTCGGTGTAATAGACTAGTGGCAAATCAAAACGTGCATGATCAAAATCCTTCCAGATATTTTCATCGATTATCGATCGCAGGCTGTAGACATATTGGATCCGATCCACGATAACCTGATCGGTATTATCTTTTTTGCCAGCGCATGAAAAGAACACGATCGAGAGGATCAACAATACTAACTTTTGCATTGGCAAGTTGGGTTGTTAGGTTTAAATGTTGTTAAGGTTGTGACACCGCCAGCAAAACCTGAACTTAATTAGCGAGTACTTCGCGATTATACTTGGTGCGGTACTGAAGGGGCGATAAGCCGGTAATTTTCTTAAAGGTGGAACGGAATGCTTTCGTGTCGGTATACCCTACCTTGTACATCACTTCATTTACATTTTCCCGCGAAGATTCAAAACTGATTTTAGCTGCCTCAATTTTCACGCGCTGAATGTATTCAGTAACGGTGTTGGATGTGGCTTTCTTGAATCTGCGTTCCAGGTTTCGCCTGCCGATGGCCAACATGGAAGCCAGCTGATCAACGGTGATCTTCTCTGCAAAGTTATTTTCTATAAAGTTCTGCGCCTTTTTGATTTGTTCGTCTTCGTGATCCTTCTGACCCTGAAATATGATGAACGACAACTGATCTTCACGATCGATGTCCAGGGCAAATACTTTTGCGGATAATACCGCGATGTCGCGCCCAGCATATTTCTCAATGAGGTAAAGAATAAGATTGGTGTATGAAAATGCACCCCCGCTGGAATACAAACCGTGCTCATCGGTAATTACTTTTTCTGTAACGAGGTTAACTTCCGGAAACATTTTCCGGAAAGCGGCTTCAGCCATCCAATGGGTAGCGCACTTTTTTCCATTCAGCAGCCCCGTAGATGCCAGCAGAAATGCCCCGAGGCACAAGCTGGCTACTTCAGCTCCGTTTTGATATTGTTTCTGTATCCAGGGAATAAAATCGTTATTGTCCTTTAAGGCTTGCTGAAGATCACCGTCCATTGCCGGTATAATGATCAGGTCTGTTTTATTCACGTCACCGATAAGCACATCGGTGTTGGCCGTAAACGCTCCACCGCACAAAGTGGTTTGATGAGTAAGCCCTACAAGCTGCACCTTGAAAATGGGGGGCGCGCCTTTCAGCGAAAAAAATGAATTCACCTGCGTCAGCAACTGACGCGAACCCTCAAGGCTTCCAAGTATAGCCCCCTTTGGTACAAGTATGGAAATATGCTTCATAGTATATCAAATGTAGCAGAAGCTGTTGTCGCGATCAACCCCTTAATATGCCGGATTTACACCCTTGAAAGAATTTATTTGGCTGGTAAGTTTGCAAAGGGTACGCAATACGGTTGACACGTGCGGTGAGCATTCAAAAGCATTCTTATTGATCGTACTATAACTTATGAAAGAAGTTCTATTCATACACAGCGCTGGACCGCAAGGGCATTATGAGGGAAGTGATTTTCTCGTAAGTTACCTGCGTAAAAAATTAGGTGACGAGTATGCAGTAGTGTGTCCGGAAATGCCTGACCCGGAGAACCCGCACTATGACGAATGGCGGGAAAAACTGGCTGAAGAATTTTCGTCATTCAACGATGATATTATGGTCATCGGTCATTCGTTAGGTGGTTCGGTCTTATTGAAGTATTTATCGGAAACGACACGGACAAGTTCAATTAGCGGTATATTTATTATAGCAGCTCCTTACTGGGGTGAGCCGGATTGGGAGGTTGATGAATACATTCTCGAAACTAATTTTCCGTCAAAGCTTCCGGGAACACCGGAAGTCTTTTTATACCATTGTAAAGATGATGAAGTAGTTCCAGTCAATCACCTGGAACGCTATGCGGAAGAACTTCCGAATGCACATGTTCGCGAGTTCGACCGCGGAGGCCATTTATTCAGCAAGGGGCTACCTGAATTGGTTCAGGATATCAAAAGCATATAGTATGGTGGAAGTTTTCAAGACCAATGTTTCCAGTCGCGAAGCAGCAAATCAACTGATCGAGAAAATTCACAACTGCTACGCGAACTACACCGCCACGTTCGATCTGGATGACTGCGACCGTATCCTGCGGGTGAATAGCCCTGCGAACGAGGTTCATCCCCATCACCTTATTGAACTACTAAAAACAAATGGATATTATGCTGAAGTCCTTGATGATATTCAGCCAGACGGCACCTTCAGCGCTAAAACACTTTAATATCAGAAAACATGGCCAGAAAAATTTTTGTGAATCTCCCCGTTAAAGACCTTACCAAGTCGATTACCTTTTTTACTCAGTTAGGCTTCACGTTCAACGCTCAGTTTACCGATGAAACGGCAACGTGTATGATTGTTGACGAAAACATTTTTGTCATGCTCCTGACGGAACAACGGTTCAAAGATTTTACAAAGAAGACCATCAGCGATGCAACGAAAAGTACGGAAGTACTCGTGAGCCTTACGGCAGACAGCCGTGCCGCAGTTAGCGAAATGATAAAGAAAGCTACTGCTGCCGGTGGCACCGTTTATTCCGAAGCGCAGGATCACGGCTGGATGTATATTCACAGCTTTGCTGATCTTGACGGACATCAGTGGGAGTTTTTTTATATGGATGAAAGTGCAGTTCCTAAAGGATAAATTCGGTCTGCGATTAGCAATCACACGCTACTTCACAAAGTGAACCTCCTTTTTACTGCAGGAAACGTGAACGGTATCTCCGACTTTTACCGGACGGTCTGTTCGCAAGGTCACCTGTACATCGGCTAGCTCAACAACGGCCTCGCGATGGCTTCCGAAAAAACTGATTTGAATGATTTTACCGGCAAGGGTATTTCTTCCTTTGGATACAACCTGAACGTACTCCGGTCTGATCAGTAACGATTTCCGTCCCGGCTTACCCGCAAGTTTTTTATAGGCCACAGGAGATTTTTTCGGATCAATGAGGTTATACTTCCCGAACAATCCCGCTGCATATTCATTTGTCGGTTCACGATACAGCTTTTCAGGTGTAGCCTGCTGAACAATTTTTCCGTCTTTTAATACAACAATTTTATCCGCCCAGGCCAACGTATCATCCGGATCATGAGAAACCAGGATACACGTAATTTTAAGTTTCGCACCCAGGTCATCAATGACTGCTTTAAATGTGTTTTTATGAACAAGATCAAGATGAGAAAACGGTTCATCCAGCAACAGTAACCGTGGGGAAGAAATGAGAAGGCGGGCCATAGCAATTCGCTGCTTCTCCCCACCCGACAGTTGATCTGTTTTGCGCGAAAGCAAATGATCAATCTGGCAAATCCGGTAAAGCGCATTCGCTTCTTTTTCCGACAATGTATTGGCATAAGACAGTACTTGTTCTACGCGGAGAAACTTGGGTAACTCAAAATGTTGTGACAAATAAGCAATGCCGGGATGGCCCCCGATCAGTTTCTCAACTTTATCATATACCGGCTTGTTCTCAAACAGCACGGCACCTTTATCAGGCTGCACCATGCCGGCAATTGTTTTCAGCAAGGTACTTTTGCCTGAGCCGGTTTCGCCCGCTACGGCAATTCGCTGAAGTTTTTTTTGCGTGAGATTAATATCGCGAAGGGTGAAATCTTTGTCTACTTGTTTTCGGACAGCGGATACTTTCAGGAAGGTCATCGGTTTTTCTTTCGTTTCAGTTTTTTATAAATGAAATCAACTAAAAAAATCATTGTAATGGCAATGCCGGTAAAGATAACAATGTACCCGAACTCAAACCCCTCCATGCCGTTGAATAAGATCCTCCTCCAAAGGCAAAACGTCATACTTTCCCCAGGTTTATTGAAAACCATTCTTCGGGAGAAGCGGCTTTCTGATCGATCTTCACTTTCCCGGCAATCTTATCCTGCGCCCTGCGGATAGATTTCGAAACCAGAGAGTGTGAAACGATGTCATCTTCTTTCATATCCAGCTTTCTCATCAGGTCAACGAGATTGGGGCCTCCGAATTTTTGAAAAAAAGGTTCATCGAGGGCTGACAAGACGGGAGCTTCCTGCAAACCGGATTTCAGAAAAAGTGATTGCTCAACGGCAGCTAATGGATAATGCTCCACAAAAACAACCATTCGGTTCAGCGCTTTCTCATACGAAAGTTCAGATGCCATCACCAGGTTCGGTGATGGACGATTCAGATTCAGGTGTAACTCAAATTCTTTCGCAGTGGATTCAAACCAGGCAACAAACAGACAATCCGGATTAGCTTTCAACATACTAACGGCCGCGTTGAGTTTTGCGGCCTTCGACATCCAGATCTTGTCCAACACCTTAACCCCGGAAGTCTTGCTTTTGAATAAACCAAACATGATTTCAAGGTAAGAAAAAGGTACGAGGGACAAGAGACGAGGCTACTGGTAAGGCCGAAAAAAATCGTACTTCGTACCTCGTACCTCGTCCCTCCTTTATTATCTTTGCCACCTTTATTTTAGCTCATGATTTCAGTAGACGCGGTTAGTGTAGAGTTCAACGGTTCGGCTCTCTTCAGTGATATCACTTTTAACATCAACGAAAACGACAGAATAGCCCTTATGGGCAAGAATGGCGCGGGTAAATCCACGCTGTTGAAAATTATTGCCGGAGCTAACAAACCTACGCGAGGTAAGGTGTCAGCACCCCGGGAAGCAGTCATCGCCTATCTTCCGCAGCACTTGCTCACGCAGGATGACGCTACTGTTTTTGAAGAAGCCTCCAAAGCTTTTTCGAAGATCCTGAACATGAAAAAGCAGATGGACGAACTTAACCATCAGCTTGAAACCCGCACGGATTATGAATCGGATGCGTATGCCAAAATTATCGAGGAAGTCTCCGAACTCAGTGAAAAGTACTACTCCATTGAAGAGATTAATTTCGATGCTGAAGTTGAAAAAACATTGTTAGGCCTTGGTTTCCTTCGTGCGGATTTCACCCGGTCGACCAGCGAGTTCAGCGGGGGGTGGAGAATGCGTATCGAGCTGGCAAAAATACTGCTCCAAAAACCGGATCTGATTCTGCTCGATGAACCCACCAACCACCTGGATATCGAATCTGTGCAGTGGCTGGAGGAATTCCTGAAGACCAATGCAAAAGCGGTTATTGTGATCAGTCACGATAAGGCTTTTGTGGATAATCTCACCAATCGTACGATCGAACTCACCATGGGTAAGATGTATGACTACAAAACAAACTACTCACATTACCTGCAATTGCGGAAAGAAAGACGCGATCAGCAATTGAAGCACTTCAATGATCAGCAACGTGAGATTGCCGACATCACTGCTTTCATCGAACGTTTTAAAGGAACGTACTCCAAAACCCTTCAGGTGCAAAGTCGCGTGAAGATGCTTGAGAAGATCGAAATCATACAGGTGGATGAAGTTGACACCTCGGCATTGAACCTGAAGTTCCCTCCCGCCCCGCGTTCGGGCAACTATCCCGTTGTGGCGGAAGGTTTAACCAAACGATATGGTGATCACGTGGTGTTCAGTGATGCCTCGCTGACGATAAACCGCGGAGAAAAAGTAGCGCTTGTTGGCAAGAACGGTGAAGGAAAATCCACGCTCGTAAAGGCCATCATGGGCGAAATTGATTTTGAAGGAAGACTTCAGCTTGGCCACAACTGCCAGATCGGTTATTTTGCGCAGAACCAGGCTGCCTTACTCGATGGTGAACTAACCGTGTTTCAAACCATCGATCAGATTGCAGAAGGCGACATCCGCACCAAGATCAAAGATATTCTCGGTGCATTCATGTTCGGTGGCGATACGATCGATAAGAAAGTAAAAGTTCTTTCCGGTGGAGAGAAGACGCGCCTGGCAATGATCAAGCTGCTGTTGCAGCCCGTCAACTTGCTGATCCTCGATGAACCTACCAACCACCTGGACATCAAAACAAAAGACATCCTGAAAGACGCGCTCCGTGACTTTGATGGAACGCTTATCCTGGTCTCTCACGACCGCGATTTCCTGGACGGCCTTGCCAACAAGGTTTTTGAATTCGGAAACAAGAAAATTAAAGAACACTTCGAAGACATTAATGGATTTCTGCGCAATAAGAAAATGGAGAACCTGCGGGAGATCGAGCGAACCAAACAGAATTAAGTTTGAAGTTCAGCGTTTAACGTTTAATAATTCCAGAGCTTAACCTTTAGACATTAGGCATTAAGTCCAGCACTACGTCCCTTTTTTTCGCATCAGTCGCCTTCGCGTAACAATTTTCTTTTCGATAAAGCCTTCGGAAATCTTCAGGATAAGTACAATTCCGAGTTTGATAAGGATGCCATAACCTATGCTATTTCCCATGAGGTTAATAAAGGGTTCGAGAAACAGTTCTTCCAAAACAAACAAGACGATGGCAATAAAGTATATGATCGCATATGTACTTCGTCCTGCTTCAGCCTTGGTCAGTTCATTTAAAGTACGTTGAAGCGTCACGTTGTTATCGTGAAGTTCACGGTTCTTGCGTTGTAGTTTGCGCTCAAGCCTGCCGCTGATCCAGGTTAGAAAACGAGTCTGATTTAGCAAGGCTTCATAACGATCGGTCAACCGGACAAGGGAGCCCTTGGTATCATGGGCTGAAGCATCTTTCTCGATAACTTCCTTGTAGTGCTGTAATACATTGGTTTCGTTCTTGAAGAGCTTTTCTTCACGAGACATCTTGCTCATACAGGAAAAGGGTTAGACTTAAAAATAACCATTTGACCCTCAGCAAATTTGACAGCTTTGCGGAATTACTTACATCAATAAGTCCTGGCAAGATTGGAAGGATTGCCGGACACCGGAAATATCCGGATGCCGATTGCTGTTCCTTCGGACGATAGCGCGATTTTATAGTCGCCAGAATCCAGCGACTCATTTTAAGAACCTGGTAAATTTGAACATCAAATCCAGCGCTATGAAAACCTACTTAATAATCGTTTTACTTGGTATCTTTTGGAATGCTCATTCACAGGGAGAGAAAGCCATCCGTATCCGGAATTTCAATACCGAGAATGGCATTGCCTTACGTGACTTTGATCCTGTCAGTTACTTTAAAGGCAGCAGGCCCGTGAAAGGAACGCAAAAATTTAAATACGACTACGAAGGCATTACCTATTATTTTGCCAACAACGAAAACCTGGAAGAATTCAAAAAATCTCCCGCTAAATATGAGCCGGCTTATGGCGGTTGGTGTGCCTATCACATCGGGCTTGATGGTACACGTGTGAAAGTTGACCCAACGACTTTTAAAATCATTGACGGAAAAGTATATCTCTTCCATAATTTCAATGGGAAAAATATGCTGATGGCCTGGAATAAAAATGAAAAGAAACTGAAAGAAGCTGCGGAGGAAAACTGGATAAAGAAGATGCATTGATTGGTGCCGTTGGCAAAAAATCATCACGCACGTCTTTGCCAGCAGTTCAATGAA